>Ga0209088_10000102_pt1 | contig 61832 bp, 109 predicted proteins | sample S_140625_EF_Meta_FD_187324 | JGI IMG/M metagenome (GOLD analysis project Ga0209088, IMG submission 187324) | Freshwater microbial communities from Lake Simoncouche, Canada to study carbon cycling - S_140625_EF_MetaG (SPAdes) (version 2) | ecosystem: Environmental > Aquatic > Freshwater > Lake ... | reverse complement strand
CAAAGGAAACGCCGCGCGGCAGGACCGGCGGGCGCAACTGTGGATAATGACAAGAGTCATGCGCACAGACTGACTTTATGTCAATCCCCTATCTTGCGCCCCGTTGCAGATCATACCCCTGCATCCGGTCCAGCGCCCCACAGAGGGCGGTCCGCACTCCCGCAAGATACTCCACCTTGACCGACCAGCCATGCGCCTGCAGCACCCCGCCCGGCGTCATCCCGGCCAGACAGACCATATCCACGACAGACCTGTCGCTGATCCCCACCCTGCTGCCCCGCGCCGAAGGCCGCACGCGGCGCAGCACCATCGCCTGCGCCGGCCCGATCCGCCCGTGCAGCCGGTCCAGCTCGCGCCCCACCGCCAGATAGGCATCCATGAAATCGCCACCCGTCCCGCCTTCCCGCCCCGCCTCCAGCGAGGCACAGCGCACACCCCCTGCCGCATGGCGTTCAGTCAGCCCGCGATAATGCCGCGCCATATAGACCTGCCCTGGCGTGAACGGGGCCACGAACCCCGCCGCATCGCCATGCCGCCGCCGCGCCTGGGCGATCATCACGTCGAACACATCCGCCTGTTCCAGCCGCTTGCCCAGCACCCGCTTGGTCAGCCCGTTCACCACTTCACGCTCGGTTTCAATCCGCATCGCCCCGCGCGCCGGGGCCACCGGCACCGGCCCCACATCAGCGGGCGGCGTGGCACGGGCCAGCACCGCCGCCACAGCCTCGGCCTCGATCCCCTTGCGGAACACCGCCGCCGAAGCCCCGGCAGCCTTGCCCGCCAGAGCCATCATCGCATCGATCCGGTCCTGCGGCCCCAGTTTCACCATGCTGCACCTGCCTGCCTTCTATATTTTGTGGAACCTTCCCTCTTCTTATCTATCCCTTGCTTTTCGCTGTTTTTCTTGGGGAGGATAGGGAGGATCGACAGAAAGAATGGGAGGATGAATTGCAGATCATTCCGCAGATAAACCCGAACCATACCAACAGGTTGCAGCAAAACGCGGGAGGGTGGGGATAATAGGGACCATAATTGCAACCCTTGCGCATGACCCCCCTTTTTCCGTTTCCTTTCCCCACACCCCTCGCGCGCATACGCAAGGGTGTCAAAATTCGTCCCCATGCTCCCCATGCTCCCAAAACGCGGTCCAAGCCTTTGATCGCTCAAGACGTCCCTCCGCACCCCTGATCGCCGCCATCCTCCCGCCCGTCGCCGTCCATCGTCCCTATCCTCCCGAAAGGCAGGTCCATCCGGGGTGCGGGGTCACCGGCCTGCGGGCCAAGCGTGGCCCGGCAATGCGCCCGCACGATCCGCTGCATCACCCAAATCTGCCGCGCCGAAGGCTGAAACCGCCCGCTCCGCGCGCGCTTGACCATCGACGCGCAGAAGGTCCGGTCCCAGGGCAGCAACGCCGCAGACTGCACGATCACCGGCATCCAGCCCAGCAACCGGTCCACCTCACCGGGCGGGGTGGGGGAATTGGTGTGGTGCGCCCGAGTGGTCATGCAGGCACCTCGACCACATAGTTGTGCGTCCTGATGCCTGCAGCTACGTCCCCAACCCAGCAACCCTTGCGCCACTTGGGATAGTTCGGATTCGGATGGTCAACCTTATGCCCGCGCCGGTAATGCCAGGCCACTGTTGCGCCGAAACCCGCGCCACAGCCACCGCCGCCCGCTTTAGGGCCGCGCCCAAGGCGGATTTTAACCCATTTGTGGCAAGGCTGATCTCTGCGCTCCGAAGACCTGATCTGCTGGCGCGACGGTTTAATATGAACTTCGTGGCACAACCCGCCCGGCGTCTGCATGGCTTCAATACAGTACCAAGCCGTGTTCAGCGCATCGCTCGCCAGACGCCATCTTTGGGAGCTTTCCTCACTTTTATAGTGAAAGAAGTTCTTAGTGAATATCTCTCCCTTTTCGTTTAATCCAAATCTGATCATCACCATTGGATCAAACTTTGGGAATGAAAAAAGACATCCTATAAAAGCAACTCCATCACCACTGCCGCGAACATCAGCTATAGCAATCGCATTAACGCCAAAGTCGATCCAGGTATGGCGGGCGGGCAATTCACACTCGAGTATCTCGTCTGCGCAATCCCAATCGCCGGGCATCTGCGACCGCACTGCAACAATCGGATCAAGTGCGGTGCAGTCAAAAAACTGAGCACCAGCCATAAGATTGCGCAGAAAGCCGGTGCGCTCTCTGTCCATCGGTTCAAGGAATGCCCTTTCTGCAAGCGGCGTCATTTCTCGGCCTCGGATTCAGAATATGACTCAATCACAATCCCATCGAAATCATCCGGCTCAAGTTCAGGCGTCTGCCGGACAAGACCTGTGCCAAAATGGCCTGAAACTTCGACCACCAATACCCTTAAATGGGGATTGCATTCGGCCATGTACTCGGCAACGTCGTGGGCTCTATCAAGGTCTGCGTAGAACCCGTCCATATTGATCGGCTCCAGAACGCCAATCCGGCCAGCCGCCCGGCTCGGTCGAATACTCGGGTCGTATTGAATGACGGCGAATTGGCCAGCGCTCATGATTTTCTCACTCCCCGCCCTCCATCCGCCCGCGCAGCACCCGGCCCTGGGCATCGCGCGGCAGGTCTTTCCAGCGCTGGCCGAACACCGCGTTGAACTGAATCCCGTCGTAGAAATGGGTCGACGACTTGCGCGCGGTAAACCGTTGCCCGGTCACCGGGCTTTTCCACCGGTCGGCCTTTTCCTTCAGCTTCATGCCCACTGTCTTGGGCTTCCACTCTCCAAAGCCCCGGTCGGAATTCCAGAAATTGAACGCCTCGCCCAGTTCCCGCGCCCCGATGCTGTCGCGATGGTCCCCGGTGATGACACAGCACTGCTCCAGGAAGGTGCCTACCGGATCGCTTTCCTCGCGGAATTCCTTGGTGGCATCGCTGACCAGCCCCGGCACGGCCAGCCCGCCCTCCAGGTAATCCAGCAGCCCGTCGCGCAGCCGGTTCAGAATGCCGCTGCGTTCGTTCTCGAACAGGGTATTGCCCAGGTCCTTGTCCCGCCGCCCTTCCGGGATCTGCACATCCCAGGGCACCAGCAGCAGCCGCCGCCAGATGCCGTCATCGGTGCCGCGCACCACCGGCTTGTGGTTGCCGCTGATCGTCAGCTTGAAATAGGGGTTCATCTCTACAAAATCGCTGTTCAGGGCGCGCACCATGATCGGCTCGCCCCCCGTCAATTCCTTGATCAGCTCTTCCTGCAGCGGCTCGCCCTCGCGCGGCTCCGATGCCCGCACGAACCGCGCCCCGATCAGCAGCATCAGGTCCGGCGTGGCATCGCCGCCGCCGCGCCGGTCCACCCCGGTCAGCGACTTGATCTTGGCCGAGGCCGCATAGTTATCCAGCATCCGCGCCACCAGATCGGCCAGCACCGATTTGCCGTTCGCCCCGGCCCCGTACCAGAAGGCCAGCATCTGCACCGGCGTGGCCGTCATCGACAGGCCCAGCCAGCGCAGAATGAAGGCCCGCATGTCCGGGTCCGGCTGCACTTCTTCGAAAAAGGCGTCAAAGCGCGGGCAGGTGGCAGCGGGGTCATAGACCACCGGCATCATCTTGGTCATCAGCTGCGCCCGGTCATGCGGCAGCAGCTGCACATCCGCCGTCCGGCTGAACCCCTGATCCGGCCCGCCCGACACCGAAAACCGCAACACCCCGGATTCGGTGTTGATATCCATTTCCGCCGCATCCAGGCTGTCCAGATCATGCGCCAGCGCGATCCCGCCTTCGGTCAGCAGCGCGTCGATCTTGCCGGTGTTGCCGGTGCTTTTGGCAAAGCGGCGATGGTCCGCCCGCTGCGCCCGCAGCTGCTTTTCAAACTCGCCAATGGCCGTCATCTGGCGGCGCAGATCGGCCACCTTCGCCTCGGATTCCGGATCATCCCCTGCGGCCTCGATCGCCTTGATCTGGTCGGCCAGGTCACGCTTGCGCGCGATCTTGGCCATCATCCAGTCTTCCAGCACCAGGAATTCCGTTTCGGTTTCCATCCGGCCCGAAACCTGCTGCGCCAGCCGCCGCGTGGCGATCCGGTCCGGGTCCTTCTGCCAGACCTTGCCCGTCCAGGTGAACCAGCCCAGGCGCGGCACCCACATCACCTGATCGCCGAAATAGGTCACGAACCGCTGGCCATTGCCAAAGTCATTCAGCGGAAACCCCGCCGCCACCCGCGGCGGCGGTGCCGCGCCGCCCGGCGCGGGCCCCATGCCGGCCGGCAGATCGATATCCTCGGGCGCGGCCATCACCGCGCGCACCCGGTTAAGGCTGGGGTCAGTCATCCTGCACCCCCGGTCCGTCCGCCCCCATCAGCACATCGTTCAGGTCCACCCCGGCCCCGGCATGCACGATCTGCGCCCGCAACCCAGGCCGCAGCAGCATCGCGCGGCGCAGCCCCGCCACCAGCTTGGCACGGGTCAGCTTCGGGTCACTGTCGCCATCCTGCACATAGATCAGCCGCTCTACCCAAGGCGGCGGCACAAAGGCCTCCGCATCGCCCAGATCGGGAATCCCGTCAAACCTCTGGCCCTTGCCCAGCTGGCGCTGGCCGGCCATATTGCCCAGATCGACCCCGGCCCAGTAACTCGCCCCCGCCACCGCCCCGGCAACACAGGCCGACAGCGTGGTTTCAATCCCCTCGCCCATCACCAGCGCCGTTCCCAACCCCCGGAACAGCCGGATCGCCCCGCCCTTTTTCGCGCCCAGCACCTTTTTCGCCTGCAGCACACCGCGCGCCGCCGGGTCGGTGATCACCGCCTTGCCCTTGGGCTGATCCAGATCAAGCCAGGTGCGGTGCACGGCACAGAACCGGTTATCGGCCCCCTGAATCGCCGCCAGCATCGCCGGGCCGCAATGCAGCATCTTCCACCCGCCGCCGTAGCCCATCATATAGGGCAGCGCCGGATGAAACCGCAGCGCGGGCGCAAGCCTTGGGTACAGCCCCGGATCGATCCCCCGCAGCGTCAGATAGTCCCGCACCGCCGTGCCTTCCGCCGCCACGCCCTCGTCCCACACGCGCCGTGCTTCGTTGATGGCCTGCACCCGGTACCGCGCCTCCTGTGCCGCCCGCGCCTGCCGGTTTGCCTCTGCCGCCTGGTCCCGCTTCGCCCGTTCTGCGGCGCTGATCTCCTGCCGGGGGCCACACAGCCAGTCCAGCGCCTCGGGAAAGCTGACCTGCCGCACATGCATGACCAGCGCGATCCCATCGCCCTTTGCCCCGCATTTGCGGCAGCCGAACACGCCCTTGCGCGGGTTGATCCCGAACCGGTCATCCCCGCCGCACTGCGGACAGGGTCCGACCCGTTCCACCCCGGCCCGCCGCAACCCTTCGATGCACAAAAGGTCCGCCACCTCCGCAATCGGCTTGGCCAGCGCCTCGGCGCGGCGGGGATCCTCGGGCCAGGCCATGGTCAATCCGCCGCCGCCCGCGCCCGCAGCACGGTCAGTACCCGGTCCTGCGCCACAATCCCCGGCTCCGGCACCAGTTGGCGAAAGCGCGTCTTCAGCGCGTCAAAATCGATGCCCAGGTCGGTGGAAATCCAGCCCAGCTTGTGCCCCTTGGCCAGCCCTTCCAGCAGCGCCAGATCGACCTGTGGCGTGAACGGGGCCGCGTTGCCCAGCCGGTTCAGCCGGTCTTCAATCTCGCGCCGCCACACCGGCACGCCCGGATCGAACGGCGGCGCGGGCGGCACAACGGCCTCGGTCACCGCCCTGACCAGCTCCGGGTGCGGCGCGGCCACCGCTTCCGCCGCCATCGGCGCGCGCAGCGGCGCATCTGCCGGTCGCGGCAACGGACGAAACTCACCCGCACGCGCCATAATCCTGTTCCGCAGCGCCGTGCTGCGGGCGGTCGTTGCGGCCAGGCCCCGCCCAAGCGTGCTGGCCGCGTGTTCCATCATATCCCGATAGGTCCGTTGTCCCGTGATCCGGTTGGCCGCAATCGCGTCGACCAGCCAATCGTCATCCGCTGCAGTCCAGAAACGCGGCGGCGGCACACCCGGCGCTGCAGCATCGGGCTGGACCTGCGCCCGCACCTTGTCCTTCGCATACTTCTGCCCGTTCAGATACAGCGCCACCGATTGAACGCTGCGGTTCATCTTGCGGGCAATCTCGGCGGTGCTGCTCCCCGACAACCGGTCCATGATCGCCTTTTCCGCAGCGCTGAACGGCCCGGTCACCTTCCCGGCTGTCGCTGTCTCCGGTGCTGCGGGCGGCACCACCACCGCAGCGGGCCGCAGCGGATCATGCGCGGCAGCGGGCGCAATCACCGGCGCAGCGGCGGGCGCTGCCACAAGCGCCTCCACAAACGCACCGCCCAGCCCCGGCACCCGCGCGTCCGTCAGCATGGTAACGGCCCGGCCCGGCGACAGGTCGAACACGGCAGACACACCGTCGCCCGCAAGACGCTGCCCTGCAGCAATCAGGGCCTGCAGCCTGCGGTCAAAGACAATCAGATCGTCCAGCGACATCCGCATCAGGTTCATTCCTGCCCCCCCGCACTGTCTTGCATTGCCTGGTCCACCGCATCGGCCAGCGCCCGCAGCTGCTGCGCCGTGTCAGGCCCGACAAAGATATTGGCCAGCAACAATTCCCCGGCCGGAAACCCGTCGATGCCCAGATGCAGCTGCACCGCGCCCGCAACCTCGACCACCGAAACCTGATGCGTGCCCAGCGGAAACACCCCGCGCGGGGTCACCCGGGTCGTGTGCGACCGCATCATGCCCGCCGCCTGTGCTGCGTCGGCACATCCCACCAGCGCGCCGGCATCCCGCCGTCCCGGTTTTCCGGGCGCTTGGCCAGGTCCTCGACCTCGTTGCTGGCGGCATTTATCCGGTAACGCAGGCCCAGAATGGCCGACCGGGAACAGCGCATCCGCACCGCCACCACCGTGGCAGTCAGGCCCTGACGTTCGGTCAGGTCCAGAATGTCCAGCACCTCGCGGTCGGTCCATTCCCGGCTCATGCGGGCATCCTCAGCGTGTCCGCCACTTGCCCGGTCAGCGCCGCGCACAGATCGGACCGCAGGATCCCGGCCAGCACGCGGGCGGCATCGGTCACGGCGCGCGTCCGGTCCCCCGGCGTTGTTGCGGCCAGCATCTGCTGCGCCGCACCGGCCAGCCGCGCCGCCTTGCCCTGCAGCGGCACCTTCGGCAGCGCCTCTTCAACCAGCGCCAGCAGGGTGGCGCGCTCTTCGGGGTACTGCCAGTCGATCACCAGCAGCGTCATCGCCCGGATCACAATCCGCTCCTCGGCCGTCATCACCACGCCCCCCGGTCAAGATCATCCAGAAATTTCAGCACCGCCACGTGCACATCCGTGCCCAGGCCCCAGGCCAGTGCCACGCAAAGGCGGCGCGTGTCCGGCCATCCGCCGCGTTCCGCCTCGCCCCGCGCATGGCCAAGCATGAAGGCCCAGGCTTCCAGCCCGTCGATCAGCTTCAGCCAGCGCAGATCCTCACGCGAAAGATCATCGTCCAGCGGCCCGCCCCAGGCGGCTTCGGCCAGCGCCAGTTCCGCTATGGCATGGGCAGCGGCAATCCCCTCATGACCCAGCTTGAACGGCGCAGGCAGATCGCCCGCCCAGCCTTCGCCCAGATCATGCAGCGCCACCGCCCGGATCAGCGCCACCGAGGGATCGGGATGCAGCGCCAGCAGCAGCTGCACACAGCGCCCCTGATGATCGGCCGTGGTCTGCCCCAGCCGCGCCATCCCCGGATTGGTGTGATACCGCTGCACCCCGCCGGCCATGTAAACCTGCGCAAGGCTCATGCCGCCACCTTCTCGGGCAGCGCCCAGCCAGACCCCCAGACGGTCCGGATCGCGTCGCGGCCCAGCTTGGCCCGGAGTTTCGTGATGTAGACATCCACGATCTTTTCCCCCACCTCGCTGTCATGCCCCCAGACGGTCAGCAACAGCGGCTCCCGCCCCAGCGCGCGCGGCGCGGCGCGGTTCAGCGCATCCAGAACCTCCGCCTCTCTCGACGTCAGCCCGTAGCGCTGCTGCAGCGCCAGCACTGCCGCCACATTCGCCCCCGTCAGATCGTCGATCAGGTCCAGCGCCGCCCCCAGCCGCTCCTGCGGCGGCAGCGCCAGAATGGCGTCGCGCAGCGCCGTCATGCCCCCACCTCCGGGCAAATGCTCATCGCCCCCGTGTCGTGATCGGCAATCTCGATCTGCTCCGGCCAGACGCTCCACCCCGGCGGCACGCGGGCAAGAACCGTTTCCGGCCCCTTCGGCCAGTCGTGCAGCACCGTCAGCTGCACCGGCACCGGACCGGACAGGGTGTAAGCCGCCGTTTGCGGGGCCGCCGTCAGATCGTTGCGGATCGTCATGATATGGCAGGCCCCGTCGCGGGCCCATGTCACCGTCAGATCGTGAAGCACCTGGGAAAAGGCGCTGCCGCCCGCAAAGACGGCAGCGCAGGTGACCCGCCACAGGAAGGGAAGGCGGGAAGGAACGACGCTCATTTCAAGCCCCCGGAATAGTCTCCCGAAAACTTTCCCAGCCGCCGCGCGGCGCGGGCGGCCCAATACTCGCCCGCCGCAGTCAGATGGCAGGCGGCGGTGAACTCGGCCCGCAAAAGCCACAGCACCGCGCGCCTCATGCCTCACCCGCCAGCGCCGAAAGGGCGGCAGGCCGCAGCGCCGGGTCACTGATCGCGCGGGCCACCACCCAGCCGGACGGGGCATTGAACCCCTCCCACCAGTTGTCCGCCGTGGTCGCATCCACCTGGAACACATGCGCCACATGCGCCGGACTCTCGAAATTGTCGCGCACGAACTGCTTCCAGACATGCGCAAAATGCTGGCGATAGGCCAGCACCTCGCGCCGGTCGGAAAACTTTCGGGGGGACATGCCCTTGGCCTCGAGGCCAGCCTGGCCCTGCGGGCACACCGGCACAGCCCCGGAACGGATCGGCGCAGTACATGTCATTCAGCAGCCTCCTGCGGTTTTTCCGGACCCTGATCGTGGACCGACAGCAGCCAGTCGGCAGTCACATCGGCAAAGCCGCGCCGGGAAGCAGCGGCCTGGACAGACCGCAGGAAACCGGACGGCACCCGTCCGTTGCGCGCCCATTTGTGAACGGCTTCGACATCAGCCCCCACCTCTCCGGCAAAGACACGGCGGGAGGGCCAGCGGGCGATCAGTCTGCGGATGGGGTTTTCTGTGGCCATGGCGCACAAAATGGACGTTTCTTCCAAAAGATCAAGATGGAAAATTCTTCAATGGGCATTTTTTCCAGAATCGGGATCATGACCGCATGAATGCACGCAAAACACTGCCGAAGATCGACATGGCCGGGGTCGCCCAGCGGCTCGAGGCGCTGCGTGAGGCGCACGGAATCCAGAAGGGCGAATTCGCAGACAGCTTCGGGCTGCACCCGTCCAGCTACTCCAAAGTGATTCAAAGCGCCAAACCCCTGAAGTCGGAATGGGCCTACATCATTTCTCAGAGGTGGGGCGCGTCGATGGATTACATCTACAAGGGCGACCTGTCGCGTATCGAAGATGCCCTGCGCGCCAAGATCATGACGAACCTGAACAAGGCCGAGCCGTAAAGCACATCAATGGACACCCCGGTTTTGTCAGAAACCCAGAAAAGCAATCTGTCGCCTTGGTCATGGTTCATGGTTGCCTACATCTTTACCTCATGCGCGAACAAAAGCGGAACGCGGCGGGCTGGTCAAGTGCACGTTCCGATTGATGCCAGGTTATCCACACTATTTTAAGGTTGTTGAACCAGCGCGGCAACACAAGGCGGGGAACGGATTTGGAAGACGACGACACACCCGTTTCCGTTCGGCTGAAGCGCGGCGAACGGGTTTCCCTTGTTGCGGTGCGCTTCACCGGCAGCAACAGCTACGCGACGGCGGTGGTCGGCGAAAGCCATTACCAGCGGCACCTGCGAAAACTGGTGGGGCCGCGCAGCGCCGAAGGGGTGCGGGCCAAGTTCATAGCCTTTCTTGTTCCGGAACCGGACAACCAGTTTGACGAAAATGCGGTCATGGTGTTGATCGATGGCGATCAGGTCGGCTACCTGATGGCTGAAGACGCCATTGATTTCTTGTCCGGCATGGAAGAAATCGAACGTCCAGGCCATGTTGCCGCCGTAGATGCTGTCGTGTCCGGCGGGTTCCAGAAAAAAAACGGCTCATGGGCGCACTATGGGGTCTGGCTGGACATCACCCTGCCATTCGATCTGGACGAAGTGCAGTAGCTTTCCCCTGGTTACACCAGGCTTGACCGCCGCCCGGATCCGCGCTTTCCTGCGCGTCTGGCCAGCAGGCCTGCTGTAACCTATGGAGTCTGCGATGGAACTCTTGATTTTCTGGATCGCCCTGGGCGTTGTCACCGCACTGGCGGCACAGGCGCGCGGGCGCAGCTTTATTGCCTGGCTGCTGATCGGCAGCGTCACCGGCATCTTCGGCCTGATCGCCGTGCTGGTCATGGAACGGGTCAAGCCCGAAGCCTGATCGACCCGCCGGCGTCACACCACCGCTTCTTTCCCGGCCCGCCACCTAGCGGGCTTTTTCATGCGCCGCACGGTTCGGCAGCGGCGGTGATTCTCTTTGACCTGCAAACGCCCACCCAAATAAAATGGACATTCTTTCCATTTTCTATTTGACAATGGAAGAACTGTCCATTTTATTGCTCCCCACAAACCCCGGCACGCCGCCGGTGAAGGGGAGAAACCGATGCTCATGACGATAGGCGACATGGAACGCGCCGCAGGCATTACCGACCGCGCGGCATTCTGGGCGCAGTTTCAGCACATACGCGGTTCCGTGATGGTCAGCGGTCGCCTGCGCGATGCCCGCTTTGTTGCTGTCGTCGCAGAGTTGGAGCGGCTGATCGCAACGCAGGTCAAGCCCAAGGCGACCAGGCGCAGGGCCGCGAAATGACCGCCAGGACCCCCGCCCCCGAAACGGCAGCCGAACGCGACCGCGTTAAGGCGCTGAATGCGAAACTGCTGGCGGCCGGAAGGCTGCTTTTGCGCGCCTGCGATGAAGGAGATTCGGATATGGCCATGGATGGCTACGACCTTTTGCGCGCCGCAATCGCCGAGGCCGAAGGCGGTGACGGATGACCCCCGCCCCCACCATCACCCCCTCCCACTGGCAGCGCTTTCACCGGCTGGCCGCCCTGATGCGCCGCCTTGGCGGGGTCGGGCCCACGGTGCGGGAATGCGCCGCCGTCTGGGGTGTCTCTGCCGGCACCGCCCGCGCCACGCTGGCCCGGCTGGCCGACGCGGGCCTGATCCGCAAACTGCCCGCCCGCGACCGCGCCATCGAACTCTGCCCCGCCTTCACCGCCACCCCCGGCCCCGGCGGCCAGCACCTGATCCCCCTCTGGCCCGAGGTACAGCCATGACCAACCGTGAAGCATATCTGCGGGCGCTTAAGGCGCTGAATGCCGCCGAAGCCGACAGCGATTTGGCCTACGTGCAAAACGGCGACGGCTGGGGGAACATGACCAGCTGGGACATCGCCTCGCACATCAGTGAGTTTCTTGCACACGAGTTTCGGCAAGGCCCTGCACCCAAAACCGAAGGCGATGCCCCATGACCCATCCCGACCCCGACCTTGCCCGTCACGCCGCCCGGCTGGGCCGCCGCGCCTCCGGCCTTGCCGCCGACCCGCCTGCGGTCTGTGATCACTGCGCCGAACCGGACCGGCCGTTGCAGGCCACCACCATTCACGATGCCTATGGCCCTTGGGCGGGCGACCTGATGCTGTGCCTCGCCTGCCGGGATCTGCTGCAGCCATGACGCTGATCCCCTTTCCCCGCCCGCATTCCAACGTGGTGCCCTTTCCCGGCAGCAACCGGATCGCGCAGAACGAGGCCCGCCTTGCCACCGCCCGCCGCATTCTGCGCGATGCCGGGGAGTACGACAGCTTCACCCTCTGCATGGCCTGCGACACCCTGGCCGAACTTGGCACCGCCAGCGACGTGGAACTGGCCGATCTGATCCTGGCACAGACCACGGCCCACCTGAACCGCCCCCCGGCCCCGCCGCCGCGCGGCCCCCACCCGCTGGCCACCGCCGCCGCCGCCACGATCACCGCCCTGCTGGTGCTGGCCATCCTCCACGACACCCCGGCGCGCCTGGCGGCAACGCTGCTGCAGGCCGAACAGATGAAAGACTGGTGACATGACCAACCTTGCTGATGCCATGACCGACAAAATCCGGGAAATGAACGAGACGATCATTCCGGCATACCTCGCCTGCATCCCAGAGGCACCGATGACCGAGATCACTGTCAAAATCATGCAGAAACACGTTCAGCGGGCAACAGAAAGCCTCGCCAGCGGCGATGTCGTGGCCATGCTTCTCGCATGGGCTAAAATCAAGGATTACAAGTTATGACCTTCGCGCTTGGCCTTGCCCTTGGCCTCTGCCTTGGGGCCGCGCTGACCCTGGCCGCGCTCTGCGCGCTTTGCGTCTGGCTGGCCGCCCGCGACGACGATCCGCGCCCCGCCCCTCCCCTCCCCGGTAAGCGCGGCACTGCCCCCGGCGGCCCCGTCTGGCCGCCGGGGAATTTCCCCGAAAGGCACCCCCGATGACAGCAGATCACATCTTATTGGCCGAACTTCGCATTGCCGAAATCGACGCCCTGTTTGCCGAAACTACCGTCTGGGGAAGCTGGTTGGTGGCAGCGGCGAACGAGCGTGAAGGGCTTGTGAATGCCCTGCGCAAAGATGGCCACCAGATCGAACACAAGCACCAAGCCCGATCCGGCACAGGAGGCCGCGTTGACTGACACAGCCATGAGGGACATCGATATTCAGATTCTGCGCACTGTGGACAAGGTCGACAAGATCGGCGTCTCCGGCGTGATCGATCTTTTGCAAAAGCCCGCAGAGGCATTTGGCGCTGGCCTTGATCCGGTCAGGGCGGAACTGGTCGGGTCTTTTCTGACGGCGCGCGGCGCGACGAACGGGCAGACGCTGGAAAACCTGCGCGCGTGGTTTCCCCGCGCCGATCTGGTAACGCGCCGGTTGAAGCTGCTTGTGCTGCTCGAGGATATGGAAGGCGAAACCGCGCTTGACAGGTTGCTGTCCCTGCGTCCGAACGATGACCAGACATGGGCAAACGACGGCAGACCGGCCAACATCGCATGGGCGCTGGACGATCTGGCGCACGCAATGACCTGCGCCCAGGCCGCCCTCGCGCAGAACGGCGGCGCGTGATGGCTGACCGCACAAAGATCGAATGGACGGACGCCACCTGGAACCCGATCCGGGGCTGCACGCGCGTGTCCGAAGGCTGCCGGCACTGCTACGCCGAGGTGATGGCCGCGCGGTTCAGCGACCCCGGCCAGTGGGGCCACAAGCTGGCGCAGCGTGTGGCCCTGCCCGGCGGCGGCACCGATCACCGCTGGACCGGCAAGGTGGAACTGGTGGACGCGGCCCTTGACCTGCCCCTGCGCTGGCGCAGCCCGCGCCGGATTTTCGTCAACAGCACGTCCGACCTGTTCCACGAAAAGGTGCCGGATGAATGGATCGACCGCGTGTTCGCCGTCATGGCCCTCGTCCCGCAACACACCTTCCAGGTGCTGACGAAACGGCCGGAACGGATGCGGGCATATGCTTGCGCGGCAGACGTTGCAGAGCGGGTCTGGTTGCAGACCAGCGATGTCGCCGATCACCTAAAACTGTGGGCGCTGGCAGCGCATGGGGCGGTATGGGGCGGAGAAACGCCCTGGCCCCTTCGTAATGTCTGGCTGGGCACCTCAATCGAGGATCAGGCTACCGCCGACGAGCGCATCCCGCACCTGCTGGCCACCCCTGCGGCGGTGCGCTTCCTCAGCGCGGAACCGCTGCTGGGGCCGGTTGATCTGCGCATGGTGCAGAACCCAGGATCAAGCCGCGTCCAGAACGTGCTGACGGGCGTTTCGTTTTCTGAAACGAGTCTCGAGCCTTTGCCGGACGACCCGGCCCGCCGCATCCATTGGGTGATCTGCGGCGGCGAAAGCGGCCCCGGCGCGCGCCCGATGCACCCGGACTGGGCGCGGTCACTGCGCGACCAGTGCCAGGCTGCGGGCGTGCCGTTCTTCTTCATGCAGTGGGGGGAATGGGCACCCGACACCGGCCCCCTCCACGCCAGCGACCCGATCATGGACGGGAAAGTGGCCTGCGCTGTCTGGAACGGACAGGGCTGGGATCATTACCGGGACTGCTACGGTCCACCCACGACCACGGGCGACATCGAATGGATGTACCGCCTCGGCAAGAAACGCGCCGGCCGCCTGCTGGACGGTCGCGAATGGAACGAGGTGCCGAATGACTGACAAGCCCAAACGCATCCAACTCTCGCGCCGCAAAGGCTGGCGCATGCCCGAAGGCGCGGTGAAGGTGGACCGGTCGGGCCAGAAGCGCTGGGGCAACCCGTTCCTGTGGTCGGGATACGGCAAGGCGCTTTCGGACGAAAACGGCGAGTCCCAGCGCGCCGCCGCCGTGGCCGACTACCGCCAGTGGATCATGCAGCCCGAACAAGCCCACCTGCGCGACGCGGCCCGCACCGAACTGCGCGGCAAAGACCTCGCCTGCTGGTGCCCCCCTGATCAGCCCTGCCACGCTGATGTTCTGCTGGAGCTTGCAAATGACTGACCCCTTCCCGCCTTACCCCTTGCTCTGGCCCGAAGGCCAGCGGCGCACGCAGACCCGCATCAAATCTCAATTCCGCACCAAGCTGGACGGCGCGGTCAAGAACGTGAAGGACAGCCTGCGCCTGTTCGGCGAGGACAGCGGCAAGGCCCTCAGTGGCCTTGTCGTAACCTCGAACGCCTCGATGTTCAATCAAAGCCCGGCCGATCCGGCGGTTGCGGTCTGGTTCACCTGGGACGGGGCCACGCGCTGTATCTGTGTCGACAGATACCAGAGCGTGGCTGAAAACCTGCAGGCCATTCATCACGTCCTGGAAGCCCGCCGCGTGGAACTGCGTCATGCCGGCATCGAAATGGTGCGGACGACCTTCAAAGGCTTCATCGCGGCGCTGCCCGCTCCCGGCGACCGGCCCTGGCACGAGGTGCTGGGCGTTCCCGCCACCGCCACCGCTGACCAGATCGACGCCGCCTGGAAGGCCCGCGCCCGCGATCTGGCAGCGCGCGGCGACGAGGTGCAGATGAAAGAACTGAACGTGGCGCGGGACAAGGCAAAGAAGGAACGCGGCAATGGCTGACCGCAATGAGTCCCATCAGATTGAGGTGACCAACAATCTGATGGGAAAGCCGGTGGATCACATACAGCGCCACCATTTGCGCAGCAGCAGGAAAAAGGTTTGAGGCAATGACTGACCTTCCGCTCTTGATCTGCGCCCTGCTGTCCGTCACCGACGGCGACACCTTCCGCGCCGCCTGCCCGGACCCGGTGATCATCCGCATCGCCAATATCGACGCGCCCGCAGGCGCCGACTGCCCCCGTGACGCCGCGCGCTCTGCCGATACCTTAACAGCCCTGCTGACCGGCACCCTCACGGTGCAGCCGCTTTACCTCGATCGCTGGGGTCGCACCGTGGCAACCGTTACCGCGCAGCGCCGGGACGTGGGGCAGACCCTGCTGGACGCAGACGCGGCAAAGGCATGGCCGCACGACAGCAAGGGCCGCGCGCAGCAGCCCAGGCCGAAATGGCGGGGGTGCAGATGACCCCGACCTACCGCCGCGCGCTGGCCGAATTCCGCGCCGCCGGGATCGACATTCTTGTCATCCCCGGCCCCGGCCAGGTGACGGGCAGTGCATTTGCCCGGCCCGCCGATCCGGGAGACGCGCCGCAGCGGCTCAGGCTTTACGTCACGATCCGGGGGTCCACCTTCAGCGGCCTGTGGCTGTTCGTCCTGCTGCACGAGGTGGCGCACCATTCGATGGGCCACACAACCGTCCGTACCACCGTGCCTGTCTGGCAGCAGGAATACGATGCCGATCAGGAAGCCCTGCGCCTGCTGGCCGGGTGGCAGCCCGCCGCCCTGCCGCGCTGTGAGGCCGCATCAAAGCAGCACATCCGGCCCCGGCTGCAGCAGATGATCGACGCCGAAATCTGGAACCACGTGGACGGCGACATTGCCCGCTGGGCTGGCTGCACCCTGCCGCCCGGCTGGGACGAGTACGAAGCCGGGCTGGCAGTGATGCGCCTTTCGCGGCTGGGCCATATCCCCGAAGAGATACCCTTTTGACCCGCCCTGCAGCCGTATCCGACACGTACGCGCCCCGCACAGGATGCCACTGCGATCCTGCCTACCTTCTTGAATGCGCAGAAGCCTGCCTTTCCGATGCCGCAGCAGATTCCCTCGACGCCACATTGTTCTGGTATGCGCCAAACCCGTTCCCCGAGGGCCGGAAGCACCAAGCCTTGATGTGGCGCAGGGCGCGCCTTGCAGCTGCACGCAAGCTGATATGGTGCTGACATGACCGCCCCCGCCCTTCTGACCCCGGCAGAAGCCGCCGCGCGCCTGAAGGTCAGCGAAAAGACCTTGCGCCGCCTGCGGGATCGCGGGCTACGCTATGTCATGCTCAGCGCCGGGTCGATTCGCTACAAGGCCGAAGATCTGGCCGCCTTCATCGAAGCAAGGTCACAGGAATGCCGTTCCGCCCCAAAAACTCCCGCTTCTGGCACTATGACTTCCAACTCCAGGGTCGTCGATTTCATGGCTCTTGCGGGACCGAAGATTTCGAAACGGCCAAGGGGATAGAGGCGCAGGCCCGCGTCGACGCCAGAACGGCGCTGCACCATGCCGCCGCCACCAGGGGCGTCTTCACTTTGTCCGAGGCGATAGGAACCTACTATGCCGATATCTGCGACCGCCAGCCAAGCGCGCGCACCAGCCTGTCGCAGGGCAAGGCCATCCTGCAGGTCTTCGACAGGCCAAAGCGGCTGGATCAGCTGACCGATGCCGATCTGCTGCACTACGTCGCCCGCCGCCGCGCCACTGTCTCCAACGCCACCGCCAACCGCGAGCTGCAGTTTCTTGGCCGCGCCCTGCGCCACATGGCCCACTACCACGCCGCGACCGTGCCGGCGCTGCACTGGAAGCGGCCCCAGGCAGCCGAACCGGAAGAACGGGTGCGGGAACTGACCTGCGATGAACAGGCGGCCCTCTTTGCCGCGCTGCGCACCGACCTGCACCCTTTCGTGAAATTCGCTCTGATGACCGGCGCGCGCCGCGCCACGATCTGCGGCCTGCGCTGGCGCGACGTTGATCTGGCCACGTCCCGGATGCGCTTCGCACTGAAGGGCGGCAGGACCATGTTTTTCCCGGTCAACCGCGAAATGCAGGCTTTCCTTGGGTCCCTGCCCCGGTCAGACCTGCCGTCCGAAAAGCCCTTTGTGCTGACCTATGTCGATCAGACCGGCGCGGCCAGGCACCGCCGCCGCATCAGCCCTTCCGGTGGCGGGGTCCATGACGATTTCCACAAGGCGGTGATCGCGGCCGGGATCGAAGACTTCCGCTTCCACGACCTGCGCCACACCTTCGCCACAAGGATGCTGCGCCAGACCGGCAACCTGAAGCTGGTGTCGCGCCTGCTGGGCCACACTTCCATCGAAACGACCATGCGCTACGCCCATGTCCTGGACGCCGATCTGCATGAGGCGATGGCGGATTTCAGGCTGGAAACAATCACAACCAGAAAGATGAAACATGTCGAAACTTGAGACTGACAGCAACCAGACGCAGAAATAGATCAAAATCAACCACGTACGCGACGAAGCAATCAGGGCGCTTCAGGAACTGACGGGAAACCTGTTGCGCATCGTCAGGGGTGCCGGAAAGCCGTATGAACTGGATCACCTTGCGTTCCAGTATCTGATTTCACACAAAGCCTTCTGGGAAACTTCCGGGCAGTGGTTGAGTGATGGTGATATGAAGTCAGCTCTGGATGTCTACAGGCGACCAGAGGGTGGAGCTTCACCTGACCCGTCTGTTTGGGTTAGCTTCGAATCCGAATGTAGCGTGGAAGACGCAGTTCAAGCCTCCCTGCAACTCGCAGCTTCGCGTATTCTTGGAGACAAACTTCGCGAGCGACGCGGAGAATCTGACCTAACCGATGCAATGATGAGATGGGAGCAAAGGGGCAAAAAGAGAAGATGATCACAGACCAGATTCGGCACCATGACCCCACAAGTCCCGAACAAAACCCCGAACTTTGGCCCAAGACATTGATTTGGAATAGTCTCCCTCGGCTTCCCAAGCTGAATACGAGGGTTCGATTCCCTTCACCCGCTCCAATGCAATCAGACGCAAGCGTTGGAAAGTAAAAGGTTTTCCCGCATGCGCCTTGTTTCCCAAGCATGCCCGAAAAGGCGGTCAGACGGCCAAAACCGGCCAGTTCGGGACATGAACGCCCATCGAGTCCCGAAGAAAGTCCCGAAGCGGTTCGCGGGTTGTTCCGCGCCTCACCGCCGCGCCCACATCCCGACCGCCAGATGCAGCAGTGCACAGATCAGCAGCGCCACCGCCAGCGCGCCGTTGCCGCTGATCCCCAGCCCGCCCGCATCGGTTTCCTGAAACACCAGCAGCGGGCAACCCGCCCCCCATCCGGCGGTGAACACCGTGTCATGCACCGTGTCCCAGCGATGCCAGCCCTGCACACCCAGTTCGAACAGCAGCACCAGCAGCAGACAGACCGCCCAGATTTCCCAGCGGGTCGGGTACTCCCCCCGCGAGGCCCAGCCCACCCAGGACACCAGCAGCACCAGCGCCAGCCCCAGTGTGAGTTGACACCAGAACCTGCACGAAGCCGGAAGAGGCGGGGGGATACGGGAAGTGGGCGGATGGGGCAAGGAAAACATGGGGTTGCGCGGCGGCAGCGGGGTGTGGTGCGGCGCAGGGCCAATGTTTGCACGCGGGGCAAAATAGACCAATTGCGGCAAAGACGGCGGGGCGCAGAGGCTTGCGGTGCGGTGCCGGTGGGCGGCGTTTAAGGGCCTGTAAAGACGGGATTTAATGGCATGGAGCAGGGCTGCTGCCCGGTTGAAACGGGCTGATGGGCCGTCCGGAACCTGCAACTGGCGGCGCAAGTTGGGACGGGCGGTTGCATGTTGGCGGATCGGGGCGCAAAACCAAGGGGTTAGCGGTTTCTCGCCCCGTCCGAAGCGGTCTGGCAACATGCAACCGATTTTGGGCCGCAGGTGTCTCAATAATCTTTCAGGCCGCTCTGTTGGGCCAAGCGCTCCATCGCAAGCTGGTCGCGGAGGGGCACGGTTTGATCGGGATTACTCTCCATCCTTTCGACCGTGCGCAGGCCGATGCCCATCATCTTGGCCAGCTCTGCCTGCGTGGTGCGCAGCGCCTTGCGCAGCGCGCGGTACTCGATGCCGGTCATACTGCGATGCCTTCCTTGCGCATCCAAACGCGGCGGTCGCGGAGCCACTGTTGTGCGTCGGCCTTTAGTTCCTGCGCGCTGGACTGCACGGTGCTGCCGCTGAATTCGCCACCGTAGCAAATCTGGCGACGTTCTTTAAACGATGGGCCGTCAATCCAGACGTGGCCACGGTAGGTATCGGTGGCTGCGGGGGCCGAGAACGTAATGCTGCCGAACTCTTCCGTTTTGGTGGTGTAGGTCATGGTCGCTTCTCCTTGATTGACGGGTGTCAGCCGTTGAAGGTGTCGCCCGCTTTGTAGCCATACAGCGGCATGTCTGCGCAGACTTCGTAAATGGTGCGGTCGTAGCTGCCGAAGATGGTGGAAACCGTTTCGTAGTCAACGACCTTGCCTTTGTATTCGATGTTGGCAAGTTCGCCGAAAGGCAGGATGACTTTATCGGTGCGGATCGTGACGATTTCGCCGATGGCGGGCTTTGCGGTTTCCGTGGTCATCTGCGTATCTCCCGTTGTGGACGTCTGCCCGTTGCTATGTACCTAACATATCCGCCATTTTGGCGGCTTGCAAGGGGATAACCGCCGTTTCGGCGGTTTTGCTATCACGAAATGTTTCAGCGTGCGGGACGGACGTCCGAGAAGGCGAAGATGAACTCTGGCTGTGACATTGAGAAGTCCATCATCGCGCTCTTTTCTTCAAAACAGTCCAAGTCCTGGCCGTCCTTGAAGAAACTGCCGGAAAACACAACCGTATCGCCTTCCGACAGACTGGAGAGCCTGCTAAAAAGTTCGCTGGCGGGATCGATCAGCGTGTCTGACCCGATGTCAAAAAGAGCGATGTCCCAGGTTGACACCCAGATGTCGCCTTCGAGTTCAACGCTGAGCACGCCGCGCCCTTCGCTGTTTGTGCTGAGTTTGTAGACTTTGCCGACCCAGTCTTTCACCTTGCGCGATTTCAGTGTCTCGCAGACCCAGGGCCGCATGCGCGCCCTGGTTGGTCATCCACTTCACCGGTTCCTGGTCGAAATTGTCCGGCGTGTACCAGACCCGCAGCGGCGCGCGGAACCACAGCATCAGCAGCGCCACCGCGCCGGCCAGACCCCATAACAGCATGCCCGCCCCCGATTCCCTTTGCGGGCAGGCTAGGCGGGCAAACGGCCCCCGGCAACCGGCGCGTCACACCCGCCGTCACACATCCTGATTGATCCCCACCCGGATAAACCCGCCGTTCGGAAAGGTCTCGATCTTGCCATCGGCATAGGTCACGCGAAATTCCGCCTCATACAGCCCCGCCGTCGCGGTATCCCCGGCCTGCCAGCTGTATTCGACTGTCGGTGTGCCGGTGGCGGTCACCACAAGGGCACCCACATCCAGAATCACGCTGCCGTTGCGCGCCCGCATCTGAAACCGCACCGTGGCCCCGGTCAGATCGACAGTCGCAGGTTCCAGCGCATAGCGGATCGCCGGGGCGGTATCGCCGCGTTTGATCGTGAAACCGTTCACTCCGAACCCTCCTTCAATGGTGCCGCCATTCGCCGGATCGCCGGGGAAGGCAAAGCGGGTGGAAATCAGCGAGGGGCTGTACCCGATCACCACGGCCACGCCTGCCGCAGTGCCCACAGCACTGGCCGTCGACGCGCCCTGCGCCGCTGCCGTTGCCGCGCCTGCCGCAGTGCCCGCAGCACTGGCGATCGACGCGCTTTGCCCCGCCGCTGTGGCCGCGCCCGAGGACGTTCCGGCAAAGGCCAGAATCCGCGCCCCCTGGGCCTGCGCCGTGGCCAAACCGGCAGCGAAGGCTGCCCCCGCAACAAGTCCGCCGCCCCCAGGACTTTGCCCTACCGCCGTTGCCGCGCCTGCCGCAGTGCCTGCAGCACTGGCCGTCGACGCGCCCTGCGCCGCTGCCGTGGCCACCCCCGCCGCCGTGCCCGCAGCACTGGCCGTCGACGCGCCCTGTCCCGCCGCCGTCGCTGTGCCAAAGGACGTTCCGGCAAAGGCCAGAATCCGCGCCCCTTGGGCCTGCGCCGTGGCCACACCGGCCGCGAAGGCTGCGCCCGCAACAAGTCCGCCGCCCGCAGGGCTTTGCCCTACCGCTGTTGCCGCGCCTGACGCAGTGCCCGCAGCACTGGCTGTCGACGCGCCTTGCCCCGCTGCTGTCGCTGTGCCCGAGGAAGCCCCGGCAAAGGCCAGAATCCGCGCCCCCTGGGCCTGCGCCGTGGCCACCCCCGCCGCTGCGCCCGCAGCACTGGCGCTGGCCGCGCCCTGCCCCGCTGCGGTTGCGGCACCCGCACTTGCGCCAGCAAACGCAAGGATCGCGGCTCCCTGCGCCTGAGCAGCGGCGTTGCCCGCCGAAGACCCGGCGGCGCTGGCGATCCCGCCACCACCACCCCCACCCGCCCCTGTCCCGATGGCTGGAACGCGAATGCGCAGCGCCATGTCAGTCTCCGATCAGGGGCGGACGCCCTGCATGGGGGTGCTGCGGAACCGGAACCGCCAGACGGGGCCGCAATGACCACTTCCACGCCAGATAGCCTTCGACTTTGGCGCGCTGGGCCGGGCTTAGGGCAGGCGCGAAATGCAACAGTTCGCCAAGTTCCATCCCGAGGAATTTATTGGATACGCCCAGGCGATATGAAACCCCTGCATTCCCACCTTGGGCGGCTGCGGGGTTACCAGTTGTTACTGCGGCGCTCATGTTCGTCGCCACGGTATGGGACGACGCGGACGCAAACTCGACATAGATGATCCCCGCCTCGGGGGCTGTCGATGATGTCAAATCCGCCCAAACGGTTTTGTCACCGGCATTGTAGATATAGAGGCCACCCTGAAACTGCCCGCCTGCTCTTTGCTTGACAGCCATTCCAACCCAACCCTGGGCATCGGCCCAGACCGGAGGAGCGCCGTCGCCATTGCCTGCCCAACCTTGCGCGTTTGTCACCCGCACCACCGCTATCGACGAAAACCCTGTGGTCGGGGCGTAATTGCTGATCGCCGCGCCGGTCATAAAGTGGGAGGTGCCATTGAAAACCACAACCGGCAGGGGCGTCCAGGACACCGGAGGCGCGTTGACTGCAGCCACCAGCGGATCGTTGGCTGCGGTCAGGGTCAAGGCCGACCTTCCGAGTTTGTCGCGCCATGCAGTGATGCCGCTGGCACCAAGCGTCAGGGTCGAAAGATCAGAGGCGTCGTACCACGCAATCGGGCGCAGTTCTTCCGGCGACCAAAGCCGCCCCTGCAACCGCGCCTCGTCCAGCAAGCTGGTCCCGCGCGGCATCTCAGGTCACATCCTCGTTGTAGGGGCGGACGTAAAGTTCGTTGCCGCTGGCCGCCGTGCTGTTGCCCGCGTTGTTTACGATCTGCAAGGTGACGGGGAAGGGATAGAGCCGCACCATGCGGAAAACCACAGTCTTCGCCGAAGTCCCCGTTACCAAGCCTTCAATGTAGCTATCGAAAGACCCGCCGTTAAGGTCCGGCGTGTCGGTCCCGTCACCGGCATAGACGCGCAGCGTGATCGACCCGCCTGCCCCGGCGTTCAGCGACCCCAGCTTGACGGTAACAGCGGCGTAAAGGTCGCGCGCCGTGCTGTTGTCATAGCTGATCGCCGATCCGGCAGAGCCGTTTGCCAACGAATTGAACGTGGTGCCAGCAAGGTTGCCTGACCTCGTACCGGGCGCTGCCCATTTTGCGACTGACATCAGTTGTTTCCCCGTGCAATGCCAATATCTCGGATTTCGACCACGCCCACGCCTTGCTGCTCAGCCCAAGATTGCGGGCGCTGAAGGCTCAATAAAATCGTAGCCTCTGCTTCGGGCCGCAGGATGGCAGCGGCGGGCAATGCCAGCACCCCAAACAACGTCATTGCGGTGATCCGCTCCGCCTCGTTTGTCGCGTCAAGCCGTGGCCCGTCAGTCCGCTTGAACAGTTCCACCGCCTGCCGCGCGACATTGTGCGCCGGATGGGTGGGTGTCGAAGCTGCATCCTCAAGGGCCACCATCGCCGTTTTCGGGTCTGTCGGGCTTACCTGCGCCGCAGCCGGGGCCAGCGTGTTGCGGAACACTCTTGCAATATCGCTGAACGGAACAACGCGCCAAGTCAGCAATTCCGTGTCCGGCGCATTGAGCGCGTCGGCAACAGCCGCTTCTGCCATCCCGGCAAACTGCGCAACCTTTGCCGCGATTTTCTGTTCCCGGTTCATTCATCACCACCATAGGCCCGCTTTGCACGCGGCCAAACATACAGTGCCATGGAGACGATCAGAACAGCAAGCCAGGCGGCACATCCAAACACATTGAAGCCCAGCTTGATTTCCGGTCGAAACGTCACCTCATACAGGGACACAAGAGGTCCTGCCGCACCCAAGCCCCAAAAGTAGGTGTCATTTATCGTGTCCCACCTGCGCCAGCCCTGCCGAAGGTATTCGATGACAAAAGCGTAGAAGCCCACCACGGCAAACCACAACACCCAGCGATAGGGCATTTCACCGTACCTGACCGCCCAGATCACGCAGACGACCACGACAACACAAGCAGCCATTGCAACATGGGTGCCCTGATTGCCGCCGCCGCCCACAGGATCAGAGTAGAATTTGTCCGGTGTGTTCAGGTCATTCCAGAACGCGCGCCAGATGAACCAAAACATCAGGCACCGCTTGCGGTCAGGGTAAATGCCGTGACATTCACCTGTTGGCCCGTCGCAATCGACGTGTTGTCCAGGGTCATGTCACCGCCGCCGCCCGTGGCAGTGACCGTGCCTTGGATGTGGCAGGTTGCGCCTTGGTCGATGCTGAAATGCGCCGCCGTCCCCGTGGCGTCCGCAGCCGCGTCTTGCCACGTACCGGCGAGGGTCTTTGACCCGCCCGACGCAGCCGCAAGCCAATCCGAAGGAAGCACCATCGTTGCCAGCACCGTACCCGCCCTTGCGGTCGCGCAGTTGGCCGGGACAGTCCCCGTGCGGATTGTCAGTGTCGGGGCCGTACCAGCCGCCGTCTCGATTGCATCAAGCGCGGCGTTCCGTGCCGCGACCGAAAATTGAAAAGCCATAGTTCACCCTTTCCAGCCGCACCGGGCGGCACCGTATCTGTTTTGCGTGTCGATCTTCACGGCTTCCGGGCGTGCGCCTTGCACCACCACCGCCGCCACTTGTTCCGGGAATTGTATCGGACCTGATACAACCTCGCAGAAGTCACCCGGCACTGCACAAGCGCTAAGGCTTGCGAGTAAGCCGAGCGACCAGAGCATCATCATCTTGCGTTTCGGCTTCGCGCGCATGTGCCTGTACCTCTTTCATGGTTTTCAGCTTGGCCGTAGCGGCCTCAGATTTGGCTTGCTGGCGGGCATGTCGCCTTCCAATGGCATAGACTGCAGCAAGCACCAGAAGGCCCCCTGCCGCCGCGTATGCGTACAGGGGAAGGGTCATTTCCGGCCCCACCCGCGTAGCAGCGCCACGGCGGCAAGCGCATTGGTGAAAGCCGTAATGACCCAAGTCGTGACGACCGAGATATTGAACGGCAGAATATCCAGCGTGCCGGTCTGAATATCGAACTTGGCATATCCGGCCAGCGCCAGAAGCGACGCGCCAAGGCCCACGCCGTAAGCGATCAGCCGGGAAGCAGATGCAAGGTTCATTTCGGTTGTTCCTTTCCGAACATGCCCATGATCAGGGCGACAAGGGATTGCCACGTTGAAGGTTGCGGCGAATGGGCTTGCGCCTCGCCGATGGTTTCAGGGTTCATTGCGGGCGGGACTTTCGGGCGCATTGATTGCACCACGGCAACGAAAGGCTCCACGTCCACCCCGGCGGCGTTCAAGCCGTCCCCGGCGTAATAGCTGCGGCCTTTCTTCGGCCCGTCTACTACTGGCAGGGATGCCCATTCCTTCGCCAACTCGTTGCAGAACTTGTTGACAGACAAATACCCGTGAAGAAACTTGTCCAGGCCCCGGCGTTTCAGCAAAGCAACGGCAAGCCGATCCTGCCCCGCCTTGTCGAACTTGCCGTCCAGCGTCATCCCCGCTTCGGCATAAAGACCGCGCAGGGTGTCTTCCAATATTTGATACCGACCCGCCGCTTCGCTGCGATACAACGGGTCGATACGATCCTGCCACGCCAGCACTTCACGAATGGTCATTTGCGTGAGCGGTTTCGGCGAGCGATGCACCCCTTTGATACCGCCCCATATTACGTCATAGGCGCTCATTTGCAGCCGCCGCGCCGCCCCTTCGCTTTCGTGTTCGGCGATAAAGTCGAGAAGCTGTTTCATTTGCGGTTCTCCGTGATCAGCACCGTCTCAATCCGCGTCAACTTTTCGTCCACTTTGTCGAATTGGCGCGTTACATCTGTGCGCAGATCGTCATGCCGTTGCACGCGGTCGCGCATTTCCCTTTCCAGCAGCGACAGCCGACTCCGGTCGGTGAATACCGCGCGGACAAACCACCAAATCGCCGCGCCGATTGCCGCAATGATCGAAGTGGTTGCGGCAATGCCGATTTGCTCGAGGCGTTCCAGCCAAGTCATGCGGGCCACTCCATTTCAGGAAGCCCCGCAATCGGGCTTTCGGGAATTGCGCCGCCCGCCTGCACCGCCGCAAGCATTGCCAGCGCCGCCGTCCAAACATCATCGCGCCACGCCACGAACGCAGCACCTTCGGCCTGCCATGCCGCAATTGTGCTTGCCGCGTAAGTCGCACATGACACAGCCGACGAGTATCCGCGCGCCCGTGCCGTGGCTTCTACATGCGCTTCGATTGCATCGGTATATGCGGCCTGCACCTGTGCCAGAGTTGGCGGGGGCGGAAACACCGCCTGCGGCACTCCATTGGCATCCGGTCGGATTTCCGCGCCCGCGTTCTGCGCCGCCATCAACTGCGCATGATACTCTGCGGTGATTGCCACCAGATCATCGGGCAATTGAGGATAGTCGATTTCTTCCGGGAAAAAGCCCCGGCTTGTTGCCGAATAGCGCATGTTATTTCCTTACTTTCCGAAAGCCAGCCATTGAAAGACCGTGCTTGTCAGGCTTCCCGATGTGTTCCAACCTTGAACAACAAGGCTAGCTGCGTTAGCACTTTGGCACGTCAAAATCTTGGGTGATACTTCGTTAAACGGAAATGCGAGAAACATTGGCGTTGCCGCAAAAGATGTGGAATAGGTGATAAGCACGCCGCTTGCGCCAGTTACGCCGGTTCCGCCCTCAAGCCGCATACCCGACGCGATCTGCTGTTTTTTTACCGCCCCGTTGTCGAACGAAAACCCCAACATGGTCAGCGCGTCCGCCGCTGTAATGGTATTCGCGGGTGCAGCCCCCCCCCCGTTATTGCCCCAGAGCGAAAACGCTGGCACCGCCTCGGGGGTATTGACAAACCACCCTGCATTGGCTGCGTTGCGCTGGCGAAGGACAACCGGGGAAACCCCTGTATCCAGCCACAGCATCCCCGCAACTGTCGGACTTGGTGCTGTCGGGCCGGAATGGTTTGACAGCAGCGCCGCCACCATAGCGTTCAGTTGCACCCGCTGCGCCAACCCGCCGATTCCGGCATCAAGGTCAAAATCGCTTGTCTGCGCCATATCAAACTATCTCTTCTGCTATTAAGCCAAGCCGCGAAACTGTCGGCGTCACATCCGCCAGACGCGATGTCAGTTCGGCCCGCGCCTGCACCCCGCGCGCCTGCACTTCCGAACTATCCGCCCGCTGCCACGGCCCCCATGTCGGGGTTCCAGACGGGTTGTCATTGGTTAGGCGAACCTGCACCTCGACACCGACTTCAAGCGCATCGGCACCGTCCACATTATTGATGTCATCAACATTGGCCCACGCATCCGCGCTGCCCGACAAGCCAAGCGCCGAAGCCTCAATAATGCTGCGCAGCCGCACGCGGCGAACCGATCCAAGGTCCATTCCCGCCGCGAACAGATAGACGCCGGAAGGCGCGACCCCGCCAAGAATGTCCACATTCGGCACAAGGTCGAAATTCGCTACGGAGTCCACGCTGCCCGCCGAAGCCAACCGCAACTGCGAACTGTCAACAATGACGTTTGTCCTTGTCCCGCTGAATGTCGGGTTTTCAGTCAGTGTCACCACGGGCGCAAAGGCCAGCGCAGTTGCCCCGGAACTCAACACCACCGTTTCCGGCCCCAGCACGCCCCAAGCGTCCTGTGCGCGCAAGCTGTATGCCCCCGGCATCAGCGGCACCATCACGCTCGTTGCTGATCCTGGCACCTGCGTCATCACGATTGACGATTGCCAGTTTGGCACCGTCGCCGCCGAGTGCCGGATCAGGACAAGGCCACCGTTCACCACGTCCAGATCGGAAACCGGGTTCCATTTGAGATAGGCCGAGCCGCCAATAGACTGAATCGAAAGCCCAGCAATCGCCACGGGGGGCGCAGCAAGTCCACCTATCGAAAACACTGCACTGGACCATTGGGAAGAAACGCCGATCCCGCTTACAGCCTTGACCCGATACTCCCACCGGCCCGGTTGCACGGCCTCACGATCAAAGAACAGCCCATCGGTGCGCCCTAGCACATTCCATGCGGCGGCACCCTGCCGTTCCTCCACCTGATACTGAGCCACAAAGGCGCTTGGCGATGGTTGCCACTTAATGCGCGCGACGGCCATAACCGGGCTGCCAGGTCGCGCCTGCACAAGCCTTTCCGTGACGCTAAGGCCACCCGGCGCGTCGATAAACCACGGCGTAGGCAGCGTGGTCCGGGGCGCGGCGGCATAAATCTGAGCCTCGCTAGCCAGCCAGTCGTAAACAAGCGGCGATGTTTCACGCAGGGTCAGGCGCGGCACCAAGGCAACCCCGCCGTCCGCTTCCTGCAATTCCAGAGATGCCCGCACCACATCAAACGGTTTTGCGCTGATACCAAGACGCGGATAGGTCAGTAAAACCGTATCGCCAACTGTCGCCTGCCATGCGCGCATCTTGCCGGACAGTTCGACCGTCATTTGGCGGCGCACCCGCTCTACGTCAATCTTCGCCAGTCGTTGCGCACACCCCGGCACAATAGTGTAGGGCAGCGCCATGTCGCGCCAAGACCGTTCGCCACGATCCTCGGCCAGATAGGCGGCGCTGGCATACGCCGGGAAATCGTCAGGTTGCCAGTCGTTTGCGGGGCTTACAAATGTTCCCCGCGCTCCATTGAACAGGTCTGACCGACTGATCCGCGTTGAAACGGTGATCCCTTCACCGACAATATCATCAGCCGTCAACGTCAGCACGGGCGCACGATACGCCCCGGAATAAAGAAACCACTGTCCGGCCTGCCAGCCGCAGGTGCCTGCATTGGCTGTCAGCATCCCTTCAATGTTGGCTTTCGGCGTCACCGAAAGATCAAGCACCCCGTTGCAGGCATAGCGTGGTTCTGTCCCGCCGCCCGGTGTGGCAACTACCTCGTCACAGATATTCGCAGCCGCAACCAGCGCGGCAGTGTTTATGCCATCTTCTGCGCCAATGGCCGCACCAATCCCAAACACGGGGTCGGACTTGTAGTTTGCAAGGCACAGCGGCGGGTTTTCACTGTATCCGAACGCGCCCGTGCGGGGGTCGAATATGTCGTTCCTGCCTTCAATATCTGCCGTGATATTCGGCAGTCCAGTTGGGAAAACGTCAGGGTTAAAGACCAGCGCCAGCCGGATTGCCACAACCCCGCGCAGCCGGTGATTGACGGTCCACAGGTCCGGCAGTTCACCCCGCAACTTAGGGAACGCAAATTGGTCCGCCGTGCCGGTCGCACGCTCACATTGGACGAAAAACGGGGCAAACCGCCCCACGCTATATTCTGCACCATCCGGCACGGCCAGTTCGCCGTCAAAGTAGATGTTGCCGATCTTGCGAACCGGCCCCTGCGCAAAGACGATGATGATGTTCAGACGCCCGTTGACAGCATCAGGCGCGTTGAAAACCGTCTGCGGGCTTGAATGCAGGAACACAATCACGCCACCCTTGCGCGCCCGCCCGTAGACAAACTCGCGCGGCGCAACCGGCTGTCTTACCGTCAACGTCCGGTCCTGCGCATTCAGAACGCCAGAATTACCGGGCTGCTTTGTCAACGCCTGCGCAGCGGCAGTCAGCAAAAGCGATGCCCCGGTTTTTAGCAGAAAGCTGCCAATCGCCGTTGCCCCAATAGCTGTAATCCCCGCACCAATCGCGGCAAAAACGGGCGCTAGAAATGGCATTAGTTCAAACCCTCCACGCCATTGCCGCGCCACTTAGGGGGCGTGCGGTCAAGCCGCTTTCCGCCACAAAAACCGCTACCGAACCGACACAGACACCAAGCGCAGATTCGCAAAGCACAATGTCACCGCGCTGCGCCGAAAGTGGCCGGATCGCATCGCCCATGATCGAACCGGACAGGCCGCAAAGGCTGTCAAAACCAAGCTGACGCAGAACCTTTGCCGCGCCCTTGGCCGTGCTGTAGCGCCCGCGCCACTTTTCCGCCGCATCCTGCCCGGTCATCGCGCGACGAACGTCAAAGGCCCATGTGGCGCAGTCATGCGCGCCCCATTGGAAGGGCCGCGACCGCGCATCATCGACAGCCGCCGCAAGCGCCGCCTCCCAACCCGGAAGCCGCATTTTCAGCTACGGCCCCAAACAATCTGGCGGTCCTGAATTGTGGTCACGTACTCGAGGCCACGGTCCCCAGGGTAAAGCGCCTTTTGGCTTTCATCCGTCCAGCGCCATTGCCGCGCCCGACCCAAGTCAATCAGGCGGCTTTCATAGGTGACAGTGATGGTGCAGGTATTCGCACCGTCTGAAATCGTCGGCACGTCAAGCCGCCCGGTAAACCACGCAACCGGGTCCGCTATGACTGCCCCGCCCGCACTAAGCATCCCTATCCATAACCGACCGGGCGCGCCCTGTTGCGCATCCGCAATCACCAGCGACACAAGATCAGTCGGCACACCTGACAAAGTAACCGTTGTGCCGCCAGCTACTACGTCGGTAGTTTCTTCGATTGGCGAAACGGCTAGCAGCGTCCCGGCCCCGGTCCATGTCTGCCCAGCCCATGTGATCGGGCCAAGGCCGGACCAAAGCCGCAGGACGCCGCTCGGAAACGCGGATTCAAAGAATATGGCAGGGCGCACTACCCCGGCGGAAAGTTCCGCAAGGACAGCGGGCGAAATCGTGCGGCTCATATCGCATCCCACCGCACTTCAACGCAACCGTCCGGGCCTTGCGTCACTATCGCCAATTGCCCCGTGGCATTGCCGACTTGCCTGCACCAATCCAAGCACATCCAGTCAAACTTACCCGGTTTGAACATCGCGCGATGCAACCTCATATCGCCTCGCGCGCCGTAACGCTGAATTGATGCTTGTCCACCCGCTCAATCATGGTCGGGATTGTGCCGGTAGGGCGCAACAGCACGCCGGGATCAACTACGTTAAGCGCAGCATTGGCGGCGGGCGAGTACCGCAGGGCGGGAACGAATTGCAGCGTAGCGGCCCCGGCAGTCGGTGGCGCGTCTACAATGATCCGATGCAGGCGCAACGCAGCACCCGTGCCAAGACTGAAAAAGTCGCCCGCGCGCAACCCTGTTCCAGTCCATCCGTATGTGACAAGGGTCGTGCCGGTCTGCCCAGCGCCGTTGACTAGCGGCGTGCCTAGCCCGGTTGGGTTAAGAATCGACGGGTCGCGCAGAATAAACGTGTTGACGCCCCCTGCCAGCCAATCCAGAAAGCCCGACATGCGCCGCGCAGAATGGCCCTGCGATTGCGCAAACTCAATGTCATAGGCCCACCAGCGCCCGCCCCAATCCTGCGGCTGTTGCGTGCCGGTAAATGGCGATGTGGTCGGCCCGACGACAACGGCAGATTGCAGGGTCCGCGTCATCCGGCGCACCAGAGTCAGGGGTAGTTCAATAGTCATCAGTACCCCCTGGCACCGGCTGCCCGATTGGCGAAAACGGACTGCTTCACAATCGCCGGGGCTGCCTGCTGAATGGCCTTGGCAATCATCGCCGCCGTCCCTTCAACCGCGCCCCGCGCGTCAATGTTGATCACTGGCCCGCCGCCTGCGCCAACGGCAGACCGCAACGCGGCATTGCTGGTGACGTACCCGTTGCCGCCCATCGTCACCATTTCCGGGCCGCTCTCGCCGACCATGTAGGACCGCCCCGCCAGAACAGGACCGCCGCCCGCACGTCCGCCGCCGAACAGGCCGGACAGGAATTTGCCACCGCCGCCACCGCCGCCAAACAGGCTTCCGGCAATGCTCTGAAATGCTTGATTGGCAAGGGTGTCCGCCAATGACGACAGAAGGTCAGCTAGCGCCTCTTGGCCGGACTTTGCCCCTGTCACAAAGCTGGTGAACGCTTCGCCGACACTGCTTTCCAGCGCCTTCATTGCGTCTGCCGTCTCGTCGGTCTTGTCTTTCAGCGCTTCCATCGCGCGGTTGTAGGTGTCGCTGTCCAGCGCGCCGGACGCTTTCAGGTCGTTCAGCTTTTCCAGTTCAATCCCGTACTTTTCCGCCGCCGTCCGCGTTTCGTCGAAGATGCGCGCGGCCTCACGTTCGTCATCCGAAATTCTTGGCACGCCGCCGCCACTGCGGCGTACCCGGCCACCGCCGCCCACAGGTTTCGGCACTTGGAAATGCTCAATGTTGAAGCTGCCGCTTTCCCCGGCCATGAATTGCCGTGGATCACCGCCCCGGCCTGAATAGACCATACCATCATCAATCGCGATCTGCGCCGCTGCGCGCGCTGCCGCCGCCGCCGATTGGTTTTGCCCTACGCTAAACGCGGCACGCGCGGCCTCCCACAACTGCCCTGCCAGATCACCGGCCCCGTCAATTGCAGCACCAAGCCATCCCCTCACACCTGCGCCCGCCGCGTTGAGTTCCATAAGCGCGCCCTGCGAAGAAAGAAGTTCGCCATACAGCGCTGTAGCTTCCAGCTTAGTGTCGCTCATCAAGCCGACAAGCACGCCAGTTGATTGAGCCATTTCCGCAGCCGACTCGGCACCCCGAAAGTCATCAAAGGCTGCTGAGAGTTCCTGGGCCTTACTTACCGTCATGCCGTATTCGTCGTTCAGGGCGGTCACTATTTCCAGCAACCGCTCTTCGCGCGACCCTCGCGCGGCGCTGTCTGCACCCGCTTCGGCAATGCGCTTTTGTGTCTGCTCGTAAATGTTCACTTGGCGGATAAGATCGTCTAGCGCGCTGCCTTGGTTTTCCACAAGGCCACGCGCCGCCGCCATCGCCTGCGACTCCGCAAGTTTCTGCTCACGCGACAGCATCAGCCACACCGCCGCGTCCAGTTCGCCGTATTTTTCAATTAGACGATCAAGGCTTGAAACGTCGAAATTCTCATTTGCGTCTTTAAGGCGCTTGATTGCGATTTCCAGCGTATTCAGCTTTTTTTCCAGCGCTACGGCTTCTTCCCCGGCACCCAAAAACGCTCGGCCCAGCGGAATAAGCACCGCCGATGCCGTACCCAAGGCAATACCCAAAAGCCCAAAGCCGGAAAGCAACTGCGGCAACTGTTGCGCCAATGCCTGCGATGCCGATGTTCCGGCCCCGACCTGTACGGCAAAGTCCTGCACCTGAAAGCCGAAGTTTTTCAGGCCGGACGATCCAGACCGCGAAAAACTGTCAATGTCGCGGAAGGCATCACGGCCAGCATTCCCGACACTGGCAAACTCGGCCCGCGCCCGGTCGCCACCGACAACGCCCAAACGAAAACTAACGCTTTTATCGGCCATTAGTCTTGCGCCTTTTCATTCATCCGGTTCACCATCACGGCCTCAATAACCGGCAACATTTCCGCTACGCAGCATTCGTCAACGCCAGTGGCCCGCGCCATTGCCAGCGCCGCCGTCATATCAAAGCCGATCACTGCCCCTGGCACCGCCCTGATCTGTCCACCCAGCCGGGTTGCCAAATCCCAAACCTGCCAGCCTTCCCATGTTTCGGGCCGGTTGACGGTATAAGCGCAATCCTCGCAGGGTGACGGGCAGGCCGCACAGTATTCAGCGCCCCCGCCGGGGGTATAATGCCAAGTGGCAAGGGCGCTCAGACGTTTTTTTCTGCACTCACCATCAAGCCGCGCGTCACGTAATCCCGTGCGAAGGCGCGGGCGAAAACATAAATGTCCATCAGCGCCGCAATGCCTTCCGGTGTCGGCTCCACCGGTTCCCCGGCATCATCACCGACACCTTCCCATTCCAGAATTGCGAGTTTCGCCACTTCGATGCTGAGAACGAAGAACCGATGATCGACCCCGGCATCCTGCGGCAATTCCCGCATCGCGGGCGATGTGGACGCTGCTGACAAAATGGACGACGTGAACGGGGCCACCAGCACCCGCACGCCTTCGGTCAGATCAATCCAGAACGGCTCTTTTTTCAGGTTCAACCGGATCATCAGTACGACGCCACTGTGTTGACCAGAACGGCAGTTGCCATGCGCGCGGGCGATGTTGCTCTTGCCGCCTGCCAGTCAAACGTAACCTGCATCCCCGACGGGCCGGAAATCTCCCGGCGCGGGCGCGGCAGATATACCGCATGGGCCGTGATTGTCAGGCTGGCATTGGCACCAATGCTCCACGCAAATTCCAGCGAACAAGGCGTGCCATTGACAGCCTGCGTCAGCAGCGTGGTATCGGCAAACCGGGCCACGATATTGCCGTTCATCATTGCCTTGCTTGGGTCCAGCCCGTCGATCTTTCCGTCCGACCGGATTGTTTCGATCCGGTCGAGATTGTTCATGTAGTTGACCTCGGCGGAAACAATATTGGCAAGCGTTGCCCCGTCCCTTCGGATCGCCCCGTTGAAATGGCCGAACCGTGTAAGGGTTGCCAGTTGCGCCAGCGTACCCGCCGCCGTGGCCGTCGCCAGCGTTTCCCCCTGCGCCACCAGACCGACCGTTGCCTGCAACAGCCCGGATCGCGTCATTGAGAATGACAGCCGGTCGGCCATCACGCCCGAATACATCGGGAAACTTGGCACATCCGGCATCTGCGATTCAATCGAAGCGCTTGGCAACGTCCAGCTGCCAGACTGGAACGTGTGTGTCTTTGGCGTCGTGCCGGTCGTGGCAGGGTTGCCAAACACCAGTTTCAGCCAGTATCCAATGCCGTCCGTGTCAATCGGGATCACATGGTCCCCGTCTGCGGTCATCGCATCCTTGATCGGCGCTGCCGGATCGCGGCCAAGGCCCAGAATGTCATCATCCAGAAGCGGCTGTCCGGCGCTCAGGGATGACGTGATAAACGGCAGTTGCGTGTATCCGCTCACCGGGGCCGTGCCATACGTCGATTCAAAGGCAAAGGCTATGGCGGTTTTCGCGCCTTGTTGACGTGCCATAAGCTAGGCTCCTGTTCAGCCGAGAGGATCGGCGGTTGTATAGTGAAGGACTACCGCGATAACTGCGGCCTTGATGGTTTCCGCGCCTTCAACCGGCAAATCTGATGGTTGCGGCGATTCCGGCTCGGCCCAATCACAAAGACCGCCCAAAGTCCGATCTGCCGCCAGCGCAGCGCCAATCAAGACGCAAATGCGGTCAAAGGCATCGTCGCGGCCATTGATCTGCACCAGAACCTCTACTTCGGCCCTATGCTCGTAATGCCAGCGCAGGGGCGACATCGTGTATTCTGGTTCACCTGGCACTCCATCGCGGACAATCACCAATCCATCAAGCGGGATTGTAACCGGCAACGGCTCATTCCTAAGAACGCGCACAGGCGGCACTTTTTGCAGCGCATCCTTTAGCGTTGCATGAAGCGCCTGAATAACAGCTTCACGGGTGGAAGTCATTTCATGGCCTGAAACTTGGCAGCAATCGCCGATGGAACACGGGACGCAATCTGTTGCGCGGCTGGATAGAGGTTAAGACGCTTGGGCATTTTAACTTGGCGCACCAAGGCAAAGATCGGCACAGACGCCGCCCCCGTCAACATGCCATCTTTCCGTCTTTTGCCGCGCTTTCGGATGCCAATTTTCCGGCCCTTTGTCAGCCGGAAATCATCGGCAACCAATAATCCGCCTCGGGGCGTTTTTACAAACCGCAGGCGCACGCCGTTTCTGAATTGCCATGTTGCAGGCGTCCACCGGCCACCACGATTATTCCGGCCCGCCGCTGGCAACGGAATTGCCAGAAAGACCCCGTTTCTGGCCCGGATTATTGACCCATCGTTATGTGAACCTAGAATGTCTGTTTTTGTTTGGACATAGAGCCAAGCCGCAGCTTTGATGCTTTGCCCGACCTCTGGATAGTTCTTCCGGCGAATAGCGTTTGCAAGCCTCTGGCCCAGCCCCGCGCCCGTCACTTGGCCCCGCCAAGCCGCCTGCACCTGTGCGCCAGCTTCGCGGATTGTCCCCGTAACTGCGCGTTCTGCGGCAAGGTACGTTTGGCGGGTCAGGGCATTTACGTCACCCTCAATCTGGACGGTCATCTTCATTCGGGCACCACGTCCAGCGTCCACACAAGCCGCTCCGTGTCCCGCACCGGCTCACCCTGCACCCGGAACCGGTCTGCCCCGACTACCAGAATATCCCCCGCCGCAGGCCGCGCCCAATCCGCTACGCGGACATCAAAGCGGGTCGTCTCCGACCGAAACCGGCCCTGCCCGAAATCGGTAATCTCGTCTGGCGCACGCCTAACAACCCGGCATGGCGTAGCGGGCGGGAAGCCCTGCTCAAGCCAAGTAGCGGCCTCTGCCATATTCGCATCTGCGAAGATGACGTTTACGGCAGAGGCAAAGGCGGTCATCAGGTCAGCGCCGCCGGGGCAGCGCCGTTCAGGCGGATGCGGCCCGTGGTTTCACCAGCGCCCGCGCCGACAGCGGCAACGGCAACGCCCAGAAGGATGTTGCCCGTGGTCGTGGCAGTCGTGGCAACAAGCGTGGTCGTGCCGACGCCATAGATAGCGGCACCGACGGTCCAAGCCTGCGAACCGGTCTTGGTCACGTCAACCACACCGTCCACGAGAATTTCCACGGGGTTGCCGCTCAGGGCAGTCGTGACAGCCACGCCCGCCAGAACACCGACGCGGCAAAGTTGGCCCGCCGACACGTTGGCAGGCGCTGAAATGGTGATCGTATCACCGGGTTGAATGAAGGCTTTCATGCGCGATAACTCCTGATCGCAGAGGGGAAATGGGGGCGGTCATTCCGCCCCCGGTTTAGGGCGATCAAGCGCCCGCGTTGCGCCAGCCAGCGCGGAAGTCGATAGCACCCACGCCGAAATCCTGCGTGACCTCGAAGCGCATACCCTGGACCCCGAAAGGCTCGTCCATCCGCATACGGGGGCCACTTTCGCCGCGCAGGAAGCCATACGCAAAGTTGGCAAGCACCGAAGGATCGGCGAAAATATACCAAGCGTTGCCGGTGATGTACGGCGACACCACAATCCGCAAGGTGCCGGAGAACGGGTTGATGTTGCCCGCCTGCTGCGCCTGAATCGGGGCGACGATCTGCTGTGCCTCGGTTTCCTTGTCCGGCCCGACCAGCAGGATGGACGCGGTAAGGTTCAGCAGTTGGCCGGTGGCACCTGCCTTCGGGGCAAGCCCACGGCGCACGCGCATTGCGGCGCGGGCAGTGCCGAGAGCGGCAACCGTGATGGCCGTTGCCGTGCCTGCCTTGGTCGCATCCGTCGTGTTGAACACCTGACGCGAAGTTTCAGTCAGGGTCGGGCCGTCCGAGTTGGAACCCGAAAGGAACATGGCCCAGAACAGGCGGTCCTCTTCCAGCGCGACCATCTGACCCCGATTGGACAGGATGCGGTCGATAGCGTTCAGATCGTCATTGACGATCATCTGACGCGAAATCGACAGGCCAGTACCGTAGGAACGCAGCAGCAGCGTTTCCTTCTTTTCCCCGACGGTGCCGAATTGGATTTCACCGCCTTCGTTGATTTCCGTCAGCCCCGGAAAGTCGCCGATTTGGGCGATGGGATGCGGGCGGAAGTCGGTGAAGTCCATACGCTCGGCAATCGACTGATAGGACGGGGTTGCCTTGGCGTAGCTATCCTGGAGACGCTTGTTCAGCGCGTTTTCCAGCACCAGCGGGAAGTCGGACGTGGCGTGCATCGACATTTCCACGGCGCGGATGGTGTCCGCAGTGGTGCGCAGCGACCCTTTGTATCCGCTGATTTCCGCCGCCATTTCGGCCAGCTTCATGCCCATGAAAGGCCGTGCCTTGTCAGTTGTCGGGTCGGTGCGGCCCAACTGCGCGACAATCGCTGCCTCCGCGCCTTCGCGCTTGGTTTCCCGCTCGTCACGGGTCACACGCGCGCCCATCATCGCCTTGTCCACGTCGCCACCTTTCCGCCATTCGGCCACAATACGATCCGACGCATCTTCAAGCGTCACGCCATCCGCGATCATCGCGGTAACGAAGGCTTCCGGCAGACGCGCCGCCGCAGCCATTTCCACGATCCGGCGGGCGCGGGTGCGCTCTGTTGCCGTGGCAGCAGCCACCACAACATCCGCCGAAGGAGTTTCGACCGCAGCCGGGGCTTCGATCACGTCTTCTGCGGGGGTCGTCGCCTCCACAGCCTTGATTTCATCAGCCATGAAAGGCTCCTGTTTTGAGATACGGGACGCGCCCGCGATGCTGGCAAGAATTGCCAATTCTCCCCGGCTTTCGCCGAAGGATTCCGAAGCCGCACGCGCCGCTTCGGGCGCATGGGCATAAATCCGATAGTCGAAGCGCGCGATTTCCAGCGCTTCGGTGTCATCCGTGGCCGTGGCAAAGCCCATCTGCACGGCCATTCCGCCGTCCAGAACCGCTTCATCCCGCATGATCTGGCGCGCTTCCTCGCGGCTGATCCCGGCGCGCGCCGCGTAAACATCGGCATAGGCGTTCGCCATAACGCCAAGCTGCTTTGCCGCACGCAAATGGTCAGCTTCCGTGCCGCGCGCTTCCAGCCAAGGCGCAGCCGGATCGTGAATCAGCATCCATGCGCCGCGCCGAAGAACAATTTCGTCGCCCGCCATAGCGATAAGCGAAGCCGCCGAAGCCGCTACCGCATCCACAACGATCCGCTTTTTGCCGGGATAGTCGCGCAGCAACGTGTAAATGACCTGGCCTTCTGCCGCGATGCCGCCGCCGGAATTGATGCGCACGGTAATATCGCCTGTCATCCCGGCGAGTTGTTCGCGGACCTGCGCGGCGGTAAAACTGTCTTCATCCCAAAAGGATGCGCCGACCGACCCGTGAAGGACGATTTCATTCATGGTAATTTTTCCTTGTAAGCCTAAGCGGCGACTTCCTGCTGTGGTGCAAGATCAGAAAGGCGCTGAATCAGGTCATCTGCGATTTCCTGCCGAACGGCATTGGCGGCAATCTCAGCGTGCAAACCAAATTCCATAAGTTGCCGCATCTTCATGAATGCATCGACATGTTTCTGATCATAGATGCGATTCCCGCCGCGTGTGCGCCCGAGCGTGGAATCATCCCACGGTGTAAACTTACTGCGGTAAATCATGTTCCTTGCGACTGCGACGGACACGCCCGTCATGCGCACAAAGTCATGAAATCCGATCACGCCATCAGCCAAATTTGCCCTCATCTGTCAGATTGCCTAAGCGGCGGATTCCTGCGACAACTTAGCCAAAACGCGAGACACTACCTTGGCCGCATTAACAAAAGTCGCCGACACAACGTTGCCAGCATCGCGCCAAGCAATGTCATTTTTGCGGTTCAGATCGTAAGTGAACCGGGTTGCCCCCTCGATGTCGCATACGAGAAACGCCACAGCCCACAAATCGCCGCTTTCAGCCATTTCCCAAATATCTGGGCCGATCGAAACTTGCATTGCCATGTCTCTGGCAATACCAAGTTTCATTCCCGCCTCGTCAGTAGCCGCAAGCATCAGCCCCAAGCGAAATGCATCTTCGGCGGTGTAGTCGGCCCATCTGCCTTCTTGGCGGGCGAAGGGCAGTTGATTGCGCTGCAAAATCGTATCAAACCGTTTTTCAGCGCACTCCGACACCCGCAATATGCCGCCCCCTTTCATCAGGCGATCCACTGATGCGGCTTCTCTATTGCCTGCATGAAAAGGCAGCTTGCCCCGTTGATTTAACACCTTAAAGCGCCCCAAATCGACATTGGCACAGTTCAAAAGTTCGGACCTTTTCATTAAGCAGTCACATCCTCAGATACGGGCGCAGCACTCGACTGCGCGATTGCGGGCTGCAACACCTGCGGCCCAGCCTTGAACACGATGCCAGCCGACTTTGCCTGTTCGGCATCTTCGGTCTGTTCCGCCAACACTTCTTCCGGGTCATACCCAAGCGCGCGAATATTGCCCTGACGACTTGAAAGCCCTGCATCCATGCTGGAAACCATCGCTTGCACTTCGCGGTTTGGATCAACGATGAAGCGCACGGGTGGCACCCAATCAATCGTAAACCCCCGCCCCTCTGCGCGCATTGCCACTGCTTCCAGCGTCCATTCGCCAATCGGCTGCATCATCTGCGGAATCATCATCAGCCATTGCCAAGCCGAAACATTCCGGTCCATTTCCATGCGGCCCATCCGGCCAGACGAAAAGTTTACCCCCGACAAGTCACCCGAAAGTGCCTCGTAGGTGATGCCCAATCCCGCCGCGATTGCGCGCAGCGTTACCCGCGAAAACTCGTCATATCCTTGCACTGCGGGCGGGGTGGCAAACTTCACATCCTCGCCAACGCCCAAATTCTCAATCCGGCCCGGTGACAGGGTGGCAAACCGTTCCGCCGTCTGGCTCGGGCTTTCGTCATCAGGTTCTACGCCCGTGCGGAACGCCGCGAAGCACGCCGCAATCTTCTGTTGCAGCAGCTTGGCATCCTGATGGTCAGACCAGTCCTGCATTGCCAATGCGACCGGCGCAAACCACGAAACCCCGCGTGACTGGCCGGGGCGGTCCTGCCGGAAAACATGCACAATCTCTGATGCAGGAACGCGCCGCGATTCCAAGCCACGCCCATAATAGCGGTTTGACGTGCCAGGGTGCTGATCGTAAAGCCAATAGGCGACACGTTCGCCCCGCTCGTTATACTCGATCCCCTCCCGGATTTCCGGCCCGGTTACGCTCGTCTTGCTGCCATCCAGATAGTCGATCTCCAACACGTTCAACTGAAACGGGATAGCCTGTCCCGACCGGACGCGCCGAATAAGTACCTCGCCATCTGCCACAACCGCCATCAGCGCCAGCCGTTGCAATCCGTAAAGGTTTTCCCGGCCCATCGCGTCAATCGCCGTCGTGTCGAAATGCGCTTTCATCATTTCGCGAAGGCGCTTTTCCTGCCGCTTGTTCGTGCTGCGCAGCTTGGGGATAATCCCGTCTCCGATCACGTTTGCCACGATGACCTGCTGCGCCTTCACGGCAAACGGCGCATTCCGGGTCATATCCCGCGCCACCGCCGCAATCCGGTTGCGCGATCCTGTAACCGCATCCGCGTCACCACCGACAGCGCGCCAGCCCTTGGTACGCGGCCCGCGCGATCCGGCGTCATAGCGCATGATCTGCGACATCACCTTGCGCGACCGCACCCGCTCCAATCCAGATTCCGGCGACAGCCAAGCAATGGCCCTGTCAAGAATGTTCATCAGGTGCCCCGCTCGTAAGACGGGTTCCAGCCCGTCACGCGCGCCGCTGAAACCTCCAAGCCGCGCGCCACGATCCGGCGCGCCCGCAACAATTCGTCAAGCGTGGCGTACTCCACCCGCTTGCCATCATACATGACAACCTTCGTCCCCGACGCTATGGCCGCGTCCAAGGCGTCAAGCTGTGTCTGCGTATAAGCCATTACAGCCAGTCCCCCCTTGTCTCGATCCACCCGCCATCCGAAGGCTTTGGCTTTATGATCCGTTGCGGCTCTGCCTGCGACAGATCAAACCGCCTCTGGTTCCAATCCGGGTTGACCATCTGGCGCACTGCCCACGCATACACAACGCAGTCCAGCGCTTCGGCCCTGCGCCCCGGCAACCGCTCAAACACCCGCTTCGGAACGCCCCGCGAATAGCGAACCACAATCCGTTCCGATGCCAGTTGCTCAAACCAGACCGGGGGCAGATCAGACGAAAACCGCATAGCACCCGGTATGGACAGCCGCCGAAACAACGCTTCCTTGACCGTATCCACGCCCACGATACACAGCCGGTCCCCGGCCTTCTTCGCATTTGTTGCACGCGCAAACATCGGGCGGTTTCCGTCCGCGCCTTTGACCGGCACAATGCGCCGCCTGCGCCCGCAGAAATTAACCACACGCTGCATTGTCGCGCCGTCACCAGCGTCTATCGCAACCGCATCGAACCCGATCTTGCCGCCTAAAGCATGGTCAAACCGGCGCGCGATAAGCGTATCCAATTCGCCCCAAGTTTCGTCATCATCCCACGCGCCCCATATTACCCATTGGGCAAGAACACATGGTGAACCTTCATCGGCCCATCCTATCGCGGTCGCCTCAATCCGGTCGTGCTGCACATCGCAGCCCAGCGTCAGGGCAAGCACTTCGGCTGGCACCGGCTCTACTCGGATAGGCTCCGCACGGGCCATAAGTTCCGCGTCCGATACTTCATCACCTTCCCCACGCCAGCCCTGGCCGAGAATGGTATTGATGAAGGTCTGTAGCGTTGTCGGGTCCGACTTGACCGCAATAAACTCCCGCGCCAACTTCGCCCAGCTTGCGTTTGCATGAAGCGACACAAGCGCATTCAGCCGAAACCCGGCATGGCTCACAACCTCGGGCCGCAAAGCGCGCCACCGGCCCGCTTCGACCATCGAAGGCTTTGACGATTCCGGGCTGTCCGCACCGCAGGCGGGGCAACTAAAATGCGCCGTTTCCGGGTCGCCATCTTCCCATCGGATGTGCGCCCATTGTATCTCTGTAAACGTCCCGCAATGCGGACACGGAACCTCAAATATCCGGCTATCCGATTGCGCATAGCTGCGCAGGACGTGACTGGTATCCTCGTGAACCGGCGTCGAACCAATGACGATCTTGCGATCCGGGAACGACATGGTGCGCCGTTCGGCCAGCAAGATAGGCGAACCTTCGGGCGTGTTTTCCATGCCGTCAGCTTCGTCTATAAACAGCACCCGGACGTTGTGCCGCCGCAGGTTTCGTGGCGACTTGGCCGCGACAACCTTTAGCGATCCACCGGGGAACCGGCGAGACATAAGCGTATTCCGCTCACCCTCTGCCGCATCTTCGCGCAGCGCGTGCGCCACAACCTCAGTTGCCCCGAATAGCGGCTCCACGTCCGAAACCACATAGTCCCGGCAATCGCTTTCCGTCGGCAACAGGCACAGGATCGGCGCAGGGTCGTTCGACACATAGGAAGCGACCGCCGATGTCAGCAGCGTGGTAAACCCGACCCGAACCGGCTTTACCATCGTCACCCGTTCTATTTCGGGATCACCAATCGCATCCGCAATCTCGCGCTGAAACGGCCAAAGCCTGACCGGCCCCGGCTGCGCAGACATGCCATCCGGCAGTCGAACATGCGCCTCGATCCATTCCGACAGCTTTAGCCTTGGTGGCGGGACAAGCGCGCGCCGCGCACGATCCAGCACCATTTCAGGCGTCAGCATCGCTCCCTGCCTCGAATAGCGCAGTCCGCAATTCCCGGTCCACCGCAAGCGTCTGTACCTGCGTCAGTCCCGCAGCCACCTGCACCCTTGCAGGCAGCGCCAGAAGCCGCGACCGCAAGCCCCGCAGAAAGTCAGACCAAGTTACTTCCACCTCACCAGCCTGCAACAATTCGCCTCGCAGAATGGCGTTCTTGATTTCCTTTTCGTCCGCCTGCTCTTTTGCCAGCCGCGCCCGTTCTTTCGTCAGGTCCAACACCTGTTCTTCACCGCCGCGCCCCGATGCAATGCCCCGCATATGCGCGCAGTAGGCCACAACCGTTGCCTTGATGTCGTATCCCCGGCCATCACGAATCATAAGGTCTTCGTGCTTGTCCAGCGCCCGAGCGGAAACGCCAAGCCAAGCAGCCATTTCCGTTTTGTTCCCTATCAAAACTGTAGGCCCCATCTGGTTATCGGACCCCATTGCAAATTTTTGCACAGACAAAACTCACGCGCCTCGTCGCCCCGTATACGTTTATTGGCCGGAAGGACCCGCCGACTGTGCGCTGATGCACATTGTTGCCGGTTTGCCGCACTCGCTGGCCGGTGTGACGCGATGCGATGCCAGGCATAGCTGGCACAAGCCCTTGTCTCGCCTCATGACGCTGGCACGCAGCTTGCGCCATTGGCTGCCATAGCCGCGCGCCGTGTTGATCTCTGTGGCATGGTGCCAGGGCTTGCGTGGCATGGTGTGTGGCGTGCCCATTATAAGCGGTATTGGTGCAGTCACATTGCAGGGAATGAATGTCGGTCACGTATTGTTACAGGTATTGACCGTGACTAGTCATGATGGCATATTGTTTGCATAGGAAAACACAAACCGGGAGACGACGATGATCCATCCGAGCCATATGACGAAAGACGCCTTTGAGGCATCCGCACGCGGCGACCTTGAAGCTTTGATTGATGCATACTTTGACCAAGAGAAAGTTTGGCGCGCAGCCGCCTCGGCAAAATTCGTCCCATACGAAAAAAGCCAGAACTTTCGCAGTGTGGGTGCGCATGAGTTTTTTGAGCGCAACCGGCTAGACGCGATCTTCTACGGCATTGCGGGGCTTTTGGGGTGGGACGAAGACCGCGCTAGGCTTGAGATTGCCACCCGCGAAGCAAGCAAGGGCGACGCCGCATGACCGACGCCACCCGCAAAAAAGCCGAACGCCAGCGCAAACGTGCGGCTGGCCTCGCGCCCATCGAGATATGGGCGCATCCGGATCAGCATGACGCGATCCGGCAGTTTGTCCGCGAATTGGTCAGCACCAGGCCAGGAGCGATTGCCTGTGGCCGGGGCCTATTGTCCGAAGGCGTATGTCCAAGACAGTGACGACCCTCGGCGCATGAAGTGAGCGCGCCTATCCGGTGCCTGTACGGGGGAGTGGCGTGTATGAAGGATGCCGCGCTCTGCCATGTCGCGATGCTGGCCAGCTTTCCCCGCCGGATAAGGCCAGCAGGTATTCGCGGCATGGCAGAAAGCAGCGAACGCAGTCCCGACGGCGGGAATCGAACCCGCAACCGCAATGGCCTCTACCGTTGAAGCTACGCCGGATCCGCGCTCTGTAGATGAAGCCGAGGCAATCCTACGTTCCGTGTTGGCCCGGGGGTCAGATCACATGTGAAGGGCTTCATCTACGGAAAGCGGCAATATGGCCCCGTAATGACAATCGCATTACCCGTGACGGGATTTTGCGTTGCCCGGTGGGCCTACGTTGCGCGCGCCTATGTCACGCAGCTAAGGTTACACACCGTTCCGAGACATACCGAATACATTACCGCAACAGATCGGGAACGTCAACCCGTTCCAGCGATGCCAAGTCTGTTTTGATTGCCCGCCCGTTCAACAGCACCGTCACCACGTTGCCGATGGATTGGACCTCGACAGTATGCCCCGAAAGCGCGCCTGTCAGGAATCGGGCGGTATCGCCTTCCTTGACGCGCAGCATTTCCAACCGTGCCGCTTCCAATTCCTGCGCCTCAACCGATAGCCCGTGCAACCGCTGGATAATCGGGCGCGGGACAGTCACGATACAGCCGTTGCACGTCACAAAGCCGTAAAAGCCCTTGAGCCGTTCCCGCATGTTATCCGCCAGCGGCACGCGGTCAAACTTGGCGAACACATAGCCGGTGACTTCGGCGCGCTCGACCGTCCATGTTTTGCCGAAGCGGTGACGCTGCACAAGTCGCCCTGGAAAGAAACTCTCCACGCCCCATTCCTTTAACGCTTCGCGCGTCATAACCTCGCAGTTGCTACGAACCTTGAGCATCAGCCATGTGGGGGCTATGGGAACGTCCAGGGTGATTGTCTTGTGCATCATCGCCCGCGCTCCTCAATCCACCTGACGTGCTCCGGCAACCGATTCACCGCGTCCATCACCACACCGATTGCCGATGCCGGGGCGGTCGATTCCTGGCCGTCCTCAATCACCGGCACAGTGCCGCAAGCCTTTGCCAATGCCTCTGGCGGCGCACCGTACTGCATCGCGTTGCTGGCAATGGTGCAGTGGTCGTCCAGTATCCGTGTCAGGTCTGCGCCGTACCTTGGCCCGTGGGCAAAAACCTCCATTGCCGCGCCCGTTGCCGGGTCAACTCCGATTGTCACAACAAGGGGCATACCGTTGTATTCTGCGTCAACTGTGATGCAGGGACGGCGGGATGGTAGGACGCGCCTCATTTGCAAATCGCTTTCAAGCCAAGCTGCGTGATTGCATGGAAGGATCGGCCCCCACTGTGCGCCGTACTTTGAATAAACCCGTAGCTTCGCAGTTTCCGCACCGCTTCCTTGCCCCGCGAATCTGACATCTTGATTGCCGCCGCCATTCCGTTTGTCGTATCGTCGCCGCGCGAAAAATGCCGCAAGGCGCGGGCCATGTAATCCGGCAAGCCGTCATGCTGCTGTGAGACAAGCCCGCCTGCGCTTCCCTGTTGCCGCTGCAATTCGGTGGACCGGGGAAGCCCGCGCATGTGGCCTTCACGCCTGCACAGGGCTTTCCATTCATCCGCAAGCACATCCTCGTCCCATTGAGCAAACCTATCGGGCTGCTCAGACCGAACCTTTGCAATGGTCGGGGTCCGCACCGATATGGGTTCAAACCTGCCGGGGCCGGGCCGCTGGTGTTCCGGTTTGAGTTCCGGTTCATCCCACGGCTCGGCGCGCAGGGTAATGCGGTCGACGTGTACGCCGGTCTCTCCGGCGTCCATGTAGGTGCCAGGGCGCTTGGCGATGGTGCGGGTTTGGAATGTCATCATGCGGCTTCCTTTTTCGACGCGCGGGTAGCACGGGCTTTCTTCACGGCGGCTTGGCGGGCAAGGAACGCCGCCTCATTCTTTGCTACGGCGTCATCCGCAAAATCGCGGGCCGATTGACGGGCGGCGTCTGCGGTCGCGCCAGTAAAGAAAATCGGGTATTCCTTGAACGGTTCAAACTTGGCAATGAAGGCGGGGCCTCTGCCTTCAATGCGCTGAAAGACGCAAATTTCGATATTGCGAAGTGGGTGTTCCATCATGCCCTCCAGATTTGGTTGAGAATACGTTCGGCAGACGCGCGGCGTTCTTCGACGGGCGCAAGTTCCCGTTCTTTCGGCGGCGGCAAGCTGGCGCGATACACGGCTATCGCCCTTCCACGTTCGGCCTGGACCAGCGCCCGCACATCACCGACATTCGGCTTTTGCCGGGGATGGTCGCGCAGCCATACCCGGCAGGCATCGCGGATTTCCTCTGGCGTGAACGCCTCCAGCCCGTCGATCCAGTCACCGACGATTTCGGCTTTTACGGATTCGTCCGGGCGGTTTTGCCAATAGCCGTCAAGCAAGGCTTCGACCCGCAGGCCAATCCACAGGCGATGCTTCAAACGCGCTTGCGGCTCTAGCGATTGCCCGTAAAGTTTGATTTTCGGGGGCAGAAGGGCGATTTCCATGATGCTTTCCCTTTGCGTTAAAATACCAGTCCGGTTCGATTGTCAGCCATCCGCGTTCCTCGGCCAAGCCAAGGGCATCATCTGGATTGCCCCCGGCTTGGAATATCGCTTTAAGGTTTTCGGCCAGCCGCTTTGAAGCCGTGAGTGTTAGCGCCTTGCCCTTGGACTTGCGCCGATATGCAATGAAGCTGGCGACGGCTTCCGGCCCTGCCCACGCCTCGAGAAGCGCAGCCGCTTCGCGCGTCTTACTTATATCTGATGGTTCTTTGATGGTTCCTAATGGTTTGGGGGCATCTGCTGCCCCCCTATCCGGCACCAGATGCCCCCCTGAGCGGCACGTCGTGCCGGGGGCATTTCCTGCCGGGGGCATCTCCTGCCCCCCCTGCGGGCGCACGATGTAGACGTTTGCACCGGCCTGACCGGCCCCGATCTGGACCGATAGAAACCCGCCACTTTCAAGCGCCCTGATGTTCTGCCGCACCGCCCGTTCACTTAGCCCCGTTCGGTCGCACAAGCGGGAATTGGATGGATAGCAGCGCCCTTGATCGTCGGCGTGGTCTGCTAGCGCAAGCATCACCAGACGCTCGGTGGGGCCAAGCGTTTTGCTGTCAAATATCGCGGACATGATTTTAACGCTCACTCGCCGCGCCTCGCTTTTTCGCGCACAATCGCGGTGCCGATGGTGGTATGGTCCCGCCCGCCAATGCTGCGGCCAATGCGCTCCATTGAATAGCCTTCCCGGTGCGCCATGTAGCAGACCAGATCACGGGCCATTACAACGGATGACACGCGGGATGCGCTTAAAATGCGGTCAATATCCACGCCGCTCAATTCTGATACATCTCGGACGATTTTACGGATACCAGCGTCGGGAAAGCGGATTGCCTCGGCGGCGGCAATATCGGCGGGGGTCATTGTCATGCCGCACCTACTAGCTTGATTGCATCATCGACCGACCGGACGATATGCACCGGCCATGCCGCGTGAAATTCCTCCTGATCCGGTGTCAGCTTGCCCTTCGGCCCCTTCACTTCGACAAGCCAAAGCCTGCCACGGCGGGCAACGAGAATGTCCGGCACGCCGCCACCCAGGGTGTGCATGTGCATGACGCAGCAGCCCAGCTTGCGAAGGGCCGCGACGATTTCCGGTTGGTTGAGGTCGGCCTTAGCAGCCCTCATTCTGCCGCCATAGCAAACAGATCACCGACAGACGCGGCGGCTTCGGATAGGTTCTTTCCGGCCTGCGCGGCGTATTCAGGTTTCAACTCAAACCCGAGATAACGCCGGAATTGCTTGATCGCCTGATAGCCGGTCGATCCAATCCCGTTGAACGGGTCCATAACCACATCGCCGGGTTTGCTGTAGAGCCGCAGGCAACGGTCGATCACGTCGAGTTGCAGCGGGCAGACATGCCGCTCGTCACCGACACCCTTGATCCGGTTAAGGACGTTGCCTTGCTGAATATCCATCCAGACAGGCGAGGCTAGCCGCTGCCACTCGTATACGTCAAATTCAGCGAAGGGGATCAGAGCCTCAATCTGGGCCGCTGTAGGGGTTTCTGAGGCCAGCCCAAGACGGTGCATTTCATGCAGCCATGATTTCGCAATCTTGACCGCCTCTTTGGTGTCACCTGGGGCGCAATGCTCTACACGATCCGGGTTATCGCCGGGGGCGCGGAAGAACAGCATATAGTCTGGCATCCCGACGCGGTTCATGGTGCTGTCTTTGCGGATTTGCTTGTAGAGCAAGCCCAGCGCCTTGGTGCGCTGCATTTCAACTACGGGGTCTTTCCAGATGGTTGCGCGCCCGTGGTAGATCATCCCTGCCGCTTGATGTGCTTCCACTAGCGCGCCGGAAAAATCCTGCAATCCGATAAACCCATGCTTGCCCTTGCGGGTCGGCAGGTCTGTGCAATGGACGCAAACCATCCGCCCCGGCTTCATAACTCGGGTCAGGGCTTCGGCAAAAAACCGATACTGCGCCATGAAGGCGTTACCCTCGCCCGCGTTGCCAAGGTCACGTTCACTGTCCGAATAGACAAACAGATCGCCGAAAGGCGGCGAAAAGATCGTGCAATCCACCGACGACTCGGGCATGGCGTGCATGCCCTCAATGCAATCGGAATTGTGCAGCGCCCATCCGGGGCCGGAATACTCAGGCTGTTTCACATTGCGCTCCTGATCCATTCGGGGAAGGCCAGATCAAGCGGGCGGTCGTAAACCACCCGGAGAACGCCTTCCGATTGCGCGGACCGCATAGCGTTAGCCATACGCCGCTTCATTTCGTCGTGCTTGTCGGATTTCGTGTTGATGACGTTCCAGATGGACGCCTCAGTGTCGGCAATCACAATGTCATTGCGGACTGTCTCGGATTGCCCGAAACGATGTGACCGGCGCACGGCTTGGTAGTGCTGCTCGTAAGAAAAGCTGATCGACGCAAAGACCGCATGGGCGCAGTGCTGCCAGTTGACGCCAAAGCCTGCAAGTTTCGGCTTGGTGACAATCACCCGGTATTGACCGTCTGCAAACCCAAGCAACCGCCGCTCTTTCTCGTCGGGGTCCAGATCGCCGCGCACTTCAACCGCGCCGTCGATCATCTTTGCCAGCATCGCGCTTTCGTCGTTCGTCTCGCACCAGACCGTTACGGGCTTGTCGTGGCCCGCCAGATCAGCGGCAAGCTGGCACCGCTGCTTTAACGTCAACCGCTTTTCCTCGTGAAACGAGGTTGCGGACATTTCGGGGATACGGAACAGCATCCCATCGCCGATGCTAACCATCCGGTCGGCTGCAACTTCGTGAACGCGCCGGTCGATCTGCGGCAGGACGTATCCGGTATCATCCCCGCCAAGGTCAGACGGTAGAGTTGCGCATCGCGCCCATGATGCGACAAATGCCCAAAAGTCTTCCGCAGCATGTCCCTTGAGACGCCATTCCTGAGAAGCCGTCGCAGTGTCATTGATAAACCACTTGGACAGCATTTCCTGCTGGCGCATGACGCCCAAAAACTCTGCATGGTTGCCGAGTTCGGTATGGTCATTCGGAGACGGCGTTGCGGTTGCCGCCAGCTTGTAAGGAGTCGCTTCAAAAGCCTCCTGAATAAGCGCGCGGGTCCGGCCCGCGTAGCTTTTCAGGATGCCGCTTTCGTCCAGGATAACGGCACCGAAAGACGCGGGATCAAGGCGCTGCAGCCGCTCGTAGTTGGCAACCATGATGCCCGCGCCAACTTCGGATTGATCCCTGATCTGGCGGGCATCAATGCCGAATTTTTCCCCTTCGCGGACCATTTGCCCCGCTACCGCAAGGGGCGTAAGGATCAGGGACGGCTTGCCGGTTTCCTCTGCGCACTGGCGGGCAAATTCCAGTTCAATGAAACTCTTGCCCAGGCCAGTATCCAAGAAAGCCGCAGACCGCCCGCGTTCCAAGGCGAAACGCAACACCGCGTCTTGGTGCGCTTTCGCGGCATTGTTGATCGGGCGCGGCGCAAAGCCTGCCAGCTTTTGCACCGGAGCGCGGGATGCGATGAATTGCCGGTATTCTGCCAGTGACGATTTCATTTCATCCCCCGTGCCAGCGCCCGATGCACGGCCTCATATCGGGCCACGGCTTCGGCATCGCGGTTGCAGACGCGGACAGCACGGCGGGCAATGATGGCTTCCACATGCGGGCGGCGAAATATGGACAGGAAGCGGCGGATCATGCGCGCTCCTGAATTTGTTCCAGCGCGCGAACGGTCGCTTCGTAAAACCGGGCGTGTGCGCCGTTCCGCCGGTCCCGCATCATGCGATAGAAGGCCAGTTGGCCCTCCAGATTGTCGATGTTGTACGTCCCGGACCATGCCCCGGCGCTCAGGCGGAATGACTGGCCGTCCGAAGAAAGCACGGCGAAGGGAACAACGTCGGTCATTCCGCTGCCCCTTGCGCCAAGGGGGCCTGATCTTGACGATCAGCTAGGGTGTCCCCATGTGAGGTTGCGACGGCCCATGACCCGACAGGGACTTCACCGCCTGTCTCCGCCTCGATCCGAACCATCAGATCGAAGCCGGGACGGCGATACCCCGAAAGGTATTGGCTAAGAACGTCTGCCCGGATTCCGATTTTCTTAGCAAAATCAGACTTGCGGCGCTGTTTGAGGTACTGGTTGAGTGTCTGCATGGGGTGATTTTAGCCAATGGCTAAACGAAAGGCAAGAGCATGTTTTGCTATTCGCAAATAGACGTAGCGCCGCCGCGCCACCAAAATGCCCCCATGGCGCTAAACATTCGCATACGGGAAATCCGCAAGGCCAGAAGGATGACGCTGGCCCAGCTTGCTGACGAGGTGTCGGTATCGACCCCGCACATTTCCGAGGTTGAGCGCGGCCTGAAAAACCTGAACAATCACCTTCTGGAGCGCATCGCCCGCGCGCTTGGGGTCACCCCAAGTGATCTGATCTCAGACGGCGCGGAATCCATACAGATCAGTGAACTTGTCGCACGCCTGGACGCCCGCGATAAGGCGCGTGTTGCCGCCTTTGCGGAAGCTCTTCTGAAGTCTCAAGAAGAAACAAAGCAAAGCTGATCACCGCAACGCGATGCTCGCCTGTAAGCGCCTCAAAAAGCGCTTCGGTCGTTTCGATTGTGCTGTCTTGCTGCACCATGCCCCACCCCACTTCGGAACATTTAGAACAAATCACGAACCCGGCGCTGCGACAAGCCCGCAAATTGCAGTGCCGTCACAAAACAAGCCGTAAGGTTGCGGGCGCGGGACCGTGCCGGTGGATTTTCCATTGCAGCGCATAGCCTTACCGGGTGCCGCCGTCGCGTGGAAATTTTTTGCTCTAAGCTAAATTATCCGTTGCATACTGTTTAGCTAATCGCTAAAGTCATCCTCACAGGGCGCGACACATAGCCGCCCGTTTCGGAGGAAAGACGGACATGACCGAAATCGAAAAACCACTGCGCCGCGTTGCTGCTGGCGCGATTTGGCACTTTGTTGATGGCGTCAAAGTTCACGGCCCGCATGACCGCATCTGGGGCGACGTGTCCGGCATCTGGGGCCACGTGACCGACATCCGGGGCGACTTGACCGACATCTGGGGCGACGTGACCGACATCCGGGGCGACGTGTCCGGCGTCGAGGGCGACGTTTCGCTCATACCGGCAAGTGCGCGTCCCTGCAAAATTGCGAATTGGGTGCGCGACTAACCGTTAATCACAGGGCGGCACATGAGCCGCCTTGGCCCCGGCACCACGCCGGACAGAGGGAGAGATACATGACCGCTTCATCAAACTTGGATAATGTCACAAGCGTTTTCGCTACAGACTTGCCGGTGCCGAGCAACCTCCATCAAGGCGTCCTTCACTTTAGGGACGCGAACGGCAACCGCTTCGACGTGTTTATGCCCTACGCCACTGCCGACGCGATGGCGCGGGCCTTTCAGGTCGCAACCAGCGAGCCGCAGTCCGCACAGGACGACGCAGCATGAAGGCCCTGATCTTTTTGGCCGATGCGCTGATTGTGGCCGGGTTCTTCGGCGCGCTTTGGCTGATGCTGGCGGTGACGCCGTCATGACTGAATACGCCATTGGAAAAAACCGGCTGACGTACAACTCAGAGACAGGACTGTTTACTTGGCCGCGCACAAACCATGTTGCTGGGTCGCTGGCCCGCGATGGATACCGCAAGGTTTGCGTTGATAACAAGATTTTCAACGCTCACAAGCTGGCGTGGTGTCTTGTGTATGGGGAAATGCCCACGCAGGCGCTTGACCATATAAATGGCGCTCGCGACGACAACAGGATTGCAAATCTGCGGCTGGCTACCCCGTCCGAAAATGCACAGAACAAACGGTCATCGCCTGCAGGGAAGCGAACAAAAGCCCCGCTAGGCGTTACCTTTCACAAGAAGTGCCAAAAATATCAGGCTCAAATCATGGTAGGCGGCTGTTCGCATTACCTCGGCCTTTATGAATCACCGGAAGACGCACACGCCGCCTATTTGGCAGCAAAGCGCAATCTTCATCCATTTGCCGACCTTACAGCACAAAGGGGAACGCCATGAGCGCCTATATCCTGCGATCATGTGACAGCAACTTGCAGTCACGCGGCGGCTTTCAATGGCCCGAAAGCGGCCCCGTAGAGGCCCCGGACTGGAACCCACAACCGGAATGCGGAAATGGCCTGCACGGCTTTCTTTGGGGCAATGGCAATGGCAGCTTTGCCAATTATGCAGACACTTCCCGCTGGATTGTCGCCAAAGTGGACGAGTGGGTTGATCTTGGCGGCAAGGTGAAGTTTCCCCGCGCGGATGTCGTATTTGTCGGCCAGCGCAATGAAGCGGCTGCGGAAATTGTCCGCCTTGGCGCGACCGGCGCGGTTATCGGGTATAACGCCACGGCAGGCGAATACGGCACGGCCACGGCAGGCAACGGAGGCACGGCCACGGCAGGCAACAGAGGCACGGCCACGGCAGGCAACGGAGGCACGGCCACGGCAGGCAACGGAGGCACCATCGTTATTCAGTGGTATGACGGCAATCGCTTTCGTCTTGCCGTTGGCTACACCAATGAGTCCGTTAAACCCAACACGGCATATCGCTGTGAACGCGGGAAGTTTGTCGAACAAGGCGGTGGCAGCATGACCACAACCGAAACCCACTTCAACATAGGAGGTCCGCACGGCGGCGCATGGTTTGAGGCCAAAATCCAATACGACTATTATTGGGACGGCGAAAGCGGCGGCGTGTCGGTGTCGTACATGTGGTTCCGGCACCCTGCCGTTAAGGGCAAGCCGGAATTTGAGTGGCAGGAAAACCCGCTGCTCGAACAACTGCTGGATACCGAAGATTTGCGCCTGTCCCTGCTCGAAGAATACGAGGGCGCGGCGCGGTCCTATGCGGAGGCTGCGGAATGAACATCGCAACTGAGATTGCAGACACGCCTATCGGCTCAATCTGGTCGGCTTGGCTTTCCGAATTGGGCGATGCCAGCCCGCACGGCATTGGCGATACGGAGTCCGATGCGATTGCCGATTTGCGGAAACAGATAGAGGAAACAGACGAATGACACCCGCAACCGAAGCATTTGCCCGCACTATGGCAATCCAAGCTATCGGCTATTGGCGCACCGGCAAAATGCCAAAGACGCACGCCTATCACCGCCGCTATGCGTTGGCACTGCTCCGCATGATCCGTACGGGGGTCATCGAATGACCGGCCTGCCCCGGATCAGCCGCATGTCCCGCCCCCGCACCCCGTGGGCAATCTTTGTCATTGGCGGCATGGAACGGCTGACCCGCTCTTTGATGGAAGGCGACGAATTTGACGCGGAAGCCCTGAATGACATGCACTCGCTGGCAATGCGGGCGAGTGCTTTTGTGAACGCGCTGGAAGCCCGCAAAAAAGCGGCGGGCGTTGTGGTGGAGGAAGAATGATGGATTGGGACACGATCAGCATTGCGCTGAACAAGAAGCTGGACCCGGCAGCAGTCAAGCCGCCGCCGAAAGGCAAATTTGGCGAATATGTCGATGCATACCATGTGATTTCCGAGGCCAACCGCATCTTCGGCAACGGCGGCTGGTCCTACACCATCACGCGGCTGCAAGAAACGCACCGCGCCGAATTGGAACTTATGGGGAACAACAACAAGCCGTACAAGCAATTCCGGTGCAGCTTCCTTTGCACGGTCAAAGTCCAGGTTGGCGATACCTTCCGCGAAGGGTCCGCCGTGGGCATGGGTTCCGGCAAGATCGACAACATGGGCGACGTGATTGAAAGCGCCGTCAAGGAAGCCGAAACGGACGCACTCAAGCGCGCCCTGCGCAGCTACGGCAACACCTTCGGGCTGGCCCTCTATGACAAGAGCCAATCCAATGTCGGGGTCGATGCTACCGAAGCCGAAATTGAAACAGCCGTCGATGTGCTGTCACGGGCCGCAAGCCTGTCGATGCTCCGCGACCTGTTCACCGGCTACTACACCGACATGCGCCACGTCGCCGATAACCCCCGCGTGGTTGCGGCGAAGGAACGGCGCAAGTCCGAATTGATGACGCCATTCTCCCCGGCAGGACCGGACGAAGGCGATCAACATAGCGCGCATTGATGTAAAACAGGAGATCACAAATGAATACCCGCGTCTTGAAAGAACTGGCCGTGGCAGTATCAACTTATGAGGACCGCGCCACCGGCCAGCAAAAGACCCGATACAAGAATATCGGCGTCATGATGGAAAGCACCAATGACCGGGGGGAACAAAACACGTTCCTAATGCTGGATCGGTCATTCAATCCCGCTGGCGTTGCCTTCAAGCCGGGAAGCGACAAAATTCTTGTCAGCATGTTTGACCCGAAACCGAGGGACGGCCAAGACGACAATGTATCACGCCGCGATACGGCCCGTCAGGCACCGGATGGATATGGCGCGGGCGGACGGCCCAATCTGGATGATTCGATCCCATTTGCCCCCGAGTGGCGCATCTGAATACCGCGCACGTCTCCTCCCCGTAGCGCGGGAAAACCCCCGGCACTGTCTCCTTCCCGGTGCCGGGGGCAACTAAACAAAAGGAACGCATGATGCTGCGACCGATGGACACGGCCCCGAGGGATGGGACGCTCTTCCTGATGTACCGGAATGATTTGCCGCCGATTGTCTTGAATTGGCCGGAAGGATATAGCCAAGGGACTTGGCACTGGTTTCAAGGCATAAATTGCTGGCGCGGCGTGGGCCACCCGATTGAAGGCATCGGATGGATGCCCATTCCTGCGGTGCCGGGGGCAACTGAAACGAAAGGAACGCATGATGCAATGGCAACCGATTGAAACCGCGCCGAAGGACGGGACGCGGGTTATTCTTTTTCGCCCCACGGCGCGCTCTTGGGCGCAGATCATCACCGGAAAATTTAATCTGGACATCTATGCAAGCAAGATGCGCCCGTATTGGGATACTGACATTTCCATTCTGGAAGGCAAGAGCGCAACAAGATCGAACGCGCCGACCCATTGGATGCCGCTGCCGGAGCCGCCATGCGCCGAGTAATCACCATCCGGGGCATATCCGACCGCGCCAACCTGCACTGTTGGGTTGACGCCGCGCCCATTGGGTTCCGCGTGGAGTTTAAGGAACCGACGCGCAGCTTGGCTCAGAATGACCGCCTCTGGGCAATGCTGGCAATCATCGCCAAGGAAGCGCGGATTAACGGCATGGCCTATGACGCCGACGCGTGGAAGTGCATCTTCATGAAAGCAATGGGCAAGGAAGCGCAATTCCTGCCGACACTGGACGGGACGCAATTCTTCCCTACCGGGTTCCGGTCATCGGATTTGTCGGTCAAGGAAATGTCCGATCTGCAAACGTCGATTGAGGTATATGCGGCGGAACAGGGGATTGAGTTGGAGAAGGCGGCATGACTGAATACAGTGACGATTTCAAGGCGCAGTATCCCAAGGATTATGGGCCGTCGTTTCGATGCAGGAAGCCGGATTATGCGCGGTGTGCAGAAAGTGTTTCCGATGGTGGGCGCATGGTCACATCAAGCCAATGCAGCCGCAAAAACGGACACGGCCCCGGCGGCGCTTTCTGCAAACAGCATGACCCCGTTGCCATTGCTGCAAAGCGTGTAGCAAGGGACGCAGCTTTGAAGCGGGAATGGGATCAAAAGGCTCGAGAGTCCGCGTTTACCGCAGAATCGAAAGCGGCGATCCGCGCGATTGCCGAAGGCCACAATGACCCAATGACGCTGGCCCGTGAAATTCTTGCCCGGTATGAGGGAAAGGCATGACCTTCAACCGGTGGACCGAACCGAACTTCAAGCCGCCGAAGATCAAGAACGGCACGGTGGCGGGATTGAAGCACATGGGCCGGGTAAAGCAGCTTCCTTGCGTGTGTTGCGGGGCCACCCCGACAAGCGCGCATCATTGTATCAGCGGGCGCTATTCCCAAGCTAAGGCCAGCGACTATGACACGATTCCGCTGTGCTACGAACACCACCAAGGGGCCACGGGTATCCACGCGAACAAGGCCGCATGGGAAGCGACGTATGGACTGGACACCGAATATCTTGCTGTAACTAGGGATATGCTGGCGGGCGAGTATGTATCGCCCTGGGCAAGCGGGGCCTAGCCTTGGCGAACAACGGAGGGAAGGCGAATGACTGAGATATCAAAGGTTGATGTGCGGGTGAAGCGGGAATGGAGCCGTATACTTCGCAACGGACTTACCGATTTGGAAAAGATGCTGGGAGACCGCATCAAAGCCCTGACGGCAGAACTCGCCGAACATGCAGACGCGCGGACACAAATCGACCACCGCCTTGAGGAACTTGTGGGGCAGGTTGACGCCCTGACGGCAGAGCGGGACAAGTGGAAAGGCGCTCATGAAGAGGCATGTAAACATTGGCTCACGCAGTGTGAAAACGCGATTATCCAGCGCAATGCGGCAGAGGCAGACAACGCGCGGCTGCGGGAGGCGCTAAAGGAACAAATTCACATCCGGCAGAATTGCCACCTAATGCCGTGCGCCGCGCCGGGAAATGATAGCTGCGAGTGCGAAAGGATGTACCGCCGCGCCCTCAACACCGGAAAGGAAACCAAATGAGTGACCTGATCGCGGAAATCGAATTTGAAGCCGTCAACAGCGAAATTGATCGTCACCTTGCGGGCCGGATCATCGCCGCCCTTCCCGCCGTGCAGCCCAGAGTGAAGCCGCTGGTTTGGAAAGAATTTGGCACCGACTGCCTGCGGGCAGAAAGCGTCTTGGGCATATACGAAATTGTTTGGGGCTTTCACAACGGGCAGGCAACTCTTGATGTTCCCGCCCTGCAAAGAACGCTCACATGGCACCCCAACCTTGAAGCCGCCAAAGCCGCAGCGCAGACGCACCTCGAAATGATTATACACCCCGCGCTGGAACCGCAGCCCGACGCCGCTGCGATACGGGAAATCGCAGAGGGGCTTCTAAGCCTTGGTGACAACCTAGCCTACATTGCCGCCGCAACAGAGGCTCACCTGCACAGCGAAGCCTACGCTTTGCGCGCCAGTGTACTTGCCCTGATCGACAACACCGGAAAGGAGGTGCGCGGCAGGATCTGCGGGTTGCCGATATGCGAGTGCGGCATGATGGGTCCATGCAAAGCGCCCAAACCCGGAAAGGAGGTGCAAAGTCAACGGGAACCCGCCCGACCTGCATCTTGGCCCTCATCCGCGCTAAAGGAAGCCATTGATTCTGCCGAACAGACGTTTCCGTACCTCGATCAGCCCGGCAACCAAGCGGTTGCCGGGGCCGCGCGGGTGCATCTGGACGTGACATGCGAGTGCGGCAAATCTCGCCCTTGCTACCCCGCCGATAAATGCCGGTGGCCTGTGAAGGCGCACAACGCGGTTGCCGGGGCCGCGAAGTTTGCCCTTGACCGCATTCGCGAGTGGGAGTCCGACAACTTAACCGACGGCACAGAGAGAGATTGGCACGGGCATGTCGGGCCTGCTCTGGCGCGTTTGGCTTCTACCCTAGTTGCCCAGCCCGAGCCGGTTGCCGAGCCTGTGACGGGCGCTGTGCGCGACGTGCTGGCCGAACGGCAACGCCAGATCAGCGAAGAAGGGTGGACGCCGGAACATGATGACGACGCTGGACGGCCAGGCGACCTTGCCAATGCTGCTGCCTGCTACGCGATGACTGACCCTGTGATGGACCCGGATCGACGCCGCCTGGAAGGCCCGCGCCCGCGATCTGGCCGCGCGCGGCGACGAGGTGCAGATGAAAGAACTGAACGTGGCGCGGGACAAGGCAAAGAAGGAACGCGGCAATGGCTGACCGCAGTAAGTCCCATCAGATTGAGTTGACCAGCAATCTGATGGGAAAGCCGGTGGATCACATACAGCGCCACCATTTTCGTGACATCAGCAAAATGGTGCTGACATGACGCGCCCTACGCCCGCCGCTATCCGCCCCCTCACTCCCGAAATGCTGGCCGACCGATGGCTCTGCTCTGCCGAAACAGTGCGACAGTTGGTGAAACGAGGGGACTTGCACGGGTTCCGGGTCGGTCGCATGATCCGCATTCCGATGGTCGCGGTGGAGGAATACGAGGCATGTCAGAATATCGCATCGGGCGGCTCAACGGCGGCTTCGTTGTTACCTGGTGGGAAAATGGAAAGCGACGCCGGTATCGTCTTGCTGCACTCACGCGAAAGGACGCGGAAAGCGAAGCGATAGACCGCATTAGGCGCGAGACGATTGCGCCAGAGGTATCTACCGTCGCCACTCTTTGGGAAGCCTATCGCGTTGACCGCAAGGGCCGGTCTGTGGCTGAGACAATGCGATACACCGGCTTGCCGATCTGCAACCATTTTGGCGCACTGCGCCCCGACCAGATCACCACTGCCCATTGTCGCTCTTACGCCGCCACAAGAAAGAAAGCTGGCATCAAGACTGGATCGGTATGGACAGAACTGGGCCACCTGCGAACAGTCCTGTCATGGGCGGCGCAGCATAACTTGATTGCCAAAGCCCCGGCGATAGAACGCCCGTCAAAGCCCGCACCGAAAGAACGGTTCTTGACCGCGACAGAGATTGAACGATTGCTGGCCGCAGATTGTGAGCCGCACATCAAGACGGCCATTCACCTGATGCTCAAGACGGCTGGCCGGGTTGGCGCAGTCTTGGAACTGACATGGGACCGCGTGGATATTGACCGGGGCCAAATCAACCTGCGCGCCGATGCCGAGGGGCCGCGCAAAGGTCGGGCCACTGTGCCAATGAATGACAGCCTGCGCGCGGTGCTGGCCGTCGCTAGAGAAGCTGCGCTGACTGACTATGTGATCGAATGGGCGGGCGGGCCGGTCAAGTCAATCCGCAATGGCTTCGCATCTGCGGTCGCCAATGCCGGACTGTCCGGCGTGTCGCCTCACGTCCTGCGCCACACCGCCGCCGTCCACATGGTCGCTGGCGGCGTGCCTATGTCTCGGGTCGCGCAGTACCTGGGCCACTCGTCAACCTCGATCACCGAGCGGGTCTATGGGAGGTTTTCGCCGGATCACCTGCGCGATGCGGCAGAGATTCTTGACTTTGGGAAGGCGCTCAAAGTACGCTGGACCTAAGCGCACTTCGTAAAATGGGAAAAAACATAAAGATAATGGTGGGTTGTGAGGGACTCGAACCCCCGACATCTTCGGTGTAAAAAAACCGCTCCCCCGCCAAGCTATTGATTTTTCGTCAAGCGCACCCTTCGCAGATTGGGCATGTTCTTGGTTTGGCCCAGCAAAGCAGGTTCACACAGGTTCAGTGAACCTAAGCGCACTTCGCAAAATCACATTCCCCTGATCACGTTGCGCCCGTCCTGCGTAGCCCGCAGGGTGGCCCCGATCAGGTCAGATGCCAGCCCCAATGCCGCCCTGTCTGTGAGCGGCACAACGGCAACCTCTTTTCCGTCATCGAAGATGTGCAGCGTGAGGCCGCGAAGGATTGCGAATTTCATGCGATTGCCTGTTGACATTGTAAGCGGCGCGCTTATATTGGGGGTATGGAAACACGGGAGTGAACGATATGACGAACGAACCGACGAACGGATGGACTCGCGCGGAAATGCTGGATTTCCTTATGGATCAATTCCACGAAGCAACCAGCGCGATGGCGTACATGCCGGACATGAACGGGTCCGCGTTGCATCAGGATATGGTCCGGCAGCTTGCGGCGATGCGCAATGAATGGCGGGGCTTGACGCGCGCCGCCTAACCGCCTTCGGGCGCACACATCAATGAAGGAGAAAACGACATGACATCCAAATACTTCACAACCGCCGATGGCCGCATTGTTCGCGGCGAGGTCGTGAGCCTGCCGGTGCTGGCGGTGAATTATGGAAAAGGCATTGCGGTTTACGCCGGGGAGTCCGGCAGCATAGACGCCGCGAAGATCAAGGTTTGGGGCAAGGGATTCCAGCCGTTAACCTATGAGCATCGACCTGCGCCGCAAGTCTGCATCCAATCCGGCTTTTCGATCGTCGCCGATGACGGCGTGACCTATCACGAGTGGATTGAGGTTCCGGTCGCGGCTAAGGTTATTGCGGAATGACACCCGACGAAATCAAAGCCGCCCGCCTGCGTTTGGGTATGACGCAGGCGGAATTGGCGGAAGCCCTGGGCTACGCTCACAAGCAGTCGATCAGCGACCTAGAGCGTGGCGTGAACAAGCCGCCAACGGCGGTGCAGATGTTGCTCAAAATGATGCTGGAGAAAGCGAATGGATGACGTAGCAACTTGGTCCGTCTGGCATGTCGGTGAAATCGGTAAGCTAGGCACTGTGCAGGCCCCACATTACGCCGCAGCAATCAAAGGGCGATATTATACTTCGCGTACCCATTGCCGAATCGGGTAGCGTGTGAGACGTTCCGCACATGATGTTGTGTGAGGGTCGGCTATGCTTGCGAACGGGTGGTCTGCCGACTCTGACGTAGCAGTCGCACGGCATAGGCCAGCGCGCCGGTCCTGAGTTGATGGCGCAGTCGGAATAGTGCCTGTGCGGAAACTGTATCCTCATGGGGTATCTAAATACCACACGATTTGGGGTGTCTCCGCATGAGGCGGGACATCAGGAAGCCCGCCCCTCTAGCTTCTGGCCGTGGAAAGCTGGCTAGAGGGGCGGTTCACGTCCAAATGGAAAGGATCCATCGTGGACAAACTAGAAACGCGGTTCATCTACCGCGCCTCCATCCGCCTCCGAAACGGAACGCGGATTTTTGCTTGGCAGTACGGGCTTAAAGCGTTCCGGATCAAAGTCACTGGTGACATCCCGGATCAGCCCAGATTGCCCGGCCTGTGAGACCGGAGGGGCGGGCAACCGCCCCTTCATTATTTTGGTTGTGGCAGACGCAACGGCGAGCCGTCACCTTCCTAGGGGTTTGACCACCACTCCCGATTCGGAGGTTGGACCGGCATCATGCCGCGTACCATTGACAAATGACTCAGTTGCGCGTTGCGCAATCTATTGCGCGTATGTCAACCGCTTTCCCGCAACGCCGAGAAGTGCCAAATCGGATCGTGCACGGTCGTCCACCCCTACCGCCACACGGTTGCTGTACCGGAA
>Ga0209088_10000101_pt1 | contig 61946 bp, 52 predicted proteins | sample S_140625_EF_Meta_FD_187324 | JGI IMG/M metagenome (GOLD analysis project Ga0209088, IMG submission 187324) | Freshwater microbial communities from Lake Simoncouche, Canada to study carbon cycling - S_140625_EF_MetaG (SPAdes) (version 2) | ecosystem: Environmental > Aquatic > Freshwater > Lake ... | reverse complement strand
GTCCTGGTCGCAGTTCGACCCGGGAAATTGGACAACCGCAAACCTCATCCGCCAGCCCGCAAATCCAAGTGAAAATTTTCCATCACCGGATTGCTCAACAACTCTTTCGAAATATCCTCCAACTTCGCCCGCAACGCCTTCTCCTCCCCTCCCTCAATTTCCAACTCGATATGCTTTCCAATCCGGACCGATTTCACTCCCTTCACCCCCATATGATTTAACGCATGCGCCACCGCCTCCCCCTGCGGATCCAAGATCGATGGCTTCAATGTCACAGTCACAATCGCTTTCATCTTCACAACTCCTCTCTCTTAAAGTCCACAACGGCGATGAATCAACTTTTCATGCCGTAAATGCCGCGCCGCGTCACATGCCTCCCGCAATCCCTTTTTCCCAATCTTGCGACCCAACTCGGGATCCGACTCCAGCCGAGTGGTGAAATCCTCTCCACCTTCCAACCATGTCGCCATCGCATGCTTCTGCACTGCCTCATACGCCTCTCTCCTAGCCAATCCCGCACGAGTCAAAGCCAGCAACGCCCCCTGGGAGGCCCACAACCCGCGGGAAGATCCCAAATTTGCCAACATTCTTTTCCCATTCGCCTGATGACCCCTCACCAAGCCCTCTAAATCATGCAGAATAAAATCCAGGAGAATCGTCGAATCCGGAAAAAGAATCCGCTCTGCCGAACTATGGGAAATATCTCTCTCGTGCCACAACGCCACATTTTCCAAAGCAGCCACCGCGTGACCCCTCACAATCCGCGCCAACCCACAAATCCGCTCCCCATTCACTGGGTTACGCTTGTGCGGCATCGCACTACTCCCCTTCTGCCCCTTGGCAAAAGGCTCCTCCACCTCTCCCACCTCCGTCCTCTGCAGATGCCGAAACTCCGTCGCCCACCGCTCCGCACTCGCAGCCACCAACGAAAGCGCTAGCGCAAAGGCCGCATGCCGATCTCGTGGCACTACCTGTGTCGCCGCCCCAGGTTTCAATTTCAATTTCTTACACACATACGCCTCGATCGCAGGATCCAAGTGCGCGTAGGTCCCCACCGCACCCGAAAGCTTTCCCACCGCAATCTCATCCCGTGCCGCCACCAACCTCTCCTCCGCTCGGCAAAATTCATCATGCAAAAGGGCCATTCGAATTCCGTGACTCGTTGGTTCCGCATGAATTCCGTGAGTTCGCCCGATCGTCAACATCCCTCGATGTTTGCGAGCCCGCATGGCGGCTGCGGCTTTCACTTTTCTCACTCCTGCGATCAGAAGGTCGGCCGCATCCCGCAGCTGCCAAGCCAACGTGGTGTCGAGAATATCAGACGAAGTCAGTCCTTGATGAATCCAACGTCCGGCCGGACCAACGTGCGACGCCACATCCTCAAGAAATGCCAAAACATCGTGACGCGTCCGCTCTTCATTTTTGTGAACCTGCCGGATGTTGAACTTCGCTTTGCGCCGAATCGTTCGGGCATCTTTTCGGGGAATGATCCGCCGATTGGCCATCCCCTCACACGCCAGAATCTCAATCTCTAGCCAGCGCGACAACTTCGCCTCCTCAGACCACAGGGACGACATCTCAGGGCGGGAGTAACGTGAAATCATGAAGCTGTTAAAGTGCTGAAGTGGAACGCATCTCACAAGTGCGAACCCAAACTTATTAACGACCCTTTTCGAACTACCGACCGACCGATTCCACTCCCCAGCGTCCGAAAAATACTTTCAACACCTCCGGCCTCCTAGAAACAGCCCCCTCAAGAAAAACGGTGACCGCCTTTCCCTCCCCATAACCAGTCATCCAAAGACAACCTCCATACGATCCACTTTTCGCTCGAACCACAATCTTCTCCCCTTTCCAATCCAGCGCATCCTGTAACTTTTTTCCCGCCTCTCCATCCCAAGGAGCGGTGCCACGCATCCACGCCACCGCCATCTGATGCTCTTTTCGAAGTGTTGTTTTCAAATCTCCCCCATGCACCGCCTCTTTACCCCCACCCCTCATCCACTCCTTGGGAATACTTCCCTCAATCAAACCGCTCCTTTCCGCATACTCACCCAAAACCTCTTCACCCAACTTTTCCGCTAAAATAGCAAAGGGCGGATTGATCGATTTCTGGAGCGACTGCCTCAACCCCAACCCTTCCGCCCCCTCCAACGGCTTTTCCACATCTTGGACCAATCCCCGATCCAACGCCGCCCAAGCAATCAACACCTTGAAAGTCGAAGCCGGTTCTCGCGCCACATCCATCTCAGCTTTGCTTCCCGCCACCACCTTCATTTCCCCTGTTTTCAACGTCTCCAAAATCGTCATCCCATCCGGGTATTTTTCATCAGCCAAAGCGACCGACCAAAACCCCATCAATCCTATAATCAACGCCCCTTTCATATTCCGAACCTAACCCGAATCTTAAAAACGATCGAGACTCCCTCCAATAGCCCCGAATAAACGCCTAACCGCTATGTGAATAACTTTGGAAGAACATTAAGGCTTTCCAAATATAGCGCCTACCTATCAAGCATTTAGAATAATAACCGATATCTTGATAACTCCTTGCCAACAACTTCCCGAATGGGGTCAGAGGTCCAATTCCAAAAACACCATTTTAACATATTGATTTGCAATGACTTGTGTGGGGTCAGAGGTCTTGCAAGAGGCTGATCTGCAATGGCTTGCGAGCCGATTTTTAAATTGTGGGGTCAGAGGTCAAAAATGAACTAGATCTTAACGACTTTGACCGACGTAATGTCCTTATCGGCCAGCATCTCTTTCAAAACCTCCTCCCCAGGGGCCGAATCCAGATTCAACACGCTCAACGCCTTCGATCCCGGCGCACTTCGACTCAGTGTCATACTCGCAATATTCACCTTGTGCTTGCCCAGCAGTGTCCCGATCCAGCCCACGATCCCTGGACGATCCTTGTTTTCCATCAACAAAAGGAATCCCTCCGGCCGGGCCTCCATCCACTGATCATTGATCCGCACAATATGTGGACTCGTCCCAAAGAACGTCCCGCTCACCTCCGCCTCTTTGCCATCCTGACCCGCCCTTACCGAAATCAGCTCCGCATACTCCCCCGGTTCCGCCTGCTTTGTCTCACTCAACTTCAGTCCCAGATTCGCAGCCATCTTCGGCGCATTTACCTCATTCACCTCTCCCCCACCCGCCCCAAAAAGAAACCCCTTTAAAATACTCCTCGTAATCGGAGTCGTATCCTCCTCCCCAATTTTTCCGGCATAACTGATCGTCAACCGATCGCACCGGCTTGGCGAAATCTGTGACAACAATCTTCCCAGCCGAAATCCAAACTCAATCTGGGGTCGTAACTTGGCCATCGTCCTGGCATCCACACTCGGAATGTTCACCGCGTTCCGTACCGCCCCCTCCGTCAGATAATCCCGAATCGCCTCCGCAATTTCGATCCCCACACTCTCCTGCGCCTCCGCGGTCGATGCACCCAAGTGCGGAGTTAAAATTACCTTCTTATTCTTCCTCAACGGATGATCCGCCGCCAACGGCTCCTCCTCAAAAACATCCAGTGCCGCCCCACCCACTTGACCCGCCTCAATCGCCTTCAGCAGCACCGCCTCCCCCACCAACCCGCCCCTCGCACAGTTCACAATCTTCACTCCCTTGCGGCAAAGTTTTAGGCGCTCCTCACTCAAAATTCCTTTCGTCTCATCTGTCATCGGCAAATGCATCGTGATGAAATCCACATGTGGCAACAGATCCTCCACCCGATCAATCAACTCCACCTGCAAACTGCGAGCCTTCCCAGCCGAAAGATACGGATCATACGCCATCACCCGCATTCCAAACGCAATCGCCCTTCGCGCTACCTCACCCCCGATTCGACCCATCCCCAAAATCCCCAACGTCTTTCCATTCAGCTCCGTCCCTTGAAAACTTTTTCGATCCCACTGCCCTGCCGACATCGAAGCGTGTGCCTGGGGCAAATGCCGAGCCATCCCCAAAAGAAGGGTAAACGCCTGCTCCGCAGTGCTGACGGTATTGCCAGCTGGCGTATTCATCACGACGACTCCCTTTTCGGTGGCCGCATCCACATCCACATTGTCCACGCCCACCCCGGCCCGACCCACCGCGCGAATGGTCGGACACCCTTGCAGGATAGCCTTGCTGACCTGGGTTTGGCTACGCACGACCAACGCATCGCAACCCTTCAACTTTTCGAGAAGCTCCTTCTCCTTCAGGGTAGGACTTTCAATAACCTCGATCTGTGGGCACGCCTTCAGCACATCCACTCCGCTGGGAGAAACCCCGTCTGTCACAAAAACCTTATACTTAGCTATCATTAAAAAGTTCTAGCAGAGACACACCGCAGGGCAACGCTGTCCAAGCCTCATAATTCAACGCTCCACCCTCACGCCAAGTCCGCTGCGTACGCCATGAATCTTGTCTAAAAAACTCTCCGACTTTCCCCCGAAAAAGAAAGAGTCCCAAAACTTTCGAATCGGGGCCCTTCTTAAAGATCCACCTAAATCAATTACGGAATAGTTGCTTCAACTTTTATGAATCCCCTATCACCACCCGTCAAAGTTGCCTCATACTGCTGGTAATCACCCAACCCACCAGGTTGAGGCGAGACCAGACTAGAGGAAACTGGGCCCGAGAAGGCAGACTCCAAGTTAACGGTCGACTTCACTGCGTAAGTAACTTCACTTCGCTGCAGCCATGTAATTTTAATTCCACCCGCCACACTGGTTTGTGTGACTGCACGACTGGCCCCACTGACTGGACTCGTCCCAAAGGCGAACTCCGCATTGTTTTTCATCCCGTCCCCGTCCGGATCCGCATCGCCAAGGCCGTCGGCTCCCGTCAGCCCATATGCCGTTGCCCAACTGACGTAAGGTGACAGGCTGAACGTCGTGCCCGTCACCGTCACCATATCATACTTCACTGTCCCAACCGTCGAATAAGCTGCGCTCGTGCCATCTGCTCTCGCGATGGCACTGGTTCCTGGCGCGTAAGCTGTGATCACTCGAAAGCCAAACTTCGCGTTATTCTCAACACCAGAGACCAAACTTAAGTCTGCCGATCGTTGGAGCAGAGTCGAATCGGCTGTGTCTAAGACATACAAACCACCCGCAGGCGTCACCCCGGGAGAATCTTGCAATGCAGGATTATAATCCAACCACACGGGTGGCGTTGCTGTCACATCCAGAGTGTACTGGAATCGGGTGTATTTAGAGGCCGATCCACTCGCCGCAATATCCCAGAAAACCTTCACCTCCTTCTTCCCCACCGTGCTTACTGCAAACTCCATTCCAGTGAACTTACCCGTCACACCCTTCACGCTCACCGTCTTGTTGACCGTCGCCCGATCGGAAGAGCCAGCCACCCCGTTTACAAACCCAGAATCGAGATTCACAAACCCAGTAGTTTCGTCCACTCCCTCGACAGCTTCCGCCGTACCACTTCCCGTGCTCGGATTCAGGTCACTGTTGTTAAAGTTCCACCGTGTGATCACCCCACTTGTGATATCCGCATAAGGCATAACTCGAATTTCCTTTCCGGCACTCACAACACCCGCGGTTGGATTTCGATTAAAGATTTTAAAGTAGGTGAATTGATTATTCCTGAGTCCCGTAACCACCGTATTGGATACCGAACTATCAAGACCCGAAAAGATCGTGGTGGAGGAGCCGACAGAAGTCCCCGAACCAAAGCTGGTATTTCCTGTGTAACTCCCAGAGGCCGACGGCGCATCCGTCACCGAACTTCCTTCCTTTCCCAATATAACCAAATCGTAGCTTGGATCCGCTCCCCAATACAGGGACGCTCGGCCATTCTGTCCATACCCGGCGAAATACGTCGGCTGCGTTAACCCAGTTCCGGTCCCTCTGAAGGCGTATTTTCCGATCAGAATTCCTCCGGAAGTCACGGTCAAGACCGCCGTTTTCACCCCTGTCACGGTCGGGGTAAAACATAATATCGGAAAAACATAACTCACCGATCCATTGTCCAGCGGGACCGATAAAGTAGATGCAAAGTCAGATCCATCTTCCGAAATCGAAAATTCAGGCTGATCAAATAGAAACTCCAGTGTTGGCCCAGGAAGCACACCGCCATCCAGACGAAACTTCAACGTAGAGGCTGAACCTAATGACGGACTCCCGAAGTCGCTTCCACTCAAAGTTGGGTTTCCGCGAAAGTTTCCGACTACAAATGCCGTCTCACTCGCTACCGCACCTGCCCCTTCTCCCACCGTGATGTAGCCCGTAGTCGCTCCCTCCGGGACCGTCACCGCTAACTCGGTCGAGCTGATGAAGCTTACCAAAGAGGCCGCTGTCCCGTTAAACTTCACCGGTATTCCAGCAGTAAAATTTACTCCTCGGATTGTGACCTGAGTGTTAACAGGTCCCGCCGAGGGGGTGAACGAACTCAGAGTCACAGTCCGATCCACCTCGTAACTCAGAGTAAAGTTATCCATCCCAATCCCTGCATCGTACCCAGTATTATCCTTATCCTGCCAACGCACGAATGCCATCTCCCCTGCCGCTAGACTCAAGGGGACAGCTACATTGGAAAACACTACCTGATTCGTGGCTAGATTTCCGTCCAGATCCACCGGGGTGGTGCCATAGGCGACAGGAGCAGGACCCGTGATGTTTAGATTCGTCTGACTAAGAGCATTCGAGGAGATCAAAAAGTTAGAAACAGAATTCGACGTCCCGTCAACTTTACCATAGCCAAAAACTAACACGTTTGTTTCTGCAGAACTTGTCGAGAAAGTTGGAATCGCATTTCTCCAAAACTCCGCCGTGAAGGAAACTTTCACATTCGTAATCGTTCCAACTGTGTCGTTCCTGATTAAGGCCCCGAAAGCCATGGTATTTGTCGATGATGCAATCGTGCCTAAGGCGCGATTAGTATCATTGATCAATCCAAAGCTGTAGATCGTTCCGATATTTGTGGTGCCCGCGTTAGCCAAGAGATTCGCTGGCGCTGTTCCGCTGCCTGCGATTTTCGCGCCATACCAACCGTTGACCGTATTCGTAGTGATCTCACCCAAACTAACCTGAACTCCATTACTCGCCGGAAAAACACCCATCACATCCCTCGTCCCCAAACCATTAAAGCTCTGGATGTAGCTGTTGCTGTTGGAACCATCCAACGGAATCGGGGTGATCTTCGTAAGGTCAAGATTCACCACCGTCACAGAAACAGGACCCGAGCTTTTCCAATTCAGAGCTTCCCCTGTAATGACCACGGTTTGATCCGCATCAAAGACCCCGTCCGCCTTTGCGTTCACCGTCACAGATCCGGTGGTCGCGCCTTCCAGTACAGTCAAAGGACTGGAAAGCTGCACCTCGCTGTTGTCCGTATCATTGGTCGTTAGAGCGATGCTTAGACCCCCTGCTGGAGCCGGCGTGCTCAAAGTCACGGTCAGGGTGGCCGTATCACCCTCTGTGATTGCGGCTGGATTTATAGAGAGATCGAAAGTGCCGCCAAAAGATGAATAGCGGGGATCTGGATCGGCCAAGCTGAAATCCGCCCCGTTATTGTTGGAATCTGTGGCACCCTTGCCTGCCCGGAAGATGGCCTTGGTGGCGGACGGGGAGGGAGCCGCCGCCGCCCCTTCGAAGCTGTTGGCGGTTCCATACCCCACAAAATCAACTGCCCCGGTGGGAGTTGCTCCGCTGAAAGGCGTGCTGGAGTTTGCCAAAGCAACTTTACCCGTGGATATGGCCAAGTTAACACTTCCGGTTCCGCTTGAAACCCCAACGAAATCCGGATTGGGCAATGCAACTCCCACGGCTCCAGAAGAAGCGAGACTTACCAAAAAATACTTTCCAGCTTTGATGGTCCCAGAAGAAATGGTCTGTACCGACCAGGCGCCAGTTCCAGTGGCACTCGTATATTGAATCGACCAGCCCGTCAAATCCTTGTCCGTTACACCAGGATTGTATAATTCGACGTAATCTGTGTTGTAGGTCGCGCCACTGTTACCGCCCGCCGTATAGACCTGACTGATAAGAATCTCGCCAGGGGGAGGAGGCGCAGGGATATTGAATCCCGAGGAAGTTGCTCCCGTCATGTTGCCGGAACTAAAGCTGATCGTAGCTCCGGTAACTGCGCCCGCACTGGTGGCGGTGAGTCCGGAAAAAGTTGTCGTGCCATTCACCGCCGCCACCGCGGCCGTTCCGCCCAAGGTCCAACTCCCCGCTCCAACCGCCGCAGTCACAATGGCCGTGCTGATCGTCGCGTTCCCATACTGATCTTGGATTGCCACGACCGGTTGCGTCGCCAAAGCAGTACCATTAACCGTCGGAGCCGCCGGCGAAGTGGTGATGACCAGCTTGGCAGCCTGCCCAGCACCGAGAGTCTGGCTCAAAGTGGCGTCGAGGTAACCCGTAGCCTTAATGACGATTAATTTTCTTCCAGAAGACTCGAGAAGCGCGGAAGCCGAAGGGGTGAAAGTGATCTTCCCCTCTGAGACAGAATAAGCTGTATTATCCAGATTTTCGCCACCCACGGTGATCCCCGTAATGGCACTGCGCCAAGCGGAGTCGTCGGCAAACGTCACCTCAAACGGTGCATCCACCGTGGCAACCGTAGCAGTCGTGATGGTGGGCGAAGCCACCGCCCCCGTGGTAAAACTTAATTCCGGAGAGGAGAGAGTGGTTCCGGAAGAATTGATGGCATAGGCCTTGAAGTAATAAGTCGATCCAGTCGTCAAAGAGGAAAGCCCCAAGGTGTATGCACCCGTTGTTCCAGATACGACCATCTTATTGTCCGTGATTGCCACGCCTGGGCTAGTTTTATAGACAAAGCCCCGTTCCGTAATTGTCGCGCCACCGTCGGCAGTCACATTACCATTTAGCGTGGCCGCCGTTGCCCCTATCGAAGTGGCAGCCGAAGATGTTACAGAAGGCGCAGTGCTCCACGTTAAAACAAAATCGTCTATGCCGTATGTATCACGGGAACTGCTCCCTGATGCCGGCGCTAGAGCCACAACTCTTATTAAGACTGGTCCCGAGTTATTATCGATGTTCGATCCAAAATTATAATTAGAACTAGCAGAACCCCAGACTCCAGGATCTATATACGTTCCAAGATCTGCCCAAGATGTGCCGGTAGTTGAATACTGAACTGTCCATGTAGTCGAATACGACTGCACACTCAGCATCTGATGTTTTACGGAAAGGGCGAAACCTGACCTGCCGGTCGTGTTGGCAAGTTCCAACTCAAAAGCCGCGCCAGGGTCGCCAAAAGTGCTTGTTTGCCGAATACCGAGGGTGCGGTCGGTTCTGCCAGATTGAGTTGTAGTTGAATCGCCAGAAGCACCCCCGTCTGCAGAGGCTAAATTTTTAAAGGCACCAGTGCTAGCGCTCCAAGTCGCAGCGGTGGTTGTGAAAACTTGCGAAGTTCCGCGAGCAGAAGAAGTAGCACCCGTTCTAACTGCCCAGCCTGTTGGCAAGGCGGTGCCGATAGAGTCAAAAGTTTCGGTATAACTTGTTCCCTGGGGCAATGTTAATTGCCCCCAACCCGTTGCCCTGAATCCAAAAAAAGCCACCCAAACCATCGCGATCCAAATCGGAATCCAGCTCTTTTTTATTGCCCTAACACTTCCAAAAAAACGATTTTTATACACCCCATGCCTCATCCAAACAACCTGCTCCTCATTCGCCCAAAAGCTAGGCCTATTTTGTTACAATGTGATGTCACTCACTTCGCAATTAAAATAAAATGTATGCTAACCATCAGTGCTTTACACCCATACTTTATATTGATGCACTTATTGCCCCATTAGAAAATAGTTCGCTTCACTCGCCAAGTATCCCTCGCTGTAATTTTTCTCCTAAATCCCATAACCCCCCAATCCCGCGGCCTTGGGCCTTCTTACTTAAACGTCCCAACCGCTTTTTTCCCCGTTTTGTCTTTTGGATCCAATACCCAAACCGCCACTGAACTCGGCACATTCGTATTGGTTAACGTACTCGAAACTAAATTCGGATTTACAAAACCCACCCCCCCCGTATCGATCAAAATAAAAAAATTACTCATCTTCGAATAAAAACCTTTCGATGTGACCAAACCAAGATCCCCATCCGACGCGACACCATTGGTGAACTTCGGCGGCACCTCCAGAAAAGCGATGCCCCGTGTATTTTGCGCACTCGCCCCAGTGTTGTTGGTTGTGCTCATCAAAGCTAAAAAGTTGGTGTCCGTCATCCTACTCGCGTTCGATGGATACGCCGAATACTCCGCATAAAATGCGTTCACCGCCGTCTTGATCGATTCTGCCATCGCCGACACCTCCGCCTTCTTCCCAGCCTGCATCGCACCACTGATCGCTGGCAAACCCAACCCCGCCAGCAACCCAATGATTGAAATCACCACCAGCAACTCTATCAACGTGAACGAACTGCTTTTTGCCTTTGGAAATTTGCGAGATGAAGTTATGTTCATAACTATGACTACACCCACTCTCTCCCCTTTCCACCAGAAAATATTTGCTCATGCCAAGTCCGGAAAGCGCGACCGCTTTTCAGCCTTCTCTATTTTCAAATTCCGAATTCCGCATTTCGAATCCCCCCGCGAAAGCGACAAAACATCCAACCGCGGAGCGGGAAACCAGGATGGGCGGGGGCAAGTCCAAAGGGGCCAATTCCCAAATCAAATTCCCCCTTTCCGTCTTTACCCCGACTTGGTCGGGGCTTTGCGACCTTTGCGTGAGCAATCCGCCTTCACTCTGATCGAACTCCTTGCCGTCATCACCATTATCGGCATCTTGGCAGGGCTCACACTCGGTGCCGCGGGTGCAGTTCGCCGTCACGGTGCCACCTCCACCGCCAAGGCCGAAGTCGCCGCCCTCCAAGCCGCCTGCGACCGCTACTACGCCGATAATAATGCCTATCCGACGAATTCGTCCTCGGATAATATCGGTTGCGATCCTACAAGTAGCTTCCTGCCCACAGCAACCAGCTACACAAAAGCTGGCACCGTTCTTTTTACGAATCTGATCGGAGCGAGCAATCTTACCATCGCACCCACCGGCAAACGCTACTTCGAACCCAAGCCCTCAATGGTTAATACCAACGGCTACTTCATCGACCCCTGGGGTTACGCCTATGGCTACAATTCCGACGGCACCACCGCACCTCTAATCTGGTCCACTGCAGGACAAACCACAGCCAACGGAATAAATAAGTGGATCACCAGCTGGCCAAAAATGTAAACATATTTTTATTAGGCTTTTACATATATAAATTACTTTTTAAATATTTACAATTTAGGCTTGTGTTGACAATGTAAATCAAAGGTATATATACCTTAATCGTGACTTTCTTTACTCCCTTCCGCGCTAAGTCCGCCACGTTTTCTTCAAAACAACCTTCGCACCCCGCGTCTGGGCGCGTCCCGCAACCGCGGGATTCGAGCATTCAAACCCTGCGAAGCTCAGCAAGGTTTACCGAGACCGAGCGAAGCAGGGCTGCCTTCACCCTCGTCGAACTCCTCGCCGTCGTTGGCATTATGGGCCTTCTCGCCGCAGTTGCCGTGCCCGCCCTCAAAGGCCTCACCGGGAGCGGAGGCCGCAAACAAGCCCTCAGCCAGGTGATGGGCGCCCTCGAAATCGCCCGCAACACCGCCATCTCCACTGGCACCAACGCCGCTGTGATTTTTCCTGACACTAACTTTAATCTGGGCAACGCATACAAATACCGCTCGATGGCGGTTGTTTCCTATAAGGACTCAACGCTCGCCTTAAATTCCGCCACCTCCGTTTCTTACGACACACACGATAAACTCGTCTCAAGCTGGATCGTTCTCCCTCAAGGCATTAGTTTTCTTCCAAAATATTTAAAAACCAACACCACAACAAATATGATTTCAGTTACCGCATCGATCCAAATTCCTCCAAAAACAAATAGCACCACCATCACCTGCCCCGGGATCGTTTTCCAATCCGATGGGGGTCTTTTAGATGGCGAAACAAATTCCATCGCAGGAGTTGGCTTTTTCGAAGGAACAGTCGATGAAAAAGGAGATACCAACCCTACCTCAAAAATGACCAGCTTCGAGACGGTCCGCCTCACCCGCTACACTGGTCGAACCATCCCCACCCTCGCCGCTGATCCCAAATAAACATGAAATTTAACAACCAACCCTGCCTAGCTCTTCCTCAGTCGCCGAAGTTAAGAGCGAAGCAGGGTCACGCTAAGTCCGCTACGTTCGCGAAGGATTTTTCTGACCAAACAAACAACCCTTCCCGTCTTTACCCCGACTCGGTCGGGGCTTTGCGTCCTTTGCGTGAGCCATCTCCCACACCTCACGCCAAGTCCGCTAAGGCCGCTACGAATAATCACTTTTCATCTCTTACATCGTCTCAAAATCAAATATCAAACATTAAGAATCAAAAATTATTCCCTTCCCGTCCTTGGCGTCCTTTGCGTGAGTCATCTGCCTTCAGCCTCACCGAGGTCGTCATCGCCATGGGCGTCGCCGCCGTTGCCTTCACCTCCATCATCGCCCTCTTCCCCCTTGGCCTCAATATGAGCAAGGAGTCCTACGAAGACACCCAAGCAGCCCTTCTCGCCCAGACCATCCTCGCTGATTGTCGGGATAACTTAACTGGCGCTTCGGCCACATACAGCGCAACCGCTGGATTTCTGATCCAGGTCGGATCCTTAAATTCACCCATAAATTTCTCAGCCAATTATACAAATGTCACCAATTTCCCCTCCACCATTTATATCGCCTACAAACAGGAATCTCAGACGAGCGGAGATTTGATGCTTCGCCCATTTACAAACTCCACAAGCCCAGGAAGTTTTTATACCAGTGGCACCCCTGGCGCTAATGCTATAGCAAAGATCGACTTCACCTACTGCTTCGCAGGGTTGCTGAGCCTTACCGATGGCCCTAAGAATGCCACGATTACCATTGAAACCCCTGGGGATATTCCCACTGAAAAACGAAAACAGCGTATTTTTTCGGGGGGATTCCAATGATCTTGATTCCCCCTGCATCGATAAGCCGCATCCAACGCACTGCGAATCCTGCGGCGTTAAACCGTAGTCTTAATCACGTTTCGCTCCGCTTTGCACGCTTATCTCCCAATCCTCTCATCCTCTTTTCTTCGCCCCCTTGGCGTCCTTGGCGTGAGGGCCTTGGTTTTACTTTGATCGAGCTCATGGCCGCCACCACCGTTCTCTCCATCATTCTCCTCATGATGGTCGGCATGCAGGATCAGATGTCCAAAGCCTGGTCCAACTCCAACCGCCGTACCGACGCCACCCGCGAGGCCCGGGCCGCAGTAAGCCTGATGGCGGCCGACCTGACCTGCCCCATTTTTCGTGCCCCCACAAACTCATCTCCAAAAGATCAATTTGCGGATAGCTTGATCAACAAAGGCCTTCCCTTCGTATACTCCAGCAACGGCACAGGCTCCGGTCTGACCATTACAAACATACAGTCTGGCTCCTCCTGCCTCTTTTTTGTAGCCCCCAAAAAAACCAGCGGCGCCAATTCCTCTGATCTAGCACTCATTGGCTATTTTGTAGGGGAAACGAATGGAACTAATATCAACGGTTTCCCCACAACCAGCTACAACCTGTACCGCTACTATGTGACCAATTCCGCACCCCCTTTGGCCTCTTGGTTTAGCAATCAAACCATTACAAATCTTTTTTCCAACGTCGCAACCAACTCCGAAATGTTGGCTCGCAATGTCGCCAATCTTCAGATCCTCTTCTACAACGAAGGGAATCCTATACGTGAAGGCGCCAACTATACGAACAACACCAGTGGCACAACCTATCGCGGAAATAAGCTGCAGATTGCTTTGACACTTTATCCCGAAGAAATTGCCCAGAAATTCACCAGCCTACAGAACTGGACGAATTCAGAAAATATCAAGCGATATGCTCGCTCTTTTGAGTTTCGCGTTGATTGCCCCAGAGACTAACCATGAACCACTCCTATCCAGCCCATCCAGAATCAAAATCTGGCTTTGCACTGATTAGCGTGCTAGCCCTCGTCTCTCTAGCCGCCCTTACTGCCACTGCATTTCTCGCCTCGGCACGTCTTGAACGGCAAGCAACCCGCCCGATCGGCGAAACCACCCGCCTACAAATGACCCTCAACACAGGTCGTGAATGCGCATCGGAAGTCATCAACCGAATAGGAGAACCCTACTGGAACTTTGTCACGACCTATTGGCGCACCACTTCGGCGGATGAACTCGGATACCTTTTCGTCGGAAAGCCGTCTGCATCCAATAATCTAGTATGGTACTACTACTGCGGTTTCACGCCTGCCCAGTGGACAAATCTCGATTCTACAAACATGAATACCAGAATCCGCGCCACCAACACCATTTGCCAAGCTACTTACTCAAATAATATGCAGACTTTTATGAATTCGGCCACCAGTGGCTTTTCAGCAACCCCTGGACTCACCAACCCCACATGTGTTCAAATTCCTCTTTTGGGGGGTCGCACCTCCCCCACTGTGGGATGGGTTTATATCAAAAAAGATATCCGCACCAACCTATCCAGCACTAACACGTTAAATCTACCCATCGCACGCTTTGCCTACTTTACTGAGGATTTAGGCGGCCTAATCGATGCCGATCGTATGTGTGGGACTAACACACGCAATACAGGAACAAACGCTGAAGAAATTTCACTAGCCAACTTAGTAGGCAGACCAGCATCGAATGTCGCGTCAACTAATCTTACCACCAAACGCCCACAGTACCTCACCCCAGGAATGCTTCTTACTAATAATGGCGGAGTTCTGACTGATACCAACGATCTGCGCTACTTCGCTAGCCGACTCCGCTACTGCAACTGGACAGTCAATAACAATTGGGACCGAATCCCCTATGCTCCTATTTCCTCAAATTTGATCAACGGCTCTTACTACCCGAGAAATGCTGGCACTCGCAAATACGTCTTAAATGACTTTACCTTAGGGGGTCTGAGTGAAATAGCGGCAACGATAACAAATAATTTCCCCATGTTCACCAATCGCGCAGGCGGTATGAATGCCAGTCTCTACATCAACTCTCTAGCAGCCAATATCGTCGACTATGCCGATGCTGACTCAGCTGCAACTATCACGAACATCAGCGGGGTCAACGCAGTCGGCTACGACAGCTATCCTTTGCTGACGCATATATATGATAGGTTTGTTTGCATAGCTAATGGCAACAACCCTCCAACTGTAGGAATAACCACCTTCTTGCAATTTTGGAATCTTGCCTCTTCAAATGCGCCTTCAACAACTAATACAATCAACTATAGATTAAATGATACAATTGACTCTGTCGGATTTACCACTGGAACAAATGCGAATAGTGCCCCGCTTTTGACTAGTATTTGGACAACTAATTTAACCATACCTAGCATGCCTGCCAATTCAGTCTATGTAACAAATATCAGTACAAATATTGCTATACCTAACATCCGCACAAATCCATCATATTTATGGGCTAATTTTAGAAGGGTTTGGATCAACTCAAATTCAACTGCTTCAGCAGTAGCGTTAGCGAGCGTATCAAACTCTATTACAGTAAGCATAGGCACAAAAACGAATCTAACCTTAAGAAGCGGATACTTTCGTCCTGGGTTTCGTTTAACAAATAACGAAACAAACTTTGCTGGTGTCGTTCTGGGTCTTAAAGGCCAAGGACCAGGTACACCCGGGGTTGCTGGAAAGATATTAGCCGACCCAAGAATGAACAATTATATCACTCTTAACAACGGTGTAGGCGGGTACACCAACACTTTCTGGGGCGCATACCCAAGTGAGAACAATATTGTAAATCCATCCATATGGCCAGATGGAACAAGTTCAGATGTATTATCCAGCGTAGGAGTTACAAATTCTAGTATTACTCCACCATTGTTAGGCCTTACTATTTTGCTAGATCCTGCACCGTGCAAAATATCCAATAATGGCTCCTATACAAATATCTGTGAATTAGGAAATATTTTCGATCCGATGCAGTGGAGGCCCAACGGATCGATTGCCAATGCAAATAACTACGTAAATACCAACATCACCTCTGCATGGACTGCTGACGCTCAGTACGGAGGTGGCTCCACTCTACGCATTGGCCGACCCGAACACTCCCGCTTTGCCTTCACCAATCTCGGCGGCACCTATCCTGTGCCCAGCCTAGGCACATCGGCCGCAGGCCTTTTGGATTTATTTTGCACAACCAATGTGTATGACTGGGCAGGTAAGATTAATATCAACACCGCGCCTCCCCCCGTTCTTGCTGCACTTGCAGGTGGTATCACACTCAAGGCTGGGAATTATAGCCCCCCTGCGCCTGTGAACGCAGATATGATTCAGGCATTCACTAATGGAGTAGTCAAGTTTCGCCAGACCTACCCCTTTATTACCCCCAGCCAACTTGCCTTTATTTCATCGGACTATGGAACGACTTGGACAAATACTTGGCCGAGCAATGCGGTTTTTTCAACAAATGCAATAGGCGGACTCAACGGACCAACTGCCATCAACGACCAAGGGCGTGAAGAGTGGTTCTCCAAAATCTATAATCTCACCTGCGTCCAAAGTTTTAACTACAGAATCTACGTCGTAGCCCAACTTACCGACACCAATGGGAATCCAAAAGGCGCTTTGATGCGAAAATATTACCAACTTCACCTTCGCAACAACTCCCCTAGTGGGATTACGAATAACAATCCAATTCCCGATCAATTTACCCCCAGTGTCAGCCCTGTCGTGACTTACGAGGCATTTTACTAAACAATCCTCGCGAGGCGATTTTTTCGCAAAGATCTTTCACCCCAAACACCTCCGTCTCCCGATGCCCACCTAAAATTAGATTGATGCCTAACTCCTTCGCCTTCACTTCCGTAGGATAATCTGCCTCGCCCGTGATCAACGTATCCAACCCCGCCTTCACCACCTGATCTAGGTCCCCAAACCCACCCGTCACAATTCCAATCCTCCGACAGATTTTTCGCCCACCCACGATCACTTCCACCCGGCCCTCCAACCCTGCGAAGCTTTCCCCCCGACTCCGTCGTGGCCGGGAGCGAAGTAGGGTCATCCGATTGACCAAATCCCTCAACCTCAATCTGCCATTCTCCACTTTGTAACCAATCTCTCTCCCCATCGCCTTTCCAAATCTTTTTCTTTTCCACTTCTCCAAACCCAAAGCCCTCAGCAGCCCTATCGAATTCCCCAACTCGGGATGGGCATCTAATGGAAGATGCGAAGAGTAGATCGCCACTCCCAATCTCTTCGCCTCCCGAATCCTTTTCGCCCTCATCTTCCGATCCATCACGGAGCTCCCCCAATAGATTCCGTGATGAACGATCAGAAAATCCACCTTCTCTTTTCCCGCCTTTCGAATCGATTCCAGATCTGCATCCACTGCCCATCCGATCTTTCTAATCTGCCGACCGTGGGTCACCTGCAATCCATTCTTCGCTCCAGGATAGTCCCGGAACTTTTTTGTGTCCAAAATACTGTCACACTTCTTGGCCAGCTCCTTTGCATTCACTTCCCCATTCTTACCTCGTCCTCCCACCCGACGCATCGCGAATCTTACACTTCAACCCAGCCCTAGATCTGGACTAATCTGATTTTATGGACCCAGCGATCATTACGGAACACTCCTCTTTCCTGATCGTCGATAAACCAGCCGGTTGGCTCGTACACCCCACCCGACCCGATGGCACCTTCACACTCATCGATTGGCTTCGCGACCAGTATCCCGATGAATTCCTTTCCCTCGTCAGCCGTCTCGACCGCGAAACCAGCGGCCTCCTGCTAGTTGCAAGGGGCAAAGAGAACGCCTCCCTCTTTGGAAAAATGCAGCAACGCCGCGAAATTGATAAAAGTTACCTCGCCCTCGTACACGGGCACCCACCCGCATCAGGCCTCATCGATCAGCCCCTCGACCGACTTGGCAAACATCGACCCAGCCAAATCTATGTTCGCCAAGCTGTCATCCCTGATACCTACCCAGCACAAACCGAGTACAAAACAGTTGGAACACGTAACCACCCTACTATCGGCGAGATCAGCATGGTCGAAGCCACTCCAAAAACAGGTCGTCTCCACCAGATCCGAGCCCACTTCGAACATATCGGATGCCCTGTCGTTAATGATAAGATCTACGGCAAACCAGATAACGTATTTCTAGACTATATCGATAAAGATGCTAAAATAGCTACAGAAATGGCCAGACATAGTCTGCATTCGGCCAAAATATCATTTTTTTGGCTAAATTCGTCTATTTCCCGCGAAATTCCGATCGCATCTGACCTTTTAGCCATTTGGGAGGGGTCTGCCCCTTCCTCCGTCGCTATGTCTGACCCTACGGAGATCGCTATATGAGTCGCCCGGTCTACCGTTTGCCACCATTCAAGGTCGATAAGGTCATGCTGGCCACAGCCGAGACGATCGACTGGGGCCTCAAACTCCTCGGCATCCCACCCCTCTGGAAAGAAACCCAAGGCGAAGGCATCAAGGTGGCCGTCCTCGATACGGGCATCGCCCTCGAACATCCAGACCTTCAACCCGCCATCCTCAAAGCCCAAGACTTCACCCGCAGTCCCTCCGCCGCCTACGACGCCCAAGGTCATGGCACTCACGTCTCGGGAATCATCGCCGCCCGCCGAAACGCCCACGGAATCGTCGGCGTCGCCCCCCAATCCAAAATCATCGCGGCCAAAGTTCTTAACGACGAAGGTGCCGGCAATTCGCAAGACATCGTCGCGGGCATCCTCTGGGCCATCGAGTCCGGAACCGACATCCTTTCGATGAGCCTGGGCAGCCCCGAACCCGACGAAGAGATTCACAAAGCGCTCCTCCTCGCCATCTCCAAAGGCATCTTCGTGATCACCGCCGCTGGCAACGAAGGGCCCGACCTAGACACCGTGGGTTATCCCGCCAGCTTTCCTGAAATGGTGGCGGTCGGTTCGATCGACCGCCGAAAACGTCTCTCCCAATTCTCATCTCGAGGTCGGCAGGTGGATGTGGTGGCTCCAGGTGATGAGATCACCTCCTGCTATCCTCCTCGCAGTTACGCCACTCTCAGCGGCACCTCGATGGCTACCCCCTTTATCTCCGGCGTAGTTGCGCTGGCCCTTGCTAAACACCGGAAAATGGGAGGAAAGACGCCCCTCCGCACCCAGCAGGATCTCATCGAACACTTGTGCCGGACCTCCGCCGATGCTGGCTTGGCTGGGTTCGACCCTCTCTACGGGTGCGGAATCGTCAATCCGGCAAAGTTGATTCAGGGGGCGAAATCGTAATTTTGGGTACGGACGGCCGACTCGGCCGTCCTAGGACGCCTGAGGACAGGCGCCCGTACCAAATTTTCTCACCCTTGCTGCGCTGGCTGCTGAATCTGAACTCCCTGCAACGGGATACGCGAAACAATCTTTCCATCATACAAAACATCCAACGAATACTGCCCAGGACTTGGCAGTCGCAGCCCTGCAATGTTGAAGATGAAGTTTTGGCTCCAAAAAAACGCCTGAGCAGGAGGTTCCCCCATCGTGAATTCAATTCTAGGCCCACCTTCAGGCAGGATTGCTTTTCCATCCGAATCGATAAATGAAATCTGAATGGTGTGCTTCCCCTCATCCCCTGTCCGAAAAAGAAGCCTGAGCGCAATCGAGCAGTGCGGATGTACTGCGGGGTACTGCCTCGCGCAGATGGTGTCAAAGGACCCTAAAACACAAAGCTTCCCCTGATAATCACTCGCCGAATCTGCAATCAGCGCGGTAAGAACTTCCATAAGCGAATGATATCGAATCGCTCTCCGTTCAGCAAATGGTACGGATGAGCGTCCCGCTCATCCTAGGACGACCCAGAGGGTCGTCCGTACCACTTCTCCAAGATCAAAATTCCTTCTCCCTTCAACCCCATCTTCATCTTAAACTTCGCCTATGCCCCCTCTTCTCCTCTTTATCATGGCTGGAGGTTCTGGTGAGCGCTTCTGGCCTCTCAGCCGAAAGGCCAAGCCCAAACACCTGCTCAAACTTGTCTCCTCAAAAACTCTTCTCGAGGAAACTGTCCTCCGCCTCATACCGCTGGCACCGCGACCTTCCAATCTCCTGATCCTAACCAATCACGAGCAGATCTCCGGCATCCGCAAAGCCCTGCCCCGCTTCCCCAAAAGCTCGCTGATTCCCGAACCCGCCAAGCGAGATACCGCTCCTGCAGCAGCCCTGGCAACAGCCCTTGCTCTTCGCACCCATCCCGACGCCATCTTGGCGCTCCTCCCAGCCGATGCCGTGATCGGAAAGGCCCCGATTTTTCGGGCCCAGTTAGCCGCCGCTGCCCGTGCCGCAGCCGTATCCCCATCCTTTGTCACCTTGGGCATCAAACCCTCCTATCCCTCCACAGGCTTCGGCTATCTCCATCTGGGAGTCAAAACCCTCCCCAAAGTCAAAGGTGGTCCCTTCCTGTGCGTTCGTCGCTTTGTAGAAAAGCCGTCCTTGGCCAAAGCGAAGTCATACCTGAAGTCCCGTCAGTACGCCTGGAATGCAGGGATATATGTTTGGAAAGCCTCCACCTTCCTCGCCGAGGCTCGTCGGCAACAACCCGCCCTCGCCCGTTTTATCGAGGAGTTTCCCAAACGCGGTTCCTATGCTTCCTACCTAAAGCGGGAATTACCCAAGCTACCCAAAATCTCGGTCGACTACGCCATCATGGAGGGAGCCAAATCTGTCCTCGCCATCCAAGCCGATTTTCCTTGGGATGACGTAGGCTCATGGAGCGCACTTCCTTCCCATCTCCCTACCGATAAAAGAGGAAATACCTTCCGCGGCAACGTCCTCTCTCTGAATTGCCAAAATACCCTCGCCCTTGCCGAGGGAGGTCGCCCTATCACCCTCCTAGGCACCGAAAACTTGGTAGTCGTCGATACTCCCGATGCCCTCCTGGTCTGCCCTAAAAATCGGGTTCAAGAGGTGAAGAGATTGATGGCCCTCTTACCAAAGGATGTGGTCTAAGTAAGACGACTGCTCGACCTAGATCTCCGCCGCGGCAGATCCCGACCCGCACCCATTGAGATTGAAATAGTGAAGCTCCCCGCCCCGCTACTTACGCCCAACCAACCTCTACCGGATCCATCCAAGTCAAACCGAGACGGATTGGTAGCGATCACCCGCGAGTTAACCCCGCAACGGCTGCTAGAGGCTTATCCCATGGGAATTTTTCCATGGACTGAAAATCCGGTCACGTGGTGGTCCCCAGATCCCCGCGGGATTCTACCGCTGGATCGCTTCCACGTGCCCTCTCGGCTCGAGCAAACTGTTCGATCCGGCACCTTCTCCTTCACGATCAACCGTGCGTTCGACGAGGTGATACGCGGTTGTGCCCAACCCGGAATCGGGCGGGAGGAGAGCTGGATCGGGCCTGCCTTTCTTAAGGCCTACGGCGAACTCCATCGGATGGGACACGCGCTATCTTTTGAAGTTTGGAAAAATGGCAAGCTAGCAGGAGGCCTTTACGGGGTGAAAATTGCAGGTTTTTTTGCTGGAGAGTCGATGTTTCACCTTGTGCGGGATGCTTCCTCGGTTGCTCTCGTTTTGGCGGTGCGATATCTAATCGCGGAGGGGTGCTCCCTATTTGACTTGCAGATGGTGACGTCCCATACGGCAAAGTTTGGAGCCGTTGAAGTTTCCAGAGCCAAGTATTTAAAGTTGCTCCAACAAGCAGTTCAGTAGGGCAAAACACAAGCGCAGGACGGAGACAGGTCGGGCGCATCATCCTTGATGCGCTCATCTAAAGAAGGTACGGATGAGCGTCTCGCTCATCCTAGGACGACCCGGAGGGTCGTCCGTACCGCACCAATCCTCGAGCCTTATATTTTCCAGCTTTTAGGCATCCGAACCAGTAATGGGCTCACCAACAGAACAATCAGTGGTTTCAACCAAACATCGGTCGCCAAATAGATCGCCTTACCCATTCCGTCGCACATCAGACCCAAACACGCCACGACCAAAACCCACCCCTTCCATCGGTTCTCCTCGCTACCCAAAAAATGCCCCAAGGCCACAAAAGCCAACAAAGGAGAAATAAGCACATAGCTGTTGGCCTCAGCCCGAGGATTGAAAATCGTCCAGATCAGTGCCGTAGCAACCCACAATCCCCACGAACCGTTGATCGAGCCTCCTCGGCGATATTTATATAAGATAAAGATGAGCGCAGAGCCGGCAGCCGCAATACGCGTAAGTGAATTGAATTGGAAAGGGTTGGGCAGCCCAGCCCTTTCCCAAAGACCAAACAGGTCGCTCACCCGCAGATTTTCGGGTGCATAGGAGTGAAAGAGTTTATTGGAAAATTCGATCCACTGCCCCGAGGCGTATGCTGGATCTGGGTGAATGAATCCAATAATTCCCAAGGCCACAAGGCCGCCGAGAAGCGGGATCCGAATCGGAGCAAAAACTGCAAAAGCCAACAACCAAGGGGCAATCGAGATCGGTTTAAGGACTAGCGCCAAAGTCAAACCTGCCGCAGCAAATCTCCACTTACCATGACGTATGCTGATACAAAGGAGAACTAGCGACGCAGAAAGAGCTAAATTCGTTTGCCCGTTATTAATCGCGGCAAGGGAAGCCGGCACAGCCAAGAAAACAAGCAGTGCGAACGTCGATTCAGACTTCCGCTGCCCACTGTTTTCCTGATTCAAGATTGCAGCAAGTCTCCATAACCCTAATCCAAAGAGCCCAAAGCCAAACAAGCGCCAGACAATCTCCCCGAAAACAGCAGGTTGTATCAGATAAAACGGGGTAAAAAGAACGGCAAATGTGGGTGCGTACAGAAAGCCATGAGTCCCCCCTGGATACATCGATTCACCTAACCACCAGTGACTTGAGGCAAACCTGTAGTTTGGAACAACCCCTGTGCGGTCAGGGTTAAAAATCAGATACAACGACATCCCAAAAAAAACCATGCCTAAAACCAAAAACCCAAACAGATTCCACCGATTACGCATGGTCAATTTGACTTCAGCCAAGACCGAGTGGCAAGGCGGGTTATCTCATTCCGCTAAAGATTTGTGAGTTACCCCTCCCAATCGATTTCCGTATTACTCCAAGAAACTCACCCTGCCCGTGTTCACGTCGTAAATGGCGCCCACCATCATGATCTTATGTTCCCGGGCCAACCGATCCAATATTCCGCTCTTTTCCCGAATGTAGTTCATGGTGTTCAGCACATTGTTTCGCGCCACCTCATCTACAAACGCCTTCTTTTTATCATCAGCCCAATTCGAAAAATCCTTCATTTGACTGGGATCAATCGACCCTTGGATGATTCCAACCAGTTCATCCAGATGGTCACAGCCCGTCGCCTCGGCCGCGCTTTTCCCGGCGACTTTGAGCTCCACCGATGCTTTGACTGCCCCACAAGAGGTATGGCCCAAAACCATAAGCAGCTTGGCTCCCGCCACCCCGCAGGCGAACTCCAAGCTGCCAATCATCTTATCCCTCGCCACGTTGCCGGCGATCCGAGCCACAAACGCGTCCCCCACCCCCAAATCAAAGATGTGCTCGACGGGAGCCCGACTATCGATGCACCCCAGAACAGCTGCAATTGGAAATTGCCCCGTGGCCGTGGCTCCAGCCTGCCTGCGCAAATCACGAACGAGAGGCTTACCTGCCAAAAATCTTTCATGTCCATCTTTCAGGATTTGCAAAACCTCAACCGGCTTTAAGGACTGCTGAACTTCCCGACTGGAGTAATCCACAAAGGTCAGGTCCTCCTGCAGTTTTTCATACTTCTTTTTAAAGCCGAGCAAGCTCATTTCTACCCCGTGCGCCTTCGAGGTCACTTCCTTGAAATCAGTCAGTAGATCCAGAATATCAGGGTCGATAAAATCACAATTCCGTGCATCGATTTGTACCTTTGTACCACGAGGCGCTTCCATCAGGATTTTCTGTAAGGCTGCACGATTGAAGAAACTGACCTGCGGATCTAACTCCACACGCAGGACATCCCCATGGACATGCTTTTCCATCACTTGATGAATGGATCGGCGATAGTTGCTTCGTAAAATGAAGAGCAGACTGATCCCTAGCCCAATGAGAATTCCCGTCAGAAGGTTCGTGAGCACAATTGCCACAACTGTGACCGCAAACGGCAAGAACTGGTACTTACCCGCACTCCACATCTGCCCAATCACCTTCGGGCTCGCCAACTTATATCCAGTCACAATTAAAACGGCCGCTAAAACGCAGAGTGGAATCTGATTTAACCAAGCGGGAATCAGGGCCACGCAACCCAGCAACAAGACCCCGTGAAAAATGGCAGCGACTTTTGTCTGGGCTCCAGCGTTTAGATTTGCGCTCGACCGAACAATCACACTAGTCATCGGCAAGCCGCCCAGAAGGCCGCTGACGATATTTCCTGCCCCCTGTGCAAGAAGCTCTCGGTTTGCCGGACTCTTTCGCTGTTGAGGATCGATTTTATCTACCGCTTCAATCGTGAGGAGTGTCTCCAAACTGGCAATGATCGCTAAGGTTAAGGCAGCACCATAGACCAACGGTTTGGCTAAAATGGAGAAATCCGGAAAAGCTAAAAGTTTAAAAATGCCCGAGGCACCCTCCGCCATGGGAACCTGCACTAGGTGGGATACGCCGATGGCCCACGGATGCCCCGCTTGGACGAGGATGAGGTTAGCCCCTGTGGCGAAAAGCACCGCCACAAGGGGCCCGGGAACGGGACTTTTTTGCAGCCAAGCAACTTTGCCCCAGATCATGAGAAACCCGAGAGAGAGAAGCCCGATCAAACTGGCCCCCGGAAGAAATTGACGCCAGACCGACGTCAGCTCGGTAAAGGTGTTGGTATCATCCGTTATAATTTTTGGATCATTCGGGTTGTAGAAGTCAGTCGAACCCACCGGTTGCGCGTCGTATCCCACCAGATGGGGTAGCTGCTTCAAAATGATGATAATGCCAATGGCGGCGAGAAGCCCCTTGACGACGCTTGAGGGAAAGAAGGAAGCCAAGAAACCACCTTTGATCAGGCCAAAAACGATTTGAACTACACCTGCAAGAATGACTGCCACAAGAAATGCCTGAAAGGAACCAAGTTCGGCTATCTGAGTCGCCACCACAGCGGTTAACCCAGCGGCTGGACCGGTCACACTGGTGCTTGAACCGCTCAACGCACCCACCACCAGACCGCCTACAATCCCAGCTATGATTCCGGCAGCGAGCGGGGCGTTGGAAGCTAAAGAGATCCCAAGACATAGAGGAAGCGCGACTAGGAAAACGACCAGCCCTGCAGGCAAATCTTTGGCCAGGTTGGAGGGCTTAAAGAGCGATAATGATGACATCAAAATAATAAATTAGATGCGACTAGTCTCATGTCTAGGAAAAATGAATCACTCAGGGCGGTACGGACGCCTGGGACAGGCGTCCGTACCATTGATTCAAAGTTTCAGTGTCCAAGCTCTGCACCGGCGGACCAGGGATGGTCCGCCCTACCTGATGAAAAGTAGGAGGCTTGAGCCTTGGGTACGGACGGCTCTCCGAGCCGTCCTAGGACGCCTGGGAGAGGCGTCCGTACCATTTGATGAATAAAAAAAGAAAACCCCCGAGCGGCCAATCACTGCCACTCGGGGGTTTCTAAACTAACTGTGCTCTAAATAATCTTTAGAAGCTGTAGACAACTTCAGCACCAGCATAGTGAGCTGGGCCACTGCTGTTGAGCTGACCAGCATTTCCTTCGACGTTAGTGCCAGAAATATTGTCACCCCAATCCAAGCGGTATTCCGCGCGGATCAGAACGTTGTCGATCACGTTAAATCCAGCCGTGATCGTATATTCCCACCAACTTAGACCAGCGTCCTGGTTGAGGTTACCCAAGCTGTTACTGATCTTATTAAGATTATCGCCACCGAAGTATTCACCACGGCTCATCAGTGAGAACCAGTCGTTAAACTGATACTTCGCGTAGGCCGAAGCACCCCACCAAGTGGTGTTGTTTGCACCAGTTGCGCCAGCGTTTGTTCCATTCGCTCCAGCGGTGTTACCCAGGACGCTATCGAAGGCTAGCAGGAGCTTATCATTCGCAAACTTAGGAGCCCAGTTACCCCAAGAGTTGTAAATAATGGTCCACGCACCACCTGCTGCAGATGTTGAGCCAACATTCGAGGGCAACGCATTTTGATTCGTTGCACCAGGAGATGTTCCTGCAGTGGGGTTGCCCGTGCTGTTTTCACTCGCTGTGCTGTATTCGAAGTTATGGCTCCAGTTCGCATTGCCACCAGGGGCGGTCACGTTCAGAGCGGCCAAGAGAGCCACGCCGTCGCTTCCACCCGAAGTGGTTGTGTTATTATCGCTGTTAGCGCCGTTGGCCACACCCAGCTTGCCATCAAGGTACTCGTCAAACTTGTAGGACGAGAGAACGCCCGTGTACCAGAAGGGGAACTGGTTATAGAGCAATCCATAGGTGATGTTCATGTTCGCGGGACGTTCCATTACCTCGTAGCCGAGGATGGAGGCGAACTTACCCACTTTGAAGTCCCAGCCGTTGCCGACAGGGGCGCGGAGTTGAACGTAAGCCTGCTCGAGGAACAGATAGTTCGAATCTTGCGCAGAATTAGATTGGACTGAAGGATTCGCCAAGTACTTGGCGTCTTCACCGATCATCACATCAACGCGGAATCCAGCCTGAGCTTTGTTCTCACAGGTCATCGCTTTTTCGAGAGCGAGTTTCACCGCATACAAATTGAAATCACCCTTCTGCGCGGAATCACTTTGAACACGGCTATTAACCTGTGAGTTGCCGCCTTGTCCGGTGAAGTTGTAGCTATAACCGGCATCGACGTATCCGCTGAGCTTGATGCCCTTCTGGGCGGTCTCAACGAAGTTATTTTGCACCATCTTTTTCGTGTCTTGAGCGGAAGCTTCCGGAGCGCTGTCCGCGATGGACAAGCTGGCCACGGCCGCAAGCACGCCAAGAATCGCTGTGATATTCTTGATCATTTTATTTTCTATCTCCTGTTTGTGTTTGTTTATTTTTAAACTGTAGCTGAGTCGTGATGTTGCCAAAACTCAGCTGCAGGTGGCCAGCTAAGATATAAAAAACTGAAAAGCAGTCAAGCCTTCTAGTCCTTTTGGCACAGAATAAGTCTGACCTACCTTAGTGGTTGTAACCATTAGTAGCACTATCTATGCCAAGTGCTTGGAACATAATGAGTTTTTCACATAATGCTAATGATTAAACTTTTATGTAAGCTTTATTATTTTATCGTGTCCAGTGTCCCTCTCGGCTTTGGCCGCTTTTAGCCACAAAGCAGGGTGCTTTCGATACGGACAGCTCTCCGAGCCGTCCTAGGACGCCTGGGACAGGCTTCCGTACCAATATGAATAAAAACAAAAACCCCCGGGACCCAATCACTGGTCCCAGGGGTTTTGTTTAAGAGTCTTGCTCTAAATATTCTTTAGAAGCTGTAGACAACTTCAGCACCCGCGTAGTGGGCTGGACCACCAGAGGTGGTTTCAGCAAAATTATTTTGTCGAATGACAGAACTTCCCCAATCCAAGCGGTATTCCGCACGGATGAGCAAGTTATCAATCACGTTGAAACCAGCGGTAAGGGTGTATTCCCATGTGCTTTCACCAGTGGCGTACTCGTCTCCGCCAATTAACTGGGTCCCGGAGGGGGTTGCTGAGGCACCATTATTTCCAGTCACAGCAGAGTTGTTGCTCCCGAGGTATTCACCACGGCTGCAGAGCGAGAACCAGTCGTTAAACTGATACTTCGCATAGGCACCTGCTCCATACCATGTAGTGTTGATATTGCCGCTGGTGCTGCCAAATCCAGTCACAGATGCATTTGCGCTCCCGGAAACGTTGCCCAAGAGAGCATTAAAGGCAAAGAGCAACTTATCATTAGCAAACTTAGGAGCCCAATTGCCCCATGTGTTGTAGATTAATGTATAAGCCGATACGTTTGCTGTACCAGTAACTCCACTAACAGTCCCGGTTGTCGGTTGCGCCTGTGTCGCTAAACTGGTGTTTACGCTGCTCACCGAGGTGTTGTTGTCGTTACCAGTGCTGTACTGGAAGTTGTTGCTCCAGTTCGCATTGCCGCCAGGGGCGGTCACGTTCAAGGCTGCGAGCAGCGCCACGCCGTCGCCCGCATTCGGGTTGGTGGTCGTGTTGTTATCGCTGTTGGAACCGTTGACTACGCCCAACTTTGCATCGAGGTAATCGTCAAACTTATAAGACGAGAGTACACCGGTGTAGTAGAGAGGCATGACATTGAAGAGCAACCCGTAGGTTGTGTTCATGTTGGCAGGACGTTCCATTACTTCGTAGCCGAGAATGGAGACGAACTTTCCAACCTTGAAGTCCCAGCCGTTACCCACAGGGGCGCGGATGGAAACATAAGCCTGCTCCAAGAAGAGTGAGTTGGAATTGTTGTTCGTGTTAGATACTCCACCAGCAGTACGATTGATGAAGTAGGAAGCATCTTCACCGATCATCACGTCAGCCCGGAATCCGGCCTGAGCTTTGTTTTCCGAGGTCAATGCCTTTTCGAGGGCGATCTTGACCGCGTATAGGTTGAAGTCACCACGCTGTGCGGTATCGCTGCCGAAACGCCCGCTTACGTTAGAGTTGTCGGCGTCACCGGTGAAGTTGTAGCTGTAACCGGCATCGACGTATCCGCTGAGCTTGATGCCCTTCTGGGCGGTCTCAACGAAGTTATTTTGAACCATCTTTTTAGTATCTTGAGCGGAAGCTTCCGGAGCGCTGTCCGCGAGGGACAAGCTGGCCACGGCCGCAAGCACGCCAAGAAGTGCTGTAATATTCTTGATCATTTTATTTAGTATCTCCTTTGGTTTTTGTTTGTTTGTTGTATTCACACGACACCGTGATTGTTGGCCAAAGTGCCTTGTGAACTTGTTGAACATATCAAACCCACAGACCCCGTCAACAAATATTTTTTGAACGTTTTAATAACTTATCTGTCTACATCATTTGTATTACGAGTATCTCTATGGGTGTTCGTCAAGAAACGCAGGCCGCCAAAGCCTGCGTTTTTTGCATAAATACATAATTGACAAGTATTTAAGCCAGCTTTACCACTCTTGAATGCCCTATTTCTAGCGGGTTTATTGCACATAATACACTAATAGTTAGATATCTATGACTTTTATCGGATTGGCTGGACTTCAATCCCGAAGCTAAATTGTCCAACCTTTACCCCTCTCCACTCTAATTTGCTCTTTATCCTCCCGCTCCAGACCTCTTCCTTCTCCTGCCACTCTAAAAGGACCCTAGGTCCCTCCTCCTCCCCACCCCCCTTTTGCCCCTTAGGAAGAAGTACTAGGTATCCCTCCATCGAGAACAGAGAGAACCGTCCCTCCGATATCTCCGCCAGCAACGCACTGACCGATGGCGCCGCCTTCCTCAAATAGGGGGCCACATCCGCAATCAACTTCTTCCCCTCCTTGTCGTCCCCTCCCTCCAACAACCCCTCCACCAGCTCCACCCCCGCCGAGGCCACACCCGTCAAACCTCCCAAATCCAACCGATCCGAGTAGATAGAAAACGACAGAGTCATTGGCAACGTATGCCGATCCGATTTCAACTTCGGGGCCGCCGCCAAAAAAAGCTCCGCATCGTCCCACGTCAGCACCTCACCCGCCGAGGGAATTACCGTTTCATAACGGAATCTCCCAATCCCGCTAGCCGCCTCACACCCGAACCACTTTAATCTCTTCAGATACTCTCCCGAACGAACCGGGCTCAGGCCCGCATCGGGTCGGCTCATCCAGCCAGCCCTCTTTCCACGGACAGATCCCTTCCGAACTCCGATCTCCACATCTTCCAAAATAATTTCAGGCTGAGAAATCCGTACACTATATCCTCCTGCCTGATTCGTGGGTTCGCCTAGATCCTCCGCCTCCAACTCCACCGCAAACACCTCTTTTCCTTTTCTCTTCAACTCCACAACGATTCGATCTCCATGGGAAAGAGCCTTTTTGATCACTCCAAAAAATCGGGCCTCCTCATCATCGTCCACTCCTCCTCGGAGAAACTTTAAGATGGCTGCAACCAAGCCGAATGCGGGAGCGACGGGCCCCAGCAACAAACCCCAAACCGTTCCAGAACCAGGAATTGCTCCAGAGAGTGCTTCTGCCACCCCTGCCGCTTTATCCAGGGCACGACGAGACTCCTCGTCCGACTCTGTCACCCCGACGGAGATTCCAAGACGACCAGGATTTCGGCCGAGATAAGCAACCCGTCGGAGATACTTCTGATTCACAGGGCCTGCTCCGCTGAAGGGAATGACGGTGGCCTGACCAGACAACGTGAGCTCGATCACACCTTCTCGATTCGGGCCAAGATCGCGCGAAATAAAAGTGCGAGGATCGACACGGATCTCCTGAATCGTAATCGCGAGAAGATTTTTTGGGGGGATAACAGCGCCTGAGCCGGGAACAACCCGCATTTTCGCTCCGGCATTGAAGTGGATTCGATCCAGCCCCATATCGCTATGGTTGGCTTATTCCACAGAAAATCAATTCTGTTTTGGGGGAGCGATCTCACGCAAAGGACGCAAAGCCCCGTCGCGGGCCCCGACCGGGTCGGGGTAAAGGCACTATGGATTTCAGATGCTGGAAAGTACAAATATTGTTTTGAATTAACGTAGCGATCCGTGGCGACCATAGCGTGAGGCCTTGGATTCCTCACGCCAAGGACGCAAAGCCACGACGCCGATTCACTCATTCCACAAAAACAAAAGGCGGATCCCGAAGGATCCGCCCTTTGCCAACAAAAAAGGTTATCTGACCGACTTAACTTTTCCGGCGAATACGCAAGGCAACCAAACCAGCCACACCGAGTGCCAAAAGAGAAGCCGAGGAGGGTTCGGGGATCACAGTTTGCGCAACCCCCACAGATTTAATCAAATCGCCTGTACCAGTATAATCGGTATAAGTTGCCAGCACGAGTTCAGAACTCAACATTGAGGTCAATGCAGTGCTCCCAATGGTCAATCCACCAACGTCACTCAGTGGAACAGTCCAGGTTGAATCAGTTACAATTGCAATCTCACTTCCAGTTCCATAGAAAGCATATAATTGAGTTCCTGCTCCAGGAGTAAAGGTAGCGTAGGAAACTGCAAAGCCCCCTCCTACACCAGAGTAAGTACCGGCTACACCATTGATTGTTCTACTAGCCGATGTTGTAAAACCGATGGTTCCAAGCGGAAGTGGATTTGATTGGGTGGTAGAGGTCATAGGAGCAGCAAAATTATAAAAATTAGCCGAACTTGTCAGCTGGTTGATTGTACTTGTGTAGAGTGCGGTTGCTTTTGCTGAAGCATCAGCGAGAGAACTGCCGGTTACACCTGCTTTGTATGTACTGATTAGTGTGTTCAGATCAAAAGTATTTTTAAATGAGCCTAAATAGAGTGTTGTGTTAAGCGCAACACTTGCACCTGTTGATGTAGCAAATACAGGCGCTGAAAGTCCCGTCATACTGAGAGTAACTGTTCCTGCTACAGCATGAAAACCGGCAAGCATTCCGATGATTCCTGAGATAATTATTGTTTTATTTATTTTCATTTTTTTATTCTCGGTTTGTTTGTTTGTTATTAGTTGATGGTTTCTATTGTGTAGGTGGAGTATAAGGAGCCGGTGCTAGCCAAACTGTGGGAGCAGACACAGTCACATTGACAACAGCATTAGCCAGTAGCGAGGTAGTAGTCGGGGCTTCAGTAGCAGGGTTGACAAAACCATCTACCCCCAATGACAAGGCAACATCTACTGTACCAAGCGAACCATCATTTGTCCAAAACTCAACTGTGTCAGATACAGGCGTCATATTTAATGACATGCCTGAATCAACAAGTTGCAGACTGTTTGAGGCAGGCGAGGCTCTTGAGACTAGATTTACAGTCCCAGGGAAGAGAGGCACTGCAGTTTGCGTTGTATCCACATGATTAGCGTATGTAAAAGTACCACTCGATGCAGTAGTCAACAAGAAGCCTTGACCAGGATAAATGATAGGGTTGATGGGTTGTTCAGTCGATGGGCTTATCCAACCAGTAGGGGAATCGGTACCCAAACGTAATCCTACAGTTGATGTCCCGTCGCTGTTGAAGAGGGTGAATGTGTCGTTAACGTCCGTCAATCCAGTGCTTGTTGCAAAGACATCGGCGAGACGGACGTGTGGGCGAACTAGAAACCTAGGTGTGCTGCCAGCGGTAGATAAGTCTCCATCAACTACAATTGAAGTGGATGTGCTTGAGATAATATCAAATACGTATCCAACTAAGGGGCCATCTAATATTTTCGCGTAATGTGTAGGAGATCCATCAACCAGACCATAATTACCAAACGTCGCGCCACTAACTACTAGAGAAGTCCCTGTTTTGGATGAGGCTACACCCTGAAACAAGTCAGGTTTGACAAAAGTTACCGTGTGAACGGTATTTCCTGCGCTGAAGTTTTGAACTTGATAGCCGACGACTGGGCTTGTGGCGGCGTTCCCCGCCATTACAGCGGTAAGAAGAATTGCGAAAGCTAGATTGAGTTTTTTCATATTCATTATCTCCTTCACTAGAGACATCCTAATCCATGATTCGTTCAATATCAAGGGGGAGATTTTCTTTGTCACCAAATTGTCATAATTGGTTAAATCATTTTTATTTGGATGTATATCATTGTGAATGAATGATTTAAAGATTTTTTTATCACCAAGAAAGCGATATTGCAGACGAGCTCGTCTAAGAAAATTTAATTTTTGGTGCGAGTTAGAGCCAACGGCTGCAAAATCAGACTCGAAATTTAAGTGCCGAGGGGTCTCTATGACCCAGCCGCAGCTGGAAGCTGGGGGGTGAAAACTGACAACGGCGGCCGCCTGCCTAGTGCCGGCCCTACCTAGGCGATCTAGCTAAAGGTTTTAATCCCCGGCGATTACGCGTGTACCAACGGGCCGTCCTTCCGCCGCCGCCCGCAAATTCCCCTCGCGAAACACGTCGAACACCACAATCGGAATCTTATTATCCATGCAAAGGGAAAACGCGGTCGAGTCCATGATCTGCAACCTCCGCCGCAAAGCGTCCCCATAAGTGATCGTCTGAAACCGCTGCGCCCGCGGATTTGTCCGAGGATCGGAATCGTAAATCCCATCTACCTTCGTGGCCTTGAGAAGGGCGTCGGCCCCGATTTCACTCGCACGAAGGGCGGCGGTGGTATCAGTCGAGAAGAAAGGATGTCCTGTTCCCGCAGCAAAAATCACGACCCTTCCTTTCTCCAAGTGGCGTAGGGCACGGCGACGGATAAAAGGCTCAGCCACGTTTTTCATCTCGATGGCGGTGAGAACCCGAGTCTCCACGCCGGCATTTTCCAATGCATCTTGCAGAGCGAGGGAGTTGATCACGGTGGCCAGCATTCCCATGTAGTCGGCGGTATTTCGGTCCATCTGACCTTCATCCGCTGCGGGAGCGCCCCGCCAAATATTTCCTCCACCAATCACGATCCCGAGTTGGAGAGTCGGAGAAAGGATCCCTTTAATCTGATGTGCGAGCCGCAGGATGATCGGATGAGAAAGGTGGTTCGTGGAGTCTCCGAGGGTTTCCCCGGAAAGTTTCAGGAGGAGACGCCGAGTTTTTGGAGAATGAATGGGAGCATACGAATCGTCCCGATGCGGTTGCCTCTCACTCGGACTACGCGGAACGGAATTGGGACGGGAGGATTTCGTGGGCTTTTTTGTAGAGGGACGACGGGAGGGCACGACCGAGTGTGGCGTGAAAAGGGCACGGAGCGGAAGAAGAAAGTTCAAGGCCGATACCATTTCCGCCATGCTTTCTTTCTTCCGAATCGCTTTCTTTCTTCCTACTCTTTGGGGCTTATGTCCGCTCCTAAGCTAAATGTTGCCGATGTGGCTGGGTTAGCCCGCTTATCCCTGACTCCTGACGAGACCACCAAGTTCACCACTCAACTGAGCCAGATCCTCGCCCACATGGAAACCTTGGGTCAAATCCCCACAGGCGATGTTCCTGAAGTGGTTCCACCTGCCCAACCAGTCCTTCGCAAGGATGTCCCCTGCCCCAGCTTATCGGTTGAAGCCGCCCTTTCCAACGCCCCCGCCCAAAGCAACGATCTCATCCTCGTACCCAAAATCGTCGAATGAGCCTCGCCCACGAAACTCTCGCCTCTCTGCGACGTCGCCTCTCCGCGAAAGAGATTCACTCCCGCGATATTGTAAAAGATCTCCTTACCGAAATTGGGACAAGGGAAAAAACCGTCCACGCCTTCACCCACATCGACGAAAAGGCTGCCCTCGCCGCTGCCGAAAAAGCTGATTCCTCTCTCCCGCTGGGCGGAATCCCGATTGCCCTCAAAGACAACCTCAACGCCTTGGGCGATCCCTGCACCTGCTCCTCGAAAATCTTGGAAGGCTACCGAGCCCCATACGATGCCACTGCAGTGGCCCGACTCCGTCACGCGGGCGCCATCTTCCTCGGGAGAACCAACATGGACGAATTTGCGATGGGTTCCTCCACAGAAAATTCCGCTCTCGGCGTCACCCGTAACCCGTGGGATCCAACTCGCATTCCTGGAGGTTCCTCGGGTGGTTCAGCCGCGGCCGTGGCAGGACGCCTCGCGATTGCCGCACTCGGCTCCGACACCGGCGGCTCAATCCGTCAACCTGCGGCCCTGTGCGGTTGTGTGGGACTCAAACCTACCTACGGACGAATCTCCCGATACGGTCTGGTTGCATTCGCGTCCTCTCTGGATCAGATCGGGCCACTAACCCGCACGGTGGAGGATTCGGCGATTCTTCTCTCCGCACTGGCAGGACACGACCCACGCGACAACACCACCGACCTCCGCAAACCTGAAACTTTTCTCGCGAAGCCAACTGGATCGGTCAAAGGCCTGCGAGTGGGCTTGCCCAAGGAGTACTTTCTTCCCGGAATGAATGCGGAGACTGAAGCCGCAATTCGAAGTGCCTCCCAGTGGTTTGAAAAAAATGGGGCCACGCTGGTCGAGGTGTCCCTCCCCCACACCCCTTCGGCGATTGCGGTGTACTACATTTTGGCCACAGCGGAGGCCTCGGCCAATCTCGCCCGCTTTGACGGGGTCCGTTACGGCCGGCGGGCTCTGGATCCGAAGGATCTTATGGATCTTTATCAGCGGACCCGCTCGGAGGGATTTGGGCCGGAGGTGAAGCGCCGAATCATCCTCGGCACTTTCGTCCTCAGCCAAGGGTATACGGACGCCTACTATCGTAAGGCGCAGAAGGTGCGGGGTCTGTTGCGTCAGGATTTCGAATCGGCATTCACGAAGTGTGATCTGCTGCTGACCCCGACGAGTCCAGAACCTGCCTTCCCCCTGGGAGAGCGGACGCAGGATCCGCTCAAAATGTATCTGGCAGACGTTTTCACCATTTCCACCAACCTGGCAGGAAACGGGGCGATCTCCCTGCCGTGCGGTTTCACAAAATCGAACCTGCCGATCGGTCTCCAGCTGATCGGGCCCCGATTCGGCGAAGAAAAAATGCTGCAAGCGGCGCATGCATATGAGCAGGCACACGATTTCTGGAAACGGATGCCACCAGTATGAGCTCCTCTGCAAATTGGGAAGCAGTGATCGGTTTGGAGGTGCACGTGCAGCTCCACACGCAGACAAAGATGTTTTGTGGCTGCATCAATCAGTACGGAGGTGCCGCCAACAGCCAAGTTTGTCCGGTGTGTTTGGGAATGCCCGGCAGTCTTCCCGTACCGAATGAGGAGGCGATCCGTAAAACGATTCTGACAGGTCTGATGTTTGGATGTCGGATTGCGCCCGTGGCTCGGTTTGATCGAAAGAACTATTTCTATCCCGACATGCCGAAAAATTATCAGATCAGCCAGTTTGAGGATCCGCTCTGTGCGGGGGGCACGGTCGGGCTGGATCCGTTTCTGTTTCCCAAAGATCTTCAGGATATGGACGAGGCCAAGGCGAAGAGATCGATTCGGCTCACGCGGATTCATCTAGAGGAGGATGTGGCCAAATCCTTTCACTATGAGGAGCGAAGCGGGATTGATTTTAACCGTGCGGGCACTCCCCTGATGGAGATTGTTTCGGAAGCGGATCTGCGGACTCCAGGAGAGGCGTTCGCCTTTTTAGGATCGTTGCGGCAGGTACTGCTTTCGGGGAACGTGAGCAGTGCGGACATGGAGAAGGGTCAAATGCGGTGTGACGTGAACGTGTCGGTTCGGCCCGTGGGACAAAAAGAGTTTGGGACGAAGGTCGAGTTAAAGAATTTGAATTCGATCAGCGGTGTGCGACGGGCTCTGGTGTATGAGATCGCACGGCAGATTGCGGCGGTGGAGAAGGGAGAGGCGATCCAGCACGAGACCAGGCGGTGGGATGACGAGGCAGGCGCGACCTTCACAATGCGCACGAAGGAAAAAGCCCATGACTACCGATACTTCCCCGAGCCGGATCTTCTCCCCGTGCGGACGGATCAGGGGCTGCGGGCTGCGGCGGAAACAGATCTGCCTGAGTTGCCTGCGGCGTTGCAGGATCGTTTGATGAAAGAGAACGGAGTAACGGCGTATCAGGCGAGCGTTCTGGCAGCGGACCGTGCTTTATGCGCTTACTACGAAAAGGCAGCGGCAGGGACAAAACACAAGGCGGCGGTGGCCAACTGGATTCTGAATGATTTTCTGGCGACCCAACCGGATCCCTCGACGACCCCTGTGCGTCCTGAATATTTCGGAGAGTTGGCGACTTTAGTGGCGGAGGGGGGCATCAACAGCGCACAGGCGAAAAAGGTTTTTGCGGAGCTGATGGCGAATCCCTCCTCTCCCAAGGCGCTGGTGGAGAAGCTGGGGTTGGCACAGATTTCGGATGCGGGAGCTTTGGGGGTCTTTTGCGATGAGGCGATCGCGGCGAATCCGAGGAGCGTGGAGGATTACCGGGCTGGAAAAAGCAATGCGATCAATGCGCTCAAGGGGTTTGTCATGAAAAAGAGCCAAGGCAAAGCTAACCCCACGCAGGTAGACGAAATTCTGAAGGCGAAGTTGTCTGCCTAGACGGTTGCCCTTCCCCCCGACCTAGGCGATGTTTTCTCCATAGCCATGATCTCAAACGAAGCCTATGTGCTGGAGTTACTGCAGACCTCTGGGGTGGTGAGTCTGGAGGATATGACCTCCTGCCAGGAGGAAGCGGCGATGCAGGGACACTCCACCCTTGAAGGAATCAGCAAGCGCGGAATCCTGACCCCTGATCAGATCTTAGAAATCGTGGCAAAGGATTGTGGAATGGAGTTTCAACCCATGATCGAGCATGTGGATGAAGATGTGTTGGCCACAATTCCGCCAGCCGAAAGTCGTCGGTACCATGCCCTACCCCTGAAACGCCTGCCTTCGGGGTTAAGAATCGCGATTCCTGATCCGCTGGATTTCGAAACGTTGGATGCATTGCGATATCTGCTGAAAACGGATCTGGAACCCGTGGTGGTTCCTCTGGCCAAGCTGGATGAAGCGATTGTGCGGTTTTTCGGAAAAACCGACGAGTCGCTCGCCTCCCTGATGGCAAATATGGACGGAAGCGAACTAGAGTTAAAAACGAGCGGGTCGGGGGGAGACGATGAAGCTGCCGAGGGAGACGCACCGATTATCCGGCTGGTGTATGGGCTGATCCTGGAAGCTCACCGCTTGCGGGCGAGTGACATTCATATTGAGCCACTGGAGAAGAGATTGCGCCTGCGTTACCGAATCGACGGAAACATGCAGGAGATGAAAGATCCGCCGAAGCGACTCCAGTCGAGCATCATTAGCCGAATCAAGATCATGTCCAATATCAGTATTGCGGAGAAGAGGCTCCCGTTGGACGGTCGAATTGCCTTGGCCACTGTGGATGGACCGACTTTGGATCTGCGGGTTTCTACCGTCCCCACGATTCACGGCGAATCGGTTGTCATGCGTATCTTGGACAAAAAGAATCTAATGCTGGGTCTGCCCGAGCTAGGATTTTTCGCGGACGATCAAGCGATTCTGGAGCGGGTCATCAACTATGCGGACGGAATTTTCCTGGTTACGGGTCCGACGGGTTCGGGCAAGTCGACCACCTTGTACGCGTGCTTGAACACGATCAACAAGCCCGATCGCAAGCTGATCACCGTCGAGGATCCAGTGGAGTATCAGTTGCCAGGAGTGAATCAGGTGGCGGTGAATACAGAGATTGGAATGACCTTTGCGGCGGCGTTGCGGGCGATGCTCCGACAGGCGCCAAACATTATCATGGTGGGAGAGATTCGTGACGTGGAGACAGCCTCGATCGCGATCAATGCTTCGCTGACGGGGCACTTAGTGTTTTCGACCCTGCACACCAATGATGCGCCAAGTGCGATTACCCGATTGGTGGACATGGGGGTGAAGCCGTTTTTGGTTTCCTCCTCGATTCGGGCGGTACTGGCCCAGCGGTTGATCCGCAAGATTTGTCCTGACTGCAAGCAACCTTACACGCCCACAGAAGCGGAGTTGAGAGCGTTAAATCTACTTTCGGCCAATTTATCGGAAGCTCGCTTCTCCAAGGGACACGGTTGTGATCGCTGTCGAGGAACCGGATATCGAGGTCGGGCGGGAATTTTCGAAATTTTTGTAGTGGATGATGAGATCCGCCATTTGATTAACGAGGGAGTGCCTGTATCGAAGATTCGGCAACGGGCGCGGGATTTGGGGATGCGGGTACTACGGGAGGATGGAATCCGTAAGGTGGTTTCAGGAATGACCACACCAGAAGAGGTGATTTCAGCCACGATGGGAGATAAGGATTAGTCATGGACGCACGTTTTCTTCTTCCCTTCTTGCAGGAGCAGAATGTTTTATCAGAGGAGCAGGCCAGAGAGATTACAGATGAGCTGAATCGAACAGGGAAACCTGTGGAGACGATTTTGGGAAATTTTGGCATTATTCAGATGCCTCAGATTTTGGAGAAGATTTCAGATAGTTTAGGTCTTCCCCTTTTGGCGGACTTGAGTGGGCTGGATTTAAGTCCGGAATTGCTAGCGAGAATCCCTCCCCACACAGCGCGGAACTTAGGCGCGTTGCCGGTAGCGGGAGATGAAACTACTTTGACGGTCGCGCTGGCCGATCCGCTGGCGGTGCAGGCACTGGAGGATCTGCGATTCGCGACGGGGCGCGAAATTGCTCAAGTGGTAGCGCCACCGGAGCAGATTCAGCCGCTACTGGACAAGCATTATGGGTCAGCGGAGGTTAATATTGACGATGTGCTCAAGGAGCTGGAAAACGCTCCCGAGAGCTCTTTGGTTTCCGAGGGGGTGGATTTAAATGAGGCGGGAAGCGCCCCGATCATTAAGTATGTGAACACGATTATCGCGCGGGCGATCCATGCCAAGGCGAGTGACATCCATTTAGAGCCGTTTGAGAAGGAGTTTAAAATTCGATATCGCGTAGACGGGGCGTTGTATGAGATGGCACCGCCTCCGCGTCGCTTGGCCATCCCCCTCACCTCTCGTGTGAAGGTGATGGCGAATTTGAACATTGCTGAGAGAAGAGTGCCGCAAGACGGCCGAATTCAAACGCTGTTGGCAGGGCGACAAGTCGATTTGCGGGTATCGACCTTGCCGACTCAGTATGGGGAGAGCGTTGTGTTGCGGGTGCTGGATCGTTCGGTCGTGAATTTGGATTTGGAGAAGCTGGGGATTCCGAAACATATTTTTGACTACATCTGTGAAACGATTGAGAAGCCGAACGGAATTTTCATTGTGACGGGACCTACAGGATCTGGAAAAACGACAACCTTATATTCCTGCTTGGGACGTGTGAATCAGATCGATACGAAAATTCTGACAGTTGAGGATCCGGTGGAGTATGAGCTGGAGGGAATTATTCAGGTTCCCGCGAATGAGGGAATCGGTCTGACATTTGCCAGAGCGTTGCGGGCATTTTTGCGCCAAGATCCGGATAAGATTTTGGTGGGAGAGACGCGAGATCTAGAAACGGCGCAGATTGCGATTCAGGCAAGCTTGACGGGACATTTGGTGATGACCAGTTTGCACACCAATGATGCGGCGGGTGCCGTGACGCGGTTGTTGGATATGGGAGTAGAGCCTTTTTTGATGTCGGCCACGATGGAAGGGGTTTTGGCGCAACGACTCCTTCGTCGCGTATGCAAAGAGTGCCGGACTCCATTTCGCCCGAAGGAGGATGTGCTGAGTCAACTGGGAATGACTGCCTCAGAGGTGGGAGATCAGCCCTTTTATTTTGGCAAGGGGTGTGAGGTGTGCAATGGCACGGGGTACAAGGGCCGAGTGGGCATTTACGAACTTTTGGATGTTCGGGAACCGATTCGGCTTTTGATCAACGAGCGGGCTCCCTCTGTAGTGATCCGTCAAAAGGGAATTGAGCTGGGAATGACGACATTAAGGCAGGATGGAATACGAAATCTCCTTGAGGGACACACCACCATCGAGGAAGTTCTTAAGTACACCTAACCCCTATGCCCCTCTTTGCCTATACCGCCGTCGATGCCCAAGGAAAAACCCACCAGGGAACACTCGAGGCTAACAATGCATCTGATGCAGCTGCCGCTGTAAAAAAGAAGGGCCAATTCCCGACCAACATTTCGGAGACTACTGCAGAAGCTTCGGGAAAAGGAAAAAAGAAGGGATTTTCATTCAGCTTGTCGATAGGCGGAGGGGGTGGAACGGGGAAGGTTCCCGCAAAAGTTCTCACGATCTTTACACGGCAATTATCCACCCTGATTAGCGCAGGTCTTCCCCTGTTGCGAAGTTTGCGGACGCTGGGAAAGCAGGAAAAAAATCCGAACTTAAAGAAGATTATGGCGGGGCTGGCGGAGTCGGTGGAGGGCGGCACAACTTTCTCGGAGGCTCTTTCTCAGCATCCGAAAGCGTTCAACAAGTTGTATGTGAACATGGTGAAGGCGGGGGAGTTGGGTGGCGTACTGGAAGTCGTGCTCACCCGACTGGCAGAGTTTGCAGAAAAGAGTCAGAGAATTAAGGGCAAGGTAACGTCAGCGATGGTTTATCCGCTAGTCGTGTTAACGATTGCTGTCGGCATTGTGACATTTTTGATGCTGTTCATCGTGCCAAAATTCGAAGCGATCTTTAAGGACATGCTGGGAGGACGTCCCCTTCCATTCATCACCCAAGCCGTGATGGATTTGAGCCGTTTCATTCAGGGAAATTTTATTTTGATTGCTGTTGCCATTACGGTTTTTGTTTTTGCGTTGCGATTCGCGATGCGTCTTCCTGGGGTCGCTGCGACTCTAGATACCTACACCTTAAAGATTCCGCTGTTTGGGGACATGCTCACCAAAACATCGGTCGCACGCTTCAGCCGGACATTGGGAACGTTAGTTTCCTCCGGGGTACCGATATTGCAGGCACTGCAGATTACACGGGATACTGCTGGAAATCTGCGAGTTAGTAAATCGGTAGAAAGCATTCACGACAACGTCAAGGAGGGGGAATCGATGGTCAGCCCGATGGAGGCGAGCGGTATTTTTCCTCCCATGGTGGTTTCTATGGTCCAGGTCGGTGAGGAGACGGGGCAACTTCCCGACATGTTAACTAAGGTGGCAGACGTTTTTGAGGAGGAGGTGGACAACGCGGTGGCAGGCCTTACCTCCATGCTAGAGCCCATCATGATTGTGATGTTGGCACTGGTGGTTGGAACGATCGTCGTCGCCCTCTTTTTGCCCCTGATCACGATTATCCAAGACCTGACCGGCGGCTCCTAATCCGATGGTAGAGGTGGTGGTCTGTCGGTTCGGGGAGGATTTAGCATGGACTCGAAATTTACCCCGCGGAGTTCGCCTCACGGTTTACGAAAAAAGTCCTCAAGATCAGACTCCGTGGACTGGATCGATTCCACTCGAAAATCATAGTCGGGATGATTTCGCATGGCTGCACCACTTGGTGGAGCGATACGACGATTTAGCAGAGTTGACTGTATTTGCCCAAGGGCGTCCCTTCGATCACGCCCCAGATCTACACCGTGCGATTCGTTCCTATGTAAAAGAGGATGTTCAGCCCGATTTTGCGTGGCTGGGTTTCTTATGGGAGACGGATGATGCCCGCGGCCGGCCTTCGTTTGTCACTTGGTCCAAGAATCCTGAACGGCGAGAGCTGAACTTGGAGGGTTTTTTTCAAGCGATGTGGGGAGAAACAGCTCCTGAAAAAGTTCGCTACGTTTGCGGAAGTCAGTTTGCCCTTTCGAGAACAGCGGCTCATCGCCGCTCACGAGATTTTTATCGGCGGGCGCGGGACTTATCCCAGAAATTTCCAGACGCAGCGCACGCTTTTGAGCGTACTTGGGACCGGATCTTTTTGGCCCCTCCTCTCGACCCGACTTTATTTGGTTCCTCCGGAATGAGGCTACTGAAACCAGTTCGGGCGAAGCCTGCTGGGGCAACTTCCCGTCAGGGTTGATCCGGCTCAGTCGGCGGGGCTTTGGCCCCGATACGGGCTTGGAGGGTGGAGAGACGCTCGCGAAGGGAGGAGGGTTGTTGGACAATTCCACCTTGGACTAAGACATCCCCATCGGATTGCTTGGTAAGGACAGGTTTATCGACCCCTGCTTGGCGCATCTCCTCCCGTAAGATCTGACCGTCCGGGTTAACGACGGTGAGACGATGCTTACCCGCGGCCACAGCATAAAGAAGATGGAGATTATTTTGCGGATCAAATTCAGCCGTAGGTTTCCCCAAGGGGAGATACGCACCCAGACGGCGAGAGGGATACACCTGATTTTTTTTAGGAACTTCGACTCGTAGATAGAGCCCCATATTTGGGTCCTCATAAAATTTGAGGAGAGAATAGATTCGCCGCTCCTCCCCATCTCCACGAGGGACCGTCCAGATGACTTCTCCTCGACCGACAAGAAAGTCTAAGGAATCGGTCATCAAAGTTTCGCCAGAGGGGAGTCGAACGGAGGCACGGGCCCGATATCCGCCTGTATCCCGGATGAGGTAGTGTGGAGCGAGATCTACAGAGATGGAGGTCGATTGCCCTGATTTCAAGATTTTGTCGGGTGGCAACAGTACTTTTTCTGGGGCGATCAACTGTCCGTCACGCGACTGCACAACCATCTCCAGCCACGGCTTCCCTTGGCTCTCGGTCAATCGCAGCTCCCCCGCCCCAAGATTCTTAATTTTGATTGTAAAAGGAATGGGGGAAAACTGAAGATAAGAGGCTTTAGGAGTTTCGATTCTTAGATCAATCTGTGCCACGCCGGCCTGATGCCCAACGAGGAAAAGAAAAAAAGCGAACCCCCAGACCTTTGCCAGACTTGATCTCTGCATGAGGTGTCAATATGGGCGCGCCGCCCTGCCCTCTGCAAGGTGGAAGGAGAACGGAGATTAGGCGGAGAAAGAGGCGAGCTGGGGCTCAACTGGCTTTACTACTGAAGCTGGTTCAGCAGTCGTCTCTAGCACAGTTTGTGACACCCCTTGATTCTCGGACCGAAGAGCCGCACGGAGAGCTTTCTTCCAAGTTCCGTAGAAGTGCTTTTTGCAAGCTGCTGCAAAGAGGGAGGGATTCGCGCGTTTGACTTCAGGGGTGATCAGCTTCACGCCCTGCTTTTTCAACTCCAGAATTCCTTCCACCAAATTTTCCCGCGTCCACCGTTTCCGGCGCCGAACTTCAGCGTAGTTGATTCCAGCTTTTTCCAAAGCACTGCCCCAGTTGCCAAAACGGCGACGAGCAGTCGCGATCAGCTTGTTCGAAGACTCATCCATCGACTTCGAGCTCAGATCAGCGCCTTCAGTCTGCAGTCGGCGAATTTCTTCCAGAATTCCATCCTCATCCCAGCTGCGGTAACGATAGATTTCCTCAGAGGCTAAACCAGCAGCCTCAAGAGCCGTGCGCCAGTTGCCGAAATATTTGGGCCGAATCGCCGCGTATACCATCGCGTTATGTTGGCTGAGGGCCATGGAGCGGAACGAAAGATCAAAGCCCTTAGAGGCCAAATCACGAATCTCCTCAACGATCACCTCTTTGGACCATTTTCGGTACTTGCGGACATCCACATACGAGATCCCGGCTTGATCCAGCGCCACCTGCCAACTGCCAAAGTAACGGATCGAAGCGGCCAAGAGCTCTTGGAAGTTGAGGCGGACATGGTTTGCGTAAAGGGGCTCCCCTTTATCTCTCCACTGATGGATTTCTGCTACAACGCGTTCGGTTGACCAACGAAGATTTTTGCGGGATCTAACTTTCATAGACATAGCATTAGTGGGTAATGCTATTTTGTCAAGTTACAGAAAGTTTGCGTATCTATAAGTTGTTTTTTAGCAACAATATTAAATCATTCCCCTGCAAATAATCGGGCCGAAAGCGAGTCTGGAAGGCCTGCCTTGACGATTTTAGAAGCAGCTTTTTCCACCTCGTATCCGACTCTCCGCAAATCGACGGTCTGCTCTTTTGAGTCATAAATCGCATAACTAGCGCGCCAATCCCCGTCCCGGGGTTGGCCAACCGACCCCACATTAAAAAGAAATTTTCGAGCAATTTTCAGCCTTTCGGGGTGAACATCCACCTCACGAAATACAACTGGCCGAACATCCTTCTCCTTTAAAAAAGCCGCAGGGCGGTGGGTGTGCCCAATAAAGCAAAGGTGGGTTTTCTGATAAAAAAAACTGGTTTGGGCTTCCAGTTGGGTCGAAATGTAGGCCCAATTTTCCGGACCATCTAACGTCGCATGCACCAAGGTAAAACTCTCCTCCACATGAGTCAGAGGCAAACGCCGAAGGTAGTTCAACTGGGCAGGGGTGAGGCGATTGCGAGAAAAAGAGAGTGCCTTTTGAGCATCGTGCGAGAAGGCATCCGGATTTTTGCTGTGAGTCACCAACTCATCATGATTCCCCCGAACAACAGGACATCCCATAGCCCGAACCACTTCGAGACACTCCGCAGGATTTGCATTATAGCCCACTAAATCACCGATGCAGACAGGATGGGTAACCTGCTGATCCTCCATGTCAGCTAAAACAGCCTCTAGGGCCTCAAGATTCCCATGCACATCGCCGAAAATTCCGTACTTCACTTTTTCTTGGAGCCACTCCCACTCAACAGCTCTTTTTCTAATCGCGAAATTTCACGATCCACCACCTCAGGTCTTCGTTCCGGTGCAGGCGGATTTCCCATCGTTGACCTCAACTCCCGAAAATAGGCTAATGCCCCTTTTTTATCCCCAGCTTTATCTAAAGCGTATCCTACAAAACGCTCGAGATAGGGGGGCGCATCCCCTTTCGCAATGGCCTGCCGATAGCAGTCGGCCGACGCCTGATAATCTCCCAACCGCTGCCAGTACAAATCCCCTAACCGCTGGAAAAGGAGTGCCCGCTCCGGAACTGCTTTTGTCCCTCTTTCCAAGAGATCTCGGCCTGCCTCAACCCATCGTCGGGCTTCCATTCTTCGCTTAGTCTCACTCGACTCACCGTTAAATCGCTCAGCCGCCACCGCGGCGTTCCATGCTAAATGCCACGATGCCGTGTCCCAAAAAACCGCTACTCGGGGCTGAAGCACCGTGGCCAACTCTAATGAGGTCCTTACTCTTACCCACTGCTGCTCTTCCCATGCCCCGTGCGCTTGCAACATCAGCGCATTCGCTGCCAACCCACGAAATCCGCCCAGCGCTGCCAAGGCCAGCCCCTGCCCCACTTTCTCCCGAATCGCCACCGCCGTTGGCCCCTGAAATCCGTATGTCGCTTTCCGCTGGGCTTGCGTCATCGTCTGCTCCCAAAACGTTTTCACCCCGCCCCAAGATAAAAACAGAAAACAGGCTAAGCCCATCGCCATCCAAGAGTTCAAATATCCCGCCCTTCAAACAGCACGGAAGCCGCCGTTAGTAGCACCGCAATATAAACCGCCGAATACCCCGTCACCTCCAACGTCGACCGCCACGCCACTGCGTTCCCTGCAATAATCTCATCGATCAAATTGTAGAGATTGAAATCAGGTACCAGAAAGGCCACCACCGCTAAAAAAACCTTTGCCATCCAACTCGCTACCTCTCCCGACTCCAACCACTGCTCTCGCGCCACAGACTCCAGATGCCCAATCAGATACACCATCAGCGTCATCGCCATAACAAAGGTGGTGGAAGTCGCTATCGTACTAAAGAAAACCGCCACCGCCGCCACCACCGCTAACTTCATCTCCACCAAAAGAACCGCTTGCAACAAACGAGGATCTCTTGCTTCCCTCTGAATCGCCTCCGCCACCGCTTGATCCGATCCCTCACGTGCGATCAACTGCGCCTCCTTCCATCCCAATACACCACCCACAGCGATCGCCATAATTGCTACCATCACCGCGAGCAGCGTGGCCAAACCCAGATACTTGCCCGCAATAAACTCCCACCGACGCAACGGTCGACACAATGCGGTTAAAATCGTTCTCCTCTCAATCTCCCCGGGAATCAACTGGGTCGCTCCCAGCAAGCCTACCAAGAGGCCAGTCAAACTGATCGACGCATAACCCAAATCTTTCAAGAACTTGAACTGCTCTTGAAACGAAAACTCGGTGAAATAGCTCGCACCGTAAATCAGGACCAGAGCAAAAATCAGCAGCACCGCAAAGACCTTCTGACGGACCGCCTCCAAAAAGGTATTCCCCGCAACCGCAGTAATTCGCCGCAGAGAGCCCATCATTTTTTCTTCTCCTCAGGCAGACTTCGCAAAAAATAGTCCTCCAGCCGCTCTCGAGGCGCTCCTTCCCGCACCACCTGCACCCCACGCTTTTCCAGCCAACCCCTCAACTCCTTTCGATCCTCCTCCTTCAACCCCTGTACATTCACCTCCCACTCCTTCTTGCGGGTTAGCAAATCCTCCAATCGTCCCTCCCTCAACTTTTGTCCACGGTGCAGAATAATCACCCGATCCGCCACATCCTCCACCTGCTCTAAAAGGTGGCTCGAAAAAATCACCGTCTTTCCGCGGCCCCGTAACTCCAGAATCAGATCCCGAATCTCCCGCGATCCAGCCGGATCCACTCCCGCCGTCGGCTCATCCAACATTAAAATCTCTGGGTCCCCCACCATCGCCCCCGCCAAACCTACCCGCTGTAACATTCCCTTCGAATACGTTCGTAGTGGCCTTTTTCCTGCCTCTCCACCCAACCGTACCAGCTCCATCAACTCCTGAATCCGCTTTTCTAAAACCGCACCCCCCATACCACTCAATCTTCCATAGTACCGCACCAGCTCCGTTCCACTCAAAAAATTGGGGAAATAAGGATTTTCTGGCAGAAACCCTATCTGTCGCCTTGCGGAAATCGTGCCCGCCCGAAATCCACACACCTCCGCCTTTCCCGATGTCGGCCTCAACAAACCTAAAATCATCTTCATCGCCGTACTTTTTCCACTCCCGTTTGGCCCAAGTAACCCAAACACCTCCCCTCGCTGCACCTCCATATCCAGCCCCTCCAAGGCCAACACACGTCCCCGAAACCATCCCATCGGAAACTCTTTCCGCAATCGCTCCGTCCGTACTGCCGCACTCACTGGATTTGAAACCCCTTCACCCCTGGCATCGCCTCCACCTCCCGCCCATTCGCTTCCCGAATCAATCCAGCCAGATGACTCTCCCCAATCTCCTTCTCCATCGCCTCAACCTCCCCCCGATCCCCTTGCAGAAATACCTCCACCGTCCCATCGGGTTGATTCATTGCATGACCCGATACCGTATAACCCTCAGCGATCTGACGTACGCTGTACCGAAATCCCACCCCTTGCACCTTCCCACGATAAGAAATCCTTTTGGCAAGCACTCCACGATTTTGCCTGCTTCTTCCCCAATCTTCAACCCCCCCCACCCCCTCCCCGCCTGAAAAATCCCTTCGCCCCGTTCCCTTTTTTAGCGAAACTCTCCGTGAATGGCTGCTCCCACCCTCGCCCTCTCCACCTGCTGGCACGCCGACCGCATCACCGACGGTGCTGCCCTCCTTCGCGAAGTCACCGCCCTCGGCTTCTCCCGAGTTGAACTCAGCCACAACACCCGCTTCAACCTCTGGCCTGGAATCCTGGCTGAACATCGAAATCCCAAGGCACCCAAGATCGATGTCCTCCATAACTTCTGCCCCGTCCCCATCGAACTTCTTCGCCCACACCCCAACGCCTACGAATTTTCTGACCCCCGCCCCGCTAAACGTCGCCTCGCTGAACGCCACTCCCTCGCCACCCTAGATGCCGCCGCCTCCGTCGGAGCCCGCTTCGTCGTTCTTCACCTCGGCTCCGCCGGCCCGCAGGGTCTGGCTGATTCCTTGGAGACCCTCGCCCTCGCAGGCCAACTCGGATCTCGCACTTATGTTCGTAAAAAGATCAGTGCCATCGAAGCATGGGAAAAAGCCTTTCATGAAAGCTGGCCCCGCGTGGAAGAAATTCTTTTTCGCCTTGGCGAGCGTGCCCAATCCCTAGGAATTCAGCTTGGGTTGGAGTGCCGTGAAAATCCCCGGGAAATTCCGCCAGACGACTTTTGGGAAAAGCTCCTCGCCCGCCTTCCGGCTCCTACCTTCGGCTATTGGCACGACTTTGGTCACGCCGCCGGAAAACAGTGGCTCGGACTCATCGACCACGCCCAACACCTGCGCCGACTCGCTCCTCGGCTCATCGGAGTTCACTTGCACGACTACTCTCCCGAAAAGGGGGATCACCTTCCCCTCGGTCATGGATCCATCCCTTTTTCTCAACTTCTTCCCCTGATTCCCTCAAACACTCACTTTTCGCTCGAACTATCTCCGGATGTGTCCGCGGACGAAGTTCGTGCCAGCCTCCTATGGTGGAACCAAAACCAACCCGTACACTCTTAAGTCGCCTCACGCCGTGGATCCGCGTCCTCATCACGGGAGCGGTCATCGCTTTTCTCGCGGGTAAAGTAAACTGGCCCAGCCTTGCCCACCGCTTTGCCTCCGCTCACCCCCTTTGGCTGACCGCCGCCCTCACCGTCACCCTCGGCTCCATTCTTCTGTGCGGAACCCGCTTCTACTTTGTTCTTCGCCTGCAGAAGATTTCCCTCTCCTACTTCCGCACGATTCATCTGACTTTCGTCGGCTTCTTTTTTAATCTTTTTCTGATCGGCTCGACCGGGGGAGACGCCATTCGCCTTTTCTATCTTCTCCGCTGGTTCCCCCACCAAAAGGCTCGGGCCACACTCTCTATTCTACTCGATCGTGTTTTCGGCGTAGCCGCACTATTCGGCCTCGCCCTTCTTTTTCTTCCGGGCGCCGCCGACCGGCTTCGCGCCGACCCCACCTTCGCCCCCCTCGCCTCCGCTCTTCCTTGGCTTGGCCCCCTCGGTGCTCTTCTCCTTTTTCTCGGTTTTATCATTCCGGGATTTCTTCCCAATCTTCCCCTGCCTCAAAAACTCCCCGGCCGCACTGTCCTCGTTGACCTTCTCCGAGGCCTGCGCGACACCATTCACGGCGGATGGGACACTGTTGCCGTCATTCTTGTCTCCATCGGTGTACACCTTCTCAGCTTTGCCGGCGCCACCCTGCTCGCCCGCGCGCTCGATCTTCCGATCACATACTCCCTCGCTGGCCTCATTCTTGTCCTCATCTTCAGCGCCTCCGCTCTCCCCATCAGTGTCAGCGGCCACGGAGTTCGCGAAGGGGTGATGATTTTTCTCTTTCTTCATCTTGGTCTAGGAACCGATCCAGAATCCGCCATCGCCTACTCAATCCTAATTTATGGTCTCGGTCTCTTCTGGAGCCTCTTGGGCGGAATTGCTTACCTTACCCTTCGATCCCCCAACCCCCACAAATGATCCGCCATCCCTCCGCCGAAAAGATCGTTCAAATGCTGACTCAAGCCGGCCACGTTGCCGTTTATGCGGGAGGCTGTGTCCGCGACGCACTTCTTCAGCGCCCCTACCCCGACGTCGACATCGCCACCTCCGCTACTCCCGACCAAGTTCAAGCCCTCTTCCCCAAAGCCTCCGACCCCCAAGGCAAAGCCTTCGGTGTCATCCGTCTCCGCCTTGACGAACATGTTTTTGAAATCGCCACCTTTCGGGTCGACGGGCCCTACCTCGACGGACGTCGACCCTCCTCCATCACTTTCACCACCGCAGAGGAGGATGCCAAACGACGCGACTTCACCATCAACGGAATGTTTTTTAACCCCTTGCAAAATCAGCTTCTCGATTACGTTGCAGGCCAAGCCGACCTGTCGGCCAAAACCATTCGTGCCATCGGAGATCCCGTTTCGCGCTTCACCGAGGATCGCCTTCGCCTTTTCCGCGCCATCCGCTTTGCCGTTCAGTTGGGATTCGAAATTGAACCCGCTACTTGGAAGGCCCTAATCCAACTCGCCCCCTCTTCGAACGTGATCTCCCCAGAACGAGTGCGGGATGAGCTGATCAAAATCTTTACCAGCCCCGACCCTGCCCGTGGATTCGATCTACTTCACGATTCAGGACTATTCGCTGTCTGGATTCCCGAGCTTCTCGAAATGAGAGGTTGCGCCCAATCTCCTGAACATCATCCCGAGGGCGATGTATGGGTTCACACTCGGCTTCTCCTGACTCACATGAGAAAACCTTCTTCCGTCCTTGCGTTTGCGGCCCTACTCCACGATGTAGGAAAACCTCGCACCTCCAAAACCGATTCAGACGGCCGAATTCGTTTTTTTGGGCACGAAGGAGTGGGCGCCCGCATGGCAGAGGAGATTCTTCGTCGTCTCCGCTTCTCGAATGATGAGGTCGCCGCTGTCACCGCATGTATCGCCAACCATATGGCTTTTAAAGACGCGCCCCATATGCGCATCAGCACGCTGAAACGCCTCTTAGCTCGCCCCACTTTTCTCGAGGAGTTGGAACTTCATCGCATCGACTGCAGCTCCTGCCACGGACTACTCGATATCTATAACTTTCTTACTGCAAAGATGGCCGAGTTTTCGCAGGAGGAGATTAAGCCCAAGCCCCTTCTCACGGGCAACGATCTTCAGCAACTTGGCGTCAAACCCGGCCCATCCATGGGAAAAGTTCTCCATCAGCTGATGGACGAGCAGCTGGAGGGAAAGTTTACCGATCGAGACGGCGCCCTCGCTCGTGCTCGCGAGCTGGTCCAGTAATACTTACGCCCTAGGCGTAAGCGACAAATGCTTCGTACACTTCGCCAGGAATATCCAGAAGCTTGTAATCTCCCGACGAAACAAAAATCAACTGCTGCTTTCCCTTGCCCAACTGGTTTCCGGCCGAATCAAAGATCGCATGCTCAAGGGTCACAAATTTTCGATTATATTCGCCTACTTTAATTTTCACGCTCACCCGCTCAAACTCACGAGTTTCCCGCATAAATTTATGCTCGAATGAGCGCGTCAAAATATAGTACGGGGTGGTCTTTAAATTAAATTTCGGCAAACAACGATTGAAGAAAAGCTCTCTCGTCTTTCCTACCCACATCGCGTACATCCCGAAGTAAACATTTCCTACCGAATTCGTATCCGCGTACGTCGCCACGAATGTGTGGACGAACCATTTGCCTTCAAAGTGACCAAACAGATCGGTCGATATCGCTCCCTCCGCCTTCGGAAAGGGTACTACTCTACCCGGTTCGATTATTTCCTCTCCCGCCAACGACTTTCCGTTGGGTCCACCCGCCGAATCTTCTAGCTCCTCTACCCCACCGATAAATTCGTGACCTGAGCCGGGCTTCAAAAGAAGCCATCCCACGTAACCCACAGGAAGAATCGACCCCAAAATCATCCCGAGCGGGTTCGCCAAAAAATAACCGTACGCAAAAATTACTACCGCAACACTCCCTACACAGAACATCTTCACTTGCGGAAGTGCATTTCCTTGGCCCGTGTGAAAAGCACGCAGAAGAGCCAATCCCGCATAGCCCACAAAGAAGGTGGCATAGAAAATCATGAAGTACTCCAACTCCAACTTCAAAACCACTGCCGCCAAAGTAAATAGCCCAGCGAAAATCAGCGTCGGCAGAGGCGATCCCAAGATCGCCTCGGGCAAAAGAGTCAGCGGAAACGGCCGAGACGCGCCTCCCGACTTGCTCAAATACCAGCGCAAGGCGATGTATCCACTATCCAATGTGGTTAACGCCATCACACAAAGAATCAGCAGATAAGATCCAAAAGCCCACGGGTGCGAGGATGCGGCCGCCCAAAGAAACCGCGTCACCGCATCTTCACCATACGCTAACCCATCAATCCCCTCCCTCATCAAGGCTCCGCCCGATTGACCAGCCACCCAGAGCGCTAGGGCGCCATGAGCCAAAAGTAGAAGAAAAAATAAACCCCCACCCACAAGGTAACTAATCGCAGGAGATTTTCTCTCCCGCTGAATCTGGATCACCCGTTGCCACTGCTGCAAATCCAGCCAAGGACCAAGCGTCAGCCCGACACAGATCGGAATCGCGTAACCCCAAAAGTTTAGTCCAAAGAAAGGATTCGTGCCCGTCACCATGGAACGACCCTTCCCAATTCCAGGCAACTGGTACAACAAAATTACCGCGGCTACTAACGCAATCACCCCCAGCACGCCGTGGCTATACGGAATCCGTCGAATATCAAACTCCTCACCAAACAAAGTCGCAGCCGCTAAAATCACTAGAACGGTTAAAAGGAGATACAGACCTGCCGGCTCTAACCCTAGCGGTTGCCACGCATAGCGAACTAATGCAAAAACCGTCAGGGTGATTGCCAAGATTTGATAGAGAAAAAAGATCAGCCGGTAGGGACGCGACCAAGTGGCAAAAAAAGCGCCTAATGCATCCGGCCCATTCCCTGCACGACGTGCGATCAACTGGGTGACTCCCCCAAAAAATACCAACCCCAATGCGTTAGGAATCGCGAAGGTGAGTAGCCCAAAAAGGCCGTACTGCAGGGAAAATTGAACGCTGAAAAATAGCCCCAGCCCCCACATCCAGGATAAGGCAATCGAATTTCCCCAAAGAAGGTTCATGATTTTTTCCCTTTGAGCGGGCGAAGGGATTCGAACCCTCGACATCAACCTTGGCAAGGTTGCACTCTACCAACTGAGTTACGCCCGCGATTAACCAAAATCATCTCCTCCCCACCTCTCCTGCGCAATCCTTTTCCCCGCCCCCTACGCCTCGATTTCGACCCTTGGACCCACCGCCCCAGCACACGTTTCATGAACTCTCACCCCCTTCTTGCCCGCTCGCTCCAAAGCCTCCTCAATGGCACGCCGCGCAATCTCAGGACGATTACAATCTTCGCTGATGTGACCTAAAAAAAGATCGGTCAACTCAGGCCCCGCCACCTCCTCCACCAATTTTGCCGCTGCCCCATTCGATAAATGCCCATGCCTCGCTGAAATCCTCTGCTTGACCGACCACGGTCGCCTCTCCTCCTTCCGAAGCATCGCCTCATCATAGTTCGCCTCTAAAACCAGTGCCGTACACCCTTTGAGTCGCTCTACCACCAACTTCGTGACAAAACCTAAATCGGAAATCAAACCCACCTTCGTTTTCCCAACCGTCACCCTCATTCCGATCGGTTCCGCCGCATCATGAGGCACAGGAAAGGTTTCAACCGAAAAACATCCGATCTCCAAAGCTTGCCCCGCCTCGAAACCCCGCCAGTCCGCCATTGCCACCTCCGCCTCCAAGGCGTCTTTTGTTCCATACGATGCGAACACTGGACATTTCCTCTTTTTGACAAAAGTCTTCAGCCCCGCAGTGTGATCCCCATGCTCATGAGTTAATATAATTCCCAAAAGCTCGGCCAACTCTGCCCCCACCTCCGTCATCCGCCCTTCCAACTGCTTGGCACTCAACCCCGCATCAACCAAAAGAGCCCGCCCCTCATGCTCCAAGTGTAAAGAGTTCCCGCGACTTCCACTCCCTAGGACGGTTAAGATCACTTTGGCCATATCACCTTTTGCCTTTTTTCACAGAAAGCCCAATCTAAAAATCCCCCTATGTCTTTGTCTCTCCAGCCTAGCCTCCGACAAACGCTCTCGATCTCTCCCCAGATCCAGCAATCCCTTCAGCTTCTCCAAACCCCCGCCCTCGAACTCCAAAATCTTCTCCAAACTGAACTCCAGACCAACCCCGTCCTCGAAGAGGAGCTTCGCCCCGCCGAATCCGTAGAGATTCCTGTGGAGGAAGAAGAGGAATCGAACTTCTCCAACCGCGACTCCGATTGGCCCGTCTCCTCCTCCCGAGTCGATCGCCCTCGGCTTGATCCTCGCCAAGCCCTTCTCGAATCCCGAGTCCTTCCCGAATCGCTTACCGATCATCTCACCTCCCAACTCACCCTCACCCAAGTCGACCCAGCCATCCACACCGCCGCTGCAGAAATTATCGGAAATTTAGACGAGGATGGATTCCTGCGGGCCGACCTATCCGAAATCGCCTCCTCGACCCAAACCACCCCTGCCCAAGTCGAACTAGCCCTCACTCTGGTTCAATCTTTCCATCCCGCAGGAATCGCCGCCCGAACTCTCCCCGAAGCCCTCCTTCTCCAACTCCAATCGCATGGACAGGAAGATTCCCTCGAAGCCCAAATCGTTCGTCACCACTTCGACCTTCTCGGCAAAAGAAAGTTCTCCGAAATCGCCGCCGCTCTCTCCGCTCCCTTGGACTCGGTTCAATCGGCTGCCGAGGCTATTGCCCGCCTCTCCCCACGCCCGGGCTCCGCTTTCGCTCCCGATCGCCCCGACCTCGTCGTCCGCCCCGAAGCGACCTTCATCCGAGACGGAGATCGCTGGGTTCCTCACATCGAGGGGGATCTTCTTCCCCGCCTCCGGATTAGTGACACCTATAAAGATCTGCTGGGTGACGGCTCGGCAGATGAACAGACCCGCTCCTACCTGAAAGAGAGGATCCGTTCCGCCCGCTTTCTTCTTCAATCACTCGAACGCCGCCAAGAAACTCTACAAAAACTTCTCGAGGTCATTGCCCTTCGCCAAGCCGACTACTTCTCCCAAGGCCCGTCCGCTCTTCATCCTCTCACCATGAGCGAGGTGGCTCAAACCGTGGGAGTTCATGAAACCACCATCGGCCGTGCCGTCGCCAACAAGTATGTTCGGACTCCCTACGGCGTTGTCCCACTCCGATTCTTTTTTGCGACCGCCTTAGGCGGAGAAACCGTCACCGGCCCCGCCGTCGCCAACACCCAAGCCAAACAGCTCTTGGCAGAAATCGTTGGCCGGGAAACCTCCAGCAAACCCTACTCGGATGCCTCATTAGAAGAGATGCTTCGGGAACGCGGAATCCCCATCGCCCGCCGAACGATCGCAAAATATAGAACTGAGCTCGGAATCCTCCCCGCTCATCTTCGCCGTCGCTCGTGATCGCCTCACTCACTGCTCTTCCGACCGTCTTCTCCATCGGACTCCAGCGCCAATTTGCCTACCGCTGGAACTACCTTCTGCGTGCCCTCTTTAGTGCCATGCCTCTTCTCGTCTCTTGGGTTTTTTGGGGCGCCGTATTTCACGGCAAAGAGACTGTCGGCCCCTACACTCTAGCCAGTCTGCTCACCTACTATGCCGTTCTCCTGGTGGTGGAATCGGTCAGCTCTCCCGCAGACGATGACTTCCAAATCTCCCGCGAAATTCGCGAGGGCACCCTCAACTCCATCCTTCTTCGCCCCTTGCCCTACGGACTGTACCGAGGAACCCTCTTTCTCGCAGGTCGCTGTGCCTACCTTGTCGCTGCACTCATCCCCGTAGCTCTCTGCTTTTATCTTCTCTCGCAAGTTGTCTCACTCCAACTCGGTACACTCGACCTCGCCCGCGGAATTCCTGCCCTCCTTGGCTCCGCCCTCTTACAATTCAGCCTCACTCTCTGCCTCTCCTTCACCTCTTTCTGGCTTCTCGATATCAGCGCCCTCATTTTTCTCGTCTACTCAATGGAATTTTTAGCAGGTGGACACGTCTTCCCCCTCGATCTTCTTCCCCCATCCCTATTTCAAATCGCCCAATTCCTCCCCTTCGCCTACGAGTACTGGTTTCCCGCTGCTTCCCTCTGTGGCTATCTCTCCCACTCTGCATGGCAATTCGGTCTAGCGATGCAGTTGGGTTGGGCCCTTGTCTTTCTCATCCTCGCTCACCTCCTTTGGAAGGCCGGACTGCGTAAATATACTGCCGCCGGCGGATAAAATGAGACCCCTCTTCCATCTTCTTCGCCTTTGGCTTATCCAACTCCGCTACGCTGCAACTCGCGAACTTGCCTTTCGGGCCAACTTCTTTGTCTGGATCATCGTCGAACTTTCCTGGTTTGCGCTCCAACTTGCCTTCGTCGACGTTGTCTATCACCACGTCGACTCCATCGCAGGATGGAGTCGCCCCCAAATGATCGTTCTCGTCGCTACAAATCAACTCATCCAGCAAATCTTTACCGCCTTTCTCATGCCCGGCCTGATGAAACTCCCCGAATCGGTTCGCGACGGCAAACTCGACTTTGTTTTGCTCAAACCCGCTCCACCCCAATTCCTGATCAGCACCTCCCACCTCGAAATCGGGCCTGTGGCGAACGCCCTCATCGCCGCCCTCGTGGTGGGATATGCACTGCAAGAACTTCACGTCAAACCCGATCTTCCTTCCCTCTTTCTTTACTGTCTCCTCATCCTCGCAGGACTCCTCACCCACTACGCCCTCCTCCTCACTCTTGTCTCCCTCACCTTCTGGATCGTTCAGGCCGAATCGGTTCTTCTCGGCTACTACAGCATTTTTCAAGTTGCCCGCATTCCTCGCGAAGCCACCACAGGCTGGTTTCGATTCATCTTCACCTTTGCTCTTCCCCTCCTTCTCGTCGCAAATATTCCTGCGGCCACCCTCCTTCACGGCTTTCAACCCGGCCCCCTTCTCCTCTTTTTACTGACCTGCCTTACCGCCGCCCTCTTTGCCTCCCTTTTTTTTCAACTCGGCCTGCGTCGGTATCAAAGCGCTTCGAGTTGAGAATTACCCAAAACACAGGCTAGTATTAAACGATGCTCGTGCCCTCCATCCGCGTCACTCAGCCCCGCCTGCTTCAGGAAACCGTGCAAACCCTTCGCAAGTTCGGCCTATCCATATCCTCTTTACCTGCCTCCTCTACCCTCACCATCTCCCCATTTCCCGCCTCCAAATCATCCTACATTCACAGGAAAGTGGGACAATCGCACCCGCCCGTTCCGCCCCTCCTCGTTCCCAACTCCACCTCCCCCGCCCGTAATCTTTCCCTGCTGCGAAAGCTCGGTTCCTCCGCACCAGGCCCCTTCTTTGCCGCTGGCAAAGCAGGCCAAATCAATGCTGCCCTCTTTGCCGCAGCCTGTCTCGCCACCCGATCCCCAAAAATTCGCCGAACTCTCCAACTTTTCCGTGCCCGCCAAACCAACTCCGTTCCCCAAACTCCATGAACATTCCCACCCCCAATCCCCACGTCTCCAATCTCCACCCCTACGAACCCGGTCGCCCCATCGCCGACGTCGCCCGCGAACAAGGCCTCAACCCCAGCCAGATCGCCAAGCTCGCCTCAAACGAAAATCCACTCGGCCCATCCCCCCGTGCCCTCCAAGCGATCCGAGACTCTCTCGAACTTTCCCACCTCTATCCCGACGGCGCTGGACTCGCCCTTCGCCAAGCGATCGCAAAGCTCCACGGGCTCACCCCAGACCACGTTGTCCTCGGTTGCGGCTCCAATGAAATTATCGAGTTCTGCTACCACGCCTACACTTTGCCTGGCCAAGGTCGCGTCCTCGCCTCCGCCTACGCTTTCGCCGTCTATGGACTCATGGCCCGACTTTTTGGCATCCCCTTCGAAGAAGTCCCCGATCGCGACTTCCATCACGACCTCGCCGGCTTCTCCGCCCGTATCGATTCCGATGTTCGGCTCGTCTTCATCGCTTCCCCTAACAACCCCACCGGCACTCGCATCTCCAACGCCGAACTCACCGCCTTTGTCGAAAAATTTCCCGCTGGTCCGCTTCTCATCCTCGACGAGGCCTATCACGAGTTTCTCCCCGAACCTCCTCCTTCGATTCAGTGGGTCAAAGAAGGTCGCCCCCTGGTCGTGCTGCGTACCTTTTCCAAAGTCCAAGGCCTAGCCGCTCTTCGAATCGGATACGGACTCGCCCACCCCTCCATCGCCGCCGTCCTTCAAAAATCCCGCCAACCCTTCAATACCTCTACCCCAGCCCAAGTCGCCGCCCTCGCAGGCTTGGCCGATACGGAACACGTGAAAAAGACGGTCGCCTTAACCGATGCCGGTCGCGATCGACTCCACTCTTTCTTTAAAAAACTCAATCTCCGCTTCATCCCCGGGACAGCCAACTTTGTTATGGTGGAAGTCGGCGATGGAGATGCCGTTTTTCGTGGCCTCCAAAAAGAGGGGGTCATTGTCCGCCCTCTTCGCAGCTACCGCCTCCCCACTTGGATTCGTATCTCGATCGGTACTCCCGAACAGATGGAACGACTGGAAAAAATTCTCCCCACTCTTCTTCCTTCTCGTTCATGACTCCCACTCGAATCGCAATCCTCGCCCCTGGCCTGATCGGTGGTTCCGTCGCCCTCGCCGCCACCCGCGCTTTCCTAAAATCGAAAATCGCTATCTGGACCCGCCGCGACGACTCCATCTCCTCCATTCAAACTGCTCTTCCGAAAGCCGAGATCAGTACCGATCTCTCTCTTATCTCCGGCTCCGATCTCGTTCTCCTGGCCGCGCCCCCCTCCGCTCTTCCCTCCCTCATCCAATCCGCTCTCCCTTACCTTACCCCAACCACTCTCATCACCGATGTATCCAGCATCAAAGAGTCGGTGGAAACCTCTCTCGCCCCCCTGCTCAACAAAAAAGCCCGTTGGATCGGCTCCCACCCCATGGCCGGCTCGGAAGAGTCCGGAATCCAAGCCGCTCGCCACGATCTTTTTCAAAATGCTCCCATCATACTCACCCCTACCTCCTCCACATCGGCCGACACAGTTCGTGATGCCACCTCATTCTGGCAAGCCCTCGGTGCCCGCGTCCTCACGATGAGCCCCGCAGAACATGACACCCAAGTCGCTCGCATCAGCCATCTCCCTCACTGCATTGCCACCACTCTCGTCTTAGCCGCTGGTCGCGCCTCCCTCTCCCTCGCCGGCTCCGGCTACCGTGACACCACTCGCATCGCCGCCGGCCCCTCCGCACTCTGGGCTGAAATTCTTCTCGCCAATCGAACCGAAATCCTCGCTTCACTGCAAAACTTTCACTCCTCCCTCAATCACCTTTCTAGCGCCATCGAAAAGAAAGATATCGCCTCCCTCACAAAAATTTTAGAGGAAGCCGCCCAAATTCGGCGCACTCTTACCCCCACATGAACAATCTCGAAATCCGTCCCATCCGAAAGCTCGATGCAGAGTTCTCCGTACCCGGAGATAAAAGCATCTCCCACCGCGGCATCATCCTCGGGGGCATTGCCGCAGGAACCACTCGCCTACGCGGTTTTCTTCCAGGGGAAGATTGCCTCTCCACCCTTCATGCTCTCCAAGCACTCGGCTGCCGAATCGACCGTGTCGCACCAGACGAAGTTCTGATCGAAGGCCGCGGCGCAAAACTCCTCGCTCCCGCAGAACCGATCGACTGCGGTAACAGCGGCACCACCATGCGACTTCTCGCCGGCGTGGTCGCAGGCTACCCCTTCACCACACGTCTGTTTGGTGATGCCTCCCTCTCTCGTCGCCCCATGGCCCGAATCGCTGACCCACTGCGAAAATTTGGTGCCAACCTCATCTGTGAAGGCCCTGAAGATCGTCCTCCCCTCACCATTCGCGGCACACCACTCAAGGCGATCGATTTCACCAGCCAAGTCGCCAGTGCCCAAGTGAAATCCTGCGTCCTCCTAGCCGCCCTTCACGCCAATGGAAAAACCACTTTCACTGAGCCCTCCCTCTCCCGCGATCATACTGAACATCTTCTCCCCGCTTTCGGCGCCAGTTTTCGCACAGAAAAGAAATCTTTGATACTCCACGGCCCCCAACGACTGGAAGGCACCGAACTTGATGTCCCGGGCGACTTCTCCTCCGCCGCATTTTGGCTCGTTCTCGCCGCAGGCCTCCCAGGCTCGAGACTTACCCTTCGAAAAGTTGGGCTCAATCCTACTCGCACGGCTCTCATCTCTGCACTCTTACGAATGGGTGCTGGAATTATGGAAAAGGTTGAGCAACCCACCCCCGAGCCCTTGGGCACGATAACCGTCATGGGTGGAAAAAACCTCAAAGCCACCCCAGTTGCAGGAAAAGAGATTCCCAACCTGATCGATGAAATTCCCATCCTCGCCGTTGCCGCGGCCTTAGCAGATGGAACCACCGAAATCAGCGATGCCACCGAGCTGCGCCACAAAGAGAGCGATCGCCTTGCTGTCATCACCAAAAATCTCCGCCTCTTCGGGGTGCCTGTTGAGGAAAAACCCGATGGATTGCGAATCGAAGGAGGCTGTTCACTCGTGGGAGCTGAAGTCGATAGCCACGGTGATCATCGCATCGCCATGTCCGCCGCGATTCTTGGACTGTTGGCAAAAGGCCGAACCGTAGTCAAAAATACCTCCTGCATCGAAACAAGTTATCCCGGCTTCGCCAAACAGATCGCTCTCATCCAAGAACTCGGCCGGTAATCTATGCTTCATCCCGTCATATGCATCGACGGCCCGGCCGCCTCAGGCAAAAGCACCGTCGCCCGCCTCGTGGCCAACGATCTTCAATACGTCTACGTCGACACAGGCGCTATGTATCGTGCTTTCACTTTTCTTACCCTTGAGGCGGGTCATGACCCCAGCTCTCGTGCTCGCATGCAGCAACTTCTGGAAAAAGTTGATTTCCACGCAGAGATCGAAGGCCAAGAAATTTCTCTCCGCGAGGGAAAACGCGACCTCGGCCCCCACACTCGCCTGCCCGAAGTGAATGCTGCCGTCTCCCCCGTCTCCGCAATACCCGAACTCCGCGAGTACCTCGTCAACCTCCAGCGGAAACTCCGCCTTTCCGCTTCCCTCGTTATGGAGGGCCGCGATATCGGCACTGTGGTCTGCTCCGATAGCCCCTTCAAATATTTTATCGATGCCTGCCCCACAGTTCGCGCCGAGCGGCGCAGGAAACAGGGAGAAAAAGATAACTTGGCCGCCCGCGATAAGCTCGACTCCTCTCGCTCTGCCGCCCCTCTCCTGCGTGCTGCCGATGCACAACTCCTCGATAGTGGGAAAAATGATGCCCAATCTTTAGCCGACCAGATTGTTCGCGATGTTCGCGCCCGCACCACTCCTGCGCCCACGGTCCCATGAAGGTATCCCCCTTCTGGTTTCACTGTTGCCGCATCCTTTCCTACTCCTTCTTTCGCCTATTCCACTCCATTCGCAGTGAGGGTGCCGACTCCCTTCCCCCTGGCCCCCTAATTCTTGCCCCAAACCACGCCAGCTTTTTCGATCCACCCGCCGTCGGGTGCAGCCTCCGGCGCGTCACCTACTATCTGGCTCGGCACACCCTGTTCGCACCTCCTGTGGGATCGTGGCTACTCCCCTCCATCGGCTCCATTCCGGTGAATCAAAATTCCCCCGGCCCTTCCTCCCTTAAAAATATCTTTGAAGTCCTTAAGCAAAAAGGAACGCTTGTTCTTTTCCCAGAAGGTCAACGCACCTTCGATGGCAACTTGCGAAAAGCAGAACCAGGAGTCGGACTGATTGCCGCCCGTACCGACACCCCAGTCGTGCCTGTCCACATCATCGGCAGCCGAGACGCCCTGCCTCGCGGGGGAGGCTGGCACCCTTTTCGCCCGATCCGTGTGATTTATGGAAAACCGATGCGCTTTTCTGGCGACCCGAAAAATCGGGATGATTACCAGACATTTGCTGATGAAATCATGTCCGCAATTGCAAAGCTCCACTAACACCTGATTTCAATCGGTCGCTTCGAACCCAAAACTGCTTTGAGCAAAACCCCTCGCCTCAATCCCTCCGATCTCGCCCCTGGCGATCTCCGTTCCGCCCAAGCCAACCTCAGCGACCTCACCTTTCACCAGATCGAATCCACCCACAGCCACCTT
>Ga0209088_10000100_pt1 | contig 62499 bp, 14 predicted proteins | sample S_140625_EF_Meta_FD_187324 | JGI IMG/M metagenome (GOLD analysis project Ga0209088, IMG submission 187324) | Freshwater microbial communities from Lake Simoncouche, Canada to study carbon cycling - S_140625_EF_MetaG (SPAdes) (version 2) | ecosystem: Environmental > Aquatic > Freshwater > Lake ... | reverse complement strand
GTGATGGTGCTGTTGGTCCTGCTGGTCCTGCTGGTGCAGTTGGACGTGATGGTGCAGTTGGACGCGATGGTGCAGTTGGACCGGCTGGTCCTGCTGGTCCCGCTGGTGCAGTTGGTCCTGCTGGTGCTGCTGGTCGAGATGGCCCAGCCGGTCGTGATGGTGCTGCTGGTCCTGCGGGTCGTGATGGTGCGGTTGGTCCTGCGGGTGCTATTGGACCAGCCGGCGCTGCTGGTCCTGCTGGTCCAGCTGGTGTTGCTGGTCCTGCTGGTGCTGCTGGTCCGGCCGGTGCTACTGGTGCTGCTGGTCCTGCGGGTGCAGTAGGTAAAACTGGTCCTGCGGGTGCAGTAGGTAAAACTGGTCCTACCGGTGTTACTGGTCCGGCAGGAAGTTCATCTAATACTGGTTCGACTGGTTATACTGGTCCTACTGGTTATACTGGTCCTACTGGTGTAGCTGGTTTTGCAACAAATACAGGCGCAACTGGTTCTACTGGTTCTACTGGTGTAACCGGTTGTACAGGTGAAACTGGTTCTACTGGTTCTACTGGTGTGACCGGTTATACTGGTCCTACGGCTAATACTGGCCCTACTGGTACAATTGGACAGACCGGAACAACAGGACCTACCGGTTTTACTGGTCAAACTGGTAGAACTGGCCCTACTGGTCAAACCGGTAGAACTGGCCCTACTGGTCCTACTGGTCCTACCGGTACTACTGGTGAAACTGGTAATACTGGTTCGACTGGTGAAAGTGGTAATACTGGTGAAACTGGTAATACTGGTTCTAGTGGTCCTACTGGCCCTACTGGTCCTACTGGTCCTACCGGTAGAACTGGTCCTACTGGAAGAACTGGACCTACTGGTGCAACTGGAAGAACTGGACCTACCGGTGAAACTGGTAATACTGGTGGTACGGGTCCTACTGGTTCTACTGGTCCTACTGGTTCTACTGGTGAAACCGGTAACACAGGTGAAACTGGTAATACTGGTCCTACGGCTAATACTGGTCCTACTGGTCCTACTGGAAGAACTGGTTCTACTGGTAGAACTGGACCGACTGGTCCAACCGGTAGAACTGGACCGACTGGTCCAACCGGATTTACAGGTGAAACGGGTAATACTGGTGCAGTGGGCGATACTGGTGAAACCGGTGATACTGGTTATACTGGTGAGACAGGTAACACTGGTGGAACTGGTAATACTGGTTCTACTGGTATAACTGGTCCAACTGGTAGAACTGGTGCTACTGGTCGAACTGGTCCTACTGGACCTACCGGTCGAACTGGTGCAACTGGACCTACTGGTAATACTGGTTCTACTGGTGAACCTGGTCCAACAGGTGATACTGGTGATACTGGTCCTACTGGTAATACTGGTACATTTGGGGGTCTTGTATTGAGTGATATTTTACCAGGAGGGTCAATAAATATGGTGTATGAAGGTACTACCGATGGTGTTGAAATATATAATTATTATTCAAATATCAATATTGGTTCGGTCGAAAGAGGATTCAATGAGATATATGTCAAAACATTGCATATATCATCTAATACATTGTATTTAGGACCATCTGCATCTTTATCTGCTACTGATAATGGGTCACTTGCATTGCCATCTGGTACAACCATTGGTGGTGTAAACACTGGTTTAATTACTATTGTAGGTAATAGAGATACATCGCATAATTTACCATATGATGCTGTAAAAAATGATGGATATATAGTTGAATTAAATTTATGGGTAGCGCAAATTGATAATCCAGGTTCATTAAATCCAACTAGTCAGAATTATCGTCCAGATGCATCATGGGTAAATGTAGGCGAGATTAAGGGTCCAGTAGGAGACCGTGGTCAAACTGGTAATACGGGTCCTACTGGTTTAGGTATTACAGGTCCTACTGGTACTACTGGATATACTGGACCAGAAGGCACAGGACATACTGGATGCACTGGACCAATTGGTGTAATGGGTCTAACTGGTCCAACCGGCGAAACTGGTCCTACTGGAACAATAGGAGAAACTGGTAATACTGGACAAACAGGAGAAACTGGTAATACTGGTGAGACCGGTGAAACCGGTAATACTGGTAATACTGGTTCTACTGGTACAACTGGTCCTACTGGTAGAACTGGTCCTACTGGTCCTACTGGTAGAACTGGTGCAACAGGTAGAACTGGTACTACCGGTCCTACTGGTTATACTGGTGGTACTGGTGAAAGTGGTAATACTGGTGAAACTGGTAATACTGGTGAAACTGGTAATACTGGTCCTACTGGTCCACGTGGTACTGGAAATACAGGACCGACTGGTAGAACTGGTCCCACCGGTCAAACTGGTAGAACTGGACCGACTGGTACAACTGGTATAACCGGTACAACTGGTATAACCGGTACAACTGGTATAACCGGAACAACCGGAACAACCGGAACAACCGGTGAAACTGGTAATACTGGTGAAACTGGTAATACTGGTAATACTGGCGCAACTGGCGCAACTGGTCATACTGGTAGAACTGGTTCTACTGGACCTACTGGTAGAACTGGTACTACTGGACAAACTGGTACTACTGGACAAACTGGTACTACCGGACAAACTGGTACTACTGGTAGAACTGGTCCTACCGGTTCTACTGGTTCTACCGGTGAGACTGGTAATACTGGTGAAACCGGTAATACTGGTGAAACCGGTAATACTGGTAATACTGGTTCTACTGGTCCTACTGGTAACACTGGTTGTACTGGACCTACCGGTTACACTGGTCCAATAGGACCAGCTGGTTCAGCAACAAATACAGGTGCTACTGGTTCAACCGGAAGAACTGGTCCTACGGGTGTAACTGGTCCAGCTGGAACATCATCGAATACAGGTGCAACTGGACAAACTGGTAACACTGGTCCTACTGGTCCAGGAGGTGAAGCGTCTAATACGGGCGCAACAGGTTCAACTGGTATAACCGGACCAACAGGTACAACTGGTATAACCGGACCAACAGGTTCAACGGGTCAAACTGGTACAACTGGAACAACTGGAACAACTGGTGCTACTGGTAGAACTGGTGTAACTGGTAATACTGGTGATATTGGACCAACTGGTAATACTGGTACAACTGGTACAACTGGTACAACTGGTGCAACTGGTATTACTGGTATAACTGGTACAACTGGTGCTACGGGTAGAACGGGTCCTACTGGAACAACTGGTCCTACTGGTAGAACGGGTCCTACCGGAGAAAGTGGTAATACTGGTGAAACTGGTAATACTGGTGAAACTGGTAATACTGGTGAAACTGGTAATACTGGACCTACTGGTCCTACTGGACCTACTGGACCTACTGGACCTACTGGTCATACTGGAAGAACTGGTCCTACTGGTCGAACTGGTCCTACTGGTGTAACTGGTGATATTGGAGAAACCGGTGAAACAGGTAATACTGGTTCTACTGGTTATACTGGTTCTACAGGTAGAACTGGTGCAACTGGTACAACTGGTCCTACTGGTCCGGCTGGTTTTGCGACGAATACTGGTGCAAGTGGTCCTACTGGGAGAACTGGACCTACTGGTGTAACAGGTCCAGCTGGAACAGCATCTAATACAGGCGCTACTGGATATACTGGATATACTGGTGTAACAGGTCCAGCAGGTGATGCAGCCAATACAGGTGCAACTGGGTCAACTGGTCAAACTGGTTCTACTGGGCCTACTGGACAAACTGGTCAAACTGGTCAAACTGGACCTACTGGACCAATTGGAATGACTGGTACAACTGGATTCACTGGATCTACTGGTAATACTGGTGAAACTGGTAATACTGGTGAAACTGGTAATACTGGTGAAACTGGTAATACTGGTGAAACTGGTAATACTGGTCCAACAGGCCCTACTGGCCCTACTGGTCCAACCGGTAGAACTGGACCAACTGGTCGAACTGGTACTACTGGACCTACCGGTCGAACTGGTTCAACTGGTGAAACTGGTAATACTGGTGAAACTGGTAATACTGGACCGAGTGGACCTACTGGTCAAACAGGTCCTACTGGTCAAACTGGACCTACTGGTCAAACTGGTCCTACTGGTAGAACTGGTACTACTGGAATGACCGGTTCTACTGGTACTACTGGTCAAAGTGGTACTACTGGTTCTACTGGTACTACTGGTTCTACTGGTACTACTGGTTCTACTGGACCTACTGGGCCTACTGGTCCTACTGGTCAAACTGGTGCCACTGGTGCTACTGGTCCAGCTGGTTCAGCAACAAATACTGGTGCAAGTGGTTCTACGGGTGCTACCGGTGCTACTGGTGTAACTGGTCCAGCCGGAACAGCATCCAATACAGGTGCAACCGGAAATACGGGTCGAACCGGTCCTACTGGCCCAGCAGGTGATGCAGCTAATACCGGTGCAACAGGGTCAACTGGTCAAACTGGTTCTACCGGGCCTACTGGACAAACTGGACAAACTGGTCAAACTGGACCAACCGGACCAATTGGAATGACCGGTACTACCGGATTCACTGGTCCTACTGGTCAAACTGGTAATACTGGTGATAAAGGTGATACTGGACCAATTGGAATGACCGGTGCAACTGGATACACTGGTGAAACCGGTAATACTGGTTCTACTGGTCCTACTGGTAATACTGGTCCTACTGGTTGCACTGGTCCTACCGGACCTACTGGTGCAATTGGTGAAACTGGTGTTACTGGTTATACAGGAGAAAGTGGTTCTACTGGTGAAACTGGTAATACCGGTGAAACTGGTAATACTGGTCCTACTGGATTTACTGGACCTACTGGACCTACTGGTGAAACTGGTAATACTGGTAGAACTGGACCTACTGGTAGAACTGGTCAAACTGGACCTACTGGTGAAACTGGTAATACTGGTAGAACTGGACCTACTGGTAGAACTGGTCAAACTGGTACTACTGGACCAACTGGTACTACTGGTCAAACCGGTCCTACTGGTTTCACCGGTGAAACTGGTAATACTGGTAATACTGGTTCAACAGGTGAAATTGGTGAAACTGGTCCTACTGGTTTCACCGGTGAAACTGGTAATACTGGTAATACTGGTATCACTGGTACTACTGGTGCTACTGGATATACTGGTTTTACTGGACCTACTGGTAGAACTGGACCTACTGGTAGAACTGGACCTACTGGTACAACTGGTTCTACTGGTGAAACTGGTAATACTGGACCAACAGGACAAACTGGTCAAACTGGTACTACTGGTACAACCGGTTCTACTGGTACAACTGGTACAACCGGTTCTACTGGTGTAACTGGTCCACCAGGGTTTTCGACAAATACAGGTGCTACTGGTTCAACAGGACCTACTGGATATACAGGTGTTACTGGTCCAGCAGGAACTTCATCCAATACAGGTGCAACTGGTCAAACTGGTAACAGCGGACCTACTGGTCCTGCTGGAACTGCATCTAATACTGGTGCTACTGGAACTACTGGTAGAACCGGTGCTACTGGAACTACTGGAACTACTGGTGCAACCGGTACAACGGGTTCAACTGGTAGAACCGGTGCAACAGGTGCAACTGGTGCAACTGGGTTTACAGGATATACTGGATATACAGGGTCAACTGGTGAAACTGGTAATACTGGTGAAACTGGTTATACTGGTGAAAGTGGTAATACTGGTCCTACTGGTCCGACTGGTAGAACTGGACCTACTGGTGTAACTGGTAATACTGGTAGAACAGGACCTACCGGTAGAACCGGGTCAACAGGTGTAACCGGTAATACAGGTGCAACTGGATTTACCGGTGAAACTGGTAATACTGGTGAAACTGGTAATACTGGTGAAAGTGGTAATACGGGACCAACTGGTAATACGGGACCAACTGGTAGAATAGGTCCTACTGGTATAACAGGTTCAACCGGCATAACTGGGCCTACTGGTACTACTGGTCCTACTGGTATTACTGGTACTACTGGTCCTATTGGTGTAACCGGCAACACGGGTGCAACTGGATTCACTGGTGTTACTGGTAGAACTGGACCTACTGGTATAACTGGAAATACTGGTGCAACTGGATTTACAGGTGTGACTGGTGCAACCGGTGTAACAGGTAACACTGGTGCAACAGGTGTAACTGGATTTACTGGCGAAACTGGTAATACTGGGGTAACTGGTAATACTGGTGTTACTGGTACAACCGGCGAAACTGGTAATACTGGGGTAACTGGTACAACCGGCGAAACTGGTAATACTGGTGCAACTGGTACAACCGGTGCAACAGGTGAAACTGGTAATACTGGTATAACTGGTCCTACTGGTCTAGCAGGGAATGCTACTAATACAGGTGCAACTGGTTCAACTGGTTCAACTGGTTACACAGGTCCTACCGGACCAGGTGGAATTGCATCAAATACGGGTGCAACTGGTTATACTGGTGTCACTGGACCTACTGGTATAGCAGGGGTTGCTACAAATACTGGTGCAACTGGTATTACTGGTAATACTGGTAGAACAGGACCTACTGGTAGAACTGGTACAACTGGAACTACTGGTACTACTGGAACTACTGGAACTACTGGCGAAACTGGTAATACTGGGGTAACTGGTACAACCGGTGCAACTGGTACAACCGGTGCAACTGGTGAAACCGGTAATACTGGTACTACCGGTCCTACTGGTACTACTGGAACGACTGGTGAAACTGGTAATACTGGTACTACTGGTAGAACTGGTCCTACTGGACCAACTGGTACAACTGGAACTACTGGTACTACTGGAACGACTGGTGAAACTGGTAATACTGGTGTAACGGGTAATACAGGAGCAACTGGTTTTACAGGCGCAACTGGATATACAGGTGAAACTGGTAATACTGGTGAAACTGGTAATACTGGTGAAACTGGTAATACTGGTGAAACTGGTAATACTGGTAGAACAGGACCTACTGGACCTAGTGGAACAACCGGTCCTACTGGCAGAACAGGACCTACTGGTACTACTGGTACTACTGGAACAACCGGTCATACAGGTGAAACTGGTAATACAGGTGAAACTGGTAATACTGGACCTACTGGTCCTACTGGACCAACCGGTCCTACCGGTGAAACTGGTAATACTGGACCTACTGGTAGAACGGGAACAACTGGTAGAACGGGTCCTACCGGAATAACAGGTATTACTGGTCCTACTGGTCCTACTGGTACTACTGGAATAACTGGTAATACTGGTACAACGGGTCCTACTGGTACAACGGGTCCTACGGGAATTACTGGCAACACAGGCGCAACCGGGTTTACTGGTTATACTGGACAGACTGGTCCTACGGGAATTACTGGCAACACAGGCGCAACCGGGGTTACTGGTTATACTGGTGAATCTGGTGCTACTGGTAATACTGGTACTACTGGAATAACTGGTCATACTGGTACAACGGGTCCTACTGGTGTAACTGGTACTGCTGGTGAAACTGGTCCTACTGGTGAAACTGGTAATACAGGTCATACAGGTCATACTGGTGAAACTGGTAATACTGGTACTACTGGAATAACTGGTCCTACTGGTACAACGGGTCCTACTGGTATAACTGGTACTGCTGGTAAAACTGGTCCTACCGGTGAAACTGGTAATACTGGTCATACTGGTCCTACTGGTGTAACTGGTACTGCTGGTAAAACTGGTCCTACTGGTGAAACTGGAAATACTGGCGTTACTGGAAATACTGGTGCAACAGGTACTACTGGCGCTACTGGTACTACTGGCACTACTGGTACTACTGGCACTACTGGTACTACTGGGCCTACTGGTCCTACTGGTGCAACCGGTCCTACTGGTCAAACAGGTCAAACAGGTGAAACTGGCCAAACTGGGCCTACTGGTCCTACTGGTCAAACCGGTCAAACTGGGCCTACTGGTATAACAGGTACAACTGGTCAAACAGGTCCTACTGGTGCAACCGGTCCTACTGGGCCTACTGGTCCTACTGGGCAAACTGGTCCTACTGGTCCTACTGGGCAAACTGGTCAAACTGGGCCTACTGGTATAACAGGTACAACTGGTCAAACCGGTCCTACTGGAACAAGAGGACAAACTGGTTCCCCTGGTGACAAATTTTTAACATATACAAGTTCAGCCTACAATATTGCAACTGAATTAGCATCTTCAAATTTTGTGGACTCCTCATACATTGAATTAAACGTTGGAATAGAATTAGCATATATTACTGGAAACTCAGTACTATGTATAAGTCAATCAAATCCATTGAACCGATTTGAGGCAACTGTAAAATTATATAATTATAATACAGGAGTTATTCAACTAACCGGTATTACAAATAAAAAAGGTGACTTATCGATTAGTTCAATTTATAATGTTAATTTGGATGGCATAGATGGTCCTACTGGAACAACCGGACCTACTGGACCTACCGGTTACACTGGTGCAACTGGTATATCTGGTGATAAATTTTTGACAAAAACTGTAACTACTTATAATGTTTCAGTGATGTTGCGCGATAGTTCAAATGTAACATTCACAGTTGCAGTTGGGTTATCATATATAACAGGAAATTCAGTAGTATGTATAAATAAAGATAATGCATTAAACAGATTTGAAGGAACCATATCATCATATAATTCAGATGTAGGTACGTTAGTTATAACCGGAGTGACGAATATTAAAGGAGATTTATCTAATAATACATATTACAATGTAAATTTGGATGGCATAGATGGACCTACTGGTTATACTGGACCTACTGGACCTACTGGTTCTACCGGTTCAACTGGTGTTACTGGTCTTACTGGTACTACTGGTACTACTGGCATTACTGGTCCCACTGGTCCTATTGGTCCTACTGGTGTTACTGGTTATAGTGGTCCTACTGGTACTACTGGTACTACTGGTACTACTGGTACTACTGGTACTACTGGTAATACTGGTATTACCGGAAATACAGGTGTTACTGGCATTACTGGTCCTACTGGTACTACTGGACCTACTGGACCTACTGGATATACTGGTGCGACTGGTGTTTCTGGTGATGTCTTCAATACACAAACAACTACATCAGTATCTTTATCAAATGCAGAACTTGTAGATAACTTACAATTAACGGTATCTTCACAACTATCCTATATACAAGGAAATGCAATTTTTATAATAGATTCCGCAACATCTACAAAATATTTCACAGCAACTGTATCAAGCTATAATAAAAATACAGGTGTATTAATTCTTCGTAATATTTCAAGTGTGAATGGTTTTACAAACGGTCAATACTATAATTACGTATGGAATGTAAATTTGAATTCAGTAGGACCAACCGGATTTACTGGTAGAACAGGTACAACTGGACCTACTGGACATACTGGTAATACAGGTGTTACTGGTCCTACTGGTGCAAGTGGTAGTAGTGGACCTACTGGAACTACTGGACCTACTGGTAGTACTGGTACTACTGGACCTAGTGGTACTACTGGACCTACTGGACCTACTGGTATTACAGGAAATACAGGTGTTACTGGCATTACTGGTCCTACTGGACCTACTGGACCTACTGGTATTACAGGAAATACAGGTGTTACTGGACCTACTGGACCGACTGGTACTACTGGTCCTACTGGTCCTACTGGTCCCACTGGTACTACTGGTCCTACTGGACCTACTGGACAAACTGGACCTACTGGACCTACTGGTATTACAGGAAATACAGGTGTTACTGGCATTACTGGTCCTACTGGTCCTACTGGAATGACTGGAGCTACTGGTACTACTGGTGCTACTGGTCCAGTTGGACAAATAGGTAGTACAGGTTATACAGGTTATACTGGATTTACAGGTGCAACTGGTATATCAGGAGATACATTTAATACAAAAACGACAACATCAGTATCTTTATCAAATGCACAACTTGTAGATAATTTATCATTGACAATATCACCTCGTCTTTCATATATACAAGGAAATACAGTATTTGTAATAGATTCGTCAACATCTACAAAATATTTTGCAGCAACTGTTTCAAGTTACAATATAGATACTGGTGTATTGATTCTTCGTAATATTTTTAATACTAATGGTTTTATAAATGACCAATCTTACAACTATATATGGAATGTTAATTTGAATTCAGTTGGACCAACTGGATTTACTGGAACTACTGGTCGCACCGGTTCAACTGGTTGCACTGGTGAATCTGGTAACACAGGTCCTACTGGTCCTACTGGACGAACTGGCCAAACTGGTCAAACTGGCACAACTGGTATTACTGGACCTACTGGTCCTACCGGTCCTACCGGTCCTACCGGTGATATTGGTAACACTGGTGTTACTGGTTACACTGGTCCTACCGGACGTACAGGAACAACTGGTACTACTGGTTGCTCTGGTGAATCTGGTAACACAGGTCCTACTGGTCCTACTGGAAGAACTGGACAAACTGGTACTACTGGTACTACTGGTATTACTGGAACTACTGGTCCTACTGGACCTACTGGTCCTACTGGTGTAACCGGTGATATTGGTAACACTGGTGTTACTGGTTACACTGGTCCTACTGGACGCACAGGAACAACTGGTACTACTGGTTGCACTGGTGAATCTGGTAACACAGGTCCTACTGGTCCTACTGGACGAACTGGCCAAACTGGTCAAACTGGCACAACTGGTATTACTGGACCTACTGGTCCTACTGGTCCTACTGGTGTAACCGGTGATATTGGTAACACTGGTGTTACTGGTTACACTGGTCCTACTGGAAGAACTGGTCAAACTGGTACTACTGGTTGCACTGGTGAATCTGGTAACACAGGTCCTACTGGTCCTACTGGAAGAACTGGTCAAACTGGTACTACTGGCACAACTGGTATTACTGGACCTACTGGTCCTACTGGACCTACCGGTGTAACCGGTGATATTGGTATGACAGGAAATACTGGTGTAACCGGTACTACTGGTCGAACTGGACAAACTGGTACAACTGGTACAACTGGTATTACTGGAACTACTGGTCCTACTGGTCCTACTGGTCCTACTGGTGTAACCGGTGATATTGGTATGACAGGAAATACTGGTGTAACAGGAACAACTGGACGTACAGGGACAACTGGATGCACCGGTGAATCTGGTAACACTGGACCTACTGGACCTACTGGACGAACTGGACAAACTGGTACTACTGGTTGCACTGGTGAATCTGGTAACACAGGTCCTACTGGTCCTACTGGAAGAACTGGTCAAACTGGACCTACTGGTCCTACTGGTCCTACTGGACTTACTGGTACTACTGGACCTACTGGTACTACTGGTTGCACCGGTGAATCTGGTAACACAGGTAACACAGGTCCTACTGGAAGAACTGGTACAACAGGCGCTACTGGACAAACTGGTACTACTGGTCCTACTGGACCTACTGGACCTACTGGTACTACTGGTACTACTGGTGTAACTGGTGATATTGGTATGACAGGAAATACTGGTGTAACCGGTACAACTGGAAGAACTGGACAAACTGGTACTACCGGTACTACCGGTACTACTGGTGCTACTGGTCCTACGGGTATCACCGGACAAACTGGTATTACGGGTAATACAGGTCCTACTGGCTCTACTGGTCCTACTGGCCCTACTGGCCCTACTGGTAGTACAGGAAATACTGGAATAACAGGTCCTACTGGTATTACTGGAACAACTGGTACTACTGGCCCTACTGGTAATACAGGAAATACTGGAACAACAGGTACAACCGGTACTACTGGCCCTACTGGTGACTTGGGTCCTACTGGTGTATCTGGACCAACTGGTCCTACTGGTGTATCTGGTGATAAGTATAATACACAAATACAAGGATTAACAACATTTAGTTATAATACACTTTCTACTGGATTACAATTTTATATTGAAATTGGATTAGCATATATACCAGGTAATACAATTGTTATAGTTGATTCAACTTGGTATAAAAGACGTTTTACTGCTACGGTTAAATCATATAATGGTACCTCTGGTCAAATGGTATTAGATAGTATAATAGACATATATGAATTTGATTCATATTATATAGATACATCAATAAATTATGTTTCTTATACAAGAATATGGAATGTCAACTTAAATGCTCTTGGAAATACTGGTCCTACTGGTATTACGGGTCCTACTGGTTTTACGGGTCAAACTGGTCCTACTGGTAGAACTGGACCTACTGGTAGAACTGGTCCTACTGGTCCTACTGGAATTATTGGTCCAACCGGTTTTACCGGACCTACTGGTGTAGGCGGACAAGCAACAAATACAGGTGCAACCGGTATCACGGGTACAACAGGTCCAGTTGGAGATATCGGACCAACAGGAACATCTGGACCTACCGGTGACTACGGTGCGACTGGTCCTACTGGTGTTACCGGTACCACGGGTCCGAGTGGAGACATCGGCCCTACGGGAATTAGTGGAAATACCGGTGTTACTGGACCTACTGGACCATATGGAACTGGATTTACTGGATGCAGTGGTCCAACTGGACGAACCGGTCGTACTGGTCCTACCGGTCCTACTGGTCCTACCGGTACTACTGGTTCAACCGGTATTACTGGAACAACCGGTACTACTGGAACAACCGGTACTACTGGAACAACCGGTCCGGCTGGTACTGGTTTCACAGGACCTACTGGTATTACAGGTACAACTGGTACCACTGGACCAGCTGGTACTGGGTTTACAGGGCCTACTGGTAGAACTGGTCCTACTGGTATTACGGGTTCTACTGGTATTACTGGACCGACCGGTGATATTGGTGTAACAGGTAATACTGGACCAACTGGTTGTACTGGTTCAACCGGACCTCCTGGTAATTATGGATATACTGGTGATACTGGTACATTTGGTGGTCTTTCTTTGACAGATATTTTACCAGGTGGAACATTGAATCTAGTATCTCAAAAAAATGGAGATGTAAAATATTATACAAATATTAATATTGGTTCATTAGAAAGAGGATTTAATGAAATACATGCAAGATCATTGTATATATCAGATTCTACTTTATATTTGGGAACACAAGGTTCAATTTCATCAAGTGCAAATGGTACAATAGCTTTACCTGTTGGAACAACAATTGGTGGTGTAAATTCTGGACTGATTTCAATTAACGGAATAAAAGATAGTTCTTACAATTTACCATACGACGCTTCAAAAAATTCTGGGTATTTGATTGGTTACAATTTATGGGTATCTCAAATTGAATATCCAGGGTCTCTTGACCCAATGGATGTGAATTATAGAGTAGATGCATCATGGATCGATATTGGTGAAATAAAGGGTCCAATTGGTGATAGAGGACCCACCGGGTTAACTGGACCAACTGGTATTACTGGTCCTACTGCTGATACTGGCCCTACTGGTATTACTGGTCCAGCTGGAACAGGATATACTGGTCCTACTGGTACAACAGGTATAACAGGTCCTACCGGTTATATGGGTGCTACTGGTCCTACTGCTAATACTGGTACTACTGGTGCTACTGGTATTACTGGACCAACCGGTTTAACCGGAGCTACTGGTATTACTGGACCAACCGGTTTAACCGGAGCTACTGGTATTACTGGAACTACCGGCTCAACTGGAATTACCGGACCTAGCGGTGCAACTGGTTGTACTGGTACTTCCGGACCAACTGGATGTACTGGTGATTATGGAGCAACAGGTCCTACGGGTGTATCTGGACCAACTGGATATACCGGAACAACTGGACCAATCGGTATAACAGGTCCTACCGGAGCAAGTGGATATACTGGTCAAACTGGTCAAACTGGTAATACAGGTATAACTGGTCCTACTGGTGCAACTGGGCGAACTGGACCTACTGGTCGAACTGGCGCAACTGGTCGAACTGGTCCTACTGGTCCAATGGGTCCAAGTGGAACACCTGGTCAAGCAACAAATACAGGTGCTACGGGTTCTACTGGTCAAACTGGTACAACAGGTCCAGCAGGTGATTCGACAAATACTGGTGCTACCGGCACAACAGGTGTTACGGGTGTTACGGGTGTAACTGGTGTTACGGGTGTAACGGGTCCACCTGGTGTTTCAGGACCAACTGGTGTCACTGGTGTCACTGGTGTTACAGGTCCAGCAGGTAGTGCTTCAAATACTGGTGCTACCGGTTACACTGGTATTACTGGTCCAACTGGTGTAGGTGGCCAAGCAACAAATACCGGTGCAACTGGTTCAACTGGTACTACTGGTTTAACTGGCCCAACTGGTATACCTGGTTCTGCTACAAACACTGGTGCAACTGGTCCTACTGGAAGTAGTCCATGGATTTCAAATGGTTTAGACCAGTATTATTCACAAGGTAATGTTTCTCTTGGTAAAAACACAGCATCTTATACATTAGATATTAGTGGTTCTCTACAAGTTAGTCAAATTACAAGACTAAATAGAATAAGTGAACAAGTTGTAAACTTTACATCTGGTGTTAATTCAAATCTTGCTACCGGAACATCACTTATTCTCGATTATGCATTTGGTGGTGTATTTTATATAAATACTACATATACCGACGCTTTATCTTCACCATTCAATTTATATATAGTAAATTTGAATACAGCAGGTGATATATATAGAAGTTTCACTGTTACTTTAATGATGGATATAAATATTAATCCAACATTTGCCAATCAAATATATGTAAGTTCAAATTTAACTGTTGGAAACGTTGCATATACACCCGGTTATTTGAATGGAACCGTATCTGTAAATGGTGCGGCAACAACGGTTGTTCAATCATTTACAATTATTTATACAAATGGTGTATGGAGAATATTAACATCTGTAAACAGTTATTTTTAATAGTGTATTTAATTGACCCATTTGTATTTTTGTAAACTACAAAAAAAATAAATTATAAAATAATTTATTTTTATAACTATTTTAGAAAAATATACACTATATATATAATGCCATATTCTATTCGAAAAGTGAGTAAGCGTCCATGTTACCGTGTTTATAACAAAAGAACTAAAAAAACGTTTGCAAAATGCGCAACCAGAAAAAATGCTGAAAAACAAGTTCGTCTTCTACGTGCATTAGAATATAACAAAAACTTTGTTCCAAATGCAAGACGACGCACCCAAAAAAATAAAATATAAAAACATTATTTTTGAGAACTTTTTCATGAAGGTTCTCAAAAAAACTTCGTCAAACAATAAAATAAAATTGTTTATTTTCTATTTTGTTGAATATATAAAAACATTTCGAGAACCTAGAATATTTATAAGTAAAAATATATAAAAATACATAGATATTTTATTGAAATGTCATATCAAGTGAAAAACGTAGATGTAGATGTATACAATTATAAAAAATATTTTTGTTTCGATAAAACAGACATAGAAGTATGTTCTCAATATATCAATGAAAATACATTCAATATTATTGTAAGAAGAATCGATTCAAATCAAGGATGGGGTGATGATATTCAAGTATTGGTTTATTATAGAGAACAACAATATTCACAAATTGTTGAAATTGGTTCATCGCAAGAACATGAAAAAATAGTAGAAATTGTAACTGATTTTGTTATTCATCCGTCCGATGTTCTCGTTAATAAAACTCCCATATACAATTTGATTCCTTTTCCTGAATATATGTTGACTTCAAGAGAAGAATTCAATGATGTTTTCTCATCAGATATAGTATTATTACCGAGTTCTATGTATGCAATCGGGTTGTCTCGAAATGGATGTGTATATATTTATAACGAAATACATAGTAATTATTTTATGATAGAAGATTGCGTTCGTCATATAATACGTATTGCTTTGACATTTACAGAACACCGACATTTTTATTTTGTAATAAGTGCATATGACGGATATATGGAGGGTCATTATAACAATGTTCGCACAATACCCAGACAAATTGGGGATACTGAATATTCAAATAAACCGATTGTTTTATTAGAAAATGAAAACGAGTATGCGGTTTTACATAATAAATTATATGTAATTGCCCAGGCAAATCATAAAGGTATGCCTTATGTTTTGGATGTAGTTGACCGTCATTATTTTTATCACAATTTATATAATCCATTTCGTTCTTATCATCGCGGTATTCCGTTCTCAAAAAAGGAGAACAAAATTGTTTTTGGAGGACAAGACCGGGGAGGTAAACACAATTTCGTTAATAGACGAGATATTGAAATGTCACAGCGTCATTATTTTAGAAGTGACGCAGTATCCAAAGAGAACATTGTTTATGAAGGGTGGATAGACCGATATGATATGGTGAATTATAAATATATATTGGATATTGATGGTAATTCTGCAACCTGGGATGCTACTGCATGGAAATTGAATTCTGGGTCGGTTATTTTCAAAACGGAATCTGTATGGCGTCAATGGTTTCATGATCAGTATTTACCAGATGTACATTATATTGAAATAAAAGATGATTTTTCAAATTTACAAGAAAAATTTCATTGGTGTGAGAACCATCCAGAAGAATGCGAAATTATGATAAATAATTGCAAAGATTTATTTCAAAAGGTCTACAAATATGTGAATATTATGGAACATACTCGAAAAATTATAGAAAAAATAGTTGAATAAATAGATATAAATGTTTGTATTCTATGTATTCTATATATTATTATGAAAGTTCTCGTATACGGCGGAAAAGGATGGATTGGAGAACAATTTGTAGAAATTTTACAAAGTTCTCAAATAGACCATGTTTGTGGAATTGCACGCGTGGATAATGACGCGGATTTAATGAATGAAATCGAGAACATAAACCCAACTCATATTATTTCATTTATTGGGAGAACCCATGGAAAAATAGGGGATAAAATATACCCAACAATTGATTATTTGGAAGAAAAAGGGAAATTATTGGAAAATGTTCGCGATAATCTATATTCTCCATTATTACTTTGCGAAATATGCAGAAATAAAAATATACATTTTACTTATTTAGGTACTGGATGTATTTTCAAATATGATGAATTTGAGAACAATCCGAAAAGTGTTGGATTCCAAGGATTTTTTGAATGTTCTCAACCTAACTTTTTTGGTTCATCTTATTCAATTATAAAAGGATTCACTGATAGAATAATGCATTTATATGATAAGCATGTTCTTAATTTGAGAATACGTATGCCTATTACCGGAAAAAAGAACCCGCGAAATTTCATTACAAAAATAACAAGTTATGAAAAAATATGTTCTATTTACAATTCTATGACTGTCTTACCAGAAATATTACCTTATGTTCTCGATATGATGAAAAAAAAACAGACTGGAACAGTCAATTTAACTAATCCTGGTCTAATCAGTCACAATGAAATATTGCAAATGTATCGCGATATTGTCGACCCTACATTCACTTGGCAAAATTTTTCCGAAGAAGAACAGCGCCAAATATTGGCGTCTGACCGTTCAAATAATTATTTGAATACAACATTATTAGAATCATTGTACCCAGAAATCAATAATATAAATGACGCTGTTTATAATTGCTTGGTCGAATATAAAGATTCTATATCAAAAAATGAATAATTAAAATGTATATAAACCTATTTTATAATATAGTTGAGAGTTATATTATAAAAACAAACATAATGAACGGAATGGTAGAAATGTCAGAGGAACAAAAAATCATTCTCGAAAATCTGAAAAATGGACAAAACTGTGTCATTGACGCCATTGCCGGCTCTGGTAAAAGTACAACTATTTTATCCATTTCACGAGAACTTGCGCATAAAAGTGTTCTCCAAATGACATACAATTCTATGTTACGCCATGAAGTAAAAGAAAAGACCAAATTGTACAATATCAAAAATATCAAAGTCCATACATTTCACAGTTTAGCAGTTGAATATTACATGTTGAGTGCACATACAGACACATCATTGCGATATATTTTACACAATCAATTACCGGCCCGTATTTCAATTCCAAAATATGATTTAATTGTATTAGACGAAGCACAGGATATGACATTTTTATATTTCAGATTGATGGTAAAATTCATTAATGATATGGGAACACCTTTCCAATTATTAGTATTGGGTGATTATAAACAAGGTCTTTATGAATTTAAAGGCGCGGATACGCGGTTTTTGACACTTGCATCAGATATTTGGAAAAATCATCCTCTTTTGTTCAATAAAGAGTTCTCATATAGTTCATTAAGTATGTCTTATCGCATTACACAACCAATTGCGGATTTTGTAAATAATGTATTATTGGGAGAACAACGTATGTTTGCATGTAGAAATGGAGAACCTGTACAATATTATCGCCAATCCCGTATGAATACAGAACGTTTTGTTATTTCCCAAATTACACAATTGTTAGAAAATGGTGCAAAACCGAGCGATATTTTTGTATTGGGTTCGTCAGTGAAACGACCCAATAGCAATATACGTAAAATGGAGAACGCACTGGTCGCGAATAACATACCATGCCATGTTCCCATGATTGAAGGTGATAAAATAGATGAACGAGTTATTGATGGAAAAGTGGTGTTCTCAACATTTCATTCTGTAAAAGGTAGACAACGCAAATATACGTTTATTATCGGGTTTGATAATAGTTATTATTATGATGCGAAACGTGCGTCCAGAGAAGAATGTCCAAATACATTGTATGTAGGTTGTACACGTTCTACACATGGATTGTATTTATTAGAGAAGAATGATTTTGATACGGATAGACCACTGGATTTTTTGAAAATGAATCATCATGAGATGAGAACCCAACCATATATTCAATTTCGAGGAATACCTCAATCCATTTTTTATGAAAAAAAAATAGACAAACAAAGTGAAGCAGCAACCCCAATATTCAATATCACACCCACAGAACTTATCAAATTTATTCCCGAGGCGGTTATCGACGAAGTTTCGCCTATTTTGGATAGAATTTTTATCAAAGAAACCAATCCGGATTATATTGAGCTTGAAATGCCAACTGTGCTCAAAACGCGCAAAGGATTTCATGAAGATATTAGTGATTTAACTGGTATTGCAATTCCATCTATGTATTATGACTATATTCAAAAGAAATACAATAATGATACGGCACCGATATTACATACCATGATACAAGATAATATTATTGATATGAAAGAGAATGAACATAAGTATTTGAAAAACATTATCAATGAGTTACCGGAAACATGTGAAACCGCCGGTGATTATTTGTATATGGCGAACATATACGTTGCAACACAAGAACGTCTTTATTTTAAATTAAAACAGATTGAAAAATGTGATTATAATTGGTTATCGGAATCCATTGTTTCGGATTGTTTGAAAAGATTTGAAGAAATCATTGGTATAGAATGTAAAACGAGAATACCGGTATTTGAACAATCTTTGATAGATTATTCTATGCATGAAGAACATGAAGATATCGATGCCGTTTTAAAACCATTTTTTCAAGATGAGAATATCAATTTCCGTTTTTCCGCTCGATTGGATTTAGTTACCGAAATTAGTGTTTGGGAATTGAAATGTACGACCCGAATCACGATTGACCATTTATTACAAACCGTTATTTATGCTTGGTTATGGCGAATTATTATTGATGATCATGAGAACCCGCGAACAATTCGTATATTAAATATAAAAAGTGGAGAACAATATAGATTAGATGCAACTATGGAAGAATTAACACAAATTGTGGTCGGACTTTTGAAAAGCAAATATACAGAGCAGAAGCTGAAAAATGATGAAGAATTTATTGAAGAATGCAATGGCATTATGTAAAACGAAGTAACAGGGTAAAACGAAGTAACAGGGTAAAACGAAGTAACAGGGTAAAACGAAGTAACAGGGTAAAACGAAGTACGAAGTACTTAGAAAAATATCATACAAATAACCTATGATATTTTTATTTTTTTATAAAAACTACAACAAGATAAAACTAAAAGTAATAAGTAGCAAAATTTTCAATATTGTATGTTTTTAATGGATTAATGTTTGTTACATTTGTAAAATTACCGAAAACATATAAATCATTTGTAATATTATTAAAATTAATTGAATTCACATTAGCATTTAAATCTGTATATCTTGTACTTCCAAGACGCAACCATGTATTTGTTGGAAAGTTCAATGAAGCTATATATTTAATATTTAAAGCATTATTTGAACTATCGTATACAGTAGTAAAATCACCACCTATATGTAATTTATAATTTACGTCATCAAATGCGATTCTTCTAACAATACCATTTGTTCCGTTGTTACTTGCATTGGTAGAACCTAATCTACCCCATTTTTTGGTATTCGTATTATAAACTGCCAAATAATTTACGGAAAGATTACTATTACTAGTGTCAAATACATTTGTAAATGAGCCGGCAACATAAATTAATCCTGTATTTCCATCAAATTTCATATCCAATACTTCGCCATTGACTCCTCCCCAAGTAGGTGTGTCTATATCTAACCAAACATTATTTGATATATCATATGCTACAAAATTTGGAGAAAATACATTTACGCGATTATTATCACTTGCTTTTGTAAATTTACCACCAACGTATAAAATATTTTGATTTGTGTCCATGGTAAACACATTTGGAACTCCGTCTAACCCATTATTGTTATTATTTCCAAATTGTTTCATTGTTGCATTTGCAATATTGTAAACAGCATTGTAATTTGTATTGAATTGATTGAAACCATCATTCATTGTTGTAAATTGCCCGCCAATATACAAATTTGAACCAGTTGAATCTATTATCATTGAATTTGCGTATGTATTGAGTCCACTTTTAGAATATCCACCAAGCACTGAAAATCTTGATGTCGAAGGATTCCATATTAAAGCATTGTTCATAGTAACTGTATTTAAAACATCATTGGCAGTGGTTATTAAACCTCCAATAAACAATTGTCTATTTTTTGTAATTGACAATGCATTCACCTTTGAACCATTATTCAATCCGTTTTTTGCAAATCCAATCGATGAACCCAATGGCCACCATGAATTTGTATTTATATTCCATGCTGCTATATTATTTGCACTTAAATCATAACCAGTTATATCACTTACTTTTGTAACATTAATACCGCCTACATATAAGAAATTTGCACAATTATCATATACCATTGCATAGCAAATGTTATTTAATCCATTTGTAGCACTACTACTTCCACCTAATGGAGTCCATCGTTGTGAATTAATGTTCCATGATGATACACGGTTTGAAGATAAATTTGTAAATGATACATCATTTACGGTTGTAAATGCACCGCCAATATATAATGTAGTATTGGACATTGTAATAGCATTCACTTGACCATTTGTTCCATTTTGTGTATTTTTAACCCCATCTATTGATAATCTTGACCAGCTATTTGCAGGAGTCCAATATAGAATATTACTTGCAGATGTATCATATGATGTTGAAATTGCACCAGCTACGAACAAATTTCCACAACCATCAAATGTAAGCGAATTTGCATATGTATTGAGGCCATTTGTTGCAACTGTTCCTAATGGTGACCATCGTTGAATTATAGGATTCCAATATGCTATATATCTTGCATTTTGGCCTACATTTGAAACATCATTTGTGGTTGTAAAACTACCGCTAACATAAACACGATTATTGGATGAATCGTATTGTAATGAATAACATGACGAACCAACTCCATTACTTGCATCTTGACCAAGTGGAGTCCAACGTTGCGTGTTTATATTCCACGCGGCTACATAATTAGCAGATATATTTGTTCCATATGATAATAAATCATTTACTATTGTGAAATTACCACCAATGTAAACAGATTGGTTACTATTATCAAGTGTAATTGCATTTACAGTGTTAGCCGCACCATTCAATACATTTGGTAGTCTTATCCAACGATTCGTTTGTGGATTCCACACTGCATGACTTTTTAAAATGTAACCATTTATTAATGAAGAATCATACCCAGTGCTATACTGGCCTCCTACATATAAATTGCCACTATTGTCTATTGTAAGTGCATATGGAATAGCGCTTAAACCATTGTTTGTTGTATTTGCTTGGGTGCTATTTCCTAATGTATTCCATAATTGGGTATTTATATTCCAATATGCAATATAGTTTGCAATTAAATCTCTATTTGAAGCATCATTCATTCTTGAAAATGCTCCACCTACATATAAACGATTATTGGAATTATCAAATTTCATTGACCAAAATGTATTATTTCCACCATTGAATGCATTTGTTCCCACTGGTGACCATCGCTCTCTTGCAATATTCCATGATGCAATATAATTTACAGAGAGTGCATTGTTACTCATATCACTTACTCCTGATAATGTTCCGCCTGCATATAATATTTGGTTGCTATTATCCAATGCCATTGAATAGACATTCGCATTTGTTCCATTTTGAATAAATTGTCCGAATCGCGACCATGACAATGTATTGGTATTCCATGAAGCTATATTTTTCATCGAACCAAAAGGAGTAACCGATTGAAAAGTTCCACCAATATAAAAATTACCACTATTATCTGGAGACATTGTTAAACAATATGAACCTATTATATTACCAAGTGGAACAACCCATACACTGTTTATCAAATCCCAATATATAAAATTTGATACAGTTTTTGCTACGACACTTGTTGAATCTAATGCATTTGTGAATTGACCGAAAAAATATAATCTATTATTACTATTATCCAAATATATTTTATAAACTTGTGGTATACCACCATATAATCCATTACTTGCGTCGCTACCGAATGGTATCCATCTTTGTGTATTCAAATTGTAATATGCTACTCTATTGACAGATTTATTTGTAACAATACTATCACTCACTGTTGTAAATAACCCGCCTGCGTATAAAAATTGATTACTAGCATCATATTTAATTGTATATACTGAATTATTACATCCATTTGAAGATGCAGAACCTAAACGAGACCAAGTATTGGATGAAAAATCCCATATAGCAAGACGATTCATTGAAGTTGTTGTAGGAGTGCCTCCGCGAAGGTCATTACCACTTGTAAAATCACCACCTACATACAATTTATTATTACTATTATCAATATCTATTGCTGAACATCCGTTGGTTAGTCCATTTGAATTTGCAGAAGACCCCCCGAACATATACCACAAAGAAGTTTTAATATTGAACATTGCAATGAAATTCGCACTTGGGTCTGATTGTGCGTTATAATATATTTTTGTAAAATTACCACCTACATATAAATTTTGATTACTACTATCTAATACTAATGTTTTGCAAAAATTATTTAGACCATTTGTTGTAGATGAGGTTCCTCCGATTGTAGACCATCGATTTGTAGATACATTCCACACAGCAATGTAATTCGCACTTGGGTCATTTTGAATACCATCTTTTACCACTGTAAAATTTCCACCTACATATAATTTTTGATTACTACTATCCATTGCAAGAGTAGAAACTTGTGAATTAGTTCCATTACTTGTTTGAGTAGAACCTAATAAACTCCAATATTGGCCATTAATATTCCATGCTGCAATATTATTACAGGATAATTTAATATTGGAAGAATCATATACATTTGTAAATGTGCCGCCGCAATAAACTATATTTTTAACGCTATCATAAGCAGATGCAAATACATAGGAATCTGTTCCATTATCTGAATATCCACCAAATCCAGCCCATTGATTTTTTGAAAAATCCCATAATGCAATTCTATTAATTAAAATTGTGCCTCTACTATCATATACATTTGTAAAAGTTCCTCCTACATATAATTTGTTTATTTGTTTATTCAACACCATGGAATAACATGTATTATCTAAACCATTTGAACTATTTGTTCCAAGTGCAGACCAACTTCTAGTTACATTGTTCCAAATTGCAATACGATTTGCTGTTACATTTACTAACTCACCACTCAATGATGTAAAATTTCCACCTATATACAAATTATTATTGTCGTATATTAAAGCATTTACTGAACCATTTGTTCCATTTGAAATGCCAGAGCCCAATCTTGTAAAAGTATTTGTTTGTGTATTCCATACTGAATTATAGTTTGCATTTTGTGTTGATACTGTGTCTTTGGTTGTTGTAAAAATGCCACCGAGATATACCAATTGATTTGAACTATCAAATACAATAGTGTTACATTGTGAGTTCAATCCATTTGTTGCACTAGTTCCTAGTGTAGACCATCTTGATGTAGTATTATTCCATATGGCTACATAATTAGCAGATGGGTCTGATTGCTGTCCATCTTTTACTAATGTAAAATTACCACCCACATAGAGATTGTTGTTATTGTATACCAAGGTATTGACTGTTCCGTTTGTTCCATTTGTTCCATTTATACTACCAAATAATGACCATCTATTTGTTTGTTTATTCCATGTGGCATTGTAGTTTGCAGAGAGAGTATTTGATGTATCTTTTATTGTCGTAAATTGACCTCCCACATATATTATTTGATTTGAACTGTCATATGCAATTGTATTACATTGTGAATTCAATCCATTTGTACCTATGGAATTTGTACCTAGTGCACTCCATGTTGATGTAGTATTATTCCATATAGCTATGTAGTTTGCACTTGGGTCGGATTGCTGTCCATCTCTTACTAATGTAAAATTACCACCGACATACAAATTGTTATTGTTGTATAGCAGAGTATTGACTGCTCCATTTGTTCCGTTCGTAGCTACTGTATTTCCTCCAAGTGTAGTCCATTGGTTGGTTGCAATATTCCACTTTGCAACATTGTTCATTGACAAATCAACTACCCGGCTATCTCTTACAATATTGAATGTTCCACCAATATAGACAACTTGGTTACTTATGTCAATATCCATACTAGAAACTACACCAGAGGTTCCATTGGATGCAGATGTTCCTAACCTGGACCATTGATTTGTGGATATATTCCATGATGCAACTTTATTTGCAGTTTGTGATGTATTTACTGAATCACTGGTTGTTGTGAAATTACCACCAGCATATAAATTACCGGTCACCGAGTTGTATATAACTGCATTCACATAACTATTTACGCCATTATTTGCACCTTGTCCAAGTGGAGACCATCGTTTATTAGAAATATTCCATGCTGCAATGTAATTTGCGGATAGATCAGTATTACTGGAATCACGTACTTTTGTGAAATTACCTGCAACGTATAAAATTTGGTTACTAATATCTCGGTCCAACGAATAGACATCCGCGTTGACACCATTTGAAATACCTTTTACAATAGAAGAACCTGTTGGTGTAATCAAACTACTACTTGTATCATAAATTGCAATATTGTTTACAGAAGAATCTACTGTTATAAACGGATAATAATCAGCAGTACTTGTAGTTATATCAGCAGGATAACGAAAAGAATCAAATATTGATAATGCAGTTTGGTATTGACCATTTGATGACATAGCAACTGCAAACCAACTTCTTCTTCCAACACTTGTATTTGTAGTCCAATTATTTCCGTAATCACTTGATGTATAAATATACCCCCGGTCCCCCCCCGCAGCACTTTGGAATTGACCGGTTGATGATATACACACTGAACGTATAAATATAAAAGTACTGTAATCAACATCATAAATTGATGTCTTGATATTCCAATTGTTTCCATAATCATTTGACCCAAGTATATAACTACCAAACGATGAAATTAGATATTGACCAGTGGACGAAACTGCACATGAAGTCCATGTACTAGTTGTGACATTTGTTCTTTCAACCCATGTATTTCCATAATCAGTTGATACATTAAGGTAGCTTGTAGGTGGTTGAGCGGCATAGATAGTACCGGGTAGAGCAAATTGAAATTGACCAGTTGATGATATGGCAGCTGAATCCCATAAATATGGGTTTCCATTTCCTGTTTTTTGAACCCAAGTATTTCCTGTATCACTTGATACATAAAAATAATAGCCAGAACTTACCGTGGCTAATATGTATTTTCCAGTAGATGACATAGCTACTGCCGTCCATTGTCGACTTCCTGAATTTGTTTTTTGAACCCAAGTATTTCCAGTATCACTTGATATGTATATATATGCACTGTTTACGGAAGCAACTTGATATTGTCCACTGGATGATACAGCCACACCCGTCCATGGTAGGGTACCTACATTTGTATTCTGAACCCAAGTATTTGCATAATCACTTGATGTATAAATGTTTGTGGTATTACCGATTGCAGTTTGGTACTGTCCAGTGGATGATATCGCGACATTTGACAAATATGGGTTATTTATTTTATACGTCCAGTTTTTTCCTATTGTACTTGGATCAATTGTACCACTACTTAGGTCTGGAATAATAACCATTGATTTTGAAAATATACCTCCTACATACAATTTTGTATTATACGGTAAAATTGCATAGACAGAAGAATTCATTGCTAGAAAGTATGACCATGATAAATCAGTTATTGTATTATACATATAAATATCTCCTGCGTTTCCACCTACATACAAATTACCATTTGCATTGTAATATACAACTACATTTACTGCTCCTTTACTTACATAATTCTTTACAGATGCCCATTGACTGGTTGTTATAGTCCATTTTGCAACATTATCCACTGTTTTATTGCCACTGTTATCACTAACAGTAGTGAATACACCGCCTATATAAAGAAGTTGGTTACTCATATCAATATCCATTGCATTTACTACTCCATTCGTTCCATTGGATGCAGATGTTCCTAACCTGGACCATTGATTTGTCAAAGTATTCCAGGATGCTACTCTATTCGCGATTTGTGATGTATTAGATGAATCGCTTGTTATAGTGAAATTACCACCAACATACAAATTACCGTTTACTGAATTGTATACAATTGCATTCACAACACTATTTGTTCCGTTGTTTGCACCTTGTCCTAATAGAGACCATCGTTGGGTTGCAATATTCCAACCTGCAACATAATTTGCTGATATGTTCACATTTGTTGCATCATTTGCTGTTGTAAAATTTCCAGCAATATATAATATTTGTCTCGCCACATTGCGGTCTATTGCATACACTCCCCCGTTGACACCATTTGAACTGGTGGTTCCTAATGGTGACCATTGGCGATTTGCAATATTCCATGCTGCTATATTGTTTGCAGTTATTTTTCCTCTGCTATCTTTTACTGTATTGAATGTATTACCACCTACGTATAGTATTTGATTAATTATATCTATTTCTAATGATTTTACTTGACCACTAGTTCCGTTTGAAGTAGGTGTTCCAAGTAAAGACCAATATTGACCACTAATATTCCAAACAGCAACATAATATGCATTTAATACAATATTGGATGTGTCATATACTTCAATGAAGTTGCCTCCACAATACATAACATTGTTACTATTATCATAAGCATATGTATATATTGTTCCATTGGTTCCATTTCCATCATTTGAATAACGCCCAATACCGTTCCACAGTTGATTTGCTATATCCCACTTTGCGATATTATTCATTGAAAAATCAACCCGTCTGCTATCTCTTGCGATACTAAATGTTCCACCTACATATAATGCTTGATTAATACTATCAAGTTCCAACGATTTTACTATTCCATTTAAACTAATAGTACCCAGTGGCGACCAATATTGTCCAGATATATTCCAAATAGCTACATAATTTGCATTCAAAATAATGTTTGAACTATCAAATACTTGTGTAAAGTTACCGGCGCAATACACAATATTGTTACTATTATCGTATGCATAGCTATATATAATACCATTTGTTCCATTTGTTGAATAACCACCTAATCCGGACCATTGATTGCTCGATATATTCCATTTTGCCACGTTGTTGATTGATATATCAAATAGACGACTATCTCTTACTATATTGAATGTTCCGCCCACGTAAACGATTTGATTACTTATATCAATATCCATTGTAGAAACTGCACCAGAGGTTCCATTTGATATGGATGTTCCTATTCTGGACCAAGTTTTTGTATTTGTATTCCAAGATGCTATATAATTTGCAGTTTGTGATGTATTGCTTGAATCACTGGTTGTTGTAAAATTACCACCTATATACAAATTACGGTTCACATAATTATATACTATTGCATTAACACTACCATTAGTTCCATTATTCGCATTCAGACCAAGCGGCGACCATCGTTGTGTGATATTATTCCATAATGCGACGTAGTTTGCTGACATATTTACATTACTTACATCATTTGCTGTTGTGAAATTACCACCAATATACAAAATTTGGTTACTAACATCACGAGAAAACGCATTTACAATACCATTAACGCCATTTTGTATGATAGAGCCGAGTCTTGACCATGTATTTGTTTGTATGTTGAATAATGCATTGTAATTGGCTGGAATATTTATTGAAGTACCATCTTTTACAGATGTAAATGCACCACCAACGTAGACATTACTTTTATTATCGAGTGTTATTGCGTATGGTATTTGATTAACTCCATTATTTTCAGTATTTGTGTTTCCAAGTGTGTTCCATAATAGATTGATTGAATCCCAATATGCGAGTTGGTTTGCACTTAAATCGAAATTTGTACCATCATTGACTGTTGTAAAGGAACCTGCGGCATACAAACGAGCAGTACGATTGTCATATTTAAGCGACCATATAGTGTTATTTCCACCATTCAATGAACCAACTCCTAATTGTGACCAAGTTTGTGTTGGAATATTCCACGATGCAACATATTTTGTAGATAAATTAGCGTTGATTAAATCATTCGAGTTTGTAAATGCACCTCCTACATACAAATTTTGATTAATAGAATCTAATGTCAATGAATAAACCGTATTATTAACACCATTTTGTACAAGTGAACCATATCTTGTCCATGACAAAGTAGTTGGACTCCATTTTGAGAAACCATTTACAGGAAGATTTGAAACCGTATTATCGGTTACACTTGTATAATTACCTCCTGCAAAAATATTACCACAATTATCTATCGCAATTGCATTACAATAAGCGTTTAATCCATTATTTGAAGATGTCCCTAATGCCCCCCATACATTGTTGATTAAATCCCAATATGCAATATTATTTGCACTTTTTGTACCTTGCGAATCAGTTACATTTTTAAATGTTCCACTAACATATACACGGCTGTTTTTACTATCTATTGTAATTGCATTACATGAGCCATCTGTTCCATTATTTGAACCGGACCCAAATGCATTCCAAGTTTGACTATTAAAATCATAATATGCAACATTATTTGCGGATACATTAACACTATCAGATGATTGTATATTTGTATATGTACCAACTACATATAAACGATTATTAACCAAATCTATTGTGAATGTATTTATAGCACCATTAAAAATTGGATATTTGTAAGTATAAATAGAAGAATTCATTGTTCCCCAGTAACCTCCTGCATAATACTTTATAATTGTACCATCCAATGGTCGTAATAGATACATATCATTGTTACTATTGAAAACTACTTTTTGAACATTATACCATTGTTGAGCCCCTGGACCTGTTCCGTAATCGCCCCAAGAACCACCGCCACCGCTTCTATTCCATACTGCAACATAATGTACATTCACTGGATAAGGGTAAGTTAAACCTAATAATATATTACCTGATACTATTGGAGAATTATCTTTGAGTGTGATAGCGTTAACAATTGCGGGTGCAGTTGACGAAGTACCTACTCCCAACCCTAATTGATAAAATGATGAATCATTTAAATTAACGCCAACCACACTATATGATTGGGAGAAAGTATAAGTACTATTGTAAGGAGGTGAATATATATAATAATATACATTATAAAAAAAACCACCTATATATAAAATATTATTAGACGCGTCTAATGCTAATGCATTTATAACAGGAGTACCACCACTAAAATTAATATATTGTGAATTATAACCGGGTATACTATTATTATTAAATATATTACTCCATGAATTTGTACTTACATTCCATGCAGCTACTCCACTTGGAACATTTGTCACAATATTTATTGTATCATATACTTGGGTAAAAGTACCTCCAAAATAAATAATATTTCTACTACTATCATATTCATAGCATTTTATATTTCCATTTGTTCCATTTGATACATATCCACCTAACGTATTAAAATTATAATTATTACTAACATCTACTTCAATTATATTGTTTGCAGTGATATCCCTACTTCCATTATTTACATAAGTGAAGGCTCCTCCTATATATAATCTATTATTTATCGTATTTACTACCATAGTTTTACATGAACCCCCGATTGTACTATTGGCTTTAATCCATTTATTTAATGATAAATCCCAAATAACAAAATAATTTACACTTGTAGTTTGTATTGAATCAGATACACTTGTAAAATCGCCACAAACAAAAATTTTATTATTATTACTATTGAATATTAACGAATTTATATTACCATTTGCTCCATTTGACCCATATATTCCAATAAATGACCATCTTTTTGTAATTACATTCCATTTTGCAATGTTATTCGCAGATATATTTCCGATAAAATCGTTCACTATACTGAATGTTCCACCTACATAAATAATTTGATTACTTGCATCTATATCTATTGTTCTTACTAAGCCAGATGTTCCATTTGATATAGGTGTTCCTAATGGGGACCATGATTGTCCACTAATATTCCAAATGGCAACATTATTACAATATTGTACTATATTTGATGTATCATACACTTGTGTAAAGTTTCCACCGCAATAAATAATATTATTACTGTTATCATATACATATGCGTATATTATTCCATTGGTTCCATTACTTGCATATCCTCCAAATGCGCCCCATTGTTGTTTTGTAATATCCCATTTTGCAATATTGTTCATTGAAAAATCAATTTGTCTACTATCTCTCACTGTTGTAAATGTTCCTCCTACATACAATACTTGATTATTAACGTCTATATTCAGTGATTTTATTGCACCTGATGTTCCATTTGATGTAGACAAGCCCAATCGTGACCAATATTTACCAGAGACACTCCAAACCGCTATATAATTTGCATTTAATTGTATATTGGATATATCATATACTTGTGTGAAATTACCACCACAATATAACAAATTCGTAGTATTATCATATGTGTATGCGTTTATAATGCCATTCGTTCCATTATTTCCGCTACTTCCACAACTACTCCATTGTTGCTTTGCAATATCCCACTTTGCAACATTGTTGATAGATATATCAAGTAGTCTACTATCTCTGACTTTATTGAAAGTACCTCCAACGTACAATGTTTGATTACTTACATCAATATCAAGTGCACTCACAGTACCTGACGTTCCATTATTTGATGCATCTCTACCCAATAACGTCCAATATAGTCCATTAATATTCCATGCTGCAATATAATTAGCAGTCACTTGTATATTTGAACTATCATATACTTGTGTGAATGTTCCGCCACAATACACAACATTATTCGAGCTATCGTAAGCATATGCATATATAAAATTATTTGTTCCATTACTGGAATGACCACCAAACCCGACCCATTGTTTTCTGGAAATATCCCATTTTGCAATATTGTTCATAGTTATATCAATTTGTCTATTATCGCGAACAGTAGTAAAGGTACCACCAACATATATGCAATTATTTTTACGGTCCAATGTCAAAGTCGAACATACAGCGCTGGCACTTACTAATCCATTTGTAGTAGCAGTTACACCGCCGATGGTTGACCAGATATTGGTAGAAACATTCCAAATTGCAATTTTTGACGCACTTGGGTCTGTTTGCATACCGTCTTTCACTTTTGAAAAAACGCCACCTACATATAATTGTTGATTAACACTTTCATATATCAGTGTATTACATGAATTGTCTAATCCATTTACAGACGCAACTGACCCGCCGAGTGTATTCCATAATTTGGTATTATTATTCCATGAAGCTACATATTGTGCAGTTACTACATTGGTTGCGGAACTTTGCGCGTTTGTAAAAGCGCCGCCTACATATACGATTTGATTGCTGCTATCAACTGCAATTGCATTACATGCACTATTCAATCCATTATAAGTTGATGTTGTACCGAGTACATTCCAGAATTTTCCATTTATATTCCATACTGCAATATTATTCGCAGTTAATTGAATATTGGACGCATCGTATACTGTCGTAAACGTTCCACCGCAATAAATAATGTTTTTACAACTATCATATACTGTTGCATTTATTACTCCATTTGTTCCATTATTGTAGAAAGAACCAACTCCATCCCATTTATTTTTACTCAAATCCCATGAAGCAATATTGTTTACAGTGAGTATGTTCGCACCTCTTGCGTCGCTGACATTACTGAATAAACCACCGACATATAGTTTGTTTCTGATACTATCTAATTGCAATGCATAACAACTTCCACTTGTTCCATTTTGTGAACCAGATGCACCTAATACCGACCAAGTATTTGATTTTGTATTCCATATAGAAACATATTTTGATTGGATAGATGTACCTGTGCTACCTGTATATGAAACATATTGGAAATTACCACCTACAAATAATGTATTATTGCTATAAACCAATACATTTACGGAAGCATCAACACCATTATTCGACGATGAAGTTCCGATTCTCGACCAATATTTATTTTTTGCATCCCATGATGCAATAAAATTTGTATTTGATAGTGTAATGTTACTATTATCATATACTGATGTAAATTCACCACCAACATACAGTATTTGATTACTTGAATCCATTGCAAGTGTATTTATAAAAGCACCTGACTGAGTTCCATTATACAATGGTGTTCCCAATAATGACCAGAATTTTCCAGTAACATCCCAAACTGCAATATTATTTGCACTTAGGTCACCATTAGATGAATCACTTACTGAACTAAATTTTCCGGCGCAATAAACAACATTTTTAATACCATCATATACGTAGGTTTTTATTTCACCGTTTGTTCCATTGGAAGCATCGAATCTACGATTTGCTATTGTATTCCATTGACTTGTTCGCAAATTCCATTTTGCAATATATTGACTTTGAATTGGTAATAAATTTTTACAAACATCAATCGTTGTATTATCTTTAACACTCGTGAAATTACCACTTACATAGACTTGTTGATTTTTTGTATCAAGTGCCATAGATGTAACTGGACCATTTGTCCCATTACTTGACATATCAGCAAGTGTATAAGGAGTTATTTGTGAAAATTGTAGATTGTTGTACATGTAATTGGATACATTAGAATATGGACTTATTGATTTACCAAATGCACTCCATGTTTTAGTATTTAAATCCCATACACTGATATAGTTTGTTGTTGATTTAATATTACTTGTATCATATGAAAATTGTTGATTTCCACCAATATACACTTTTCTATTAATACTATCCAATATAATTTGATTACATGAACCATCAATACCATTTATAATTGGACCTGTTCCCAAAGAATTCATCAAAAATGCACTAGTATAATTGTTCAGTGCAAAATAACCGATTCCATTCGCATAATTCGAATTTGAATTAAACAAAGAATCATAAAACAATGAAAATTTACCACCGACATACAAATTATTATTTTTATCGGTCACTAATGTATTCACATTATTATTTGCATTTGTGAACAATTCCCATTTTTTAGTGGATAGATCAATTCGTGATATGTAATTACCAGATGCAGTGACAAATGAACCACCCACATACAATTTATTATAACTTGAATCTAAATACATGGAATATAATACACCCCCACCTATGCTTGTAGTTCCCAATGAAGAATATGATTGAGTACGAGCGTTCCAAACTGCTACTGAATAAATTGGTAAATTGCTTTCAGGATATGAATTAGTATATCCAGGAGTATATACAGTGTTCAACCCAGAACCACCTAGATATAACAATTGATTACTCAAATCGAACGCAGATGAATTTACTTGTGCCTGGAAACTATTATTAAACCACAATCCATTTCCATTGACACTATTATAAGGAGGATAGAAAGTTTGCGTTTTTATGTTCCATATTCCAATTGAACGTATTGATGTTCGGGGATTATTTATTCCATTTCCCTCTAAAATATTACCACCAAAATACAAAATATTATTACTTGTATCTAGTTGCATTGTATAACATGTACCAATTATTCCAGTAGCGTAATCTCCTTCTACTGAACCATTGTTTCCTATTCTCACCCATCTTTGTTGACTAATATTCCAAGAAACCAATGATCTTGCAGTTCTTGGTGTGAAATTTCCAATTGAAGCTCCATTTTGCGGAATTACCCACGATGAATCTGATAAAAAACTAAAATTACCACCTACATACAATATTTGATTGCTTGCATCTAATACCGTAGAAAAAATGTTTTGAGTTGAATCGTTGGTTACCAAAACAAATGTGGAATTCGCACCAGTAACGTATGTATAAACTCCATTGTTCTGATTAATACCAAGAGGTTTCCATCGTTGTATTTTTGCATTCCATGATGATATCATATTCGAACTTTGTGTAGTATTAGAAGTATCAGAAACTGTGTAAAAATTACCACCTACATACAATATTTGATTACTCACGTCCAATGACATAGTATTTAATTGTCCACTAACTCCATTATATATTGGTGAACCTAATAGAGTCCAATATTTATTTTGTACATTCCATGATGCAATATTATTTGCAGGTAAAAATCCATTACTGCTATCATAGACACTTGTAAATGACCCGCCAAAATAGATTATGTTTTTACAAGAATCATATACCGATGCATTAATTGTACCATTACAGCCACTTGAATAACCAGTAGAACCAAATGCACTCCATGCATTTGTAATCGTATTCCAAATTGCTACATATTTCATTGGGTAGATAATACCTCTTGATTCATATACATTTGTAAAATCACCGCCCACATAAATTACTCTGTTGTAAACATCAAACACTAATGATCTACATGCAGCATCTATGCCATTTTTAGATGAGTCATTTCTACCTAATAGATTCCATGTATTTGAACGTATATCCCATTTAACAACATAATTTGCACTTTGGTCTGCGGTGTTTATATCACTCACCTTTGTGAAAAATCCACCAACATATAATTGGTTATATTTATTATCATATGACATTGACAAACATTGTGCATTCAACCCATTTTGTTGAGATGTTCCCATTCTAACCCATACCTTTATTGTTAAATCATAATAAGCAATATAGTTAGCATTTGATATTCCATTACTTGAATCGTATACATTTTTAAATTGACCTCCAACATATACACGTTTATTATTAGTATCGTATACAACTACATTACATGATAAATCAGTGCCATTATATGTAGGTGAACCAAGTAAAGACCAATAACTATTGTTTATATTCCACGCCGCAACATTATTCGCATTTAATATTCCATTACTACTGTCATATACTTTTGTAAAACTTCCAGCGCAATATACAATTTGATTCGTCGAATCATATGAATATGAAGATATAAATCCATTTGTTCCATTATTATTTGTACCACCAAGCAATGACCATTTTTGAGAAGTTGGTGTCCATTTTGCAATATAATTTGCATTTATATTATTTAATTGGTCACTTGTTACATTTGTAAAATTTCCTCCTACATATAAAGCAACATTTATATCATCGAAAAACAACGATTTTCCCATATTATTCAACCCATTTGCACTACTATTTACACCAAGGGTTGACCATGTTTTCGTACTATCACTCCATGATGCTATATAATTAACTGGTAATGAAATATTACTTGAATCATACACCTTGGTAAAACTACCATCTACGTATATGATATTGTTGGCTTTGTCTATTGTAATATCATTTACAATATCAGATGTTCCATTGCGTAAATTCGAACCTAATGGGTACCATTTATTTGCATTCAAATCAATATATGCTATATTCAATGCGTCCGTAGCTACATTGGATGAATCCGCTACACCGAGAAAATCGCCACTAATATATAAGCTATTTGTTTTATTATCATATGATAAATATCGGACTGTTCTGGAAGTTCCGTATGTAACTGTATCTGATGATGATTTGTATCCAATTGGCGACCATCGACTTGTTACAGGATTCCAAGTTGAAATATAAGGAGTATTTAATCCTACATTACTTGAATCTTTTGAACTTATGAAATTACCACCTGCGTATAATATACCTTTCACTGTATCGAATGTTATAGTTAAACAACTCGCGTCAAACCCGTTTTGTACAATCGTACCAATTCGCGACCATATATTTTTTGATATATCCCATATAACTCCATAATTTGCCGAAATAGAACCTGATGTAGAATCTCTTACATTTGTAAATGTACCACCTACATATAATTGATTGAAACTTGGGTCAAGTATCATTGCAACGCAACTTCCATCAATTCCATTGAAACTGGTGTCTGATACAGTAGATAATCCTAATTTATTCCATCTTTGGGTAGTTATATTCCAATATGCGATTCTGTTTGCATATTGGTTAGTATAAGATGCATCGCTCATTCTGTTGAAATTTCCACCAATATAGAGATTTGTATTGAATGCATTTCTATTATCCAAAAACATTGCAACACAACTACCATCTAATCCATTTGATGTTGTTGTTCCCAATGGTGACCATCTCAATGTATTAATATTCCAAATAGATATGTAATTTGAATTCAAAGATAAATTACTCGCATCATTTACAGTTGTAAATCCACCTCCAACATACAATAAAGTGGTATTACTATCATATGCCAATGAAAAACATGAAGAACTCAATCCATTTTGAATAATACTTCCCATTATTGACCATGATTGTGTATTTGGAACCCAATATACAGCATAATTCGCGGTTTTTCCGGATACTAATGTAGTCTTGTCTTTTATTGTTGTAAATGGCCCACCGGCGTATAAATTTCCACCTCCATCTACAATCAATGTACTACATGCAGCATTTAACCCATTTTGGGTTGAACTTCCAATTGGTAACCATCTTTGTGTAGAAACATTCCAATATGCAATATAATTTGCACTTTGACTTACAGTAGATGCGTCTGTAACTGTTGTAAAATTACCACCGACATACAAAACATTTGCGTATTGGTCATATGCAACTGCATATCCGGTTGAAGACAAACCATTTTGACCGGTTATACCAAATGGAGACCATACGCGTTTTTTCAAATCAAATGAAGAAATATAATTTGACGTTGTTGATGTGTAACTTGCATCATATACGACGGTGAAATTACCACATGCATATAATATTTGATTTGAAGTATCAAGTGCATACGAATATACACTACCACTTGTACCATTACTAATTACAGCATCCATGCCCATTCTTGACCATCGTTGACTATATGGATTCCATATTGCTACATAGTTTGTTAATAATGTCCCTGATGTATCATAAACTCTATCAGAAGCTCCGCCTGTGTACAAATTTTTACTTTGATCCAATACAAGTGCAAATGAATTTGCGGATAGACCGTTTTGTGATGCCGTTCCTAGTAAAAACCATCTTTTTGTTGATACATTCCAACCTGCAATACGATTGCTAGTTGTTATTGTACCGCTCGCATCACTTACGTTTGTACTAGACCCATTTTGAACATATAATATATTATTACTGGTATCTAATGCAATGCAATATGAATTGTAAGGGCTTGGATACAAACCATTACTCACATCTGTTCCGAGAACTCCCCATTTTTTATTTATAATATCCCAATATGCTACATTGTATGCTCGTAATGACGTATTCACCGAATCATATACAATATCAAATCCGCCGCAAATATAAAGCCAACTATTACTAGTATCTAATATCATTTGTCTAACAATCCAATTTGTTCCTTGTTGGGATGAACCATTTATTCCAACACTTTCCCATAAATTCGTCTTTCTATTCAGGGCTATTATATGACTATTAAATGATGCGCCTTGCGGATTGGCATTGTACCCTCCTATATACAAATAATTATTACTATTGTCTAGTGCAAAAGAAAATATTTGCGTTGATACAACTCCATTATTAGCAGCTGTTTGTTGACTCGTTTTAAGTCTGTTCCATCTATTTGATGAAATATCCCAATAGGCAACGTTAGTTACAGCCAAACTAGTATTTGATATATCCGATGCAGTTGTAAATGTTCCACCAGTATATACAATATTATTACTATTATCATATAGCAAAGCACTGCATACTCCACTTGTTCCTGATAAACCATTATTAGAACCAGATCCGAGTGGTGACCAACGTTGAGTATTTATATTCCATGATGCAATTAATTTTGTACTTAAACCTACATTGGATGTATCTGATGCGGTTGTAAACATGCCTCCAACATATAATATTTGTTTGCTACTATCGATTGCTAATGAATTCACGTCCAAATTTACACCATTAGATGTATTGCTACCCAATGAAAACCAATGTTTATTGGATACATTCCATCCAACTATATTATTTGCTGATATTTGAACATTACTTTGATCATATGCTGTTGTAAAGCTTCCACCACAATAAATAACATTTTTACAACTGTCGTATACATATACATTCACCATAGGTGTAGTTCCAGTAATACCATTCAATGCGTATGCACCGATTCCTTCCCAGTTGCTTCGCTGTGTATTCCATACAGCTGCATAAGGGAATGCAAAAGTGGTGAACCCGGTATAATTTCGACTGTCTTTCACTGTTGTAAAATCACCACCAACGTATATTTTTTGATTACTCACATCGTATGTTAATGTTCTGCATAATGCACTCAATCCATTACTTGTACTTGAACCAAGTGGTAACCAACGATTTGTTATTAAATTCCATTTTGCAATATAGTTTGCACTTTGACCTACATTTGAAACATCAGAAACTGTTGTAAAATTGCCACCAACATACAAAACATTATTAATTGTATCATATGCCAATGAATTACTGTATGCATTCAAACCATTGGAAGATTGTGTTCCCAATCTTGACCATGATTTAGTAAGTAAGTTGAAAATACCCACATAATTTGTAGTAGTCAATACCGTATTTGAACTATCATATACTGATGTAAAATCACCACTTACATATAAATTCAGATTACTACTGTCAAAAACAATAGATCTGCACTGTGCATTTGTACCATTATACAATGGACTGCCAATCAATGACCATGAATTCGAATTTCCATTCCATACTGCTAGATAATTCGCATTCAAAATAATATTTGTTTCATCATATACTTGGGTAAAGTTACCAGCTACATAAATAATATTGTTGAAAATATCACATGCATATGAATATATTTGTCCATTGGTTCCATTCTTTGAATAACCACCCAATCCTTTCCATAGACTGCGTTCAACATCCCATCCGGCTATATAATTTGTACTTACATCGATTGCTCTCATGTCTCTTGCTTTCAAAAAATCACCACCAACATAGACTAAATTATAAATATTATCATATGTAATTGCTCTACATAAACCAGATAATCCATTTGTTTGCGTAGTATTTGTACCTAATTGTCCCCATATTTTATTATTTACATCCCATGTTGCTATATAGTTTGCACTCTGTGTAAAATTAACAGAATCATAAACAATTGTAAAATTTCCGCCTACATATAAATAATTTCCTATCAAAAACATTGTAACACAATATGAATTTGTTCCATTCGAAATCAAAGAACCAAACCGAGACCATGTCTGCGTGTTGACATTCCAAGCTGCTACGTAGTTGGTGTTTGTCAATATGCCATTTGTACCATCAAACACATTCTGGAAATTTCCACCTACATACAAAACATTATTGTAAAATAAAAGAGCATTGCAAGATAAATCAACTCCATTATAAGTGTAACTTCCGAGTCTTGACCATGTTTTGTTAGATATATTCCATGCAGCTATATTATTAACATTTGTTACAATATTACTTACATCATATACTTGTGTGAAACTTCCTCCACAGTAAACTACATTGTTGATATTATCATATGCATATGCAATTATTTGTCCATTAGTTCCATTAATAGAAATATTTCCCATACCATACCATTGATTTACTATTTTATCCCAATAAGTAATGTAATTGACATTTTTTGTGATGAGTGTTGAATCATTCGCGCTTGTAAAATTACCGCCAGCATATATTTTTTTATTGATATTATCATTTGCAAGAGAATAACATGATGTATTTAATCCATTTGATTTTGTGGAACCTTGTTGGTACCAATAACTATTTTTTAAATTCCATACAGCAGTATAATTTGTATTAGTATTTTTTCCATCATTAACATTCAAAAAATTGCCACCTACATACAAATCATTATTGAATGTATCTATTTTGAGTGTATTACATTGTCCAACTATTCCATTTTGAGTTGTCAAATTGATTCCAATTGGATTCCATATATTCAATGATAAATCCCATGTAGCTATGTTGTTCGCTAACAAATTAGCATTGATATTATCATTTGTTCTTGTAAAATTTCCACCAATGTACAATATATTACCTGATTTATACTTGATAATTGAATTTATTGGGCCATTCAGTCCATTTTGAATGTTTGTTCCCATTAAACTCCATCTTTGTATGATATTGTTCCATATTGCAGAGTTGTTCGCGGCTTTATTAGAAGTTACATCATTTACTGTTGTAAAACTTCCCCCTACATACAAGTATGAATTATTATCTTGTATTAAAGCATTGCATGCAGCGGTTCCACCAGTTACACCATTGTTTGTAGCCAAGTTTATTCCAGTTTGTGAAAATTGTTGTGTATTCAAATTCCATATTACAATATTGTTTGCATTCAATGTAACCGACCTTGAATCAATTGCAGTTGTGAATAAACCACCTATATACAACAACCTATTGATTGGGTCTAATAATAAAGCTTTTACTTGTCCATTTATTCCATTTGAAGGTGTTGATATAGGTCCAAAAGCTGACCAAACATTATTTGAAATATCCCACATTGCTAGACGATTTGCTTGTTTTGATGAACCAGTTGTGTCGTTGACAACAGTGAAAGTTCCGCCCACATAAAGCATTCTATATTTAGGGTCAATTACCATTGAATAAATATATCCATTGGTTCCTTGTGGCGTAGGATATTCTGGACCAAGTTGATACCATGTATTCGTATTGAAATTCCAATATGTTATAAAGTTTGCATATACGGTTTTTGGTTGTAATGTACCATAATAAGATGCTGTATTTTGTCCTCCAACAAATAAATTTTGTCCGGTTGCATCGAGCGCAAGTGCATAAACGGGATTATTGACTCCGTTACTAATAATTGTACCTCCCATTCTTGACCATCGTTGAGAAGTTGTATTCCAAATTGCGCAACTTGATACTGATAATGAATTTGAACCGTTATAAGAAAGATCTGCTGTTGCGCCAACATTTCCTCCAAGATACAAATTACCAGATGAATCAAAAAGTAATGCTGTAATATACGTTGAAGAACCACCAACACCAAATTTAGTTGAACTATTAGTAAGAAATACACGGTTTTTTGGATTCCATCTTGCAATATATGAATTATTTGTTCCGTTATTAATTCCATCCGATGTAGTGAGAAAACTACCACCCATGTATAAATAATTATTAACATTATCAAATGCAAGTGATACAACATAACCGTTTGCACCGTTATTTGAATCTATTCCTAATGGACTCCATCTTTTTGTTATCAAATTCCAAGCAGCAATATTATTTGCACTCATGTTTTGGTTCGATATATCAGATACCCTTGTAAAAACACCACTTACATACAATATTTGATTACTACTATCAAGTGCAAATGCATCACCAAAACTACTAATACCAATACCATTTTGATTCGAATTTACTCCTCCAAATGTTGACCACATTTTTGTTGAATTATTCCAGATAGCAACTGAATTTGCACTTGGGTCGCTTTGTAACCCATCTAGAACTTTTGTAAAAAATCCTCCTACATACAATACTTGATTACTGTTATCAAACAACAGAGCATTTACTCCTGTCCCTGAAACACCGTTTGTAGTCGATGAAGTTCCTGAACCTAATGTTGACCACATTTTTGTTGACACATTCCAATATGCTATTGCATTCGCACTTGGGTCATTTTGTAATCCATCTAATACTTTGCTAAAAGAACCTCCAACATATACCAATTGATTACTACTATCAAGTACAATTGATGTACTTGGAGCATTCAAACCATAACGTGTAGAAGTACCGAGTACTCCCCATGTTTTTGTATTGTTGTTCCAATATGCAACGTAATTTGAATTGAAAGAACTAGTTAATGAAGTATACGCAAAGATAAGACCACCTGCAACATACAATATTTGATTACTACTGTCCATTGCTAACGAACTAACACCTGCACCATTTGTAGTAAAACCATTACCATTAACAACATTATCTTTTCCTAATAAACTCCAATAACTTCCATTTATATTCCATGCAGCAATACGATTTGCATTGAGTGATATATTGGAAAAATCGTATACCTGTGTAAAAGTGCCACCACAATAAACAATGTTTTTAACACCATCGTAAGCATACGCATTTACGTTTCCATTCGTTCCGTTCGATGCATAACCACCAAACGCCCCCCATTTATTTGTTTTCAGATTCCAGAAAGTAATACAATTACTCGAAAAATCTGTTGAATTTGCATTATGAACTGTTGTAAATGCGCCACCAATGTATATGTTTGAATTACTTGAATCCAACAATATAGTATTGCAATTACCGTCCAATCCATTTGTTGTTACTGTATTTCCTCCGAAAAATGACCAGTATTCATTTGTAATATTCCACATGGCAATGTAATTTGCACTTTGGTCAGATTTGTATTTGTCGCTGACTGTTGTAAAATTTCCTCCAATATACACTCTATCATAATTGAAATCATATACTAATGAATTGCATTTATTATTCAATCCATTTCTGGATGGGTCATTGAATCCTAAAAGTCCCCATGAATTTGTAGTCAAATCCCATTTTGCCACATTCTTTGCAAACAATACTATATTACTTGGGTCATATACCTGTGTAAAACTGCCACCTACGTATATTACATTGTGGAAATAATCATATGCATAAGCATTTATCACTCCATTTGTTCCATTGCTTGCTACGTTTCCAAATCCATTCCATTGATTTTTTTGAATATTCCATTGCGCGACATAATTCGTACTTATATCTACACCTCTTATGTCTCTTGCTCGTTTGAAATTACCACCTGCATACAATTTCAGATTACTATCATCGTACAATAATGTAGTGCAACTTGCATCAACTCCATTTTTTGATACATTGTTTGTTCCTAATTGTGCCCATTTTTGTGTTTTTATATTCCAACGAATTACATAATTCGCGCTTTGATTTGAAAACGACGCATCATTGGCGATTGTAAAATCGCCGCCCATATACAATGATTGGTTACTTGTATCCAATGCAAATGCTCTACATTGTGCATTCAATCCATTTGATGGGTCTATACCAAATTTCGACCACCGTTGACTATTTGAATTCCAATATGCCACATAATTTGCAGTTGATAAAATATTACTTACATCCGATGTATTCTTGAATGTTCCACCTACATACAAAATTTGATTACTGGTATCTAATAAAAGCGCATTGCAGGAACCATCTGTTCCATTTGTATTGTTGCTTCCAAATGATAAAAATACTGATGCAGAACTTTTCCAAATAGTAACATTCTTTATATTTTTTGTTGCAACTTTGTCTATAACTCCTGTAAATGAACCTCCAATATAAACATTTTTATTAGTATCCAATTCTATTGCATAACCCAATGCACCGGATAAACCAAATAAAGTAGATCCGTTCAATGTAGCGATTGGAATCCAAGCATTATTTTTGATATCCGCGGTTACAAACCCGTATGTATAATATGGATTTTCTCCATTCGGACCAAAGTAAAACGTAAGCGCACCCGCAAGATATAACAAAGAAGTGCTAGCATCATACAAAAGTGAATATACTGGTCCAGTAACTCGGGATACTCCACCAAAAATGTTAGTCCATTTATTTGTAAAAATTGACCATTTTGCAATATAACTCGCAGTTGTATTAGTACTATAATAATCATAGGTAGTTGTGAAACTTCCACCTACGTATATTTGTTGATTACTATTATCATATATAATACTATAACAACTACTATTGACTCCATTTATTATACTTTTGCCACCTATTTGTGACCATAATTGAGTAATCATATTCCAATTTGCAATATTGTTTACAACAATGGAATTTCCACATAAATCAGAATTGTTTGAAAAAGAACCTCCAATAAATACACTTGTATTTGTCAATGCAATTGCGTTACATTTACCATAAATTCCATTATAAATTGTACTTCCTAATGCATTCATTCTATTTGTTGGGATATTCAAATATGCTACGCTTTTGATATTGTAAAAATCATAGTTGTTTATATTGTAAATATTTGTTTTATTGTACAAAATATTGACTTCACCATCAGTCAATGCTCTTTTGTATATTGTGAATTCATCTACACCTCCTGTAAATATTGCTTGTGCTCCATATGATGAACTAGGTATATATCCAATATAATTTTGAGTTCTCGTAACTGAATTCAAAATATATGGAATAACTCCACTAGCTTTACTCGAAGTTCCATTCACATAGTGAGTTATGACTGTTGTATTATTTACAAAAGTAAAAGTGAAGGCAAAATGCGTCCATACATTTGACGGGTAATTTTTAAGAGTAATCTGGAATCTTGATTGTCCTGCATTTTTTACAGAAATATATATTGTATCTATATTTCCGGCATTTTGAGTATATGCTGTTATATAATCATCTGAACCATTACCGAATGAGAAAAAACTTTTTGCTGGGTTAAAACCGGCAAGTACCCAAAATGCTATTGTAAAACCGCCATTGATAGGTGAAATCATTGTACTTGGTAATGTAGGTAAAGTTGCGTATGCATTTGCTGCTCCATTTGAATAGTAATGTCCAGTTCCAATGTATCCTGGGTAAATAGTCGACCCACTGACTGCACCGGTTCCTAATGTTACTGATGCAGTAACATCACTATTCAAAACTGAATTATTCAAACCGGTTGAAACATCAAACGAATATCGTATATATTCACCCAATTGAGTAAAATTACCACCGATGTATAGATTACTGTTACTTGTATCAAATGCAAGTGAACTACAAGGTCCAATCATACCATTTCCAAAAGAAGTTGGTGATGAAATCACTGACCACAGCTGTGTATTCAAGTTCCATGCTGCCAAATAATTTGCATTGTAACTCGACGAAGAATCGGTAACTGATGTGAAATTACCTCCAACATATACTACTTGATTGGAAACATCCTGTGCAATTGTATTACAAAAATTGTTCAACCCATTGGATACATCTGTTCCAAATTTGGACCAAGTATTTGTGTTGTTATTCCAGACGGCAATATAGTTTGCACTTTGATTTTTTCGCTTACTGTCACTGACGTTTCTGAACGCTCCTCCTACATAAACATAATTATTACTTATATCATACAATAAAGTATTACAACTGGCATCCAAACCATTTTGATTAGTTGCACCAACCGTTGCAAATGAACTGGTATTTATATTATAAATAGTTATACTATTATCAGATACATCTATACCATTATTTGTTCTTTTGGTAAAAGTTCCTACTATATACAAGTCGCTAGTACTTGTATTGAATGCAAACGAGGTTATTGTACTTGCTGGGTTAAAACTGGTAGGATAATCAAAAATTTGCGATGAAATGTCTATACGTACAATTGAATTCTGTTGATAAGTTGAAATATTTCCGTTACCGGTAAATATATATTGACCGTTCGTAGATATTGTTTGATAAGCCCCATCATTAGACATACCTATACCAGTTACTGTGCCCGTTATTCCATAATTTGTCCAACTTACACCATAATTATTAGAAGTATAAATATTGTTTGTACCGTTACTGTTAATTATTGTTTGGTATTGACCACTTGATGTCATTGCAACGCCTGTCCAATTCCCATTATTCAAAGCCGTAACCGATGTCCATGTTGTTCCATAATCCGATGATACATAAACATATCCTCCTGTTGTATTTGAACCGACAGTTTGATAGTTTCCAGTAGACGATATAGTACATGCTCCATATACACCATTCGGTAAATAACTTGTTGATACCATATTGAATGTCACTCCATAATCAGATGAAGTATACACATTTGTTCCTGCAAGTATAATCATATAATTACCCGTCGTTGAAATTGCAGCATTGTAATAGTTCAAATTATTTAAGCTTGTTATGTTTGTCCAAATTCCACCATAATTACTACTCACTGATATTTTGTTATTGTTATCACTTGCTATCATATATTTTCCATTTCTGGATATTGCGGATGCTTTACAATTACCATAATAAATATATTTATAATATTTTCCATAATCATAAGAAGCATATAAACCTACTGTATTTGCTACAATTTGAAATTGTCCATCATTGGATAATGCACCATTATACCAAGTATTTGCAATATATGTAGTTATTTCACTCCATGTTCCATACCCTCCAAAACCTCCAAACAAATTAGATGACCATAAACTTTTTCCACTAGTACCTGTTGCACCTACAATTTGATATTTTCCATTTCCAGAAACCGCTATAAAACTTGTATTTGATGGTCCTAATACACTGGCAAATCCATTCTTTCCTATATTATTAACAGTAGAAGTTGCATTAAATGAAAAGCTACCGCCCATATACAATTTATTATTAGGATAATCAATGAAAATATCGTATATATACACTGCGGACGTTGGTACCATAAATCCCAAATTGTAAAATATATTTTGATATCCTGAATTATAGTCTACTATTCCTCTGCTATTATAAACTAATAGATTTGCTGGAATATACATATTATTTTCAGGATAAGCATCCCCATTGCATGGAACCATTACATAATTTACACCATCTCCTGCTATGTACAATAGTTGATTTGAAACATCCCATGATAATGTTCTCACTCTACAATTACCAGAATTTCCGTAAAATACACCATTTAACCCAACTGCGCTATAACCCGGAAAAGTTGGAGCTTGATAATATGGAAGCTTGTTAGCAATAGGAAGTACACCAACAATGAAACTTCCTCGTCGAGTCATATAGCATCCTCGAAATTGATAACTAGACGGACTCGTTGAACACGCCGTCCATGTTACTCCATAATTTTTTGAAATATATAATCCTGCTGTTGTATTATATGGTGATAAAGTTCCATCTTGTGCTCCAATTTGATATTTTCCATCCGCTGACATAGATATTCCCCAAAAATCACCACTATTTCCAGGAGTAGTCATATTCCAATTATTACCATAATCACTTGAACTTGCTAAAAATGAAAAACGGATTGCTCTTGTCTGATATTTTCCATCTGCGGACATAGCGATACCGTTCGCACCATTTCCATTATTTGTACCACTTGGAATTCTCCAAGTTACGCCATAATCACTTGAAATGTAAGTCGCTTGATTTGATACAGCCGTTTGATATTGTCCAGTAGATGATACTGCATTACCATTCCAGTCGTTGAGACCATTCACTGAAATTGCACTACTTGTTATTTTTGTCCAACTAACTCCGTAATCACTTGAAACATACATATAATCTTGTGTTAAGGATGTTGTAAGTGCTGTTACAGTCATATATTGTCCATTATCTGACATTCCGGCTGAACGATAATATTTCTTCCCGATGGAACTATTTGTTTGAACCCAATTACTTCCATAATCACTTGATACATATAAATATTCTTGTTGAGTTGTATATAACATGTATTGACCTGTATAACTAACGGCTACTGCTTCACTGCCCACTGTAACTGTTGATATATTCCTTATTCTTGAATATATATCATAAAAAGCTCCTGAAAACCCATAAACATCGGACCACCACAATCGCTGATTTCCAGTACTGGTTTCATAGCCCGGCATTAACCAATAGTGTCCATCATAACTTGCTGACGGAGATGCATATACTCCATTCAAAAAAGTTCCTCCACTATTATAACTACTTAAAGAACCTAAACTGTTAACAGCATTATTAAAAAGATTTACGTAATATGCACTATTCTCTATATCGTCTCTTGTTTTAGAATATAATGGCGAAACATCATTTGTAGACAAATCCATTTTTCCTATTCCTACAACAGTTCTTGTACCATATTTAGTATAAACCTGTGAAAAATAACCTCCTATATACATGTAATTATTACTGTAATCGATTGCCCATGCCATTACACTACCATTTGTGCCTGAAAGACCGTACGGGTCACTTGTATTCAATCTTTTCCAACGTTGTGTTATTATATTCCAAGTCATGATATCTCCTGCCGGTTGAGGCGTAGAACCACTGTATGGTGTTCCGTCAGCTGGTATCGTATTTGAAGCATCAGAATAGTAAGGTAAAGTTCCACCTACATATAATTTACTATTACTTACATCAATATACATTGATAATACAAATTGAGAACTTGCAGCATAATCACTTGGTCCGTAAACATACCATGATGGACCTACCGATTTCCAGTTGAATAAACCATTATTTTGATTAACTCCTAATTTTTCCCATAAATTTGTTTTATTGTTCCATGCTGCTACCATATTCGCGTTTTGATTATTGATAGAACTATCAGATACTGTACTAAATATACCACCTATATATACTTTATCATTGCTTGTATCATATACAATAGCATTGACTACACCATTGTATGCAATTCCTGCAACACTACCATTTGTTCCATTTGATGTTACAGTACCAAATAGTCCCCATGATTTAGTGTTTATATCCCAATATGCTATATTTTTTGCAGGAAGAGAACCATTCGCAAAATCATATACTTGTGAAAAATTTCCACCTATATATAAACGTTGATTACTTGCGTCATATACCGATCTATTTATGAAGCCATTTGTTCCACTTATTATACTACCACTCATAGCATAATCACCAAATGCTTTTTGCCAGAAATTAGTTTGTGTATTCCACATACCTACGTAGTTCATTGTGAACGTTCCTCGTAGGTCTGTTACTGTCGTGAAATCACCACCAACATAAACATATCTATTAACACTGTCATACACCATTGTTCTACATATTGCATTCAATCCATTTTTCGATGAGTCACTTGCAAAATTAGAACCCATTTTTGACCATCTTTGTCTATTTATGTTCCATATAGCTACATAATTTGCGCTTTGGTCTGCTGCGGATAAATCGGTTATTTTCTTGAAATTACCTCCAACATACAATAATTGATTACTGACATCAATCGCTAACGCGTTACAACTTGAATCTACTCCATTTATATTACTAGCTGTTATGGAAAGAGTCGAACCGATAGTTGACCAATATTGTTTCGTAATATTCCAAACAGCTACGTTGTTTGCAAACAATGATATATTACTTGTATCATATACTTGTGTAAAGGTACCTCCACAATAAATTACATTATTGTTTCCATCATATGCATATGCGTTTATTTGCCCATTTGTTCCATTGTTGATATATTCTCCAAATGCACTCCATAAATTTGCAGAAGGGTCCCATGATGCTATGTAACTCATGCTCAAATCTATACTTCGTTTATCGCGAACAGTTTTGAAATCTCCTCCCACATACACTTTATTGTTGCTACTATCGTATGATATTGCTCTGCATGTGGCTCCAACACCATTATTTGTCAATGAAATTCCTCCCAATGATGACCATATACCAGTTTGAATATTGTATACACCGACCCTATTCATCAAAACATTTTTGGGTGGTATCGTTTCATTGTACAGGGATAAAACGTTACTTTGAGTCAATATTTTCGGGAAAATATAGAATTCGTCTATGCCTCCATTAAAATTGTTATATCCGGATGTTCCCGCTATATTCCAAGAAGATGACCCTAAATAAGAATAATTTCTTATTACGGAAGTTGGAAAATTAGTGGCGTTGTAAGTAACAACTAATGAACTGTCAATATATATATTCCAAGTAGTTACCGTTGCACTTACATAAGTAAATGTCCATACCACGTGATGCCAAAGATTGTCATTAAAATTTCTAGCAGAATATGTATATGAATCGGTTGTAGTTGGATTTTTCCATGTTTTGAATGTAAGTGCACCATTGTTGATTGTATCATTGACATAAAATGTAATATCGTCATTGCCTAAACTGTTACCCAAATCAAAAATAAAGGTTTTTATATTTGGTGAACTTGTATTCACTTTGAACCAACTTGATATAGATAATCCATTTGTTGTAGAAACCATTGCAGCGGGAAGTTGTGGTAATTGTAAATACTGCAAACTTGATGAATTTATTAGGAGAGAACCACTCGGAACTTTGTAATCGTTTGTTGTAATTGACGCACCATTATACAACGTTGCTATTCCATTTATACCTGAATTGATAGTACTTTCAATTGTGTTATTAACTATATTACTTGGGTCAAATGAATACCCAATATATGCTGAATTGCAGACACTTGAACTCAAATCATTGAAATAAATGAATCTTGTGAAATTTCCACCTACATACAATTTTTGATTGTAATATTTCAAAACAGTACATGAATTGTTCAACCCAATACCATAGATTGGATTTTGAACATACGGTAAAGTTGACCATGTTTGTGTGATTACATTCCATGCCGCTAAATAATTGGCACTTGTGTCAAGATTACTCGGGTCACTTACTGTTGTAAATCCACCACCAACATACAAGATTTGATTGACCGTGTCCATTACTAATGCCGCGCAACTTGCATCTAATCCATTTTTCACATTCGAACCCAATTGATACCAATATTGTTGATTAATATTCCAAACTGCAATATTTCTCACATTCAATACTGCATTATTTGAATTGTATACTTGTGTAAAACTACCTCCTACATAAATAACATTTTTACAACTATCATATGCATATGCATTTACTTGTCCATTTGTTCCATTAATTGTACTTGTACTTACACTACCAAGTCCTTTCCATATTTGATTTGACACGTCCCAAATACCAATTGAATTTAAACTCAAATCTAATCCCTGTGAATCACGTGCACTTGTGAAATCACCACCGATATACAAAACATTATTACTGCTATCATATGCCAATGTTCTACATATTGCACTTGTTCCATTATTTGGAAAACTCGAACCGATTGGTTTCCAGCACTTTTGTATCGTGTCCCAAGATGCTACATATCTAACATTGGTTGATATATTACTTGTATCAAATACTTGTGTAAAATTACCTGCGCAATAAATTTGTTTATTCACATTATCATATTCGTATGCATATATTATACCATTAGTTCCATTACTTACATAGGGACCTAAACCTTCCCATTTTTGTGTGGATATATTCCATGATGCAATATAATTCAAACTAAAATCGATTCCTCTATTATCCTTCACCGATGTGAAATCGCCACCAACATATACTACATTATAACATGAATCATACGCAATATCTCTACATGTATTTGATAAACCATTTGTTGCAAATGTAGTACCTCCGAATTGTGACCATTTACTTGTTGCAATATTCCAAATTGCAATATTATTTGCACTTTGATCGGCAAATGATACATCACTCACTTTATTGAATCTACCGCCAACATACATTTTATTATTCACATTATCATATTTAATGACATTACAACTACCATCGAGACCATTTTGAAGCAAATTTCCCAATTGAACCCATGATTTATTCGGTATGTTCCACTTTATAATGTAGTTTGCTGGTATATTAATATCCGATGTTACAGATAAATTGTACATAGTTTTTACTTCTGCATCGGATAATACTACTCCAAAAAAATACAATTCGTCTATTCCACCATTAAAATATGGATATGCAACTGTACTTGATTTTCCTATAAAATTATTTCCACGATTGTAATTTATTCCTGGTGGATATGCGCCCGAATTATATGTTGTATATAATGCACCATTCATGTATATTTTCCAAAATGATGTCGACCCACCATTTATTGATAATGATTGAGCCGGATTCAAATTAGTTACTGTCCAAACGCAATGATACCATACATTATTATTTACATTTGGAACTAATGTATTTGATAAATCTGACCAATTACCATATATTGAACAACCCAATGCATTGTTGTAAATATATGAACTTATAACAGCATTCGACGGGCCATTTCCAACCTCAAATATTGGTGCATTATTTTGTGAATTATTAGATCTGAACCAGAATGATATTGAAAATCCATCTTTATCAGGCCAAGCACTTACACCAGTAGATCCTCCGGATAAGAATGGAATACTTGCATATTGACTTAATGATGAATTTAATACTAATTCTGAATCCCCTACACGTTTTTGTGTATTTTTGACAATACTAGCACCATTATATAATGTAATATTACCAAAATTACTAGATACAGTTGTACTATTGATTATATTAGAAACATCAAAATTTACATAAAAATATAATTTTGGGAATGGATAACTTCCAAAATCTGTAAATTGATTTTTAATATAATTAACCTTATTAAAAATACCACCCATATAAACTTCTTGATTACTTTGGTCAATAGCGATAGTATAACATGTATTGTTGAAACCATTTGTATTCAACGCAGTTGAATTACCTGAATTACCGAAAATTATCCATCGTTGTTTTTTAATATTCCACCCTGCGATATTATTTGCAGGTGTTGTTATGCCCAAATTATCAGTAACTTGTGTAAAATTCCCTCCTACATATAATAAACTGTTTGAAGCATCAACGGCGTATGCATAAATTGTTCCATTTGTTCCATAATTTTTACTGTAAATTTTAAATGTAGATGAACTTATATCATATATTGAATGATACTTTGCATTATTTTGAAAAATTTTACTAAATGTTCCTCCTATATATAATCTATTTCGGTCTATATCCAATTCCGTTGTATTAATATTACTCGTATTTGGTGGAAACAATGTTATATTTGGGGCTTGGTCAGGAGACCCCCAATAGTTATTTGTTGGCCCTGTGTTACTGCCATTTCGTCCTACCGAGTTAATAACCGACTGTGACGAAAACATTGTATATATTCTATATACACACAATACTATTCATGATTTTCCTAATATGTTTTTTTAGAGTAAAAAAACATATAAATGTATATTTATTTTTTTTGTAAATAACTTAATCATGCGAAAGTAAAATAACTTTTATTTATTTTTATGAAAACGACAAAATTCTCCACAACTTGTTTTATTCATACACTTTTTTCCTGTTTTACTTTTTATATATCCACATACGTAAATATAGCATGCATTTTCTATTTTTTTCTTATTCGCGTTCCAATGCTTACTTGCATCATCAAAATCAAAGACAAACTCTCCATAATAAGGTTTTTCGCATTGATTATTTAGTATTTCTGTATCCGCAAAAAGTTTAGTTTGACTACGTGTTCTCATTTTTGATTGTTTTGTTCATTGATGTATTTCGAAAAAAGTACATCAATTTTCTATTTATTTACATACTTTTCTGCAACGACAACGTTTTGTGACTCTGTTGCGTTTCTTACCGTTATTACATTTCTTGGATTTTCGCATGTTTTTTTTGGATTTTCGCATAGTTTTATTGGAAGAAGTTCTCTTTGCTGGCATTATATAATTATATTATAAATTAATTTTTTCATAAATATATTCATATAAAATAGTATAAAAAACTCCATATGATAAATTTGGATGTAGTTTTTTGTTTTCTATTGTAATTGAACACCCTCCGGTGGCAATGCTGGATATATCGAATTTATTGATTTCATTTTCAAAACAATATTTTAATATTTTTTTGATGTTCTCCATGTTCTCATTCGAAATATGAAGGTGTAGTGATAGTTTATTTACAGGAATTCCTAAATATGTCGCATTTTCTATTATATAGAGAAAGTTCTCAAAAGATAAATTTCCACATGTATCTGATAAACATATTTCATCAAAATTATAATTTTCATTGTAATATAATAACTCATTTATAATAAAGCCTTTGTCTATTTTACCTACTATTGGACATTGGTCAATACATGATACATACAATTTCTTTTTACCATTCTGAATGGAACCATTACCCAATCTTTCAAACATTGTTCTCAATTCTTCTTTTGTTCTATCCAATGTTCTAGATGTATTTCTTAATTGGAACGAATTTGACACTGACGTAATAAACGAATAATTTTGTATTTTATTATTTATTGCTATATTTAATTTACTTAGTGATGGAACCAATACATAAACATCTGTATTTAATTTATTTCTATTAACAGAATCAATTGCATGTTTATATATTTCAATCGAATCTTTCATAATTGGTAAAATACGATACGATGTTAGAGAACCTACTTCTATTTTGGGTGGATTTTCTGAATTCATTATGTTTTGAAACACTTTTTTCTTATGTTCTGTTGGATAATCATCCACTTTTGCATTTTGTAATCCATCTCGTAAGCTTACATCACATAATATAGGGTTTATTTTTTTATAAAGTTCTCTAAATGTTGGTAACGATTTAACATTACTTAACGTTTGCTGAGAACAATGTTTCATTTTTCTATATTATGTGATATATTTCTAAATATTTTTATTCATTCATTTTCAATGACAATAAATCTCTATATTTATCATTCAAAAGACCCAATATAGTTTCTGCCTTCAACAACTTATCACGTTTCAATAGTTCAGCGCCTTCTTGTATCAAATCTTTGGAATTTCGTATGATAAATTCAGCATATTCATATGCACTATGTAGTAAATTGGCAACTTCACTATCAATCATTTCCTTATATTTATCACTCATACTTGGGTATATAATTTGTTTTCCCATACCATAATATACAATCATTTGTTGGGCTAATTTCAATGCTTCTTCAAAATCATTTATTGCGCCTGTTGTAACTGAAACATCGAAAAATACTTCTTCCGCAATTCTACCTGCTAATAATATCATCAAATGTTCAAACAATGCTTCGCGTGTAAATATAGAGGAAGTTGCCGCTTCAAATACTGTGTATGCCGGGGTTTTTGGAGACGATAAATTGATTATTACTTTTGACATCTTGGAATGGTGTTTAGATAGCATACCTACAACTGCATGTCCCATTTCGTGAATTGCTATGCTATCAATCACATTTGAAGTGAATTCATGTTCATTGGGTTGCCATCCTACCATCATTTTGTTCATTACCGAATCGATATCTTCAATTGTAAACATTTCTCTATCATTTCGCAATGCATTCAACATGGCTTCATTTACCAAGTTCTCAATTTGAGCACCAGATAAACCGGTTGTTAATTCTACTAAATCTTGAATTATGATTGTTTTGCTATCATACGCCTTACCTTTCAGATGAATATTCAAAATAGCTTCGCGCGTTTTACTGTCCGGTAAACCAATGTATATTCGTTTATCAACACGTCCGGGACGAATTAGTGCGGGGTCTAATAGGTCGACTCGATTTGTTGCACCTATTATAAAAATACCCGAAGTATTTTTGAAACCGTCCAATGCTACCAATAATTCATTTAATGTACTATCACGTTCACTTGATGAACTTTCGCCGTCACCTGAACGTTTACGCCCTAATGCGTCAATTTCGTCTATAAATACAATACATGGCACATTCTTCTTCGCCAATTTGAATAATTCTCGAATACGCGATGACCCGACTCCTACATATTTTTCTTGGAATTCTGAACCGGATACTGCAATAAAAGATGTTTTTGATTCACCTGCAAATGCTTTTGCCAGCAGAGTTTTTCCATTTCCAGGAGGACCTTCAAAAATAATTCCGCGAGGTACACGTACGTTGTATTTCGCATATTTGGTATGGTTTTTGATTATATCGATACATTGGTATAATTCCATTTTGATGTTGTCATATCCTCCAATATTTGTAAAATTATATGGGGATTTTTTGATTACTTCGAAATTTTCTGATTTTGTGTCTTTTGTATCTGACATACCTCGACGTCTTTCAAATAAATCGTCATCATCTAATGGGTCAGCATTTGAAAAAGGGTTTACTCCTTCATTCCTATTTATAATAATACGAATACCTCCCACTACTGGAAACGGGATTGTTTGGTTATTAAACAATTCTTCATATCCATTATTATTACCTAATATTTCTTCATCGCGAATAGTTGTATTTTTTGAATTCAAACGTTTCATTAAATACTCCTTTTCGTATCTTGAAATAGGATATTTTCTGTTGTTATTTCCTATGATGTTTTCAATACGAGAAATTGTTGAATCGTCATTTGTCATATTTTCAATTTGTTTCATCAAATGTTCTCGTTGGTATTTTGAAATTGGATATTTACGAAATATATTAGATTTCATAGTGAACGTATTTCGTTTATTTTCAAATAACCCACTTACCAATTGAATTAAACATAATAGAATGAATGATGTTTTCATTATATTATATTATAGTGCTTTTTTTTATATTAATTTGTTTATTACATTTTGTTAAATGGACTATTACATCTGTTCCAATGGAACATCATATATTTTGTGAACCCAATATACAAATCCAGATATCCAACTATAAACACTATATGTTTTTATTTTTCTCGCATTCATTAACAAGAAAAATTCAAACAGTGTATCCATTATTTCAGATGGACGATTTTGGTATCCAAAATGTACAGTTCTCGTACCAAACATATTTATATCTATGTTTTTATCAATATATTTTTTGAAATATTCAGAATCACTCAATAATATATCACGTTCCTCTTTGTTTTTCATTAATTTATATACTATTTCATTATCATGTTGAGTGATATTTTGTCTAACTAATTCTTCGTCTCCTAATCTAAAATGTAATATATTGTAGTCATTTTCTATTGATTCAATGTCATCCATTTTTATTGAAATATATTCTTTGAAAAAATCGGTTGGTCTGAATATATTTTTTATAAATTCTTTACATTCTTCATCTATCGCATATTCGTCGCATAAATCATTTGTTAAAAACATTATAATATCATTTTCATTGGATTCAATGTATTTTTCGACTTCACCTGGTAGTACAAACTCAATATTATTTACATTTTTATTTACTAAATCTTTGTATTTTTCATTTGTACATTTTAGAAATTTTGATATAGGATGATGTTGTATATCAACAATTAATTCGAAATTCATTTTTTTCGATAGTTGAAATAATTTTACTGCTCCGCGTATTAAATCACCTAATCCCCAAAAATTGTCTACATCGGTTTTTTGGAGATTTTTCACATTTTGCGTCCATGTATGAATTACTATTTTTTTATCATATATTGTACTTTGTAACATTGGATTACGTTTATCTATAAATGGATATTTTGCTTCAAATAAATCATTCGGTGTGTATATATAATGGCTTTCATGCATCTTTCTTATTAATGAAAATACACTTTGGTCATGTCTGTGTTCATAAAAATACATATCATTTTCTGCTATACTTGGACTATCATCAATAAAATGATAATTATGCACAGTGAAATACCACATAGTTGCGATTTTCATTGTATTTGGGCATTTTTCTAAAACAAAATATGTTGATTGTAATTGTAATGTCGGTCTAAAATATTCTACTCCAAAATGATGAAATAAATCCATTTTTGTCCATCGTTCTTCGTGATGATACATTAAATCATTCAATTGAAATGATAAAAATCCTTTATCGTTTGTTTTAACCAAATTAAAAAATGATTCCAATGTCTCAATTCCTTCATAATTTATTTCACATCCTGCGTCCGCATATACTAATACATCTCCATCATTCATTTCGTGTAATGTTTTTAATGTTAAATATGATTTCCATATCCAATATCCATGACCCTTAGGGTTATTTTTTACAAATTCACCATGTCTATCCCAAAACTCGGTAAAAGATTCCAAATCCTTATCTGTGTATGGTCGTATTACATCAAAAACGTTCATCAATGAAACCTGTCGTGTAATACGTTTAAGTGCTCCTTCAAATTTTTCATTTGCAAAAGTAATAAAATATTTTTTAAAACTCATATATTATATTATTAGATTCCATAAGCTTTAATATATTTTCATCTATATTAAATATTTACGTTACCTGAATACGCATAATGTTTTGTATTTTGTAAATTAATTCCTATTACATTCAAATTGATATTACGAGATTTCCAGATATTTGTGTGAATCCATTCATGTTCAGGAGATTCACTAAATTCTATTTTTTCAAATCCATTCATTAATATAACATTATGATGAAAAATATAAATCATATCATCCAATACTATTTCATTTTCACAATTGTCATAATAACAATTTCCTATATGTTTCCAACATCCTTCACCGTTTACTGACATACCATATAATATTTTTTTTGGGCCACTATATACTCTTGCTCTTGCATTTATTGATTTATCTGATAATATTTCAAATTTAATATTTTCTAATAATTTCAAATCTGGTCTGAATTTAATATACCAGTCATAATCTAAATCATTTTTGTATTCTGTAATGAAATCACATATTTTACTTAATTGAAATTTATGATTTATCATTTTATATTTAAATGAAATAATACTTTCATAATTTGAAAAGTCGTCATTATTCGATATTCCACAATATTCAACTATATTATCTTTTTTCAAATAATCATCAATAATTTTTATATTATCTATATTAATAATGTTCATTTCATTAGAACATATTATTACTAAAATTTTCATTATATTATGTATATCTATAAAATATTTTTATATTATTTCTCAATGAACAATCATCACACTTTAACATATATTGAATGCTGCTAATTTTGATTTAAGTGAATTGGTTGCACTTTTGAGATTCAACGTTGTCTGTTTTAATTCATTACTTGCTTGTGTAATAAATTCTACATCTGGATTATTTTCCATTGCAATACTTACCCCATGTTCACATATAACATTCCAATTTTCAATTGTTGATACTGCTTTCTCTATAATATTTTTCTCTTCTAATGATAGGTCTGCATCATGAGGAACATTTGTTGTAGGTGTAACAAAATGTGTGATGTATTGCATTGCACAGTTGACTTCGTCCATAACACCTTCTAATACTATTTTGGTTTCGTGTGCTGATTTTGGGAATTGAATAGTTGTAGTGGTTAATATGGTTTGTTTGAATCTACCAAATACTTCTGATAAATTCCATATTTTATGTAATGCAATTTTGATTGATCTCAAAAATTCAATATCGTTTATAATATTGACATTTTGGAGTTTTATAATAAATCCAGTGAATAATTCACTTAGGTCATCAGCGGCTTTACTGAATTCATCAAAACCTTCAACATCAATATTCAAACTCATTGATTTCGATTCATTTGCTATTTTTGATGCGGCTTTGAATAATTCAGTATAATCGTCGATTGTACCCTTTCCATGGAAATCAGAACATTGAATTTTACTTGCATAATCTTTAATTTGACTCACCAATATAGAATTTTCACTTGTTGGGTCAAGTTCGTCATTATATGTTTCCACTTTCTCTAATAGTTTTTCTTCAATTTGCGGGTCATATAATTCTGGATGTGTTGTATCAAATTGGGTATATGCAACATAATCTCCACTTACAGTTAGACCTTCTTTATTTTGAATTTCTAATCCAGGTTCTACAATGGTTTCATTTTTGATATAAGTGATTATGGTAGGAATATTAAATGACATATCAGAAACTACACTATTATATGAAATATCTACGATATTTGTTACAATGTTACGTGATAAATCAATTATAATATTCATTGAATGATCAATATGGGGAATGTTAGGAATGTTAGGAATGTTAGGAATGTTGGGAATGTTGGGAATGTTGGGAATGTTAGGAATGTTGGGAATGTTGGGAATGATGGAATTGTTGGAATTGTTGGAATTGTTGGAATTGTTGGAATTGTTGTTGGAAGTTGGTGAAGGCGGTGAAGATGAAGGCATCTTATATTATCATCTTATATTATTTTATTTACAAATAAAAATTGCCTAAACACATCATATATGCTTTGTGATTCACAGTTTGTATTTTATATTTTATAATTGTATTTTATATGAAAATTATATCCACATTTTAGACATATTATATTTGTATAATATATTTGTATATTATAATATATAAAATGCCAAGTACAAAGTTCGCACAAATCATGCTTTTTTACATTTTATTGACTTTCTTTATTATGCCTCTTCTGTTTTATTATTTCGTGAAAAAATCCGATGCATCCGCTGGTAATGGATTTGTTGTAGGAAGTATATTATCATTACTACTTTGGTTATTTTATGGTTCAAAGATGGTATAAAAATGTTATTCAATTGAATAACATTTTTTTGGTTATTAAAAATTTTTGATTTAGTTATAGTTTATATTACATATAAATAGTGTTTTGAATAAAATAGTCTCAAAATTGTGATTTAGTTTTAATTTATATTACATATAAAATTTGTTTACGAATTATTGTCCTTTTTTGAAGGATATTTTTTGATGGAACGGTTAGATTTTGTTCTTCTTCTCGATGAACGATTTGTTTTATTTGACCGTTTTTTTGAATTTGATGATGATGATGATGATGATGATGATGATGATGATGAAATTTGCTCACGAAGTTGAGTAAAATCATTGTACTTACCTGGCTGCTCCATTAATCTATGCGAGTACATTCTTTTATTGCTTTTTTTATTATCATCACCGGTTCGAAGATTTAAATTTCCAATAACAGGTATTTTATTTCCATTCAACTCTTTGTTATAAAATATTATTTGTGGGCGACTTCTTTCTCCTATTTTAACGCTATAAATTTCATACAAAATATCAATATTATGTTTATTCACTGTAATAGGATTTCCCGTCAAATTCAATATGAAAAAATTCATTTTTTTAAAATTATTTGGTATTGTAGTTATGTTGTTATAATTCAAGTATAATCCGCGTAATCTCGGTTCTAAATTTATAATAGTTTCAGGTATTTCAGATATATTACAATTGATCAAACTTAATGTTGATATTTTCTTAACATCTTCATTATTGAAAAGTTCATTTAAATCATCACTTGTCAATGATTGATTTTCAATAGTTAAACTATTCGTATGTCGATTTATTCTTTCTCCAATATTGCTAAATTTGCTCATTATATATAACACCTAGATATTTATGGTGCAATAATGACATTTTCAATATTCATCGTATTTTTACGAATACAACCACGTTTATGAGCTGCAAGTGCTTTCAAATTATTGGCTGTGAAATGTTTGCATAAGTCACATTTAAAACCTTGTTTTGTAGTTGTCGGTGCGAATTTCGTTGATAAATATTTTTCCAATGCCACAAACTTCATTTCATCCAATTGTGCTAATATTTTCTTGTGACTTTCTTTCATGACATTTATAATGCCTTCCTTTTGTGACAAAAATAATTGGAAATCTTTGTTGATTTCGTCTAACACATCTTTGGGGATACTTATATCATGGTCTGATTTGTTCAATTGCTTCAATTTGATGGATAAATTATCAATAATATCTACCGCTATTTTGATTTTATCAATGGAATAGTTGACATTATGAACAAAAATATGTATCATACCATTATTGATTTCGATATTGTAATTATCTTTGGATGAAATTCCTGAATTTTGGGAAAGAAAAATACCATGACACATACTCTCTTCAATACACAGTGTATAAGGTTTTAATTCTTCCTGATTCACATTTCTTTCAACATTCATACTGTACAATATTATAGTTGGTTTCATGGAACGTTTCATTCTTATTGACGCCGAATTATTTGAAATTTTCTTGAAATTCAAATCCGCAGTACAATATTGTTGACTTAATAAAACCACTAATTGATCGTCTGTATTTTCATCGCCATTCATTGGAGATGAAGGGCGACTTTTCTTCGTTATACATTCATACATTTCGGTTATTAGTAGCGATTGCTTATTTTGTGCAATATTCGTCAAATCTTTCAATACCGAAATATTGTTATTGATTCTTTCTTCTGACGAGTTTATATAACTATATAATGGTTGTTGCACATTTTGTAACATATGTGATGTTTTCACATTTGACAAATTTTCAATATTATCTTTCACTGACGTAATTGTTGATTCTAATTTTGTCATACCATTTACGCTATCATTTAAAGTTGATAATATGTGCGAATTTATACTTGAAATTGTCGTATTTGAGTTTGACTGCAATTGGTCAATAAAATCGATTAACATCAAATTAAGCGCTTCAAAATCAAGTTGTGGATTTTTTTCATAGAATTCTACTATTTTTTTGTTCGTGAGTTCAAGTCGTTTCATACTACTAGTATATATTATATATATACTATATTTATATGAATTGAACTTATTTTTATATTAGTTGAAAATATATTTAAAGAAAAAATAATATATTATATTTTTGATTAGCGGGTAATTTAATTC
>Ga0209088_10000098_pt1 | contig 63038 bp, 99 predicted proteins | sample S_140625_EF_Meta_FD_187324 | JGI IMG/M metagenome (GOLD analysis project Ga0209088, IMG submission 187324) | Freshwater microbial communities from Lake Simoncouche, Canada to study carbon cycling - S_140625_EF_MetaG (SPAdes) (version 2) | ecosystem: Environmental > Aquatic > Freshwater > Lake ... | reverse complement strand
AAGCCTATTCCGACCCGATACACGCTGAACTTGAACACGAAACAGAGGATTAAAAATGAAAACATCCGAACACTTTGCACTTGACGAATGGTTGTCAGACTACCCCGACAACCTGACCTATGACCAAATAATAACCATCTTGCGCGACCCTGAGAACACATGGTGCGCGGATGACATTACTGTTTGGGAAGTGGTAGAGGACTGCACTTGTGACCAAGTGGCGACCTTTATCGAGGACACAAAGAAACATTTTGAAAGGGTTACATCATGAACCACGCAGAACTAAAAGCCGAGATCATTGAACTGTTAAACGAAAACCATCCGGCAGAACTGGCACGACTTACCGGTGCAGATGACACGACTTGCAAAAAGATTGTGCATGAGCTTTACATGGAAAGATTCAATGATCCGAACTGTTGGCACGTTGAGCAGTCCGATGACATTTGGGTTATCTACGGAGACACCACAGACGAATGGATAGACGAGAACGGGGATTACAGAGGCTTTGACACCGAGGAAGAAGCAAACGACTACATCAAGGAGACATTCAAATGAAATGGATCGTAATCAACGGCAACCCGATAGATGGATACAAATACTATGGGGCATTTGCATTATGTGAACAAGCTCACCAATGGGGTAACGATTATTTTGATGAGTCTGGGTATTACATAGCAGAACTTATTGAGCCACAGGAGGGAGAAGAATGATCTATCACCCACGACTAATCACAGTTAACTTTGAAGAACTGTTCCACGATGCCGAGGGTTTCATGCTTAACGAGGATGACCTCATGTGGGCTTTGGGTATGGCACTCATAAACAACTACCACCACCATCCAATCGTGCCTCAGTTAGAGAATGAGATCGTCAAAATAGTTAATGAAAAAGCTGCGAAGCGAAAGGAAAAAGTATGAAAGTATCAGAACTAATTGCCCACCTACAAGAACTGCCACCGCACCTCGATGTTTTGATTTGGGACGCAGGCAACCGCATGGGTATTTCAATGGTAGATGACGCATTTATCCATGACGAGCAATACCCTTTTGTTGAACTAAACACAGACACAGACGATTAAGGAGACCATCCGATGAAATACGAACAAGTTTGCAAGGTACTTACTGACGCCAAGATTGACTTTTGGGTCAACGATATTGATAAAACTAAATACATCCATGTCAACTTTGATGCTGAGTTTGAACTAACACACGAACAAACAGCATTCATTGACGCTTACTTAACTTGCGTTGCAAGCGCAACTGAGGAAGAGTGCTTAGCCTTTTTTGAAGAGGAAGCACCGCAAGATGGCGATGCGTTCACAGACAAGTGGAGCTTAGGCACTTACTCATCCATCATGGACGCATGGTGCGTTTGGCAACAAGCTATGAACTACGCAAGGAGCAACAAATGAAAAGCTACAAAGTAATGGCTAAGTATACGACCTATGTTTATGAGTTCATAGAAGCAGAAAACTATGAGGAAGCATGGGAAAAAGCACACGAACTGGACGGAGGAACTTTTAAAGACTCCGGCTATGGTGATTGGGACATTGATAGCGTTGACGAGGTGAAAACATGAACTATCAATCAAGCTACTGGGACGATGAGAAGCTGGACATATTCCGAGACATGGAACGCAGGGCTTTTGCCGAGGGTAAACCCCCCGAAGTGATAGACCTCTACGGCTTTATTATCGACACCCTCGAAGAACTTATTCAAGTAAAAGAATCATTGGACTAATCATGGAAACAACTAGAACCTTCCCCCGCACCTTAGCCGAGGCTTTTCCCGATGATCCCGAGCACCGCGCCCGCTACGGATGCGCCATCCAAATCACAGGAGATCGTCCGACTTACTGGCAAGAGACCATACAATTAGCCGCAGTTTGTATTGCAATCGGCTACGTTCTTGGCAAAATCTTTTAATGAAGAAAACTCTGTTCGCAATCTATCTCGTAGAAGATGAAAAAGGTTTCGTAACTGTCAAGTCTGACCACATAGGCCACGGCATGATGAGTTACGAAATCGGCCTAGAGATACTGTCAAACCTCAAGATCGCGGAGGCTATGCACCCCGAAATCTTGAGCGTTGACTACATGTATTACTCAGAGCAACTTCAATGACCGCGCTAGGCTTAATCCAAACCGGAGAACGCCTAGCCTTTGGTGAGTATCGTTAGCGTCCTCTCCCTCGACATCGCTCATCCAGTAAGGCCATCCGATCTCCTTAGCGACCCTCTCCCCCGTCTTACTTTTATCGTTGTCCGCAACGATGAGGCCATCCGGTAAGCCCACCGCTACCTTCTTCATGTTCCCCGCACTGAAGCACACATGAATGGTGTACCTCCGGCTCATCTTCTTAAACGCTTCTTGGATAGACAGAGCCGTTGCGTATCCCTCACAGAGAATATGCACACCCTTGTTATCCATGACCAACTCCGCATTACTCGTTCTCTGACCATACAGAAACTTCTTTGAGCCATCCTCCTCAATCAACTGACAACCGACTAAGTGACCATCCACCCGCATTGGTACGACAAGAGTCTTCTTACCTTCATGCCCCCAGATCATGTCCTCTGACCCGACAAAGCCCTTTGAATTTAGATACTCATGCTTGCCTAAGACTGTCTGACTTAGGATGAACGCTGCTCGTTTAACTGCATCCGCTTGGTCAGCCATGCGCTTAGCGTCAGCCTCCCGCATGTCCCGAGCAATCTTCTTTCTGTCCACCTTGATAGGTGTCTCCGTCTGCCACAAAGATACCTCTGTATCTGTTGCATGGTTCTGCACAAACCCATGATCTCCCATGAACTTGACTGCCCCGTTGCGCTTCCTTGGATGGTCATCCGTTGGGTATCTCCTCCACACTCCTATCGGTGGAGGAATGTCGATCAGGATGCCATGCGCCCTGCAAAATGAAATGAATTCCATTAGCTCATCCTCCTGATTGACTTGATGTATCTGTTGATTCCATCCTGAACAAACTTAGAGACCTTTGCATCGGGCATCACTGGTCTATCGTCCAACCCACGAGGCCAGACACCGAACTTCTCTCGGTACACATTAGCGGCTCTGCCTTTCGACCATCCGTTGTATTTCATGTACCAGTTCATCATCGACCACCACACCTGCTTGTCGTCACGGTTCATAGTTCCTGTGAGTTCTTCCATCTCACCCGCTACCGCCTCGACCTTGGTCTTTCTCTGCCGGATATGTCCACATGACTTACACATATCAGAGTTCAAAGGCCACAAAGCACCACACGCAGGGCACTTAGCCGCCTCTTTCTCTTTCTCAGTCGGCTCTTTCTTGGTTTTCTCTGCCCCGTCATCTAGTTCATTAACACCACCACCGAACACATCATCCCACTCCTCACGGAATCTTAGGTAGTTACCCGAATGATCTAACCAGACAGCGAACTCTTTACCATCATGACCACGCATGACCCGACCCATCTGTTGAATGTGAGAGGACAAGGACTTAGAGAACGGCCTAGCCGATACTCCAATCATTACATCGGACACATCGAATCCTTTAGTCAGGATGTCAGTAGCAATCAGCCCTTGAATCTCTGTGTCCGGCTTACTAAACTCCTCGATCACATCTTTCTTATACTGATCGTCATCCCGATAACTTATGTTGATAAAGTTATAGCCACGATCACCAAACTTCTGCGCCAAGTCAGCACCATGAGCCACACCAGAGCAGAACACAATCGTCTTAGCCGGCTTACCAAATATCTCATGGGTCTTCTTCTCCCACTCAACCACAATATCACCTGTGATCTGCATCCCTCGCTTAGTAGTCTCAACAGGAGACCACTCGCCCGCTACCTTCTTAGCCCCCTCCATGTTTATTTCTTTGGCAATAAATACTTTTAGCGGGACAAGCACCTTGTCATCTACCAACTCTTGTGTCGTGACAGTAGAGACCACATCCTCATAGACCTTGGCTAACCCCTTGGTAAAAGGCGTAGCACTTAGACCTATCACTCTGATCTCTGGATTGTTTTTAATGAACTCGACTGTTGCCGCCCGTGTCTGGTGGGCTTCGTCAATGATGAGTAGATTGAGATTAGGAAACTCATCCCTTCTCTCCAGTGTCTGAGCCGAGCAGATCTGTATCTTCTCCGATGGGAGATTACGCCAGTGACCTGACTGTAAAACTCCATGATCTATGTTGTATTTATCTAATCGTTGACTGGTCTGATCGCACAGAATGATCCTGTCCAAGATCATCGCGGCTCGATTACCCTTCATCTTTGTGGCTTCAAGTAAAGCAATAGCCATCTCTGTCTTACCTGCACCCGTGGGGGCATAAAGCATCAAGCTTTTCTTGCCCGATGCAAACCCCTCACGCAATGCCTTCAGCGTAGCCTCCTGATAAGGCCGTAACTCTAATCCCATATTGTTTCTCCAGCTACCCACACATTAGCCTGTGGGCTTAGGCTTAACTTACTTCTTTAACTGTCTTTGCATCGCTGCAATTTGCTTTTTCATTGCCGCATTTTCATTAAGCAATGTGTCCCGACTGATACGGGTAGACTTTAATTCAATCTCCAACAAACGAATATCCTCACGCAACTGCGCGATAGTGTTCTCAGCTAACTTCTTCTCTGACTCGTCAGCCGCATAGACTGCTACCGCCAGACGATCTTTTAGCTTGTCGTTCTCATCTGCCAATGACTTAATCACATCCCCTGAAGTGTCATGCTTAGGTTCATCAGGCTTTTCATACTTAGCTTTACGCTCAAAAGTTTTACCATTACGAGAAACTCTTACAACTTCCGGTTTTGTCCCGCCACGAACTGCCGCTACCAAGAATGCAGATACACGACATGCCTTAGCTATCTCAGTATCATTCCAAAACTGCCATTCAAAATCATTAAGCATAGACTGAATAGCATTACGCTTGTCTTCGTTAGTACGATGCCTTCCGTTCTCTGCATTCACACTAAATGATCGCAGGATCGCATCTCTTAATGTGCCATTGACAATTTGAACTTCAATGTCTTTGATGCCAGCTTTCTGGTGGGCAAAGTAACGGTGGTATCCGTCAGTCAAGTAATATTTAATGCCGTCATAGTACGCAAGCACCGGAGGAAACCTTGCACCACCCTTGAGTGCCTCTGCGTATTCATCCACCGCCTCTTGAATAATCTTGACCCGTGACTGTGTACCGCCATCTATTGTGAGTTGATTGAGTTTCATTTGCCTTGTCCTCTCATTGTCCATCCTATTAAAAAGTAACACCACTTGGTATTGATGTTTATATTTGTGTATCTCTTGCCATTCCAAACATCGGCAATGCTTCTGCCTTTGGTGGCCATGTAAGACTCAAACGCCTGTCGTGCTTCGTTCATGAGTTTGCTTTCAGATAGTTAATCTCCCGTTGGTAGTGGGCTAATAGCTCCTCCAACATCTTGCTGTATTTCTTTTCCCATTCCAGTTTTGCTTTTAGCTCTTCCATTACGATCTCCTTATTGCTCGTTTAGTCCAGCAGTTTGCACAATGCCATTTGTTGGGTGACATTTGGATGCCTCCCTCTGGCGGCTTAACTTCTTTACACTTATCACATGTCTTAAGTTGGTGATAAGGCTGCTTGCTTCCAAGCGTCAACTGTTGCGCTACAAATCCGTTCATTCTTCATCCCATATATCGTTAGGCCAAACTAAAACTGGAGTATGAATACCCAAGTAGCCGCCTTCAATGTTGAACTCTATAAACTCACGAGCTTCATCGGCCTCCATGCCGTCACGCTTCATAAGAATATCCCTGATCTTTTCTGCGTCATAAACAAGCACGTTGACTTGTCTGCGCTGTCGCCAAATCATGGCAGGGCCAATGACCGCTTCATCGTAGCCTTGGTATCTAATCATTTCTCACCCTTCTTTCCGTGCATCTGACCATGCAATCTAGGCCAGTGGTCATTGAGAGTTTCCATCATCATGTCTGCCTGATACTTTGATTCAGCCCAAAGTAAAAGTGCGTAATCACAGGCAGATTGATCTTTTTGTTTTCGATCTCTCCACATCATCTTACGTGCGTGAACTATCCAATAACATTGTGAAGCACGATGTTCAAAATACTCATGTAGATTGATTAAATGTGCATAAGATTTCATCGCTTCATATCCCTCACATAAGTGGCAAAGCTTTGAGCCGTGTTGCCAAATGATTTCATCTTGTCAAACTCTTTGGCAACCTCCTCTAACGTGTCGTTCCTGATCTTCTCTGACACCTCATTGATCTGAGCCTTGACCATCTGCCGTTTGCGCCAGCCCATCGCTCTTTCCCACACGTTTAAATCCAAGTCGGACATGGAATTCCTTTCAAGTCTGGAAATGCTTTATCTACTCTTGCTTTGATCCGCTCCCGCACAATCCGTCTTTCTTCAGACCCAATTAGTGCGGTTGTTACAAACCATTTGTATTGGTTATTTTCGTGCAGCCGTGCCATCGTGCGGTGTTTGTTCTTTCTTACTTTCATTTTGTTTCCTGTATTTAATTACCTCATTTAACAACTGCTCCATCTCATAAGACGCATTCAAATGGAACGGACTGTATGGCTTGCAATTAGCCATTGATCGCATCATGCCAATAGTCAACCTTGCCGTGCGTTCACTTATGGGCTTCATGTGTTCTTCTCCTTGAGTTTGGCTTCAATGGCTCTAACAAATCCGTCAATATCAAAAGTGTCCTCCCAATCCCACCACTTGAGGTTCACAATCTCTGCTTGTTCTAACTCCGTCAGCCCTACCCACTCACGCTCAGGCAACGGATGCCCTGCTTGCTTGTAGGCTTCATCACGCCACAGTTGTGCTCGTTTCCTGTGGTACTCACAGTTTGGGCAGTCGTTCATTGCATCTTCCTTCGCATTGCTTCAATGTCTGCCCGTTGCTGAACCATCAACTCATCCCGTTGCCGGCTTGCCAGTTCATACATAGCGCCAAGGGTTTCTATCTGTCCCTTCAACTTCTCACGCTCGGCAGAAGCAACAACATTGGCAAAGCGTTCAAACTTCTCGATGTCTTTTTCAGTGGTGTGCCGAATAAACCCAAGGCCAGCTTTGTTGGCATAGTCAAATAGTTCATCGCGGGTCATCTTGGTGCTTCCTCATGGTTATCAGGGTTGAACTTAGGAACTCGGTTGCCCTTGTCCTTTGGATTTGGGAATGGCGGGAACGGCCAAGTCATTTCGTATCCTCAAAGATCTCATCAAACTGCTCCACTAACTTCTGCGTTACTTCAGCTTCCACCCACGCCACCATCGTTCTGCCAAGGATGTTGTCAAACTCTGGAAATGTTTCTTTGAATCTTTCTATCTGCTCTTTGTCCATCACTGATCTCCTTTGTTTAATCTTTCTTTTCTCTACATGGCACTGCATGTCGTCCTCCCACGTAGCCCACTCAAACAACCACCGCCACATAAACTCTTCGTTCATGCACCCATGCTGGTACTTGGCCATCCTCAAGCATGTGTCTTTAGTTGGTCTGTCCATTCTTGATCTCCCTGATTACTCTCTTGATAATCGCAGCAGTTACCCCGAATCTCTCAGCAATAGCTTTCATGGATACACCCTCATTCATTAGCACCTCAACCCTGCGTTTATCCACCGATGTAGCAGGGCGACCAGCCCCTTTTCTTGCTCCACCATGCGTTAACTTCTCTTCGTTATACCTCATTGCTTATCTCCTGTTATACCTGCTATGTTTTACATTATTATTGCACAGTTCTGGCAGTTTGTGCCGTCTGTTGTAAAAAAGTGGTAGGTAGTTTCCCGTAGTTCTACGGTTTAGGTAAGTTGGTAACTTTGTTACCTTTAGCCTTGTTGCAAGGGCCGCAGAGCGGCTGTAGGTTCTCAATGTCCAAAGCCAGTTCAGGGTAGTACTTACGTGGTTTGATGTGATCCATATTGATAGGGAACTTGCGACTGTTCTCTCTCCCACATTTAAAACACACCAGCCCGTACCTCTCGGCAGCTTCTCGGCGAAGCTTCCTCCACTCATCCGTGTACAGGAACGGGTCTGCCGTCTTACGCAGTTCGTCTGCTACCTCGTTATCTGTCATGGACGAAGCCCGTACCGCCCAAGCTAGTTTCACCGCCTTGCGTTTCAACTTATTGGAAAGGTTCATTTCACATCCTTGGTGGGTGCTAGGCTCGGCTGGGCAAGACTCTGCCTAGGGGAGAGAGTATCTCCACCTAGGCGTTTATCCACATCCCCGGAGCCGTAGCTTAGTATCGTGTGGGGTGACATCAATCCAGCTTGTGTCACCTCTGAATGCTTTCCGTCGCTTGGCAACGTCTAGCTCGGCCATTCAGCCCGTTGCCGCCACCCGCAGACTTAACCACGGACAACAACGGAACTCCCCCGATTGCACCTTGCATCTTCCAGTGCTCTCGCCCCAAGACGGAACGTTGTAGGGTTGGTGGACTGCGGACTACACCTTGCGGCTTCCTACGCTTCCCTCATGCCAACCCAAAACCCGATAGTTTCTTGAGGCAAGTTACTGTAGGAGGAGAGACTGAGACTGCTCACATAAAGCAGTGTTTCGTCAACAAGAAAGGACAATGTGAAGGCGCTAACCCACCACCAGTCTCAGTCTCAAAAACAAGAAAGCCACTTAAGGCTACATTCCGGTTGCGACCTTGCCTAATATCTCTCCGACCGAAAGCATTAGGTAAAGCGGAATATAGCCTTAAGTGGCCTAAACTTGTCACTCGCAACAGTAACGAGCGGATTATAAACACAACTTTTCCGGCTTTGCAACCCCCGTAGAAAATAGAACAATTTTCTAGGTGGCAACGTTGCCACTGTTGGGGCAAAACCACATTGCCCTATTTGCCCCAAAAAAAGTGGCCTCAGTTACGAGGCCACAAAACCAATTCAAGGAAAAAAGCAACTCACAAAACAACCAGCCCTCTGGATTGCCTCCATATTACTCGCAGCGTTTAAGAATTTCAAGAGCTTCTTCAACAGAATTAACAATTACCAACATTCCACCTGTCCACTCATCGAAGAATTTCTGCTCGGCCTCGGTCAGTTTCCTTGCCGAAGGAACTTTGTCACCGTCCTTTACTTCCATAAGGATCGTATAGCCCTTGTAAGCCACTAAAAGATCAGGGATGCCATCACCCTGCGAGATGATTCTTACGACCGCTCCTGCGCCCCGTAGCGCGTCCACGATTTTGTTTTGGTTAGCGTCGATTCTGTTGGCGTATCTCATGGCTTCTCCTACCTGTTAAAAATATTTTAACCTACCTATTGCAAAAATGAAATGTAGCAGGTATAATCTATCAAACACTAACAGACAGGAGTGATTATGAAAGAGGAAATAGAGCAACTTAAAAAGAAGTTAGAAGAAGAAGAAAGACGCATCTACGACAAAGACAACCACGGCGACTACGCAATCAGACTTCAAAAGAAGATTCAATTGTTAGAGCTAGGTTGCAAAGTAGAAGAAGATCTACACGGCTTACTTGTCAACAATAAATTTATTGTTGGTATTGGAAAAGATAAATGGTGTGTTGCAGGTAAATACAAGTGGTATCACTACAAAGACATACCTTCGTTTGTTAACAAATATGTGAGAGCAGGATAATGAAGTTCACAAATAAATTTAATCTGCCGCAGACGTTCGTCAATGTAATCCATCGGCCAACGTACTCAAAAGGTAAGGCACATATCTCTGCTACTGAGATCATCAACTCACCTCGTATTGTTCAGTTGAAGAAGAAACACTGGGATGACATTGAGCAAGACGCTAGTGAAATGGTTTGGTCACTGTTCGGTTCTGCTGTTCACAACATCTTGGAGCACGGCAAAGATAAGAACCACATTGTTGAAGAGAGACTCCACCTTGAGTTTGAAGGATGGAATATCTCTGGTGCGATTGACTTACAAGAACTAGAGCCGAACGGAACGATGACTGTCAGTGACTACAAAGTTACTGGTGCATGGGCAGTGATGAATGAGAAGGATGACTGGCACCGCCAATTAAATATTTATGGTTGGATGGTGGAGAAGGTTAAGAAAGTACCCGTTGGGAAGCTTCAGATCATTGCCATCATTCGTGACTGGTCTGCCCGCGATGCGGCTTCTAAAGAAGGTTATCCACAATCACCAGTAGCGACGATAGATATTCCTCTGTGGACATTTGAAGAGCGCGAAGCATTCATCACCAAACGAATCTACGACCACGGCACTGCTCTGTTTGAGATGGAGACAGATGGTGAGATGCCAGACTGCACACCCGAAGAAATGTGGGAGAAGAAAACTTCCTATGCTTTAAAGAAGGATGGGAACGTGAGAGCAAAGAGTGTTCACGAGACACTTGAGGAAGCCGAGAAAGCACTGGCGAAGTCCGAAGAGACAGCCAAGAAGAATGAGAAGTTTGTTATCGAAGTAAGACAAGGTGAAAGAACAAGATGCCGCAGCTACTGCCCAGTCTCAACGTTCTGCACTCAATACCAAAACTACCTAAAGGAAATACCATGAAGCCAGTTAGCCTATCGCTCACACAAGAGAGTGCTGAGTTGATTATCCGTGCATTGATTGAGATGCCATTCAAGCAAGTCAATCAGTTAGTTCATTACATAGACCATGAGATTGCTATCTCTCAACAACAGATGCCTGCTAATACAGTGACTGTTGCACAGAAAATTATTACTCCATTCCCAAAGTACGGCTTGAAGAAAGACGGTACTCCCAAGAAACGTGCTGGTCGTCCAACTAAAAATTGAGGTGAATCATGGAAAAAGCAGAACTCAGAAAAGCATGGAGAAGTGATATTGAATACAAAGGAGGTCACTGTCCAGTGTGTGATCGTTGGGGAAAGATTTACGGAAGGAATCTAAACCGATCTATGGCCAGAGCTTTGATCTGGTTATGCAGTGCAACTAAAGATGAAGATGGTTGGGTTGATGTTGCAAACAAAAGCCCTCGATGGCTTGTGAAAACAAATCAAATCCAATCATGCCGTTGGTGGGGTCTGGTTGAGAGTAAACCCAAAGATGAGACTGATGACGACAGTAAAAGTTCATCAGGTTTCTGGAGACCAACTCAAGCAGGTTTGGATTTTGTATTTAAACATACAAGAGTTCCAAAGAAAGTATTTACATACAACGCCAATGTTGAGGGGATAAGCGAAGAGACAGTGTTTATCGAGGACTGCTTCAAAGAGTTCTTTGATTACCAAGATGTAATGAATTCATTTTTTAAAAAAGGTAACTAAATGTCAGTCCATAAAAAGCTAATGCAAGCTAGGGTCAAGCTTCAATCCACAGAGATGAAAAAGTCTGGCCTCAATAAGTTTGCCGGCTATTCATACTTTGAGTTGGGTGACTTCATCCCTCACATCCAAACTATCTTTAATGATATTGGTCTGTGTGGTGTTGTCTCTTTCAATGTTGAGTATGCAACTCTGTGCATCACAGACGTAGATGACGGCACAGTCATTGTTGTTACCTCACCGATGGCCGAGGCAAATCTTAAAGGCGCTCACCCCATACAGAACCTAGGCGCGGTTGAGAGTTATCAACGCCGTTACCTCTGGATGACGGCGATGGAGATCGTTGAACATGACATCATCGACTCTGCTCCGTCGGCTGAGCCTAAGCCAGAACCTAAACCTGAGCCAGTTAAGAAGACACCCGTTCCTTTGAAGATGGAAGGCCGTGACGATAAGTCTTGGCACCTCATCGTAGAGAAGGAACCCGGAGACTCATCAGAATCTTGGATCACAGCCGTAGTAGACATCACTAAGATGGGTCTAGCAGAGACCCACGATGAAGCTGAAGTCATGAAGCTGTTTACCAACAACAGAATTATCTTTGATCGTCTGAAGTTAGAAGACGTTGAGAGATATACCGCGCTCATGGGCGCATTCAAAACCCGCAAAGAAGAACTGAAAGGATAATCATGTCTAAATACCCAAACTCAGGAATGCTCGGCAAAGCTAAGCAGCCTAAGATCAACCCACAATCACCAGACTACACTGGAAGTATTGATGTTGACATCTCTCTCATCAAAGAGATGTTGGAAGATGCCCGTCAAGAGGGCGCTGACTCCATCAACATGAAGCTTGGTGCTTGGATCAAAGAAGGACAGTACGGTAAGTTCTTTAGCATCAAAGTAAATAACTATAAGAAGCCCGCACAACAGCGCAACATTCCTGCTGACGATAGCGACATTCCCTTCTGATGCAAACAAGCCAGTTTGAGAGCGTAAAGGTAGCTCTCAAGCAAGACAAGACTGGGTTTGTATTGACACTCTCAATACACCCAGACGACTTGCCTGAAGAAATCTTACGTGACTTTGTAGGTGCTAGATACCAAGTAGTTATGGTGCGACTTAACAACGAAGAACGTCCAATGAACAGAGAGCAAGAGCACTCTAACGATGGCGTTCGTACTGCTGGGATGCTCTGTAGAGATCCTCAGTTCCACAAGTTTCTCTACGACGGTGGCCACATCTTCATTGCTAATGAAGAAGAGGCAACTGATTGGATGAAAGAGTACTTGGATATAAATTCAAGAACAGAAATAAAAGAAAGTGCCCGTGCTCAAGAGAAGCTACGCGGCATAACACAGGAGTTTTCAGCATGGAAGATAACCGCTTAGTCCCTTACTCAGTACACCTTAAACGAGAGGTGTACGACAAACTAAAGCTGGCCGCTGGTCAGCGCAAAGCTTCCGCTCTGGTACGTGATGCTATTACGATGATTGTCGAAGGCGATGACGAGTTCAATGGTGGATACAACAAAGGTATCCGCGATGCAATCTCTGTGATCGGTGAGGACGAACTGGCTACGGCTATTGCATACAACGGCGAGACTGTTGCGGATCTGTTGGCCGAGAAACTTATCGAGATGATTGTTTCTCAGAACACAAAAGGTAAATCCAATGGTAAGAAAAAAGCCTGAAGGTGTGAAGAGTCTTGTTCAGTTAGAACCTATCTCTTTGGACAAGATTACGATGCTTGACTTCTTCGCAGCCTTTGTCCTTATGGGCTTAGCCGGCGGAGAGGACATGCAAGAGAACGCTCGCATGGCTTATGACCAAGCCGAAGAAATGATGTTAGAAAGGATGGAAAGATGACAGTAATTTATGGCGGGAATATGGCCTTCCCCATACACAACACTGGCCACGGTGCACCCTTTGATATGGGCATGTCTCTCAGAGACTACATAGCTATCCATGCAATGGTAGCTTTTATTAACCCCGATGAATGGCAATCAACTGTAGGAGATGTTTCTAACCACGTTGCATTTAATGCTTATGCAATGGCAGATGCCATGATTGAACACAGGGTATCTGGTGAACAATAAACTCACAACTAAACAGCGAGAGCACATAGGTAGGGTCAAAGAACTACCTTGCTCTGTCTGTGATGCCCCTCCACCTAGCGCTGCCCATCACGTTAAACAACATCAGCAATACACAGTGGTAGCCTTGTGTACTGACTGTCACCAAGGCCCAATCATGGGCTGGCACGGTCAGAAACGGATGTGGGCTATCAAGAAGATGGATGAGTTAGACGCTCTAGCTGTAACTATCGAAAGACTATTGGAATGCAGGTAACTTGTGTACTTACTTCATGCGGTAGGTTTGAACTTTTAGACAGAACTCTGCGTTCTTTCTTTGAGTTCAACACATTCCCCATCAAGCAGTTCATCATTATTGATGACTCAGGGTATATAAATGCGGCAATAACTATCAAAGAAATGATAGACAAGATCAAGATTCATGAGCCTCCGCAGTTCATAGTCATAGCAAACGAACATAATATTGGACAAACTAAGTCAATAGATTGGGCCTACTTCCACGTAGAAACAGAGTACGTCTTTCACATTGAAGATGACTGGGAGTTCTATGCACCCGGATTCATAGAAGAATCTGCACTAATAATGCAGAGTAATCCTTGGATCATCACAGTTTGGTTAAGAGCGCATAACGATACCAACGGCCACCCAATAGAGAAGTTAAAGGATCTGGAGTTTCCATTGATGTCGCTTGGCTATTCAGAATGGTGGCACGGGTTTACTTGGAACCCCGGCCTTCGCAGGTTAAAGGACTACGAAATGGTCGATGGCGAGGCCGCAGCAGGTAAGCATTACATGCGTAAAGGATTTAGAGCAGCCATCTCCAACAAAGAAGATGGCTACGTTAAACATATAGGCTGGGGCAAATCTACAGCCGACATAGAAGGAACCAACAAAGCGTAGAAAATTGTTCTGTTTTCTACTTCATTGCTTTCCTAGTATCTTCAGCTTGCTTGGCTAGCATGGAGATCAACTCTTTCATCTCGTCAATCTGCTCCCGCTTTGTAGCCCCGTCCATACTGGTGTCGTTAGTCACCATAGAGATCTGCTTACGGATGTTAGCCATCTGTTTAGAGGTCTGGGTGTACATCTTCTGAAGAGCAACTTTATCACCCTTCTCTTCCATGATCTCTTGGACTTTATCCATCTGACCAATCTCAGCATAGTGACGCATATCAGCAAAGGCTTGTTGGATCTGCTTGTTGTTCTCGTAGAACGCAGTCGTGTACTGAGACTGATTAGAAGGTAAGCTCTTTACAAAACCAAGGCTAGCCTTGTCCATCCATTGAGTATCTGGATATGCACCTTCTTTGAACGGCATGACAGCGTACATAGAAGTGGTAGCAACTGTTCCGCCAAGCCAGCCGAAGTAGCCCTTAATAGCATAGTCCACCTGAACTGGGCTTAACTCTGCTTTTTCTGGCAAAGCTATGTTAAGTACAGGAGCCAAAGCTAAAGCCAAAGGACTTGTAGTGTCAGCTTTACGCTCAGCCTTAGACAGAGCCTCCATACCGGCAGTCTCAATAGGCGCACCAGTAAAGCTATCTTTATTAGCGTACAAATCTACAACAGGTTTGATAACCTGTGGCAGTGGGTTCATCGCAAATGTGTCAAACATCATGCGATTAAGGGCACTTGTAAACTGTTTACCTTCAGCGTTGGCATCGAAGATCTGCTCGGCTGTACGCTCGGCAACAGTCCCAAGAGCACCAATCTCAAACGGCTTAGGAATACGAAGAGCCGCTTCCATGCCGGGTAAACGGATCCACCAGAAGTTATCTCTGTCCCAGTCACTACGCTTTTGGAACTCATCGTCGTCTTTGAATGCACCATACAGGGCAAGCGAAGCAAGACAGACTGCTCCTGTGATGATAGAGAAAGCTTGAGCCTTCTTCTTATCGTCAAGGTCAATCTCTTTACCAGTCAATGAGTTGTAGAACACACGGCTAGTAGGAAGAATGCCGTCACGACCCAGCTTGTATAAGCCTTGGATACGTGCATTCATAAAAGGTACGACCTGAGTCAAGTAACGGAATGCTCCGAACGATCCCTGCATGGAGAAGTCCATCAAGTCACGGGCTTGGAAAGAAGCTTCTAAGTGAGAATAACCTGCCTCTTTCAACTGGTTATAAAGCGCCATTCGGTTAGCAGCTTCAGACTTGTTACCTAACTCCTCATACTTCTCAAAGAGCTTAGACAAACCAGCTTTAATCTTGTCTGGTGTATCTAAGATGTCAGACTCTTGAACGCCTTTAGCCAGTAGTCTTTTAATTAACTTGGCCTGATTACCTTCATAAGCTGTACCAAAGTTAAAGATAGCACCACCGGCCAGAGCAGAGATGTGTGCAGGATTGTTCTTGTCAGTAGCAATCCATCCTTGTACAACGTTAGCAAATGGATTCTTACTTAAGTCAGACACAGCCATAGATTGAACTGAATCTCGGAACAAGTTGTTTACTTTGAACGCTGGAGACATCGTAACGCCGTACTGCAAGATGTTCTTGAAATCACGAGACACATCAAGGAACTTAGACTGTGGCCCTAAGTAACCAATAGAGGTAATGGATTCAAGCAAAAGAGGATCTTTGATGGTGTAGTAAGCAGGCTTGCCGTCTTCCATAACCTTAACGGTATCTGGGCCGGCTTCTGTAGCTCGCTCTACGGCATCTAGCTTCTCAGCATCTTTGACAGTTGTTACGGCGGCTTGGTTCTTCATCGACGCAGACAGGATGTGACTCCAGTTACGCAGAGTATTCTCCATCAAGTCACCGAAAGGACGCTCTCCTCCGCCTTTTAAAGCTTTGGAAAACTGCTGACGGGTCAGACCTGCTGATGTCTGAGCGCCTTGAAGATCACCGTTTTCCATCTGGCGATAGAAAGGAATGTAGTAAATGTCATTGACAAAGTTGTCGTAACTAAACTTGTCAATCAAACCTTGATCTAAAGCCACATCCAAGACGGAACGGTTTAGATTATTCATATCTTTAAGGACAGCAGCATAGACTTCAGCACGAGGTTTGCCGTTAATAGTTCCTTCAGACAACTGCTTACGATTGGCTACCATGTAGTCCATGTCATCGCTACGTGAACGTTTTGGTTCTGGCAGGTTAAATTCACGGTTCAGTGCAACCCACATCTGGTAACGATCCACCTCAGAGCCGACAGGCTTGAGCGTTTCGATGAGACCTTTGGTGTTGCCTTTAATGTTCAACGCACCGCCATCATTAAAGACATGACCGTTAAATAAGATACCTTCTAAAGCACCGTCAACACTCTTAGATAAACGGGCTTGCATGTAGCCTACGGGAGAGTAGTCTTTGATCGTGCGGTACTGGTCAGCAATACCCTGAGCCAGACGCTGCCAGAAACGATCCTGCATGTCAGAGATCTTCTCGACAATCGTTCTGGTCTGTGGCTTGAAGACACGGTTAGCTGCATCTGTAAACTGTTGGTTTACACCAGCCATCACTTCAGGCGCAAGGGGCTTTTGTTTCTGTAGGGCAGTAGAGACCTTCTGCTTAACCTGTTCTATCTTAGATGGCTGTTCCTCGGCACCTATTTCTCCCTTAACAGGATTTCTAATAAACTTAGAAGGTTTCTGTTGAGAGATCTTGTCCACCAAGTTCATGACTTCAGTCAAAGCATTAGTATCTTTGATGCCAAGAATGGCGGCAACTTCTTCTACAAACTTAGTCCATGCAGACTTCTTACCCTGATATGGGACTTGCATCAGCATGTATTGAAACTCAGGGTTACTCATTGCTTCAGCAGTAAACTCTACTACATCAGACAAACCATAGACTTGCTTAGAATACTTTCTACCCCAGCCATAACCTTTGCGGTTTAGTTCCTTCTTTACATGGTCAAATAACTTTTGAATTTGTTCAACGTGTGGCTTTTGTGCATTGGTTGGGAAACGTTGAGCTAACGCTGTTAAAGCATGGGTTGCCTCATGTGCATTAGTCCACTCATCACCAGCGTGAGAAGGACGCATCTTAATAGAGTGGTCTGTGTAAGTGTACTGACCTACCCAGCTTCTGTTAGAAAGACCGCCGGGTTTGTGAAGCTTAACTTGACCTGCAACATTCTGACTAAGTTCACCAACTCTTTTAATAATTGGATTGGTACTCTTGGCCATAGCATCAGCCAACTTTGTAAAGCTACCTTGATTATTAGCATCTCTATATTCTGGATTGTCCTTAGCCACAGGAACTCGCTGTCTAAACTCCTCAAGAGTTTTAGGCATCTCATTCTTTGTAATTATTGGAGGTTCTGGCGGAGGAGGAGCTTCTACTTCTGGAGGTTTTACATAGTCAGAAATAGGTGGAACTTCACGATCACCTCGTGGCTTGTATGTATCAGGCGCAATGAACCAAGGCTCACCGTTACCTTTGTAGTTCAAAGGTAAAGGCTGTCCGGCTTTTTGTTCGGCGGCAATAGCAGCTTCTACATCTTCACGGGTAACAATGCCAGCCTCAAAGTCTTTAACCAAACGCATAGACGCAGGCGTATTAGTACGGCGAGCAATCTCCATGTATGCGTTGACAGGATCAATAACAACTGGAGACTCAGGTTTATTGATTGCAGTCTCAGGCAGGTTCTTAGTCAGCTTGACTGGAACGTCCAAAGACTGGATAGCAAACTTACCATCAACTGTAGGGTGAGGAACAATAGCCAAGCTATTAGGATCACCGCCTTGGTTCTGAAGCATGTTCTGCATGACCAATAAACGGTTCTTTGCAGCACGTTCTTCAAGGGGACGGTTGTCCACAATCTTGGGCGTAGGTGTCTCTTCCACCACGGGCGTGGTAGGCTGTACGCCCGGAGTCTTAGAGGACGCACCAGTAGGAAGTCCTGCCTCTAAACGCAGGCGATCAATCTCAGCTTGCTTAGCCTCCAACTCTGCAAGAGGTGTAGCTTGAGGCATCTGCTCATTCAAGCTAGGCTGTGTCGCGGGAGGTGCCGCAGCGCGAGCGGCCTTTTCTTGTGGTGATTCAGGTAATGCAGTAGAAAGAGCTTGAGACTCAGCATCAACTTTCTGTTGAAGCATATTGATACGCTGACGACCAGCCTCTTCAGCAGACAGCATAGGTTGCTGTTCTTGAGGTTGTTGTTTAACACCAGTGATCTCTTCAATCCTAGTAAGAATCTCAGGTGGTAACTTTGTTACATCAAACGGAGTTGTCTCTGGCTTTACTTCAGGAGCAGCAGGACGGCGAGCTAAACCAGCCGCACCACCCAAACCTACGCCACCAATAGTGGCCATAGCCGCAGCTTCACCTAAACCTTCAGTCAAACTTTGCTCAGGTTTAACCTGTCTCATAGCCAAGTTCTGAACAAACTTACCACCGACCTCTTCAGGTATCTCACCAATGGTTTCACCAAGAGCAGCACCGCCAGCAGTTTTTAATCTGCCACCAAGACCAGCCGCTCCCTTACCGGGAACACCAGCCAAAGCTTCCTCAAGCTGACGAGCACCGGGTAGACGTTGAGCCAGTAAAGAAATAGTACCTGCGGCGGCACCAGCTTGACGCGCTAAAGTCAAAGCACCCTGAGCAGCCTCGGTATCTGTAGCACCTTTACTCTTAAGTTCTTTGTAGATGTTCTCGTATGCACCAGCACCTACGTCAGCACCTTGCTGTACCGCGCCAGCACCCACCGCTCCAGAAACCGCAGCCTTACCAGCCGCAGCTTCAGCCGCACCGAGACCTTTAGCCGCCATACCTACACTACGGGCAGCACCAAATGGAATTAGCAATTGAGGAGCTTGCTCTGCAATAAAAGACAACAACAATCCGGGATCTTTGACAGTCTCACCAAGTGCAGTACCAAACGCTTGAAACTGTCCTTGCTGTGCAGACTCAGCAACTTTCCTAGCCCGCTCAGCCTCACGAGCTTTGAGGCCAGCAGACTTCATCTCTTCAGCAAACTTAGAGATCTCCTCGCCAGCACCCAAAGCACCAGTCTTATTAAAGTTACCAGTAGCTAAGCCATAAAGCTGGCCGGGCAGTTGAACTAAAGATCCAATACCACCAATGACACCAGCACCAATGTCTTTGGCGGCTTCTCCGTATGTTCTTTCTCTGGAAGGAGCAGTAGGTTGTGGAGCAGATCTAAGCGAACGGTATGCGGAGGCAACCGTATCAAAATCAGGTGTGCCCTTTTTATCTTGGTTCTGTACTAACCATTCTGCATACTGTTCTGCTGTTGCCATTACTTTGCTCCAACAATTGCATCTGCCGCTTTAAGTAAATCACTCTTAGGTGCGTTCTTGCTACCCGACTGTTGCATCTGTTGGTCAATAAGATTCTTACGAATACTAAACGCATCAGGCATAGGTTGATTCTTTTCTTTTGCAGCTTTGTTTAAGCCTGCAATATAAGTCATGCCTTGAGTGCTTTTCAAGAAATTGTCCACATCATCCGCAGCTTGGCCATAGGTAAGCTGACCTTTGGCCTCAACGCCAAGTGTCTTAGCCTCACGCATAGCATCCAGTCTAGGCATACCTCGTCTAACAGCTTCTGCAACATACTGTTCTTCAAAGGTAGCACGTTGTGCTTGAGGAATGCCTTTAAGTTCTTTCTCGTATTTAAACCGAAGATCGGCCAGTTCTCTTTCATTACGCAGGCGCATAACTTCACGGTTATCAGCACTTTCAATCTGAGCACCTTGACCAAGCAACTGATTGGTATCTTTAGCAGCGTTCTGTTTGAACTCAGCAGCTTTCAGCTTGTGACCGTATGCAGTATTAAAGTCACCCTTTGCCTCAGCAATACGGGCGTTCTCAAGTTCACTTTCCATCTTAGTAAGATTAAAGTTACGCTGTGTTACCAAGTCTTGCTGAGCCAACTCGCGGGAACGGGCACCTTCCATAGAAGTTAGGAAAGACTTACCAGCGCCAGTACCTAGACCAGCTAATCCACGACCACGGATACCACGAGTAGACTCACCACCCTCGATTAAACCTTGCCACAAAGAAGCACGAGCACGTTCCTGCTCTGCTCTATCAAATGCCGCTTGCTGTTTGTCGTAGCCTTGACGCAGACCTGCGATGCCTTCTTCAATCTTCTTACCCTGTTGCATAGCTAACAAAGGATTTTTAACGGCAGCAGCAGCACGTTCAGCTTCATAGTCTGGAAGCGTTGGCGTAGGCTCAGCAATCTTTGTCTTAAGAATGTCAAGCAAAGGAGATGCGGGTGCCGAAGGTTCTTGCGGTTGTTGCGGTGCAATAGGTACATTTTGTTGCATCACTTTTTGAGGAACAACATTAGCTATTCCGCCGGGTGGAATGTTTCTTACCTCTGGCTTAGGAGCAGGAGGTGGAGGTGGTGCAGGAGGTGGAGGTGGTGGTTGCACAGCCACAGGAGGAGCCATAGGTTGAATCATGCTCTTACCCATTGCACCCGCAGGGCCAGTCTCAGGACTAGATCTTTGGGCTTTGACCATATTATCTTCTGCAATAGCAGCTTCAGCTTGAGCCGCCGCATATCCTTCTGGATCTTGCTGACGTTGACGCAAACCATAGGTATAAAGCTTTTCTTTAGCAGCTTTAGCCGCAGCTTTAGCTTCATCAACTAAGTCGCCAGTAGCAAAAGAAATAATACCGCCAGAGCCAAAGTTCATCTCTCCGGTTGGCAACGTTGCCACTCCAGAGTCTTCTGGTTGAGCTTGCATCTGTGGCTCAGGCACACCGGGCGGAACAGGCATCTGAGCTTGAGCACCTTGCTGTGCCATCTGCTGAGCCATCTGTCTTTGCTTAGCCGCTTGCATCTGCATGGTAGACATCTGCTGTTCAATGTTGTCTTTGACAGTACCAGTGGGAGCTTGAGCAGATTTCTGCTCCATCTGTTTGCGGCGGTTCAACTCACCTAAAGCCAAGTAAGGAGGAACTTCAGGGTTCATTCCATTGGCATAGGACATGATTGCCTGTGTAGGTAGATCCTTTAGACGCTCTTGTATTTGAACGAGATTCATGTCTTATCCTTAGTCGATAACTTTAAGTTTCTTGAGCAAGTCGTATGTAGATCCTAACGTACCCACTGTAGACTGCAACGCACCCAAACCTGTCTGTGAAGCGGGAGTGGTAGAAACAGTAGAGATCGGTAGACCTTGAAGCATAGACTGTAAATATTGAGTCTGCTTCATTGGGTAGTCACGCTGAGCCAAGAACTCGTTGTAGTCAGCAGTAATACCTTCTTGCTCAATACCGCGCTGTTGTGCGCCAGCTTGACCCATAATGTCAGCCAGTGTCTTAGCTTGACCCTGCTCAGTATTGAACTGACCCATAGCTTTATCGTAGGCATTAGAGTACCCAGTGCCGATAGCTTGGTTCTGTGCTTGCAACAAATTACGGTTAGCTTCAGATTCCATAATAGCCTGACGGCCACCACCATAACCGCCGGCTTGGGTCATCTTAGCCATGCTAGGCTGAAGATTAATCTGTGACTGGCGGCGCAGTTCTTCTAACTGTGGTGTTAATACAGACTGCAAATACGGATTCATGTATTGAGAAGCAATACCTGTAGGCTGAGATGGAGCGTTACCACCATCACCCAAAGTACCACCCATAGGAGCACCCATAGGAGCACCGGCACCAGTACCAATAGCACCGGGAGCATACGCATTCTGACCCATCATTGGAGGTTGATAAGCGCCAGCAGAACTAAACGTATTACCAAGCTGACTAGGAAAGTTAAGACTTCCAAGACCTTGAAATACTTTATTCTGAAGACCAGACTCACCAGCCGTCATTGGGCCTTGGTAAACCTGATAGGGCTGCTCGGAAATAGCCTGAGCTTTTCCAAGCATGTCCGTTACATAACCACCAGCCCAGTCAGATAGAGTTGATTGGGAAGAGGTGCCGGGAGAAGGGTATGAGGTAGCCATGTTATTCCTTAAGCGGGAAGATGTTTATCAGCCTTGGTATTGGCTGCAATGTTTTTTGCCTTGGCGCGGCTAGCTTTAATGCGATCCATCATGGCGTAGAGTTTACGTGCTCCCGCCTCCGTCGAGCCATTACCAAGTTCAGAAACGATACGAGCAGGTACAACAAACTCACCGTCAGCAAGACGGGCGGGTTGCTTGTCACCAATGGTTGCAGGGATGTCATCAGATACACCATCACCGGGGCCACGGAGTAGTTGTCCACCATCTGAATACCCTCCCAAACTAGCTATACCGCCATTAGCAAATACTTTGTAAGAAGTGTCTTCAACATTTGTTGGGGGTACAACGGTAGTATTTGCCGGAGGGGTAACTACTGCTGTGTTAGCCGCTGTGTTAGTCGCTGTATTAGCCGTAACAGGTTTGTATTGCATGGGGCTAAAGTAAGTCACACCACCAGAACCGGGGCGGCGAGCCATATAGTTAGGGCCAAGAGCTTCTTGATATTTAGACTGAACGGTTGCCGCAGGAAGATTAAGAATTCCAGCTACCCGCTCTGGGCTAATGCCATATTCATTCATACCGCGAGCAACCATAGCCTCTGTCATGTTTGGACGGGTTAAATAGTTCTTGACATCCTGATCGCTTAACTTAGTCGTGTAAGGAGCCGAAGTTAATGGGACTGCATACTGCCGTCTTTCACCAGTGTACTTAGGAATACCACCTTGGTAGCCTGCATAACCACTGCTACTACCACCACCTAGTAGTTGTTGAGCTAGACCAGCGGCTCCTGCAACACCCAACATACTCCCAATTCCACCCTTTGTAAACATGTCTGCTAAAGAGCCAGTATTAGTTCTGGTGTCGTAGGTTAATCCCTGTGGAGAAGTCCATACTCCGTCTTTAAATGTATAACCGGCCATTGAATCAATGTTGGTACCAGATGTGTTATCTAGTTGGTTATACCCGGGAGTGGATCCTGTATCTAGACCAGTAGGGTCTGTACCCCCAAGATCAATATATTCACCAGTAATTTCGTTGTAGTAACCAGCCATCTCAGCCACCCTTCACAATATTAATTAAGTCGTCTAACGACATTGAGTCACTAGATTTCCCAAGGATTAAATCCAATGCGTCATTGGCGTTATTTTCGTTGTTTTTCTTCTCTTGGGCAATGTCTTCTAACATTTCGCCCTCCGCTCCCGCTTTGGTCACACTGAGAGCGCGGTAGTCTTCATCTTCTAGCTCACCTTTTTTGTCCAGCTTTTGTTTCTTAGAGCCAAACTCTTTGCCATAGTAGAAGACATTTGCCAGTTGAGGCAGGCCAAAAGCAGCAGCAATGTTCTGTGCTTGCGGCATTGTGAACGGCTCAACAGACTTAGTAGGTGTCAGACTAATTCTTATTGATACCGTTGGCGTAATGCTAGGCGTTGGACTAACGCTTGGCGTAATACTTGGAGTTGGGGTAATACTTGGGGTCGGTGTGACCGTAGGCGTAATACTAGGCGTAATGCTAGGTGTAATACTTGGCGTTGGTGTAACAGAAACACTTGGTGTAACAGTCGGAGTAATAGACACCGAAGGAGTAACAGTAGGTGTTATAGAAACCGATGGTGTTACCGTTGGCGTAACACTAACCGATGGACTAACCGATGGGCTAACAGAAACACTAACTGATGGTGAAACACTAACCGATGGAGATGTGCTTACAGACGGAGATGTACTAACCGATGGTGAGACACTGACTGACGGAGATGTACTGACAGATGGGGAAACACTTACGGAAGGCGATGTACTTACCGATGGAGAAACACTTACTGAAGGTGATGTACTAACAGATGGTGAAACACTGACCGATGGGGATGTACTTACGGAAGGCGATGTACTTACCGATGGAGAAACACTTACTGAAGGTGATGTACTAACAGATGGTGAAACACTGACCGATGGGGATGTACTTACGGAAGGCGAAACACTTACCGACGGTGATGTGCTAACAGACGGTGAAACGCTTACTGACGGCGATGTACTCACCGATGGGGATGTGCTAACAGACGGCGACACTGAAACACTGGGCGATGTACTTACCGATGGGGATACGCTAACACTTACTGACGGAGAGACACTTACCGATGGCTCAACTGATGGACTAACCGATACGCTAGTACTAACCGATGGAGAAACACTTACCGACGGTTCAACCGATGGAGACACGGATGGGCTAACCGAAACGCTTGGGCTGACCGTTGGAGATACGGAAACACTAGGCGTAACCGTAGGTTCTACAGATGGAGATACAGAAACAGTAGGTGAAACAGACGGAGTTACTGTGGGTGTTACGGACACAGAAGGAGTTACCGTTGGAGTCACTGAGACTGACGCAGACACAGAAGGACTTGGAGTAGGTTTCTGTGTAATCTTTTCTAAATCATCTGGTGTAACTGGATTACCATCAGCATCATAAAAAAGTACCGTTGTAACTTTTGGCGTAGTAGATACCGAAGGCGATACAGAAACACTAGGATATGTGCTGACATTAAGAGAAGGACTTACTGAAGTTTTCTTTGATGTCAGTAAACTTAAATCATCAGCCGTAACATAGTTACCATCTGCATCTTGAAATAATGGAATTGGAGATACTATTGTAGATACTACTGGAGATGGGGTTATTCTTGTGCCAACAATAGTAACTGTACCCATATCAGTCACATTAGGAGTAAAGTCTTTACCAGTTATCCGTTTATATTCCTCAAGTAATTCAGTCCTTGAAGGATCTAGTTTAAGTGCTTCTTCTAAATCTCTAATATATCCAGCATTCATTGCATCTTGAACGCCGGGAATCTTCATTAAAGCATCAATACCCATTGCAGTTTCTGCAACATCAAGACTACCAAATGTTCTGATTACATCAGCGACAGAAGCAAATGGTGATTTAGTTGTCTTTGTTGTATCTGTGCTAGTTATATCTTTAGCAGTAACATCTATTACTTCTTTACCAAGCAAAGCATCTAACTCTGCCTGAGTAACAATAGAACTTGTAGGAATAATTGTTCTATCACCAATAGCAGGATTTAATACCTGCAAAGCCCTCATTAATTCAGAACTAAATGATAGGCGTGGAATATCTGCTAATGCTTTATTTAATGATGCAGCATTTTCTGATGAAGTTAATAGTTGTCCTGTTTTACCATCAATAACTACTGGTATATTTTTTGTTACACCTGAAGTATCAATAGTAGTAAAAAATGCTTTACCAGTTGCAGTATCAATATTAACTTGGTTTGGTTTAAATTCTGGTTTAGGTAATCCACCTGTATATCCATCACCTGACGCAAGTTGCGTAGGACTAATTAAATTTATACCAAGGTTTTCAGAGTCACTGTTGTAATCGTAAATTGTTGTTAATGCGTTTGCTCTTTGCTCAGCTACAGATAAATTTTGTCCTTCTGTTAAACCAGAATCTTGAAGAGTGGTAACAACGTCGGTGCCAGTAGATGTTGGCAAACTTTTAATGGTGTCACCAAAGGAATTACCAGCACTAATCAATCCTGCTGTATTACCAGTCTTTGTAAATATGTCTAATGCTTTTACAAAGTTAGCCGCCGATGCCGCTACCTTTAAATTACTACTACCAGTAAGAGCACTGGCCGCAGAAGCCATGCCTGCATAATCATTGTCAATTATGGCTTTACCTAAGTTAGCCCAGTTAACAGCAGTACGAACTTCTGGTGGTAGTGTTGCTCCTGCTAGGTTCATACCTGCATTGATAGCACCTGCTACGTTTTTAGTATCAACAGCATTTACTAATGAAGCTACGCCTTTAGCTGTGTTCAAAGTACCAGCATTCTGAGCTAACCAGCTATCGTTAAATAACTGTTCTGCCTCGGCAAATTTACCTGCATTAGCCAGTGCATCAATTTGATCTTTAATTTGTCCAGAAAATCCAGAAGCCGCAGACAATCCACTAAAAGCCGCCGCCGCCCACTGACCATTTGCCGCAGCTTTGGCAGCGTTATAAGATTGAATATAAGGAGCCGCCGCTGGGTACATGACAGAAACTGCCGTCAGTACCATAGGTAAAACGTTCTGCGTGAAATCTACCCAATCACTTTTAGTACCTGTGGTAGTTGGAATAGCCAACCCAGTATTGGTAAAAGTAAACCCATAGTTAGTTTGATTACCACCTAATGTAGTACCTTGAATGTTAAGAGGTTTACCAGTTAACTTGTTGTAAATCTCTTCTTCTTCTACAGTTTGATCGCCCTGTTCAGTCGAAATGGTTCTTGTAACCATGCGTCTACCAATGTCGGAAAGACTGGTAACACCTTGACCAGATAACTTATTAGCAAAGTCCCACAGAACAGCTTCTTTCGATCCTAAACCACCATCATCTTTTCCTAATGCGCCACCAGTAAACAGACCACTCATCCCTTGAAGATTAGAGATGCTATTGATCTGGTCGTACAGATTTCTATTAGTTGTTCCTACAGTAGTTTCCCAAGCTGGGCCTCCGCCATAGCTAAAAGTACCATCGGCATTCTTAGTAATACCCAGCATGGTTAAGCGCCAAGGCTCCCATGAATTAAGGGTAGAAGAATTAAGTTCACCATATCCGGGGATGTTAAGTACATTCCCACCACTACCTGCAACAGCAAGTGTGTCAATAGGAACTACTGTTGGTGATGCAGTTGTTACTAAGGAATCAACAACAGGAGTTGGTGTAACTATGGGTGTAACTGAGACTGCTGGTGTGACTATAGGAGTAACCGCAGGTATAACTACAGGAGTCACTACTGGTGTCGGACTTACCTCTGGAACAGGTACAGGAGAAACAACAGGCGTAACTACTGGAGCAATAGCTGTTGTTTTTTGATACGGGGCAAAAAGACCAGCAATATCACTATCAGATAACCCCATAGCTTTAATCTGTGCAATCAAAGCATTGGTAGCATCTTTCCCGCCAAAAGCGTCATACACACTTTCATAATTAAAAGGTATTGTCTCAGACGTAGGAGTAACAACTGTAACGATTGGAGTTGGAACTACAGTTACATCTGGAGTTACAACTGGAGTAACAGATGTAATAGCTGGAGTAACTGGGATTGCAACTGGAGTTGGGACTGAAGTTACAACTGGGGTTACAACTGGTGAGACAGATGTGATAGCTGGGGTAACTGGGATTGGAGTTACTAAAGTACTGATACCTCCACTAATATTTGTAGTATCTACTCCAGTATTTGGAATAGTAACTATGCCAGTTTGAGGTGCAACAGCTTCGTATCTAGACTGAACATTAGATAAATTAGTACCAGTAGCACGAGCAATATCTGCTGGAGTCAGTTTAAACTGATCCATCGTAGCGGCAACAGTAGCGTCATCCGCATTGGGATTAGCCAAAAACCAATTAAATATGTCTTGGTCTGAAATTGCCATTATCCAACTTTCCAATTCGTACCATCAGAGTAAACAGGCACAGCCACCACTCCACCAGTCACAACGGTAGCCCCAAATGTTGGGCCTAAAGCATCTGTTACAAAAGCTCTTGCACCTTTGCCTGAAGTGACTGCACTGGGTAGCGTAGCTACTGTGTAGTTAGTCAAAGGAGGCACTACGCCAGAGGCTGTCAACTGCGTAGTTAACGCATCTAGCCTGTTGAAATACAGACGTAAAACATTGTTTAACTGGTCAATGTATTGAGCGTCATACTCTTGTGGAGCCAACGGCAAGTTAGGTGCGGCTACCTTGTTTAACTCATACTCAGACGTAATGATGTAGCTCATCGTCTGCCGTCCGGTCTGATGTCAATACGGGTAGAACCCAACTGCCATGCTGTTCCCAAATTGGTAGAGCCAACCTTTAAGATAAGCTGACGGCCACGCACACGGGTGTTAATCTGACCAGTAAAGCCTTCAGTAACCGTATAAGACGCGCCCGTTAATTTATCCACATTACCTGTTACAGCCGTGCCAGTGCCTGAACCTGAGTTCTGCATTGGATACAGCGTGTAAACAACTTCGGGCGTAGGAGAAGCATCCGAGCCAGAAAACGTCAAGTCAGGCAACATCCTCCAGACAAAGCCAAACTTGTCACCATCATCAATGTCAAACTCACATGAAGAGATGTAAGAATCAATACCCACTGGAGTGCCAGTTTCATTATTATCTAAACCATATTCTTGGTTCAAAATGTTGCTTGTAGATGTGCTGACGTTCAATACGTTAGCGGAAATAGGGTAATCCCTTAAACCAGAATCAAGCCATGCTGTTCGTGCCATAGTGCCGTAGTACCAGATACCTTTACCACCGGCTGGGTTGGCTTCTACATAGTTATAGATGACGTAGCGGTCAATCGTTGTGCTATTAGCAGAACAATAGAACCACCAGACTTCGTTAAAGCCTTCGTTGGTACTGGCAAATACTTGCTGGCCTTGACCCAAGTTAATGTCTTGGTAGATGAACTTACGCAGGTCGCAGTTCAGTGTATTGATACGACCATCATAGGAATAGAACTTATCAACGCCCATCCAGTAAACCACACCGGATGCTTGGGCTACTGCGTTTTGACTCAAGATAGAAATGTTGTCACCCAGCAACTGGCTAGACCACACTACGGGCGGCCCAATGTATTGGAGAGAATACACGGCGGCATCAGACCACACCACAATCTCTTGACGGGTTTGAATAGCTGTAATGATGCTTGAGCCGTGAGACAATCTAACACTACCGGCTTGATTTGTAGCCGATGGAGTCCAGTTAACTACAGATTCTTGATCCCCCCAACGAATTAACATGGGGTCTTGAATGCTAGAGCCGTAGTCGTTACAACCAAATGCAAACACAAACCGGCTGACATCAGATACATAAATGAAGTTCTGAATGGTTGGAACGTCAGAAGCCCCATACAAAGACGTTACAGGCACTGCGTTAGGCATGATGTAATGCGTACCAGACTGTGATCCAGTAGTGTTAATAGCCGACCCGCCAGCGGTCAATGCCAAGTTAAATGTTGTGCCGCCAGTACCTTTAACATAGTACGTAGTTCCCACAGATAAACCCGTAGGCAAAGCAGATGGATAACCTGAGTTGGTAATGATTACAGGAGTGTTATCTAACAAGCTAATGGTAGAAGTCACTACCGCAGGGCTGGCAATAGTCACCGTAAATGTAGCTGGGGACACCCCAAAGTTGGCATCCCAGTAATAGATTGGGCCACCACGGAATCCGATAATTAGGTCTTCACCAAAGTTAGACTGGCTCCATAAACGAAGAGCAGAGGTGGACGTACCACCGTAGCCCCATGTTCCAGCGCCCCAAGTGCCAGCACCCCAACCAGTTAATGGCGTTTCATAAGCCAGACCTACGTTGATTTGATAGACAGCACTGACAGTCGTACCACCACCAGCCGCTACCGTAGAGGTTGCTGCCGTAGCTGCTGTAATGGTGTATGAGTTGGAATCAACCAAAGTAAGCTGATACTCATTATTTAAGTCTAATCCACCCACCGTGGCCGCATTGCTAAACTTAACAAAATCGCCATTTGAAGCACCGTGAGCCGTGTGCGTCACAGTAACAGTGGTAGATAGGTTGGTTGTTTTAAACGGATTGCTCAGTACCGCTGCTGACCTAAGAGGCGTGATGTCGTAGTAGTTGCCACCGTTTTCTAAGTAGAACTTTAAGTTTGTACCAATACCCAGAAGGTTCAGGTTGGCTAGGGTAATGAAGTTCCACAGTGAACGGCATACACCCAAAAATGTGGACACTGAAATACGTGCCCAGCCACCCAGTTTTTCAGGTGTACCTTGGCGAAACCGCACTTTGTCGGACTCAAACCAACCGCCTTCGTTTGTGTAACGGGTGTTTTCCCGGTTCACTCCCGGTTTCAATGCAAGTTTCTTAAGTGCCATCGGTTAATCCAACAAAGCGCACTCAGCCGTGCGGCGTTTAAACAGACCCGGCAGTACCTTACCGCCACCTTTAGTCCAGAGCATCAGTTGTTCTTTTGCTCCTTCCCAATCATTGGCATTGATTTTCCTCTTTAACGTAGAAGTCTGCAAGCGTCCCGTGCCCAAGTTATAACAAAAATCCACAATGGCATTGCACTTACGAACATCTGTAATCAGGCCGGGGCAGTTACGCAAAACACCGGGCAAGTATGTATGTTCCAACTCAATCATCAAAAGCGCCCGTGCCGTGGGTTCATCCATCGGCGCGTCTTCTAAAGTTACCTTGCGCTTGTCTGCGTAGTAAGTAGAACCATAACCAATCGTGGCCACGCCAGCCGGACACAAGTACGGCTTGGCGCGGTAGCCCTCAAACTGACGGCACAGAGCGGCGGCTAGTTCTAGGTTCATTCTTCGTTCAGATGCTCGGCGGCAATTTCTGCCGCTTCGTCTTCAAGAATCTCTTCAAATCCACAGTTACATGGGCCATCTTCGTGAACTAAACAGTTGTTTGCGTGTGCCATTTAAATACCCCTTTGCTTTAAAGTACGATCAAGGAACCAGTAATTTATTGTCCCAGACAACAAAGCTGAGAAGTCAGGTGTCATCATGGTTTTAAACACTTCCACGGCTGGCGCACCAGCAAGCCATGCGTTCCACGCAAACCATACGTGGATAAATGACCAGACAAACAGTACCCAATATGTAACGACTGGACGGACAGAAGCTGACAGACTTGCTACCCAACCGCCCGCAGCTTTGACCATTTCGGCCTGTTGGGTAATGGCGTTGTTAAACGCATCCATGACGCCTACGTCCATAGCGGCTTCACGTTGAGCACCTATCTCGGCCAACTTTTGCTGACCTCGCTGGGCCTCCAAGTCACACTGATGTTTAAACATAGCAAGCTCGTGTAAACGTTCGTTCTTCTTGTCAAAGAACTTCAGCACCTCGGGGGCCATACGAAACAGGCCGCCAAACACCGAACCTAGAATACCGCCACTTAATATGTCAAACATAGTCAATCCTTACAAGATTTAGATTTTTCATCATTCTGCATGAGTTTGATACCAGACAGGAACCCAATCATGCCGCCTATAAGAGTAGAAAAAGCGGGTGAAATCATTTTGAATATCTCTGCGTTGTCCACTTCTTTTGCCCACAAACCCAACATAAAGCTGATTACCATAGCCAATACAGAGATGCACAGGGTTGTGCTGACCATCAGCGTGACGTACAACGTCAGCTTGTCCCTTGTGTCCGGCGAGGGCTTTCTGACTCTGGGTATTGGCTTCTTGGTCATACAAGTAAATCAATCTCACGTTTAAGGTTAACAATTTGAATGTCCAGTGTTATCTGACGCATCCTAAACTCATAAATCTCGTACTCATACTGGTGAAACTTCTTCACCGTATCGTCAATTTTTACCTGCAAATCCCGTTCGGCATTCTGTTTCTCTACCTTTTTGATGAAGACTTCCTGTTGCACCAAGCCTCTGGGCTGAACTACGGGATACCACTTGTCGTAGCTGACCTTCATTTCTTTTCTCGCTCAAGTGCATCTTTGTATCCATGAACAACTTTGTTACGCAACCATGTGGAATCTGCCGTACCCGCCCACTCTGCTAGGTTGTTCCAGATCACCATGTATTCCGTTGACTTGCAATGGCCTGCGTTCCGATCCAACCATGCCATCATTTCCTTGTGCCGCTCGGTCGGATCGTGAACTGTATAGCCAATTCCATAAAATTCTCGGACATGGCAACCACTCTTGGCTACGGCTCCAACTAGCCCTAACAGCAGTAACAGAATGAGCCAGCGCATTGATGCCCTTCATTTCAGCGTCCTGTTCAATTTGGTCATGTCAGCACACGTATACATTTGATAACCACCCAATATAGGCATTGGAATTGTTTCTATTTTCGCTGAAAATTCATCTGCTGCCAAGCGCGCAACATCCAAAAAAGACATTGTTTTTCCAGTTCCTACATTCCAAATTCCAGAACCTAGAAAATGGAACAATTTTCTGTGAACTTTGATGACCTCATCTACATGGATAAAGTCACGTTTAAAGTTTTCTGAACCTTCAAATATCTTAATCGTTCCTGTCTTTGCCTGCTCGCGAAACTTGTGAAACGGAGAAGCCTGATCTCCCTTGTGATCTTCATGTGGGCCGTAGACATTAAAGTACCTGAATATTTGAATAGGTGAGACAGGCCGCATCTCATGGAAGTATTGCTCTATCAAAGCTTTGGATTCTGCATATAGATTAGCCGGCGCTACTGGGTCAGTCTCTTTAAACGTTGTATTGTCAGGCCCATAGACCGAAGCCGAAGAAGCTATTTGAATAGGTATTCCATACTCTTGACACTTCTCCATCAAAGTAATGGTATACCCTACGTTCTGTTTACGCAGGGCTACCCAATCCTGACATCGTGTATCTGAGATGGCACCTAGATGTATGACCCTATCTATTCCATAAAGGGAATACTCATCCCCCCATTCACACAAGTCTAGGTCGTGGTCTGACATAGCCTTAACCATGTTCTGGCCAATAAATCCTTTATAGCCAGTAATTAGGATACGCATACAGCACCTATGCTCTGGCAAGATATTGCCGCTTTCTCATTGGCAAACGGCAAAGCTTGGCCCATATCGCCAGTCTGTATGTGCTTGTACACCATAGCCGCTAGGAATACATCACCTGCCCCGCATACATCCACAACTTCTATCACCTTAGCCGGATAGAGTGTTTCTTGATATCCGCACCCCTTAGCCCCGTAAGTAACGATTAAATGTTCTGGATCTGGAATAGAGGTGGACTCATACAGTTCCCGCTGGTTAATCTTGATGTAGATGCCGGGGAAGTCAGCTAAGTTCTTCTTCTTGGTATCCATATAGATTGGCCCTTGGAACTTCTGCCGCAGCTTCCAGATGACCTCATTGGTTACAAAACCCTTATCATAGTCAGATATAACTATGGCATCGAAAAAGTACTTACTGCCGGTTTTATATGGTTTTGCTTGTACGTCATGGTCTACCCTGAGCAGGTGTTCTCCTGTTCTGCGGTCGATGTAACGGATCTTGCGGGAGATTTCCTCGCTGACGCACAGGGTAACATCTGCCCCAAATGCCTTGAGGTTCTGGGCTACGTTAAACGCCATGCCCATTTTCTCTTCGCTGTCCTGAAAGTTCAGCAACGGCGCAGTGGATTCTGGATTTACTCTCCGTATTTCCCCGTATCTATATTCATCTATACAGACATCACCGATGACTAGGATACGCATTGACTGTCCCCCGGCTCCACACGATAGTTATCTTCTACAGAATCAGCAGTTGAGACTTCTAAGATCACACCTGCTGCTAGGCAAACTAGCTGGTGAGGAAGTAATGGTGGGTTATGCCACGTATCTCCTACGTTGAGAATCTTTTCATGGCGGCTGGCATCTTTGGTGTCAATCCAAATGACCTTGAATAAACCACCTTGGACTAGCCAAGTCTCATCTTTCTCAGCGTGAAAGTGCATAGAGAACTTAGCACCTTTGCGGAAGGTCATCAGCTTTCCGCAGTACTTATCGTTGGTAGCCCAGATTAGCTCCGACCCCCAGCCCTTGTTTACTATGCCCTTGAGTTGCATTGATTATCCTTGTTGATGAATAGCCATCTAGGAAAGGAATGATAACTATTTGTTTGGCAATTCCTACAACTTGGTCTGGGCTGTAGTCACCACCTTTTGTAATGATGTCAGGCTTGATTCTGTGGATTAATTGCAACGGTGTAGGCTCATCAAAGATGATGACCTCATCTACCCAGCGTAGCGCCAGCAATACAGCCATGCGGTCATCTTGGGAATTGATGGGTCTGCCGGGCTTTAGTTCCCGTACAGACGCATCTGAATTTAAACCTACGATTAACTTGTCACCCAACGCTTTGGATTTCTCCAGATACTCAACGTGCCCCCGATGGAGCACATCAAAGCATCCGTTGGTAAAGACAATCATCCTACGCTGTACAGGGATGGTCTGTGGCGCGGCTGTATTCTACGAGCCAGTTCTTCAGCGTAATACTGCATTCCCCATGGGCCGTTGATTCGCGCATCGTACTTTTCTGGGGGTACAAATAACTTGTTTGTATCCTCAAAGCGACCCTCTTGGATGCGGTCTACCCAGATCGTAAAGTCAGCATTGAATGCTTCACGGGCTTCTGGCGTAGGGCATACAAAGTCTGCAATGACATAAGCACCGTGGCGGCTTACGATGTCACACAGCACACCCATGCGGCGGGCTTGCTCAAGACGGTCAGCTACGCTAAAGCCTAAGTCTTTGTTGATCTCACGCCTAATCTCATCAGCGTTAAAGTGAGCGCACTGAAGCTCCCTTGCAAGAGCTTCTGCTAGTGTCGTCTTACCCGCACCGGGCAGACCCATAATCAAAATCTTCACAGCAATGCGTCAAGCTGGTCGTGAGTCGTAGCGGCATCAATAGCGGCTTGCTTGGTCAACATAGCCTGACGCGCTGTCTCTACCGCTGTGGCATCGTACTGCTCGTTAGCGTTAGGAGAAAGCTGTAGGCGGGACTGCTCCATCACCACTTGCTGGAATCCAAAACCTGCGTTGGACTTCATACCGTTTTTGCGGTCAGCCACGGAGATTTCGTATGTGTCCCAGATGATCTGCACTGGATCAGTGTTCAGATCAAAGCGGTGGGCAGTGTAGCCCTGACGGTGTGCTGTGATTGCAGGACGAACTTCCACAGCGTTGCGCCAGCCGTTATTGCCTACGCCTTCTGCGGGAGGTGTGTCCCAGACTTGACGAATTTCGCCGTTTAGTACCTGTACATAATGTGTCATTTAAGACTCCTTGTTAAAAAAGTTTATTTTATGCGTTTAAGTTTCGTTTGAGATCATTTGGTAAAACCCACCCGCCACACTTAACCATGTGGTAAGTGAACCAACTTGTTTTGGCGAAGAGTAATTAGTCGTATTGCCAATACCAAGTTGACCTTGATTATTATGTCCCCATGTCCAAAGTGTGCCATTTGTTTTGGTTGCTACAGTTGCTCGACCAACGCCTGCAATATTTAACCAAGTAGTCAATGCGCCCACCTGTTTGGGAGAAGAATAATAAGTAATATTCCCTGTACCTAATTGACCAAACTGATTATTTCCCCAAGTCCACAAAGCTCCATCAGTTTTGGTAGCCATACTGTGGTAAGTGCCACTGGCGACTTTAAGCCATGTGGTAAGTGAACCAACTTGTTTTGGACTTGAGTAATTTGTTGTGTTGCCTAAACCTAATTGACCAGCGCTGTTGCCGCCCCAAGTCCATAAAGCCCCGTCTGTTTTAACGGCTATTGTGTTATAAGTCCCACCCGCAGATTTAAGCCAAGTAGTGAGTAAACCTACTTGCACTGGACTAGATCGGTTGGTGGCATCACCTAAACCTAATTGACCTTGTGTATTTCTTCCAAAAGTCCACAGTGTGCCATCAGTTTTAATAACTATGCTGTGGTATCGACCACACGCAACACTTAACCAAGTTGTTAATGCGCCAACTTGCTTGGGAGAAGAGTAGTAAGTAACATTTCCAAGACCTAACTGACCAAACGAATTAGCGCCCCATGCCCATAAAGTTCCATCAGTTTTAGTTGATAAAGTATGGTATGTACCACCCGCAACATTTAACCATGCCGTCAAAGCGCCTACTTGTTTTGGAGATGAGTAAAAAGTTGTATTACCTACGCCAAGTTGACCGCCATAGTTATTACCCCAAGTCCACAAAGTACCGTCAGTTTTAACTGCTATGGTGTGATTGCTACCGCAACCAATTGCAAACCAAGTTGTTAAAGAACCCACTTGGTTAGGAGATGAACGATTTGTTGTATCACCTAAACCAAGCTGGCCTGCACCGTTACCGCCCCAGCTATACAAACTTGCATACGGCGGCACAGGCCAAGTCCCCGCCGCCTTAGCATTGGCTTGACTGCTGATGTTCCAGATACCTGAGTATTGAACGCCTGATACGACTGATGTTGCCATGATTTATCCTAGCGCCAAACTACTGCCAGATACTACATTCCAAGTAGAAGAACCTACTTGTTTAGGGCTTGAATAATTTGTTGTGTTATTAAGTCCTAACTGACCAAGATTGTTCCTACCCCAACCCCACAGGGTTCCATCTGTCTTAATGGCAAAGGAAGAAAGTATTCCTTGTCTAGTGTGAACTTTGAGCCAAGTAGTTAAAGCACCAATTTGTTTAGGGCTGGAATAATAGGTTGTATTTCCCAAACCCAGAATTCCCACCAAATTACTTCCCCATGACCATAATGTGCCATTGGTTTGGGTTGCCAATGTGCAATATCCAGAAGCTATGTTAAGCCAAGTGGTTAATGCTCCAACTTGCTTGGGTGATGAGTACGAAGTTGTGTTTCCTAAACCTAAAAAACCATCATAGTTTCCACCCCAAACCCACAATGTTCCATCTGTTTTAATTGCAGAAGTAAAAACAGCACCAGCAGAAACAAACGACCAATTAGTTAATGCACCGACTTGTTTAGGAGAAGAATAACCAGTTGTATTACCTAATCCTAATTGACCATAAGATAAATTGAAGCCCCAAGCCCAAAGTGTTCCATCTGTTTTAATAGCTAAAGTGGAGCTATCTGCCGCAGTTACTTTTGACCAATTAGTTAATGCACCAACTTGTTTGGGAGAATTGTAATTAGTTAAATTGCCTAATCCCAACGCCCCGTCTTGGTTTCTTCCCCACGACCACAATGTTCCATCAGTCTTAATAGCCAACATGAAATCACTACCAAGACCAAGTGATGCCCACGAAGTAAGAGCGCCTACCTGTTTAGGAGAGGAATAGCTGGTGGTGTTACCGTGACCTAACTGCCCAAAATTGTTCCTGCCCCAAGTCCATAAAGTACCATTGGTTTTAACAGCCGCATTATAATAACGATTACCAGCTATAGTTAACCACTCAGTTAATGACCCAACCTGCTTGGGTGAGGAATAGTTAGTAATATTGCCCAAACCAAGTTGACCAAATTGGTTATCGCCCCAACTGTACAAATTGTAAAAGAAAGTTGTGGTCTGAGCACCAAGCGGGTTAAACCCCGGCTTGTTTATCCCAGCGGCGTATCTAAAGCTCACGCTACACTCCTCAATGCTGGCTTAGAACCAACACGCTCTTTGATCTTGTCAAACGGAGCAGTCCAATCACCATACACCTCTTGGCGAACCAGCTTCATGCTGTCGTAGTACGGCGTTTTATCACCGTCAATCGCATATAAGAAGTAAGGCATGATCGGAGTTACCACCCAAGTTTCTACGCCCATTGCCGCCGCCAAGTGACTGACAGAGGTACAGGCTGAGATCACCAAGTCACATGAAGCCACCGCTTGGCGAGTGTCTTCCCATGACTGTAATGGTACTTGTTTTACCCAAGCTGGGCAAGCGTCTACGCCCTCATCCCGCTGTAATGAAATAAATTCTGCATCAGCATCTTTTACCGCTTCAAACATCAGATCGTAGGGGAATTTCTTATTGTGCTCATGCTCGAATTTACTGTTGCCCTGCCAACGCAGACCAATGCGTTTCTTGCGACCTTTGATCGACATTGGCTTCTCAAGGTATGGCGCACCAGACAGGTCACGGAGTTCTAAGCCTAGAGGAACCACAGCAGACATTCCAGACACAAAGAAGTCGTGGTAAATACCAAAGGTAGCCTCGTGCTGAACAACGGCTGATACGCCTTCTACACCTTGGAACAAGGATGCCAGTTGCCCTGTACAAGATACAACAACCTTACAGCCACGCTCCGCAATCAGTTTGGCATAGCGAATCTGGTGAATCTGATCGCCCAGACCACCTTCCAGATACAGCATGACCGTACCCTTTGTCTTGCCGTCCCATTGGGGTGTAGGCACATCAGGGCGTGAGTTACCAAATACACCTACGATCCGTCCTCTGTCCATCAAGCCGTAGCCCTTTTGGATTTGACCTTGACGCAGGTAGTACCAGCCACGGTTATAGGCGGCTCGGTGATTGTTTGGCTCGTCTGCTTCTAACTTCTGGGCTAGTCTCCAGCCTTCAGCAAAGTCACCCATTGTGGATGCGGCTAACTGTAGGTCTAGGTCATGCAACTCAGGAACTGTGCGTGGACGCTCAAGCCAAAACTCTGGCTGGCAGAAAGCTGAGTAGTGGTGCTTCAGCAGATCGCGGGGGTCTTGTTTATGCTGCGGTGCCAATACAGGCTTGACATCGTGCATACCTGCATGACCGTGCAAGTTCTCGTCATCTTCGGCTACTGTTGAGCCGTCAATGTTGTTGAAGTCGTAGGCAAACTCAGGCAGACCCAAGAATTCATGGATACGGGCTAACTGAGCTTTGGGGTCAGCTAACAAGTCTTCGTATTCAACAAACAAGAAGTTTTCTGGTGCGTACTCGTAGCCGTTTTGGAGGGAGATGTATGCGGCGCGGAGGTGATCCATCAGTTGACCAGTCGCCATGAACTCGTCTAGGTCTGTGGGTTTGGCTACACGGATGAAAGATGCCGCACAGTCAGGAACAGAACGAACAGTAGCAATGATTTTAGGCTGACGGCCTAGCACCTGTGACATAGCGCCCATAATTTGACCGATAGGCCAGCCACGGGACTTGTCGATGATGACAGGTTTATCTGTATCTTCATAGAACGCATCAATAGCACCTCGCATGGTCTGCGCTAATTTAGTTCTCTCAGGGTCATTCTCGTTTAGTAAGCCCGCTGAGTGCCAAGTATTAGCCAAACCATCAAGGGCGTGGACAAGCCCAGATGTAGTGGATACATGAGTCATTGGGTTCTGGTTCAGGATAGCCGCAAGGACTGTCGAGCCAGAACGAGGAATGCCAGAGAGGAAGTGCAGTTTTTTGTTCATGTTGTTTTAATTGTTACTGTATGGTAAGAGCCAGCAGAAGTGCTAAGCCATGTTGTCAAACTACCAACTTGATTAGGACTATTTCGATTAGTAGTGTCTCCTAAACCAAGTTGTCCATAATTATTGTTACCCCACGACCAAAGAGTTCCATCTGTTTTAGTGGAAATTGAGTGATACAAACCACAACTTGAATTACTCCACGCAGTTAGAGCACCAACTTGCTTGGGTGATGAATAATATGTGCTATTACCAAGCCCTAATTGTCCAGTGTTGCATTTACCCCAAGACCACAAAGTGCCATCTGTTTTAATAGCTAAAGTAAATTGATAACCAGTAGACACTTTTAACCATGTTGTTAATGCTCCAATTTGTTTAGGAGATGAGTAAGTAGTAGTATTACCTAGACCAGATCCACCAAAACTACCCAATCCCCATGACCACAATGTTCCATTAGATTGGATTGCTTGCGAGTTGGCAAACCCAGCTTCTAAATTTACCCATGATGTAAGAGCGCCAATTTGGACAGGGGATGAACGATTTGTTAAATCATTTAACCCTAAACGACCACTTGATCCGCTACCCCAAGACCAAAGTGTTCCGTCAGTTTTTAATGCTATAACATGTTCATCACCAACGGCAACATTTGCCCAATTAGTTAATGATCCAATTTGTTTTGGGGAAGAATAATAGGTGGTGTTTCCAAGACCCAATTTACCGTTTTGACCATTCCCCCACGACCATATAGTTCCATCGGTTTTAATAGCGGCACAAGAATACGACCCTGCTGAAACTTTTAACCAATTTGTTAAAGCACCAACTTGTTTTGGAGATGAGTAGTAAGTAACATTACCTAAACCTAATTGCCCAGCACCATTGCGACCCCATGACCACAAAGTACCGTCTAATTTGATTGCAAAAGTAAAAGTTGCACCACCAGAAACACTAGCCCATGTAATTAAAGAACCAACTTGTTTTGGTGAAGAATATGCTGTTGTGTTGCCTAAACCAAGTTGTGCACCATAGTTAGCGCCCCATGTATACAAAGCTGGCCCCGGCGGGCTAGGCCAAGTATTAGCCGCAATAGCGGCATTCACCTGTTGCATTGTCCAGATGCCTGAGTATTGAACGCCTGAAACTATTGTTTGTGTTGCCATGATTTTATAGACCTAAACTGTAGTGTCCAATACTGCATGTAAGTTTAGACCAAGTTGTTAACGATCCAATTTGCGTAGGGCTAGAACGGGCAGTTGTGTCCCCTAAACCAAGTTCACCAAATCCGTTAGCTCCCCAAGTCCAAGCTGTTCCATTTGTTTTTACTGCGCCACAAAAATAGTTTCCAGCAGAAACATTTAACCAATTGGTCAGTGCACCTACTTGTTTGGGCGAAGAATAATTAGTTGTATTACCAAGACCCAACCCGCCTTGATTACCACCCCCCCAAGTCCACAAAGTACCGTCAGTCTTAACGGCAACGCTATTAACATAACCACAAGTTGCGCTTAACCAATTAGTAAGTATACCTACTTGCACGGGGCTAGAACGGTTAGTTGTGTCCCCTAAACCCAATTGACCTCGAAAGTTATATCCCCAAGACCAAAGAGTTCCGTCTGTTTTAATTGCAATAGAAGAGTAAAAACCACCAGCAACTTTTAACCATGCGGTCAATGCACCTACTTGTTTAGGACTGGAATAATTTGTGGTGTTACCAAGACCTAAATTCCCAAAAGAACCTTGACCCCAAGACCATAAAGTGCCATCTGTTTTAACTGCTAAAGTTGAACGGACTAAAACAGCAATAGATGACCAATTTGTTAATGCACCAACTTGATTTGGAGACGAACGGCTTGCAGTATTACCTAAACCAAGTTGACCAGAGTTGTTATATCCCCAAGTCCATAGGGTTCCATCTGTTTTAATTGCGGCAGTAGTACCCCCTCCAGCCGAAACTGTAGACCAAGAAGTTAGTGCGCCCACTTGTTTTGGAGATAAATACTGTGTTGTATTACCAAGTCCAAGTTGTCCAGTGCTATTCCAACCCCAAGTCCATAATGTTCCGTCATTTTTTGTAGCAACATTATGGTAATAGCCACAAGCAACAGTAAGCCAATCAGTTAAAGCGCCAACTTGCTGAGGCGAACTATAAGTTGTTAAACTATTTATACCAAGTTGTCCATGATTGTTATATCCCCAACTGAATAAACTTAATAAAGTTGAAGCAGTCTGCGCCCCCAGAGGATTAAACCCCGGCTTAACAATACTCCCCGGAAACATTTGTCTTATAGACATACTGTTCCCCTATCAGCTTTGGATAGATTCGTAGCTGATCGTGTAAGTGATACCGCTTGCTGTGCCCGATGTCACCACAATGGATGAGTTCTCCATCAGGTAAACCGCCGTGGTCTTATCTACAGCAATCACAGATGCACTAGCTGGCACTGAGATCGTAGAAATAATTGGGTAGTTTGTACCTGCGCCGGCAGCTAAACTGTTAATTGCCACCGTTGCATTTACTGCACTTGAGCCGTTCACATTAGCACACACGATCTGGTTAATCTTGTAGACCAAGCCAGAAGATGCGGCGTTAGACAGCAAGGTGTTAGCTGTTGTGTTGCCGGGTGTTAAATACGTTGTGTTACCAGTGATGGTCGTAACGTTAACAATATTTGGATTTGCCATGATGGTTCCTTACAGACCGAAGATCATTGAGAATGCGATTGCCTGACCCTTGGTAGCGCCAGAAGCTGCTGGGGCTTGAAAAGTTGGTAACGCTCCTGCGCCATTACTTGTCAAAATATACCCTGATGTACCGGGGCCAGCCGTAGCTTGGAAGTTACCTGTAGCTGTAGTACCAGTAAACACCACACTATAAGCTGTAGTTGTAGAAAGCCCTGTACCGCCTTGATCCACACCAAGAGTTCCAGTAGATACCAAGTTCTTACTAGCGTCTGTGAATACAGGCTTGCTTGCTGTCAAGCCGGAATCCAGAATGTTACCAACAGTCAACTTAGTGCCGTCAAACGTCATATTTGCAGAACCAGCAAATGAACCGCTACTGTTGTACTGGACTTGAGTTGTAGAACCGCCAGCCGATCCGCCGCCTACGTTTACAAAGTTAACACCGTCCCAAGCCACAATAGCCCGTGTACCAGCCGCCACAGTAACGCCTGTTCCAGTCGTACCTTGAATGGTAATTGACTGAGTGCTAGACGTTTTATTGATAACAACGTAAGTCTTAGACTGTGCAGGGACTGTAATAGTTCTTGTAGCTGTACCGCCAGCCGTCCATAAGATCACTGCGTACTGTGAGCTATTACCAGTCAAACCTGTACTTGCGTATGTACCCGTAGTTAGGGTCAGCGTAATGTCTGCATCAGTGGAGATTGTCTGCGTACCAGCTACCGCAACGTCAATGATCTGCGAGATGGCGTTATTAACTGTGTCTCCCCACTGCCCAGACAGTGTGCCTGTGGCTGGAAGGGTTAGACCGATTAGGGATGTATTTGCCATTTATTGCTCCTACTGTGTAGAAATTTGTGTCCAACCGGGAGTTTCTGTATTGCTTATATCAGCCCAGCCCGGTGTTTGTGGATTACTGATATTTTGCCAGTTTGCAGTCTCTGTGTCATCTATTACTTCCCACAAATTGCGTCCACTGTTTGTGTCAGTAATTGCCATTGTCTCAGTTCTGTTTACACCATAACCAGTGATTGCAGTTGGCGTATCTACAATAGATACAGACTCATTAAGAAACTCAGTATAAAACGTACCAACCGTGGTGCTGTCCAACGCTGACATAGACTCATTAATGGTCATAATCAACGTAGCCAAAGCCACTTCTGCTACAGAAATAGATTCAGTAACACTACCTAAAAACGTAGCTACAGCTTGTTCTACAGTTGCAATGTTGGCATTTTCTGTAACAGATACAGGGAAGTTTGCCGTAGCTGACTCAGCAGAACTGATGGCCGCAGAATCCGATACGCTGGCTGTGTAAGCTGTTGCCGCCGCATTGGTATCTGAAATGGATGCACTTTCAGTAACACTTTGAGCAAACGTTGCAGCTACTATTTGAACTTCTGTGTATGCCGCAGATTCTGTTCTAGCCACCGCAAAGGTCGCCAATACTGATTGAGCTTCTGTATATGCCGCAGACTCAGTAATGGAAACGCCAAAGTTAGCTGTTGCCGCCTCGGATGCGGTGACTGACATGGATTCGGTTACATCAACGGCGTAGACATCCGCGCCACCCCAGTAGCCATCACCCCATGCAAGATCACCCCATCCAGTTGCCATCTTAGGTCGCTGTTAATGTGGCAGTGTAAGTTACCGCAATGGTATCGCCTGACACAACAGACTTAGAACTAGAAAAATCACCAGCAGAAAACAACGTTCCTGTTGTATTGTCTTTAGTTGCGCTACCGCCAATGTTAATAAAGCAACCGGCTACAGTACCTGTGCTTGTCATAGAGAATGACACGGCAGAGGACGTTGCCTTGCTACCCGCTGAAGCCGCACTAAACGATGGCGTAGGACGATTTCCTGAATACGTAGGGGCGTTAGCTAAACCAACTTCTAACCAACTTGCATGAGATGCTTGGGTGTCAGCAGCTACTGCTGTACCAGTACCTTTTAAACCCATCACAACTGCGCCGCCAGCGGAATTTCCAAAGGCTGTATCTAAAGTGAAGTTGCGGCCAACAGTTGTGACAATGTTGTCAATTTCATCTACCCACTTAACAAAACCATCTGCGCTATAGCAAATAGCCGTGTAATGGCCACCAATACCCATCGTATCTTCAGGCATTGTGTTGTATTTAGTAACCGCTTCCACTTTATCTGTAGCGGTAATTTTGTCCATGGTCATAGGAAACTCCTTAATTGGAAGAACGAATCAATGCTGCTGACGCTGTGTTAGCAGGCATTGTGATGGTGAAATTGGTAGATGTTTTGTCAGACCCAAAGTCCAACACAGCAATAGATTTATTACCCTGAGTAACGTTGTAGATCAAAGCACAACGTGCCGTAACAGATGCGTTAAACACTACATCAGAAAAGTCTACGTAAGCTGTAAACCCAGATGAGTTAATGGTTACGCCAGTCAAGGCCACACCGCCTGCAACGTATCCTGTGCCCGTCACCTCTGCGGTGGTCGTGTAAACAGTGGTTGATTCGTTTAAATCAGCATTAGCCGTATACAAAGCAATCTTTAACGTATTGGTAGATAAGTTATGAACGCCTGTATATAGCTCTTTTTTAAAGCTAGTAGTCTGAGTTTGGAGAATATTGCTCATGAGACCGCCACTCGTACCTGACCATCTCGATAAGCATCCATACGTTGTTTACCATCACCCAAGTTCTTAAGAAGTGCAATAGCCTGAACGTACCGTTCTTGGTACATCTTATACATACCATCATCAGGAGCACTCTTCATGTAAACGCCAGCTTCAGAAAGTGTTCCATAAAGCAATGCAGAATCAAAGTTATCACCTAACCATGTAGTGCTAGTAGTGCAAATAGATTCTGGATAGTAGTAGTAATGCAACTCAGCGTTATAGTTAGCATTAGGCGTTGGCCCCATAATGAATGACAACTCATTAACGTTTGTAGACTGTGGGCCAAAGATGGCGTAGTGAACTGGCTCAGATGTTTGAGCAGTTAAAGGATACGCCTCACGCATAAAATTAACATCTTTGTTTAAAAGATATTTAAAGTCACCTTGGAATATCATTGTTCCAGATACAGTACCACTGTTAGCAACTGTCAAAGTAATCGTAGTCCCGTTAATACTACGCACAGTTGCGTTAGTCCCAATACCAGTACCCGTAACCTGCTGTCCTTTTTCTATCCCCGTATTACTAGCAACAACAATAGTCTTGGCACCAGAAGTTCCGGTCGCTGTTGTAGTGTTATACGGGTATACAGCAAGACTGTATGTCGAGAGAAAATCTTCTGGACAAGCTAAGTACTTATTACCAGTAGACAAAACGCCCGTTACGTTCTTACGCAAGTTGGCAATTTGCACCGTGTTATAGATGCGCTGCTCCGCCTGCTTAATCATCGTATTGATAGTGGTCGTATCAAACGTGTTCTGCGTGTAATCAACTACCGCAGCTACAAGTTGAGCGTATGTCATTGCCATTATTTAAACCTCAAGCCATTGGGCCGCGAGCCATCAAGCCTTTAGTAGCCGCACCAGTACCACGAACTTTAATGCCGCTAGTTTTAACTTTTTCATCACCAGCAGATTTACTTTCAGCACCAACGCTAAGGTCTAAGTTTTCAAGCTTACTGCGGTTAGAGCCACTACCGGGATTAGCAGAAACAGATACTGCTTTGCCAGTCATAGTGTGTGGTTTGGCATAGACCTTAGCATCGCCAACTTCTTTGCCCATCATCTTTTTGCTAAATGTAGCCATGATTAGCCTCGCTTTTGATTGTTAGCACGAGCCATGTTACGACCAACTTTACGCATTTCCATTCCGGTAACGCCTGAAGTCTTTTTACCACCCATCATTTCTTTTTGAGTGGGGCCACTGTTACCCAAATTTGTACCTTCAGTTTTACCTTTTTTGGCAATTCCATCGGCTGCTGTTCTGTATCCCATAATAATCTCCTTAACTTACCGTTACTGTACCAACAAATGTCGTTGCCACCAAGTAGTTTGGTGTCATTCCTGCATCAAAATTACTGGCTCCGCCAACCGGATACCAGCCCCATTGAATATCTCTAGAACCACCAGTTGGAACACCACCGGAAGGACTGTCAACAGGGTAAAGCTGTAAACCATTTACACCAGCCGTTACATAAGTTGTATCCCGTCGTGGATTACGTAAAGCTTGTGGATCATCTACAGGAAACGTACCCAACATTAACTGAGGCTGATCCGGATCCCAACATTCACCACAGACCAATAGTTGATATTTACGTTGCTTAATGATCTCAGTCTTAAGCGTCTTCAATAAAAACTGCTGTCCACAGCGGTCGCACATGGCAATCGCTTTTTTGCCGGATGCAAAACGATTACCCATTAACTGCTACCAATAAACATCTGTCTAGGAACAAACCTAATTGCTGCCTTTTCACGGTCTTCGCCTGCAGCAATCTCAAAGGTCTCATCGTAAATCTGCTTCAGCATTTGAATGCGAGGCATTAATTCTGGTGTTTTAACTGCAATGTGATAGGCCAATCCAGCCACAACACAAGGTAAAAACCTAAAGTTCATGTCTGCTGTTTCTACACCAGCGCCAGCATCTTGAATACGACGGAAACGGTAGTAAACAAACTGATATGGTGTGCTGTTATCTGGCGTTGGCCATACAGTTACAGCAGGAAGTTGAGGAACATATACCGCTGTTCCGTCCACATGGGATGCGGCAGTTGTATTATTTTGGCCACGAAATACACCACCTAAAACATTACCTGTGAGGTATGTGTAGTAAATGTCTTCAGACTCTAAACGAATAAACCCTGATCCAGCTAGTCCAACTACCGAGTCAAGCGTAATCGTTGTATCGGTAGAAGTAATTGCACCATTAAGAACCGTATTTGTTGGGTTAACCTGACCGGAAAGACGTTGAACCCATACTTGAATAGGTCTAGCTTGCTGTAGTTTATTAGGAATAGTCGCATAGGTAGAAACACTAATACGAGTAATACTTAAATCAGCTTGCGTTGAAGATGTATTTGAACCTGTACGAATAACTTGTTCAAGCAAATCAATGGTATCTGTAGGAAGAGCATAAGTGGCTAAGCCGGGGGTCAAGTTAATGAATCCCTGCTCAATAGTCCACATGTTGATGCCCTTGTTCTGCCACTCAATAGTCATCAAGTTCATTGAACGACGGGCAGTTCTCAAGTCATAACCAGTACGCATCTCACGACCAGCCCGCTCCCACGCCTCTTCAGCAATCTCCGTAAAATCCATGTTAAAGAGGGTGGAGCCGGTAGTGGTCATTTTTTAGCAGTCTTTGCAGATTGAACAAAAGCGTCAGCAGTAGGAGCACCTTTAGATCCGGGCTTACGCATCTTCTCTTTTGAACCAGCGGCTATCCGCTTACGTTTAGCGTTAATGTTGGCATAAAGGCCAACAGGCCCACCTTCCGCGTATTGCGTAAAGTCGGTGTCATCTCTACGCGACTTGCGTACAGCTTTAGGCATTTTACTGGGTAGCATGTCACCCATTCCACGACTTGGCATCATAATTTAACAGGCGTAACCGCCGCCTTTCATGCTAATCATAGTGCCCTTGGTTTTACCTTTGGTAGCACAACCATCAGCACGACTAGAAGCTGATCCGCCTTTAGCTAATTTTTTAACTGAAGCACCATCAATATCTTGAGGGACTGGCATACCTTCACGAAAAACTGTGTCTTTAGGCACAGGTTTCTTAGGGGCAGGAGCTTTAGGCATAGGCTTCTTAGCAGCCGGAACACCTTCAGGATCTGTAGGTGGCTTACCCATTTCAGCAGTATAAATACCGCCTTCAGCAAATTTATGTTTTTTCATAATTGCTCCTTAGCAGGCCATGCCGCCCTTGTTCATTTTAATCTGTGTGCCTTTGGTCTTACCACGCTGGGCAATACCATTAGCGGCTGCACGGAACGTACCGCCACCAGCTAACTTGGTCATAGATGCACCTTTATGCAAACGACCTTCGTGTTTGTTCACAGCCTTTTGCATCATAGCTTTATCTTGTTTAAGATCAGCTTTCATGTCTTCTTTCATGTCGCTCTTAGCCATACCGCCTTTAGCCATTTTGGACATGCCGCCTTTGGCCATCTTGCCTACGCCGTCAGCGGCGAAGTCAGGAACCATTTTGCCGCCCTTGTTGACCATAGTCATACCGCCATCTGCGTAACCTTTTTTCATATCGCCACCTTTAGAAAATTTACGGCCTTTATCGGCCTTTGAAAAATCTTTACCCACTGACATGGGCACTCCTACTTTCTTGGCGAACGATGGCGAATGTGCAATCGCTTCCATGAAATTATGTTGTTTCTTACTTACGCTTGGCATTATCGTCTACCTCCGTAAATTTGACCACCGTATTTATATGAAGTTTGATCTTGTAAAAGATTTTCTAACTTTCCATCATTACCAGTTGTAGATAAATAATCGCTTAAACTGTTTCCTAAATCATAAGCATTATTTTCAGACAACTGACTACCTTCAATTTGCGGCCCAGTAAAAGATTGGCTGTCAGTATTAATTGTTCCATCAGCATTCATTGCATTCAACACATCAAGAATATTTACTCCTGTTTCTTGTTGAGTTGGCGGCACACCAAGATCTTCTGCCAAATATTTCATATCCAGTTGATCTGCTGGACTATTAAATTCTTGCGGGCCAACAAAATTAGGAAAGTTAGGAGTTATTGTTCCATACAGAGCTTCTCTAAGTTCTTCATTGTTATTAACTGTTTGACCAGTTGGATCCAAATTGTTTTCATTTGGATTTACAAAAGAATTTTGACTTGGATCCCAATATGAACCCACTGGCTCATAAGGTGTGTTGGGAGTTGAACGTACAAAATCACCGATTGGCTGTGGCAATAAATCTCCAACAGTATCTCTTATAATTCCTTTTGAATAATCTTTTTCAGCTTTTGCGCCTTCTTGAAGATCTTTAACTTCATTGCCATAACCTAAATAATCTGCAAGTGAATTTACAGCTTTACCAACTAAGTACCCTTGTGGGTTTATAGCAAATGGCAATAGTTCTCTCATTTGGGGTGACAAGTTTTCAGATAGCTTATCTATGCCAAAAGTCTTTGCGCCACCACCTAACAATGATTGAATTCCAGCCATAATTACTCACCCCTTTTGAATAAGCTGGTCAATTTTTGCTTCAAGCCTGTTAAAACGTTGGTCAATGTGGTCAGTAATTCTTTGCACTTCTGCGTTAGTAGTGTAATCACGCGCTAACTCCTCTCGGGTTTTGTTCAAAAGAATATCCAAACGTTTGAGTTCGGCAAACTTTTCCTTCATTGTGAAACCAATGAGCGTGGTTATCAAGGTCAGTGCTGCCGACCAAATAGTATTCAAGTCCATTTAACATTTCCATCTCGCAAGAGCCGCAGCTTTACGGGTAGGTTTGCCCTTCTCATCTTTCATAGGGCCGGGTACACCAGACATCCGAGCACAGAAAGAATCTTTACGTTTACCGCCTTGAGGCTGTGGAGCTTTTAAATTACTACCTGTTGCGGCGTTGTACTTGGCTCGGCCTTTAGCAGTTAAACCTGCACCCTTAGATGCTGGCAACTTTTCACCGCGACCAATAGCAAGAGAGGGTGCTTTCTTAGCCATTAACAACTCTCAATCTGGAGTTATGGATATTTTCCAACATTGGCATTACAACTTCTTCTCGAAAGTTTCGCTCAAATGTTTCTTGTCCAACGTGGGGCAAGCTAATGTCAACGTCGATATAAACAGTGAAACCCATTTCAGTAGCTCTATCGCAGAACAAATAGTCTTCTCCAACATACTTACCGTCCCTGATTGCAAAGTCAAATACGGCTGACATCTTTTCTGTAGGGGACTTTTCATAAGTCCACTCTGGATGTGCTTCTATCAATCGTTCAATAACATGACGCTGGATCAACATAAACCCAGTAGGCGCACGTTTTAAACGCATTAGAGAGCCATCAAACTCTAGGTCGCCATTGTCATCAAAGTAAATATCTGCAAAGAACTTAGCGTCTTTGGCTCTGCGTGGGTATGCTCCGGCAGTGATGTCTTTATCACCGCTTTGGGCAAGCAGACGTAGAATATCATCAGGGTTAACGATTACATCCGCGTCAATAAACAAAAGCTCTGTGCAGTCTGTCTTTAAGAATTCGTGTACCAAAGCATTACGAGCCATGGTAATAATTGAGCAATTAGACAAATCAGACAACGTGACGGACACACCAAGACTAATTGCCTTGGGCATTAACTGCGCCAGTGCAAATGCGGTCTTGATATTTAGTTTGCCGTCATAAGCTGGAATGCCTATGAACAGCTTACGCCCCATCAATGTTGCCTGTTTTGTTTCAGCCATAATAGATATTACAAGCTACTACGTTACTCATTTGGGCATAAACACCATCGGTAGCAACTACACCATCATCAGGAATGAATGGCGCATTGTTATATGGATCATTTGCCGCTACGTCATATGTCATCAACCAACGGTTTGCAAAAACCATTGCCGCTCCAGCAGTAATACTTCCGGAGTTAATGTCTGTAAGTGTAAATGTACTTGAGTTTGTAACAGTTACTGCGTAGTTGCCATTAGTAGCAGTGCCGCCTGTACCTGCCGCAAAATCAACGCCAATAACTTGACCAGTTGTTAAACCGTGAGCAGTTAATGTAACGGTGATGGTTGTACCAGAACGACCATAAGTTGCCGTAGTTACCGGGGCAACGGTGGTATCAAATAACGTAACGTACCCAGCAGTGGCAGAGCCAGTGAATGAAATGGCTTTGACTCGGTTGCGACCAAGAACCATAAATCCACTAGCGTTTATATGCGCCTGTTTGACAGGTGTCTGATTCATAATCAATCTCCTTGTAAATGGGGGCCGAAGCCCCCTAGATCAATTAAGCCTGTGAAGGAGATGGAACCAAAGCGCCAGTTGAATCGGCAACAATGTAACGGCAAGTAATTTGAACAATACCGGCTGTGCTAGGAGCGCCAGTGGTAAATGTAGGAGTTGCCACTACAATTACATCAGTAGAGCCAATACCAATTCCGTTAGGAGCGGCAGTAGAACTAGCGCCAGCATAAGCTGTAACTTGAGTGGTTGTCAGCGTTGCACTTTGACGACCAGCAGTCAAGATGGTAGTAGAAGGCCAGAACAAATCAGCAGTTGTACTTGTACCAATTGTCATTACGGCGGCTGTAACAGTGCCAGACAAAGTGGTCAAAGTATCAACAACAAAGTCAATAATGTGTGAACCAGCAGGCAAAGTAAAACAAGTAATTGCGGCGGCAGAAGTTGCGCCAACCATATTAATTTGTTTAGTCTGAGCAACCATTGTTGCGCCAGTATTTTGGATCGTGCCAGCAGTAGTGCCGGTTGTGTTTTTAACGGTGCCCAAGAGCCAAGGGCCGAGGTGAGTAGCAAATCCCATGATGTTTCCTTCATGCAGTTAAAGGTGTATCAGTCTTGCATGATGTCTGCCGGGACAGTTTGATACACCGGAAAGCCCGGATTAAGAACAATATACAACAAATAAAAAGGGAGCACAAGGCTCCCTTCAAACATTTCCGAAGAAATATTTATCCTATCAGGACGAACCGGGTGATCCGAAGATACCCAATGGATCTGACACGCCAAAGCTATAACGCTCACGGGCTTTGTAACGAACGTTACCTGTGTCAAAGTCACCGTCCATGCCTGTAGACATAGGAGTACGGATGAAGTGCTTCAAGCCGTTAGGTACGTCAGTCAACAAGAACCAACCGTTTGTGTCGGTCAAGAAGTGGTTAACTGTGTAGCCTTCAGGGATTGAACCATTGTTCTTCAATGCGTTGATGTCGTTGTCAGTTGTACCGACGCGCAACTCAGTCTCAAGAAGACGAGTAGCAACGAACATCAATGAAGGAGGAACGACCAGCTTCTTAGGCTTAGCGGCGATCAAAAGACCACGCTCGTCTGTCCAAGCAGCGATTTGAATAACAGCGTTTTCCAACGATGTTTCATTCAAGTCAGCGCCAGTTGTAGGACGATTGCTGTTGGTGCCACCGGAAACGAGTGGGTGTGCTGTTGAGCACAAAACCACGCCGTCGCCATAAGTAGGGCCACCAGTGAAAGCGTTGTTCAGGACGTAAGCGGCCTTAACTTGCTTTGTATAAGACATACCACGGGCCAAAGCCTTGGTATAACGTGAAGACAAAGAGTCATACAAGTTATCTTCCACGGCTTCTTCGGTGATGGAGAAACCCATCGCGATTGTTTCGTGTGTATAACGAGCAGTCCATGCTTCCTGTGCATTGTCATAGCTGATGGCTGAGCCTTCATTTTTGACAGGTGCGGCAGAGAAACCAGACAGTTTTGTCTCTTCTTCAAAGCTACGCTCAGATGTCTCTGTTTCGTAGATCTCTTTGTGCTCTTCGCCGTATTTAGCGTACTCCAGACCAAACAAAGCGTTCAGACCGGGGAGCAACTCTTTAAGTAGTTGTGCGCGTGAAATAGCCATGGTGAGTTACTCCTTAGATACCAGTGGTATTGTTGTACTGGTTCGTGTTGAACTTAACGAGGAACTCGTAATAAGTCGTGGCAGCTACGTTAGCATTGCCAGTTGCGGTGTCAGCCACCACATCAATCACACGAACGGGAAGAGTATTAGTAGTGTTGGCGGAAGAACCGTCAATACCGTAATACGAGTCACCAGTGGTAGTTGAACCAACGGTTGCAACCAAAGCCACGTTAGAACCAACAATCGCACGGCTATAAGCTGTAGGAGTTGTGGAACCAGCGACTGTAGCGCAAACTTTGAAAGCTGCCATGGGATCATCTACAACAAAGGCAAAAGCCATAGCTGTAGAAGTAGAGACTGCCGCAGGATAGTACTGGCTAAACGTAGGCTGGCTCAAAGAGTTGATGTAAGAACAACCAACCAACACACCAGCAACTGAACCTGAGTCAGTTGTACTAGCAGCTACGATGTAACCGTTAGTATCAATCTTAACGGTATCACCGTTCAGGATAGCTGTAGCGTAGGCAGGCGCGATTGGGATTTGACGGATCGCTCCGGCGTAAGGTAGGCCGTCAATGCGATTGACAGGCTTGAAACCATACGTCTTATCAATGGTAGGGTATGCCATCTATAGACTCCAAATAAAATTTAAATGCCTTTACCGAAAGTAACCGTGGACTTACGTTCTTTGAACATAGGCATCCGTGGGTCGTTCTCTCGCATGTAAGTATTGTCTACCGCTTGCATCTGCGCTTCCGACTGCTGTCGATAGTAAGCATCACGCTGCTCAGTAAACTCTACCGGGGTTTTACAAAGTAACAATCCACCTACCTCTACGCTGTCTGGAAACTGACCATTGTTAGAACCAAACAAACGGATTTCAGGGTGATCGGAAGCTTTGACGGGTTCCCATCCTTCGCGCAGTTTTTGAGAGATGTTTGTTGCATCTGCTTTATTCAAGGTGCTTACACGGATCCAACGAAAAGCGTAGCCGGGTTCAGGATGAGGATCGGGCAAAAGCTGGGGCGGCATCCAATGTTTTGGACGAGCGTAAGCTTCACGACTTTCAGTTTCACGTTTAGCACGAGTTTGAGTTTCAGACATATCAATCACCTTTTCTTAATTCTGCAATTTTTTGAGCCATAAGTTCGTGGGATACACCGAACTTTTTAGCCATCGTTACCTGAAATGGAGTGAGCCGGATCTTGGAAGATGAGGTGCTCCGTGTCGCAGGTGCGACGACATTCGATTTTTGACGAGGAGCGGATTGACTCTGCTGAGTTTCCGGTTCGTTGCTGTCCAGACCGAAGTTCTCTGGAAACACTTGGCGAATTCGCGAATTAAGTCGCGTGTAATATTCGTCGGAGTTAGGGTCAATACCATTCTTAATGAGCTTAGTATGTAAGCCCAGAGCAAAGCTGGTCATTTCATCATCGCTACCGAACCAAGAATTCTCGCTCTGCCATCTCGCAGCTTTAGGGTCTGCTTGAGGTTGACGAGGGACTTCCCTAGGTGCGATTTTTACCTCAGTTTCTTCTTTTTGTAAAGCGGGTTTGAAATTATTTACTCGCTCCATTTTAATTTTGGCAGAAGTTAATAACTCCTGAGCCTCAACTAAAGCATCAGAATCACCTGATTCATAAGCAGATTTATAACGCCGCTTGGCTTCATCTACCTCATTAGATACTACCTTTTTGGCCTGCTCTAATAATGCTGACTGCCCCTCAGATAATGAACCTTTGAGTTTCTTATTCTCTTCGGCTACTGATTGGGCAAAGGCAATAGCCTCTTCCCGCTCTCTGCTAGCTTCTTCCGCACGGCGACGTTCACTATGAAAACCAGACTGAAGATCAGATATTCTTTTCTTAACCTTTTCGTCGTACTTTTCAAGTTCATCGTCGTCATTAGATTGAGTAGGTTTTGTTTCTTTTGTAGAGGTTTGAATCTCTACATCTACCCCACCATCGTCTTCCTGAACTGTTGTTTTTTTGTCTACTTCATCAGGAAAAGTAAATTCTTTATTTTCAATATCGGCCATGAATTACTCCTTAAAAGTTAGGTCGTTGAATTCCACGGGGATCCTGAACAACCGCTTCGACGCTATCATCGTTAATCAGTCGCCACTCGGTACCGTGAATTTTCATACGTGTCCCAGTATTGGGTCGCGTAATGATGAAGTCTCCAACTTTGCAAGACGCTCCTGAAGGAAATCGTTTTTCGTCTTTAAAAGCGTCTGGGCCAATCTTGGCCACAAACAAGACGGGAGAAAGCAATTCTTCATGGTGCATAGCAGTTGCAGATTTTAAAATGCCAGTTTCGCTATATTCATCTTCTGCTTTGGGGAGCATACAAAGAATATGGTAAGTAGCGGGATCGGGCACCTGCCTAGCTTTTTCTTCTGGGTTTTTATTTAAAAGGCCAGAAAGATCAACAGCAGACACATCAAATTCACTCATCGTCATCATCCTTAATTTTTCTTAAAAGGTCATTCAACTCAAACTGCGCGGTTTGTAGACCTTTAATTACTCCGCACAACCCCTTGTAATCAGCGTAGTCTTTAGCTACGCCGTCACTCAAAGACCTATTTAATTCCTGAACTCTCTCATTTATTCGCTGATTCAGGATGTCGAATATCTTCAATTCCATGATGCACCTCTATTAATTTAAAAGTATTAATGTCGTAATTAGCCGACTTACACCATACTCGTGCAAAGTTACAATCCTTTCTTAAAGGACATGACTCGCACTTGGCATTCTTTGTACTAATATTATTTCCGTGGTTTCGGTATAAATACAACACTTTAGGTAATCGTGCCGCAGGAAACTTCTCAACAATTTGCATAAACAAATCGCCATCTGCACAGCCATTAGTACTAGCCAGCTTCTCGTTGTAACCTTGAATGTGCTTCATTACATCTGAGCGGTACATTCCAAAATGTCTCCAGCCGTGTTGATGTAATTTGTTAGGATCAAATGTGGGACTTGGGGAATAGTGCTCAACCTCACCCTTCTTACCTATCTGGGCAAAGTCTGAATATATAAACTTAACGTCTGGTAACTGGTCAAAAGCCAGCAACATCTCCTCAATGGCATACCTTTCAAGCATGTCATCGCTGTCAAAATGAGCATAAAAGTCCCCTTTTGCAAGCCCAGAAAGCTTCAACATTGTGCTGTTATAGCCAATATTTACCCCATTTTTGTGGACTTTTATGCGTTTATCGCCCTTAGATAAGACCTGCGCTAGCTCCCAAGTACCATCATCAGACCCATCATCGAGAATTATCAGTTCCCAATTCTTATAAGTCTGCTTTTTCGCGCTATCAATAGCGTTTTTGATGTAAGCCACGTTGTTATACGCAGCCATTAATAGGGATACTAGCGGTTTAGTCATTTAGCCTCGCGTCATTTTGGTAATAACATCAGCTTTAAGCTTCTGTTCGGTTTGTTTCTGTTGAGATTGCAGTCTCATAGCCTCTCTTTGGCTCTCAGCCTTGATTCTTTCAGCATCAATTGCTAATCTAGCCTGAGCTAAAGCCATATCCGCCTGATCTTTTGCAGTTTTACGCTTAACTTCTTCCGCTTTGATCTGCAATTCAGCCTGTTGCATCTGAATAAGCGGATCTTGCGCCTGTTGTTGAGCCTGTTTCTGCTGAGCCATAGCGGTATTTGTCTGTAAAAGCTGAGCACTAGCCTCTGCAATCAACTTAGACAACTGAACTTCCACATCTTCTGGCAGTTTTTCGTTCGGAGGAGGAAGCGGTACACCCATTTGCTCTTCAATCTTGCGTCTGTACAAGAATCCTAAGTGCTCTGCAATGTGAGCCTGAATAGCCGCCATCATTTGCTGAGCCATAGGGTTCTGTCCCATCGTCTGAGCGATCATCGGATCCTGCATGAACGTCGTATGAGCCGCAATGTGAGCATCTTGATCCTGATAGATGAACGCTTTAGTAGGTTCGCCCTTCAAGAATGCCATATTTTCAGAGATAGGATCTCTTGGCTGTTCATCGTCAGGAGTTGGTACTAACTTTTCTCCGTTCTTAATACCCAAAACCTCAATCATCTGTCTATGAAGGTTAGGTAAGTTGTAAATCTGCGGAGCTTGCTGCGCCATCTGCATCACAGCTTGGTACTGCATGATCCTTTGAGCCATTGTCGAGCTATTAGGATCTGAGACAGGTATAACATCCACCATGTCATAGTCTTCTTGCTTGGCCATCTTAGTGCCAGAAGAAGGTTCGTACTCATACTCTGTAGGAGCGTAGTCTCTGATAATAGCTTTGAGTAACTTAAACTCTTGTTTCATTGAGTAATGAACACGAGCCTGTACCGCCGACATTGTTTTTAGCTGACGTTCCAACAAAGCTAACGTCGTTCCTACGGGCGCGTTAGCAGACATGTCGGATACATTCATATCCGCAATAGATCCTAAACGGCGACCCTCGTCGTTGATCTTGTCTAGCAATCCAGCTAAAACTTGTGACGGCTCCTTATAAGGAAGCGTCATGATGTTGTCTTTGATAGAGCCGCTAGGAATGTCTACATCCCTAAACTCTCCCGGCGCAATAGGAGTATCGTCCCCTTTGTTAAGTCTCAGACCTCTAGACTTAAGTCCACCGGGTAGGTTACTTAGTGTGCCAGCATCAACAAGTTGCCTAATAAGAGATGTGCCGGCTCGGGCGTAACCACCAATAAGATGTATGAAACCAAAGCCATAAGCACCAAAGCCGGGTACATAATCATATTGGACAAAATGCTGGCGCTTAAGTCTCTTATCGTCATTCTCATTCCAGTTCCTATAGATAGACAAAATCTTACTTGTACCTACATCAATCGTGATGATGTAAGGTAAAGCTATCCCGTCTTCATCCTCATAACCCGGCAGATCAATATCCACCTGAATCTCATAGATCTGATAACGGTCGTCGTCAGTTACTGAGTAACCCTGCTCATCCGCTTTTTTCTTCTCTACGTCTGTATGTAGATTAGTCGGCTCTCCCAGATCTACGTCTGTATAGAAACCTGCTACCTGAAGTTTTCTAATCTCATTCTTAGACTTACGCATGATGTGCGTAACTCTTTCAGCAGTCCTAGCCCCACTAGAGCCGTAGGGAATAATCACATCTTCAGCCGGTACATAAACAGAAGTCTGACGGCCAAGGTTAGGGTCGTAGTAAACTTTCTTAAAAGCTGATCCGGCTAATCCTAAATTAAACAACATCCTTTCATGTTCAGGACGGTACTCAGGCATTTCCTCAGTTAACTTATAGTTCATGTCCTCCTGAACTCGCGCAGCCGCTTCAGTCTTAAGACGGTCAATTGCACCAATAATTTCCGTTTTGACTGGCCCCGCCGCAGGGAACGTTTCAATAATCGTTTCACTCTGGAACCTAACCGCAGCTTCCGTAAGGATCGTCGAATAAACTCCACAAGCGCCGTTCCATGGCTCAGTACGTTCTTCATACTTCATCCCCAAAACATCTAGACCCTTAACGTACATCTCCACCCAATCTTTTCTAGATTGAATGTCCGATCCCACATCTTCAATCAGATCCGAACCCACAGCAGCAAGTTCACTGTCATCCATGAACTCAGCCAAGTTATCGTCAAAGTTGTCCTCTTTCCCAGACGGAGGAGTTAAATCAATCTCAATCCCGTCTATCTCAATAGACATAGATTCCGGATTCTCGACTTCAATCTCAACATCCGGAGTTAAAGAGTCAATGCCCTGTGGCATTTCGTATAAAGATTTTTCCATGAGAGCCTCAATAGTAAACGTGCTTTTTTCTAAAGCCGACTAGATCTTCGCGCTCGTCTGTATCAAGCCGCAAAAACCCACCTTGTCTGAAACGAATTAAGCCTTGGACACAAGCATCAACCAAGTCATCGTGATCTGCGTTTGGAAACGCCGCCATCTGCTCAACCAACTCGTGCGCCCACCTCGTATCAGGTGCCCATACTTTACCCGACTTGAACAAATCAGTCACCGAATTTAGTCGCACAAACTTATCATTTCCTCTACTCGGGGTGTATTCACTCACCACAATCCCCATCCGTCTTAATTCAAATATCAACGGCGCTCCTGCGGCCTTAGCCTCCACAACAAAAGCATCCGGCTCCCAATCTTTATAGTGGTTGTATGCTTTCTCTTTTAATTCAGGAAACTCCATCCTCTTTTGAAAAGCATCCAACAAAATAATGTTCACATCCTCGGGGTTCTCGTTCATGTGAAAAACACCCAAAGTCACGCAGGCGGAATAGTCTGATCTCTCATTCTTAGTAAAAGCAGTATCCCAACTCTGAATGATAAATTCACACTTAGGAGGATCCTCCTTCTCCCAAATCTTCCACCACTCCCTTTTAACTAAAGCTCCCTCTTCTCCCGTGGGACTTTGTTGATACTGGGCGTTCCACTTACTAGGAGGCAACTCATCTCTCAAAGCCTCCAACTCTTCCAAACTCCAAAACTCAGGCCACAAAGGTTTCCCACTCGGCATGATTGCTGGTAACTCAATTACCTCCCACTCCTCCCCTTTATCCCTACTGGCTGCATCCTTAATGATCCTACCAGTCAGGTCTTTCTCCGACCAGCGCGTCATCACAACAACAATAGCCCCACCCGGCTGAAGTCGCTGTCTAGGGCCAGAGGTGTACCACTCGTAAACTTTATCAAATACAGTAGGATCTCCCTGAGCTAAAGCCGCTTCTTGTTCAGAATGCGGATCGTCAATAATTAAAAGATCTGCACCCTTACCCGTTACCGTACCCTGAACACCAATAGCGAAGTACTCTCCACCCCCACTGGTCGCCCACCTACCGGCAGCTTTACTGTCCTGTCTCAAACTTACATTAGGAAAGATCCTAGAGTACTGTTCTGAATCTACTAAGTTCCTAACCTTCCTTCCGAAACCCACCGCTAAATCCGCCGTGTTAGAACACTGGATAACCTTTTTATTCGGGAAACGGCCAAGAAACCATGAAGGTAAAAGATAAGAAGCAAACTCTGACTTTGTATGCCGAGGAGCCATATTGATAATCAATCTCTTAATCTTCCCATTAGCAATATCTTCAAACTTCTTAGCCATTAGAGAGTGGTGTCTTCCTCCCACGAACCCCGGCCACATCTCCTTGATATATTCCATAAAAGAAGCATGACACTTTTCCCGAGTTAATGCACTCTTATACATCTCAACACTCGCCAAGAACTCCTCCTGCTCGTTCGCAGGCAACTTCTCAATCAAATCTTCTAGCTTCATTCCAAATTTCTAAAGTTAATATACACAGGTCTTATCGTCCTACCCTGTCTATCCACCTTCTTTATAACACCTATATTCACAAGCCGCTTAATTATTTTAGAAGTATTAGACATACTCATCTTTCCCCTCTGATGGGCTATATCCTTTAAAGAAGGACTGAACCCATACCTCTTCCACCACTCATCAATAATCAAAAACACTTCCTTCTGCACCGGGGTCATATCTACCTCCATACACTCGTTAAACGTCATGTCACTCTTTCGAGCCGTCATCTTCTTATTTATCTGTACTCTCATAAATCGTAGAAAATTGTTCTGTTTTCTGCATCGTAGAAAATTGTTCCAGTTTTTAGAAAATTGTTCCAGTTTCTACAACCTAGAAAATTGTTCCAGATTCTAGAAAATTTTTTGTAGAAAATTGTTCCAGATTCTAGGCCGGGGGGTCTTCCCTAAACGAAGGGGTGGGGTTCTCGCCCCACGGATTTTTTGGGGGTGGGGCCAAATCTTGTTGGGTTGGTGAAACCGATCCTGAATGGGTTGATTCGGGTGGAATAGTATGTAACTGTAGATGGGACTCCGCTTGGCTGGCTTGGGGGGTGGCACTGGGGTGGGTCTCGCCTGCCAACTCTTTTAATAGCGTGTCCGCCTCTATTATCGTCGCGTCTTCCGCGCGCCCGTTAAGCATCTGCCGCAACTGCGCCATGATCTGCGCCTTGGTGTCTGCACTACTGCTTATCGTGTGCACTTGCTTGCGCTCAGTGAATGCCGCCACTTCCGTGACTGTGCCAAGCACCTTAGCGGCCGCCACTTTGGTGGACTGTTTGGCCTTTGGGTCGATCACTACTTGGACAAGGGATTGAATGACCAACTCCCTCAAAGCCGCAGGGGTGCGATGTTTACTCGCCTCAATTGCCAGTTGATAGGCTTCGATCTCTGCCTGAATCCTTACGTCCTTGGCTAGCTCGTAAGGCTTACTCGCTAGCGTATGCTTGCTTGCGTTTGGTTTGTACGCCTTGCGGTATGCGTCAGCCTTCGTTGAACCCTTAGCGACCTCTTGGGCGAACGCTTGCATTTTGGGTGTGATCGCCTTGCGGGATACACCGAGGATGTCAGCCATTGGGACTTGTTCTAGTCCTTCCTTGATCTGCTTTCTGCTTAGTGTCTTCATGGTGTGTTCTCTCCTACTTGATTGGGGGAATAGTAAGCAAAGCCGTCCCGCTTCGCTAGTTCCTTACGGGCGCGATTGGAACAGAAAATAAAACAATTTTCTAGACCTTTTAGGCAGCTTGTTTTTGTAATGATTTTGTTTTCAATATCAAATCATGAATCACTGCACTTTTGAAACCAAACGTATTACATAGGGAAATCCCCTAGCGTTGTTTTTAAAGGCTTTTTTGATACATGGCACGATTCTATTATGCTTATATAGTGTAAGGCACAACATTTCGTTACACTGCTTTACACCAACTTGCAAAAGGATTGATAATGTTAACCAACCAACCAATCAGCGACACCATGACACAAAGTATTCGCAAAGTCGTAGGAGAACAAATCAAAGCTCGCAAAGCTCAACCCGTTGCCCGCTTCAAGCTCAATGACCAACACGACCTGATCGTGCGTAGGACTGACGACGGACTGACTGTGACCTGTGACACCTGCTCGATCTCCGAGACCGCTTCCAAGGCCGTTGTCTTCGCCTTCGAAAACGGCATCTTCCGAATGATGATCGACGGCGCAAATTTCAAACGCCAATAACCCAAAGGAAAAACCATGACAAACAACCAACCTGAAAACTGCCACTTTTTCGCCTCGTCCGTTTGGACTTGGATAACCACCAACGAGACGCGAGACCTTCGCCAACTCATAAAACACATGGACAAAGAGGGTAAACCTTACAACCTGTTCCTTGTGCCTGTTCCGCACGATGCCGCCTACGAAATCAAGATGTATCAACCCCAAGTAGAGGGCACTCAGTGGGTAGGGTTCTTCGAGCCTAAAGCAAAGCGTTAAGCCATGCCTGAAGCCCTCCTGTGAGGGCTTTGGGGATTACTTACCAACCACCAAAGGAGAAACCATGAACGCAATAGTTTTAGACACACCCGAGCAGATCGCCCGTTACCGCCTTTTGACCCTCCGAGCCGCCTTGCGGCTTGAGATTGCGGGAATGAAAAAGCGCGGGGATTCAGCTTACAAAATCTTAAAGGCCGAGGGCTACTCCGGCACTCGCGCCCAAGTCCTTGAGCAGTTACACGCACACCTCGAATCAACCAAGTAAGGAAACATCATGCAAAGAATCACACGCAAATTTTTAGAAACTCAGATCAACACATTAAACCAAATCACGGGCAACCCTTTAAATGCCTACCGCACCGAGAACGGGAAACACTTTGCCAATATCGGCAATTACCACCTAGACGGGGCTTATGGGGGCTTTGCCCTTTCCCGCATGGTAGGCGAATCGGGCGGGTGTTCTGACATCTTTTCTTGTGGTCATGTAAGCGCACGACAACTAAGCGACCTTATCGCGGCATACATGGCGGGCATTTACTCGGTGCAAAAGGAGACAACATGAGCAAATCAGATTTACAAACAATTTTAGAGATCGCCCGAGTAGCTTTGTCTCACCAAGCAACTGGCGACCTGATCGCCCGCGAGCTTGATCTAAGCAATGAGGAATTAGACCGCATTTTCTCTGTCATTGAGGGGGTCACGGGATGAACTACCCACCCGCTTACATCATTGATATGGGCTATAAATTTGAGCGAACAAAAAGCAGCACCCGCGCGAATTTCTACCGCACTTGGCTAGCCAATGCCACCGCCCAAGACCGCGCCAACCGCTTAGAGATCATCCGATTGTTTGAACTGGGCAGGGCAGAGGCTAGATGACCGCCTGAAGCCCTTAACCGAGGGCTTTGGAGGGTACTTTTGCCCGAACAGGAGAAAACTAAATGCAAACCAAAACTCACAAATCAATACACCGAGGATGGGTCACAGAATCTCACGTTGAGATTAACGACACCATGCGCCTGAGAATCCTCACGATGAAACGATGGGGCGGGTCTCTCTGCACCACCGCGACAGTCGAACACAAAGACGGAAATTATTTCTATTACGAGCCGTTTAAAGACTACGACAAAACAATCTTGAGCACCCGCCCCGCCCGAGTGACTCAGCGCACAGTCGAGGAACAACACGCACAGGCTACGCGAAACCTTGACCTGATCCGCGACACCATCGACCACCATTATTCATTGACGCACTAAAGGAGACCATCCGATGACCGACCAAGAAAAAATCAAACTGCTACGCAATGCCTTGAAAAACCTTATGCAGTCAGCCGATAGTTACATAGAGGATGGCGCATGGATTGAAGCCTTGTCCCATGACATTGAACTTGCAAAGACTGTTTTAAAACAAGCAAAACCCACTAAATTAAATAGTTTGGAGAAATCAAAATGAAAGTTTGGAAAGTAAACATAGATGTTTTTGTTGCCGGTGATAACAGACTAGATGCAATAAACAATTTAACGGAAGAACTGGAT
>Ga0209088_10000097_pt1 | contig 63080 bp, 57 predicted proteins | sample S_140625_EF_Meta_FD_187324 | JGI IMG/M metagenome (GOLD analysis project Ga0209088, IMG submission 187324) | Freshwater microbial communities from Lake Simoncouche, Canada to study carbon cycling - S_140625_EF_MetaG (SPAdes) (version 2) | ecosystem: Environmental > Aquatic > Freshwater > Lake ... | reverse complement strand
TTTATCCGAAGGTTTAACTTCCGACTCATCACCATAAGAGGAATAAAAATAGGGTGTGAAAGATTCGAACTCCGCAGCACAAGTATCAACCAGACGGAAAACCGTACGAATACCCGCGTCGTTACGCTTAGTGTAAACGTCAGCGGACTTTAAACCTGTCGCAAAAGCAATTTGGCGATCTGCAAAGCCGGCTTCTTTAGCCTGCCGCAATAAATCGATACCGACATTTTTACCGGCGGCCTTAAGGGCTAATTCAATATCAACAATTCCACGGAGTTGACGTAAAAACCAAGGATCGATTTTAGAAGCTTCAAAAATCTCCACTTCCGTCATCCCTGCTAACATCGCGTAGCGAATGTAGAAAGGACGTTCAGGATTGGGGCGGGCCAGCCGCGCACGAATTTCAACATGATCGCAAATGGTGTCATCACCCATCTTGCCGCCACAACCCAGACCCCACGCACCGATTTCGAGTGAACGCAGTGCTTTTTGGAAAGATTCTTTGAAAGTGCGACCGATAGCCATCGCTTCACCCACCGACTTCATTGCGGAAGTTAAGGTGGTATCGGCGCCGACGAATTTCTCGAAAGTAAAACGAGGAATTTTGGTGACGACGTAATCAATGGTCGGTTCGAAACACGCCGTGGTCGATTTTGTGATATCGTTCTTCAGTTCATCGAGCGAATAACCCACGGCCAATTTCGCAGCGATTTTTGCAATGGGGAATCCAGTAGCTTTTGACGCCAGTGCGGACGAACGAGAAACACGCGGGTTCATCTCGATGACAATCATGCGACCGTTGGCTGGATTAACGGAGAATTGAATATTGGAACCACCCGTTTCAACGCCGACGGCACGAATCACTGCGAACGAGGCATCGCGCATTAATTGATACTCTTTATCGGTTAAAGTAAGGGCAGGAGCTACGGTGATTGAGTCGCCCGTGTGGACGCCCATCGGATCAAAATTTTCAATGGAGCAAATGATGACGCATTGATCTTTATGATCTCGCATCACTTCCATTTCGTATTCTTTCCAGCCTAATAAACATTCTTCAACCAGGACTTCGTGGACGGGTGAAGCATCTAAACCGCCTTGGACCATTAGTTCATACTCTTCCCGGTTATAAGCAATACCGCCGCCCGTTCCACCGAGGGTGTAAGAGGGACGAATAATAACCGGAAACTGTCCGCCGATTTGTTCAACGGTTTCGCGGGCCTCTTCTAAATTTTTGATGACGCGGGAGCGTGGGATATCGAGTCCGATCTCCAACATTAACTTTTTGAATATTTCGCGATCTTCGCCGCGCTCAATCGCGTCTTCTTTCGCACCGATTAATTCGACGCCGTATTTGGCAAGGACACCCGTGCGAGCAAGTTTGAGCGAAAGATTTAGTGCCGTCTGTCCACCGAGCGTGGGAAGAAGTGCATCTGGTTTTTCTTTCGCGATAATTCTTTCTACCGATTCAACCGTGAGTGGCTCGATGTAGGTGACATCCGCAGTTTCGGGATCCGTCATAATCGTTGCCGGATTTGAATTAACTAAAACTACTTTGTAACCCTCTTCGCGCAGAGCCTTACAAGCCTGCGTTCCTGAATAATCGAATTCACAAGCTTGGCCTATGATAATAGGGCCAGATCCGATGATGAGGATGGTTTTGATATCGGTCCTCTTAGGCATGTGTTCGGGCGGACTTTCATCTACTCGTCAAAGGGGGGTCAAGTGGGGACTTTAAACATTTTCGAGAAACTCTTGCGCGGGGTGACCAAGCTGACATCACTAAGGGTGTGGATATTATAAGAATCAGTGGAATCAGGTCTTTCGGACACCATGGCGCCCTCCCCGAGGAAAAGCGTCTCGGCCAACGTTTTATGGTGTCGGTCGATCTCGAGGTGGACACTCGCCCCGCTGCCGCAACCGATGATTTAAAAAAGACAGTAAACTACGCCGATGTCATTCGAACGGTGGAAGCTCAACTTACAGGAAAACCTGTCTACCTGATCGAAACACTCGCTCAACAAATAGCTGCACATTTACTCGGAACCTTTCCTGTAGTTAAAGCCGTGACCGTTGAAGTTACCAAGCCTTTCGCCCCGGTAGCCGCCGATTTTGAGGCCATTTCCGTTAAAATCCGCCGCGAGCGCATCTAAAATGGGTGAGCGCCAATTCCTTCTCGGATTGGGCAGTAATATTGGGAATCGGGCTGATTTTATTGGCCAAGCTATTCAAAAAATCGGCCAAATTCCCGGCGTCCAGTTATTGGCCATTTCCCAGGCGTTTGACTCAGATCCCGTTGGCTACACCGACCAAGAAAATTTCTTAAATCTCTGTATTGCAATAACTTACAAAGAAAATGCCGAATCACTTCTTAGCGCAACCGCCAAGATTGAGTCGGATCTAGGACGGGTGCGTACTATTAAAGACGGACCGCGGACCATCGATATCGATCTCTTATTTTTTGAGCGGGAAGTTTTTCAATCAACGAATCTCACACTCCCCCACCCGCGTTGGAGTGAGAGAAGTTTTGTCGTTTTTCCACTAAGGCAAATGCTTCAATCTCCAGCTCTCGTCAAAGAGAGTCGCTGGGATTGGCTAAGGACGGAGGTCGCCCGAAATAATATCGGCAGCGAAGGCCTCCGTTTATGGAACGGCCCCACTCCCTGGAATACGACGACGAACTAAAGCCCTCTCGGTTTGGTCACTGCCCAGCACTGTGGCTGGCTCTACCCATTCTTTTGGGTGAGAGCTTAAATAGTTTTTATCCCGTTCCGGTTTTTATATTATTGGTTTTAAGTTTATTTTTTCTCGGCTGGCTCTGGATAAAAATCCGCAGCGCGCAGCAAAGTCAGATCGCACTAGTAGCCGTGGGCATTTTATTAGGGGCGGCCTGGCACCAGGTAAAACTGCCACCGCAAAATTTTATTCAGGTCGAAGAAAAATTAACTGAACTCTCTATTGCGATTGAACATGCTAATACCAATCGCGCTGGCAGTGGCTGGTCGGGTCTAGGAATCATTACGGATAAAGGTGAATTTTTTCGCCGGCGCGTCGCTCTATCCGTCAAAGGCGGCACTCCCGCCCAAGGATGCGAATTAAAAATGAGCGGATGGATTTCGGCGATTGATGAAAACTCGCAAGGTTATGATGCTTGGGTAAAATCGCAGGGGGCCACACTTAAACTCGGTAACGGAAAAATTATTGGACTCTTAGAAAAGCCAACGGAGTTTGCCGTGTGGTGTCAACGAACCCAGATAAAATTAGAGCGTTGGTTGAGCACCTTACCATGGGAAGACGCCGATGGAGGAGCTCTTTTATCCGCGACACTCTTAGGACGTACCACTCTTTTGCCACCTGAGGCTAAAGTAGCATTTACTCAAACAGGCACGCTTCATTTATTTGCGATTAGCGGATTACATATCGCAGGCATGGCGGCGGGGATGCTCTGGTTTATTCGAAAATTACATTTACCAGAAAAACCTTTGGGCGTGATTATCTTAAGTCTGCTTTGGCTTTATGTGGAAGTGACGGGAGTCTCACCGTCATCGACTCGAGCTTGGATTATGGCGACGTTTATTTGGGTGGGACAAGTCAGCGAGCGGTCCACTTCGACGTTACAATCCCTCGCCCTGGCCTGCGCTTTTACACTCATTCTTCAACCTGAGGCGATTAATGATCCAGGATTTCAGTTAAGTTATGTCGCCGTGGTGGCGATTATTTTAGTCGGAGCTCCCGCCGCCCAAATACTCAATCAGACCACCACCGAAGAAAAATTAATTCCCGCTCAAAGCCAAACCTGGTCGCAACGAGCAAGATGGAAGATGAGAAAGTTTTTGATTTCAGGCCTATGTATATCCGCGGCAGCGACCATCGCAGGACTGCCACTCACCGTGACTTATTTTCAGAATGCCAGTCTTAGTGGGATTGTCGTAAATTTAATTTTAGTTCCGCTCTCAGAAATTCCGCTCGTATGCGGCATGATCTCTTTGTTTTTTTATCCTTGGGAAAAACTTTTGCCCTTAGCCCAGTGGATCAACGGGGCCGGAGTGATCATTTTAAATATCATGACAGCCATTGCCGAATTTTTCGCCAGAATTCCTGGACTTAATTTACAAGGAAATCCTACTTGGCCAGCGAGTGGACCCCTCTGTGCTTTGATTTTAATCGGGTGTTTCCTTATGCAGGCAGAATCAAAAAGCGTCATTAAACTTTTCGGCATTCCCGCCCTCATCGTAGGAAGCTGGATTATTTTATTTATTATCTAAGTGAAATGTAATAAATCTTCTTAGTATGCTTAGGGTTTGTTTAATTTTCTTTTCCGTTATCGGCATTCAAGGAATCGCTGCACCCCAAGAGTGGTCGGGTATCTATCCGAGTTTAGGTTATTTTAATAATGAAGGTGAATGCGGAACGGGCGCGGTGGTGCCTTGGGCAGATCGACTTTGGGTAATTACCTATGGCCCACACTGTCCCTATGGTTCGAGCGATAAACTTTACGAAATTACTCCGTCATTAGAGTTAATTACCCGACCCGAAAGCGTGGGCGGAACTCCCGCCAACCGCATGATTCATGAAGAATCGAAGCAGCTCATTATTGGTCCTTACTTCATCAACGCAGAACGGAATGTGCGAGTGATCTCACCGAAGCACATGCCTGGGAGATTAACGGGGAATGCACGACATCTGACCGAGCCTACTTACAAAATTTATTTTGCGACGATGGAAGACGGGCTCTTCGAAGTGGATGTACACACTTTAGCGGTGAAGGGTCTGATTAAAGAAATAAAAAATAAACCGAAGCCTGGACAGACCGTTGAAATAAATCCGGCCACACTTCAATCAACCCTGCCTGGTTATCACGGCAAAGGTCTTTATTCCGGCCAAGGCGTCGTCGTCATTGCGAACAACGGCGAAGACACTCCTACGGCCCTAAAGAATCCGAATATTGATAGCGGTGCAGTCGGCGAATGGAATGGGTCGGGCAATTGGCAACTTGTGCGGCGCAATCAATTCACCGAGGTCACTGGACCTGGCGGAATTAAAGGGAATACAAATCCAGCAACCGATCCCATTTGGACCATCGGCTGGGATTATCGTTCGGTCATTTTAATGGTGAAAGAAAATGGGGAATGGAATTCGTATCGCCTACCTAAGGCGAGTCACACTTACGATGGAGCTCACGGTTGGAATACCGAATGGCCCCGCATTCGCGATATAGGTGAAGCAGGTTCACGCCTGATGACCATGCACGGGATGTTCTGGAATTTTCCCGAAACATTTTCAGTCAAGAATTCTGCAGGTATTTATCCACGCTCAACTTACCTTAAAGTCATTGGTGATTTTACGCGTTGGAATGACCGCCTTGTGTTTGGATGTGATGATACCGCTAAATCTGAATTTTTAAATAAACGCGAAGCCAAAGGAAAGTTAGCAGGGCCTGGACAGTCACAATCTAATCTCTGGTTTACACCACTAGACAAACCTGATCACTTGGGACCCGTGTTGGGTCACGGCAGCGTTTGGTTAAATGAATCAGTGAAAGCGCAAGTTCCATCCGACCCTTTTTTACTATCAGGATTTACGAAGCGTGCCTTACACCTCGAACAGGATGGTATCGCCGCCACAAAATTTATTCTCGAAGTAGATGAACTCGGAAACAACGAGTGGAAAACCTGGAGAGAGGTGGCACTATCTACTGAAATAAAAAACCTATGGATAGAGATTCCCAAAAATCTTAAAGCAGTCTGGCTACGGATTAAAACTGATCGCGATGTGGCCACAGCCTCCGCCACCTTCCAGTATGCCAATCAAGATAATCGCACCGCCGATACAGACCCAATCTTTACCGGATTATCTCAGGCAAAGAACGTAAGCTCAAACGGTGCATTTCTTTTAGCACTAGGTAATAACCAACGCACGCTTGCGGTATTAAATGCGGAAATTAAAAACGGCCAAACGCTGGTTCGTTCACTTTACGAATTAAATGCCGAAATGCAATTGGTCCCCGCGGATCCATCGGCCTTAGAAAAAATAAAACAGGTCACGGAAATCCCCAAAGGTATAATTACCGTGGATGAGGCTTCGGTTATTTTTATCGAAAACGGACAACGCTGGCGGCTACCCCGTTCATTTGAAAAAAACCAAGACGGCTTATTAGAATCATCAAGTCTACGAAAAGCGCGTGAAGTTTGCACTGAACGCGATCTACTCCAAGCATACGGCACCTTTTATGAGTTGCCTGCGTTGAATGCCATGGGGGCGATGAGAATAAGACCTATTGCGACCAGCGATTTAGCGGTTCACGATTTTTGTTCGTATCGCGGACTTTTAGTTCTCAGTGGAGTAAATCCGTCAGCAGAAAAAAATAATCGTCACATTATTCACTCGGCCGACAACCAAGCCGCCGTTTGGGTGGGCACGGCGGATGATCTCTGGAGGCTCGGCAAACCCCGAGGTCACGGCGGACCTTGGAAAAATTCTTTAGTTAAAGCCCATGAACCCTCGGACCCCTATTTAATGACCGGGTATGATAAGAAACAAATCACTTTAACAAATCACAGGGAAACTCCCAATACTATCGTCATGGAGTGCGACGTGGCGGGCGATGGGCGTTTTAGTATTTATAAATCTTTTATTCTCACTCCAAGGCAGACGCTTGATGTGCAATTACCTGAGTGGCTCAATGCCTACTGGGTTCGATTCACCCCGAGTAACGATGGTAAAATGACGGTGCAATTGACGTACGAATAATAAATTGAGGGTGAAAGTATCTCCTCGCTTGCACCCCCACTCATTGCAGACAAGTTGCACCTACCAACGTTTTCATGAGCCAGCCTTTTGATACCATCGAGGATGCCCTCGCAGATATTACTGCGGGCAAGCTGGTTATTGTGACGGATGATGAGAACCGAGAAAACGAAGGCGACTTCGTCATGGCGGCTTCCAAGGTCACACCCGAAGCAGTCAATATGATGATTCGTCACGGCCGTGGTCTGATTTGCGTCCCCACGCTCGAACACCAACTCAAACGTCTCGGCATCTCTCAGATGGTTCCGGAAAATCGAGAATCTCAACGCACGGCTTTTGCGATTTCGGTCGATGCCGCCGAGGGAATCTCGACCGGTATCAGTGCTTACGATCGCGCGAAAACGATTTCCATTTTAGCCGACCCTCATTCACAACCCGAACACTTAGTTCAGCCCGGACATATTTTTCCACTCATGGCTCGCCCGGGTGGAGTATTGCAACGCGCCGGTCACACCGAGGCGGCGGTCGATTTAGCCTCACTCGCTGGACTGCACCCGAGTGGAGTAATTTGCGAAATTCTCAATGAAGATGGCTCGATGGCTCGATTACCCGAACTGATTGAATTAAAAAATAAATTTAATCTGCGCATGATTTCAATCGCGCAGCTCATTGAGTACCGTCACCGTAGTGAAAAGTTAGTAGAGTTAATTGCTACAAGTCCTTTTAAATCGAAGTGGGGACAATTTGAACTACGTGTTTATCGTTCATTACCCGACGGTCGCCAACACCTAGCCTTCGTTCTCGGTCAGCCGAAAAATTCGCCCACTCTCGTACGCGTCCAACGTGAAAACTTATTAGGTGATTTATTTCATGGCTTATCATTTGGTGAAGGTAATTCCCTTTCCGCAAGTTTTGCCGCAGTGGCCAAGGCTGGAACGGGAGTCATCGTTCACGTCGCTCAACCCTTTGGCGGAGTGAAAGCAGACAATGAAGGCATTCGACTCCATGCAATGGATGCGCGCGATTACGGTATTGGTGCCCAAATACTTTCGCACATTGGACTTAAGCAAATCCGTTTGATTACCAATAACCCTCGAAAAGTAGTCGGTCTAAGCGGTTATGGGCTCGAAATCGTCGAACAAGTCCCCTTTTAATTTTTCCTAAGCGTTTCCGCTTGAACGTAATAACTTAAGTTGTTGCATCAGCCTTTCGTTCTTCCTGTACATGAGCCAAGACAAACCATCATCGCCCAACATCTCCGGGGCCAAATTTGTTTTCAGCATCGTCGCAGCAAGTTATAATCAAGATCTGGTTGAGGCTTTATTACAGAAGACGATTGCCACCTTAACTCAGGCCCAAGTCGCCCCGCAAAATATTCGCGTGCTGCGCGTTCCCGGTTCGGGCGAGCTGCCTTATATCGCCAATATGACAGCATCATCGAGTGAGTTCGACTGCGTCATTGTTCTCGGAGTGGTCATCGCGGGAGACACCCCGCACCACGAAATTATTGGGCAATCTACAGCCATCGCCCTTCAAGAAGTCGCCATTCGCACTGAAGTTCCCGTGATTAACGGTATTGTGGTTACGAATAATCGCGCTCAAGCCGAACAACGCTGTATCGGTTCGGTTGATCGTGGAACCGAGTTTGCGCTGGCCGCATTGGTTATGGCACAGCATCGCCAAACCTTAGGAGAAAGACTCGATACACTTGAAGATTTAGATGAACCCTTTGCCAAAAATTAACGTGGAAAATCCTGAAGCAGAAAAGACCCCCGCAGCGCCGCAAAAACGTAATCGTCGTCACGACAGTCGTGTCGCAGCGATGCAGTTTCTTTATTCCTGGGAGTCACAAAGGCACGGCGATTTAGTAACGGCCCTCTTTGATTTTTTCAGCGAACAAGAACAACCACGCGACTACTACTCCTTTGCAGAAGAACTCATTCATGGCGTCATTAGAGATATCGATCTCATTGACGAAGTGGTGAAGCGATCCACAGAAAATTGGACGTTTGAGCGCATTGCTAAAGTGGATTTAGCCATTCTTCGATTGGCTATTTTTGAGCTAATGCGACGCACTGACATTCCACCGATTGTCACCATCAACGAGGCCGTTGATCTGGCTAAGAGTTTTTCGACCGATGAATCCAAGCGTTTCGTAAATGGTATTCTGGATCGCTATAAAGGTGAAATTGGCCGCGATCCACGCAAAGCAGAAGGAGCTTAAAAATGAGCGGTGGTTTTTTTGAAAAACTCAAAGCTGGGCTCAGTCGCACCACCGCAGCGCTGACTAATCTTTTTGCACGGCCGATGGATGAATCATCCGTCGAGAAATTACGGGAACTCTTGATTGCCGGAGATTTTGGCGTAACGACGACCGAAGAAGCGGTGCAAGCCGCTAAAAATGCTTGGAAAAATAATGCGGAGTTACGTCAGGCGGGTCCGGCTGAAGCCGCCGCTCAAGTCATCCAAAATGTTTTAGAAAAATGTGGAGAGTGGAATCCGCCCTCACAAAAACCTTTAGTCATTATGCTTTTAGGCATCAATGGGGCAGGTAAAACAACCACCGCAGCTAAGCTGGTCGCCCGCTGGCAAAAAAATGGTCAGCGTTGTATTCTCGGTGCGTGCGATACCTTTCGTGCGGCCGCGAGTGAACAGTTGAAATCTTGGGCAGAAAAAACGGGGGCAGAAATTGTGAGTGGAGCCGCGGGAGCTGATCCTGCAGCCATTGCTTTTGACGCCATTAAAGCCGGAGTAGCCCGCGGTGCGGATTTTATTATTTTAGATACCGCAGGAAGACTGCACACCAAGACACATCTTTTAGAAGAACTTAGGAAAGTTGTCCGAGTGACGGATAAAGCCCTGACTGGTGCACCGCACGAAAAATGGTTGGTGGTCGATGGTTCACTCGGTGCGAATTCACTCGAACAGGCTAAAGTTTTTCATGAGGCCGTGCAGTTAACGGGAATTATCGTTACCAAACTGGATGGCTCAGCCAAAGGGGGCGCCCTAGTTGCCATTGTGCGCGAGCTGGGTATTCCCGTAAGGTTTATTGGTTTGGGTGAGACCAGTGAAGATCTCGTACCCTTCGATAAAAAGGCCTATGCGCGGTCGGTGGTCGGACTGGAAGTATAGGTTGGCTTGCCAGCACCGATTCCATAACTCAGGTTTAATTCATGACCGTGGAAAGTGTCCAAGTTAAACTCACTCAACATTCATACCCTGTACGAATTGGTGCCGGCGTCTGGTCGGAAGTTCTGCTCACCGCCCAAAGTCATCTGCAAAAAAATAAAAAGTGTGTCGCTATCACGTCGCCGGCGATTGCCCAAGCTCAGCCTGATTTAATTAAGAAGATTTCTGCAGTGATGCCGATAATCATCACTCAAGTAGATGGTGAAAAGGCAAAATCAGCCGAGGAATTATTAAGACTCTGGAATTTCTTAGCGGCCGAGGGTATCGCCCGCGATGGCACTATTTTTGCCATTGGCGGTGGAGTCATCGGTGATCTAGCAGGATTTACCGCGGCCACTTACCAACGGGGGATTGAATGTATCCAAGTTCCCACGACACTTTTAGCGATGGTGGACAGTTCGGTCGGTGGTAAAACGGGAATTAATTTAACGGCTGGGAAAAACTTAGTCGGTAGCTTCCACCAACCGCTCGCAGTCTACGCCGACACTTCACTTTTATCTACCCTGCCCGCGCGCGAATTTGCGGCAGGGATGGCGGAAGTGATTAAGCACGGTCTGATTGCGGATAAAAAACTCTTTAACGATCTGCAGTCACTCGCACCCCTGAATTGGCAGAGCCCACAACTTCCCGCTGTGATTCGTCGCTGCGTAGAAATTAAAGCCTCGGTGGTCAGCGATGATGAATTTGAAACGAAAAAAGAAGGCGGCCGGGCGTTACTTAATTTGGGTCACACCTTCGGTCATGCGATTGAAGCAGTGGCCGGATACGGAACATACTTACACGGCGAAGCGGTGGCCATTGGCTTAGTTATGGCCGCACGTTTATCGGCAGAGTTGGGTCAGTGTACGGCCGACGAAGTCGTTGCCGTAGAAAAAACTTTAGCGGCTTATAGTCTACCCACGCATTTGCGGGCTCCCCTGCCACTTGAACTATTAATGGCAGCGATGAAGCGGGATAAAAAAGTTCGCTACGGAAAATTGCGTTTTATTTTAATGCAAGGCATCGGCAGTGCGAAGAGCACCGAAGAAGTTGCTGAGGATTTAGCGGCGAAAATTTTCCGCAGTGGCGGAGCAATTTAAGGCTGAGGGCCGACCGCTGGCTTAATCGCCCGCCAATCACCGTCTTTTAAACGCTGATCATTCTTTTCGTTAGCCTGCTTAACTCTTTGGCTTAAATCACCTTCGCGGGATTTTTCTCCAGCTAAGACGGCGGCGGCAGGAGTCTTTTCTGCACGGAATGATGGGTCGTTGGCGGGAATAGCACAGCCTACTAAAAAGAATAGAGAAAGGATGGATAGTGATTTCATTTTATTTAGTTTTAGCACGCTTTTGAGCATCGGCTTCTAACCAAGTTCGTAAAGACAAAGCTTGTTTTTTGGCCCGGGCCCGAGCGGATTTTAAATCATCAGCATCTTCAGTTTTGGCCGAGGTAAAGGTATAAAACTTCACCTTCGGTTCGGTGCCTGAGGCGCGTACGGCAATACGCGAACCATCAGCTAATTCAGCCATGATAAATTCTTCGCGCGGAACTTGTTCACCTTCACTATCTATCACCTTATCTTGATCGTAATCGGTAATTTTGGTTACTTTAACGCCATCGATTTCTTTAGGTGGGTTGTGGCGCCATGAACTGACAATGCGACGAATCGCAGCGGCCCCCTCGGCGCCCTCGAACGAAATATTTAATAAATCCTCAACGTGGGCGCCGTAGGCTAAATGTAATGCATCTAAGGCATCGAGCATTGTTCTGCCACGGGAGCGAAGAATCGCGGCGTATTCACAAAGCATCATCACCGCACCATTCGCATCTTTATCACGGATAGCGTCATCACTGAGATATCCGTAGCTCTCTTCAGCGCCTAAAATAAAGAAGTTTCCGTTGCGGAGGGCGAGCGGGGCGCGGCGATTCAGTGGCAGATTATAGAAATCGGTTGCGCCACTTTCAGAAATCTTTTTCGACCATTTTTCTAATTTACGTCCAATCCACTTAAAGCCGACAAGAGTTTCTAAGCAGCGGACGCCATGTCGGTGACAAATTTTTTCAACGAGCGGCGTGGTCACCAGTGATTTAACGACCACGGCGGAAGGTGAACCAATGGCGGGAATAATTCCGTTATCTTTTAAAACGGATATTCTAAATTCCGTTAGGAGTGCGGCGACTTCATTACCCGTGAGTAAGCGATAGCCCGCTTGAGCCTCGCGACAGGCCACGCCGACGCGGTCGGCGTCGGGATCCGTTGCTAAAACAATATCGGCATTAAGTTCAGTCGCTAATTTTAGGGCGAGAACGTAGGCTGCAGGATTTTCTGGATTAGGTGAAGGAACGGTCGGAAAACGTCCGTCGTGTTCGCGCTGTTCTTCGACCACGTGCGGATCGATTCCTAGTCGGCGCAGGGCTGGAATCACCATCACATCACCGGTGCCGTGGAGATTAGTGAAAACGACGCTCGGGGCATGCCGACCCATAATTTCCGGGTCAATCACACTTTTTACTAACCTATTTAAATACGCTTCTTCGATGACTTGAGTAACGGACTGCACACCGCTCAAATTGATTTCTAAAAAGGGAATCACTTCGGCGACTTCGATTTTTCCAACGAAATCAACAATCGCGGTATCGGCGGGAGGAGTCACTTGGGCGCCATCGTGGAGATAGCATTTAAATCCGTTGTCGTGAGAGGGATTATGACTCGCGGTGATGACCACTCCGGCATGCGCTTCTAAATGGCGAAGCGTGAAACTTAATTGTGGGGTAGAGCGTGGGCCGGAAAAAAGAAATGCTTCGCCGCCTAACTTAATCCAAGCCGAGGCGAGGAGTTCGGCAAAATGTTTAGAAAAGTGGCGAACATCATGGGCGATCACTAAACGTGGCTTTGCTTGGTTGGCGGAAACATGTTTCCATAAACCCAGGCCGGCTCTTAATATATTAACATCATTTAAGCAGGCCGTCCCCACCGCGGCCCGGATGGGCTGACCACTCGAATCCATTTCATTAGACGCACTCATACGGCCGACCGTGCGACCCCGCATTCCGCCAGTACCAAAAGCGATACCCTTGTAAAAACGATCTTCGATTTCGGCCCAGGCAGATTTTTCGATTAAATCCGTCAAACTCTCCGTAATCGACGAAGGCAGGTGTTTGGTTTCTAACCAACGGACGACATTATTGAAAGTAACAGCAGAAATTTGGCCCGCGGACTGTGCGGACTTTAAAGCCGCAATGACCGTGTTAGTAGCATTCATAATTATCTGCATCATTGGCAGTCTTAGCATAGGCAACAAGCCAATTTGAGGGGGAGGCGGGGGTTGACACTGACCGTGCAATGTTAAGGGTTATTTATATGTCTGAAAGCCGTCCACCCAAGCGCACTCAAGCCGATGACGACCGTAATTTAGTCGTCGTAGATGAAGATTTTGCCAATGCCGATGCCGAGGATCGCCTCTGGCTCTTCTGGGAAAGAAACCAAACGGTCATCGTTCGGTCCATCACCTCCGTCGTCGTCGGAGTTCTTGCATTCTTAGCTTTTTATTTTTGGAAAGAAGCCCAACACGAAGCCTTGGGAGAATCCTATGTCGCCTGCCAGGATGAAACTGCGCGCCGCGCTTTTGCAGCCGCTCACCCCAAAGAACCCTTAGCCGCGATTGCCCTCATTGAAGTGGCTGATGAATTACGTCGAAAAAATAAATTAACTGAAGCCGCCAAGACTTATGATGAAGCGGCGGCCATCGCGGCCATCGCTGATCAAACTCCGGCTATTCATGCCATTGCCGCGAGAGCAAAACTTTTTTCCGGACTGAGCCGTCAAGAATTAGGACAAGCCAACGCTGAAGCCATCATCACCAGTATCGCCGAAGATAATTCCGCTCCCGAAACTTTAAAAGGTTACGCGATGTATGTTCTAGCTAACTTAGCCTTAACCCGCGGGGATAATGCTGGCGCAGCCAAGTGGATCAACCTCATGGATAAGCGTCTGCAGGCCACCCACGTTTGGGCCCAAGACAAAACTTGGTTGGTGCGTTCTGAGCCTGCTTTATTGACTCCACTGAACCCCGATCCGATTCCCTCCAAAGGAAAATAAAATGACCGAACCCACGACGCAGCCCGTTGCCGCCGTGGTGGCTGAATTACTAACCAAACGATATGGTTCACTCACGGCGATTGAAGATTTATCCTTCACCGTAGCGCCGGGTGAGATTGTGGGATTCTTAGGTCCGAATGGTGCGGGTAAATCTACGACGATGAAAATTTTGGCGGGCACGATGGCGGGCACCTCAGGCCGGGCCACGATCTGGGGAGAGTCTGTTTCACTGAATCCCGCCGCCGCGAAAAGCCATTTGGCTTACATGCCAGAAAACAATCCACTACCCGATGATTTACGGGTCGAAGAATATTTAACACTGCGGGCAAAACTGAAGAACGTAGAAAGTAAAAATGTTCAAGCACGCGTCGAAAAAGTAATGATAGATTGTGATCTTATTCGCCGCGCCAAGGGTCGACTCATTGGACAACTCTCCAAGGGCTTTCGTCAGCGGGTTGGTATTGCCGATGCCCTACTGGCTCAACCTAAAGTTATTATTTTAGACGAACCAACGATTGGCTTGGATCCCCATCAAATTTTAGGAATTCGCGATTTGATTCGTTCGCTGCGCGGACAAATGGCCGTTCTCATTTCGAGTCACATTCTCCATGAAGTCGAACAGGTCTGTGACAAAGTCGTAATTATTAATCGGGGGCGTTTAGTGGCTCAAGGTAAGACCGAGGACTTACGGCGCGAACTTTTACCCAACGCGGTCTTTAAACTAACGAGCAACACTCCCCTCGCCCAGCTTCTAGAAATTTGCTTACAAATCGAGAGTGCGACAAAAATTGAGATTCAGGAAAACCTAGCGGGGGGCTGGGTTCGTTACCAAATTACCATTCCCACCCAATCGGCCATCAGAGAAAATTTAGCGGCTCATTTAATTAAAGCCGGCGTGGCGTTACGCGAAATCGCCGAAGAACATTACGGTTTAGAAGATATTTTCTTAGCGGCCACCCGACGAACCACGAACGACGGATTAAAAAACTAAGATGCGACATTTTAAAACATTACTTTTCCATGAACTAAAACTGGCGTTTCATTCTTGGAATACTTGGGCTACGGCGGGACTTTTTTTAACTCTCATGGGGACCATTTATTGGTTCGCGTTGTTAGAGTGTAGTCGATCGCCCCAGCCCTGGACGCCGGTGGAAGGAACGTTTAAATTATTCTGGCTTCCCCTGCTTTGTATTTTGCCGTTGCTCACAATGCGCAGTTTTTCCGAGGAACGGCGCGCGGGCACACTCTCATCGCTCCTCACAACACCCGCGAGTATTGCGGCCATTGTGTGGGCAAAGTTTTTAGCAGCATGGATTACTTGGGTCACACTTTGGGCGGGATTCATTCCTTTCACGATGCTGGTGAACCTTCGTCTCGGCTCAGTCAATGAACAGCGACTGAGCGATCCGAGTGTTCTGATTGGCGCACTTTCTTTTATTTTCATGAGCGGGCTGCTCCACGTGGCTATCGGCATTTTATGTAGCTGCCTCACGCGCAGCTCAGCCCTCGCTGCCTTACTGACTTTTATCACGCTCTTAGGTCTGACCGCTGCGGGTGGAGCTTTAGAATCGTTGCCCATTGAAAGTTGGACGTGGTTAGGTTGGCTGCGCGAGCCGGCGGCACATTTAAGAACATTCGGACACCTCCAAGATTTCGCTGCGGGCGTCATCGATTCGCGCCCCTTAGTTCTTTATATCACCGGAAATTTATTATGCCTGGGCTTGGCTGTTTTAGCCGTGGAGGGCCAAGAATAAAATGAGCAAGCCACGTGATGATTTTAGTATTGTGCGTCCCATCCGCAGATTGAATCGCTTAACCCAAACGATTCTGGCGATTGGCCTCGCCCTCATGGTAAATTTCCTGGCTGAGCAAAGTGACTTTCGTTTTCGCCATGACTTAACCACGGATCGTCGCCACTCGTTATCGACCGAATCCGTCGAAACAATTAAAGTGGCGAGTCGGAAAAGTCCGGTCGGAAATAACAAAAATAAAAACTGGGTACGAGCACTGGTGCTGAATGATAACTTTTCGGAGAACGATGTTTCCCTGCGCGTGCAATTGGGAAAATTATTAGAGGCGTACAAACTCGAATCGAGCAAACAAGGTGATGAATGGTTTAATGTAACCCAAATCAGCAGTGGATTAAATCAGGAATTATTATCGGAGGTGGCGGCACAAAATGGTCCGCCCGCTCGCAATACTGTCTTAATTATTCTCTGCGGTACTCGCGTAAAATATGTTAGTTCGGCGGAGTTGGTTGAAGTCACCCCCAGCAATCAGGCGCTATTTAGAGGGGAGTCCGTGGTCACCTCAGCGTTATTGGAAGTCACCGAAGAACGACCAGCGATTGGCTATGTTATCAAAGGACACGGGGAGTTGGGACTGGAAGACTCTTCACCCTTGCGGGGCATGTCGCAGCTCTCTCGCCAATTACGAAATCGGAATTTTACCCTACGGACGCTCGATCTAACCACGAGTAAGGAAATTCCTCGCGACACTTCGGTCTTGTTCATCATGGGTCCGCAAATTTCCTTTTCCCCACTCGAAGTAGAATTAATTAAAAATTATTTATATGAAAAAAACGGTCGGGTCTTAGCCTTACTCGAACCTGCTCGAGCTCATGGTCTCGAAACCATCCTCAGTGATTGGGCAATTTTTTCGCCCGACTGCGAACTTCAGGAGCAGGATCCGTCGGGACGTTCGGCGGAAGGCGATATTGTTCTGCGCCGCTTAGTCGATAAACCCAACGCCCTGACCCGCGTTCTCCAGGAACAAGATTTGCCCATCATCGGGTCTCGATTTAGAAATGTTAAGTTCGATGACGGGAGTACTCCTGATAGTACTCTTTCCGTCACTCCGCTTATTTTTAGTTCGGATAATTCATGGGGCGAAACCGATTATCAAAAGCGTCCCGTTAAATATGATATCAATCGTGATCAACCAGGACCACTGAGCGTAGCGGTGGCTGCTGAGAGAGCAGCGGGCATTCGTAAAGGCACCACCAGTTCGGGAGGTCGCTTAGTGGTCATTGGATCATCCGACATCGCGACGAATCAAAAAATAAATCGAGGGGGCAATCAGGCCTTTATCATTCAAGCGGCGGCGTGGTTGGCTGACCGTGATCGAGCCGTCTCCATTACCCCTCGTAGTGTTAGTGCGTATCAAATTACCGCCACCGCGGCAGACTTTTGGGCCCTGGCCCTTCGCTTTGGTTGTATTCCAGCAATTGTTTTAGCACTCGGGCTTGCGATTTCTATTTGGCGTCGCAGAAATTAAGGCTCTATGCGGATTGCCCGCTCCACCCTTGTCTTATTTGTCGCCAACCTCCTGGTGTTTGGCCTCGTGTGGCGTGCCAGTGTGACGCAGACCGTTGCTCCCATCAGCCAGAACTTACTTTTTGCCACGGGCATCACCGGTTTAGAAATTAATGATAACGGCACAAAAATCGCCTTAGAAAAAAGAGGCGCATTTTGGTATGTAAACTCTCCCTATAAATGGGCGGCGAATTTATGGTCGGTCCAACGGATTATCGATGAACTACGTTTTATCGACAGCGAAAAAGGTTTTACGGTGAACGAAGTCAAAGCCAACGGGAGTAATTTAGAAACCTACGGCCTACAAAAACCGCGATGGACACTGAAAGCGGTGACGGAGAATAACCAGACTCAGGAAATTAAAATCGGAGAAAATAAAGAAACGCGCCGTCTTTTTATTTTAACATCCGATAATCAAAAAATTATTCCCGTCGGTGATGCCTTAGCGGCCGCCCTCGAGGCCAAGCCAGAGACTTATCGGGTCGATAAAGTTTTTGAAATCGCAGAATTTGAAGTCCGCGCAATTTCTACCCGCCGAAAAATAGATAACGCTGATGTGGTGACTAATCTTGCTTACGAAGAACGGGCACGACCTGGTCGACGAGGACAAGGTGCCGAATGGCGGTTTACCGCTCCGTTTGAAACACTGGCCGATCCTGAGAGAATCACCCAAGCCCTCTCTAATTTAGTTAATATTCGCGTGCTACAATTTGCCGAAAAAATGACAGATGACATGGGCTTAGCTGAGCCCGTCATCCGTATTGCGTTAGAAGGCAGTTCTCGTCGCCAAGTTTTATTGATTGGCAGACCAGGGATAAAAAATACGGTGCAGTGCTGGGCCAAACTCGAAGAGAGTGATGCCGTCTTTCTCATCGAGACCAAAGATTTAGGCGGATGGTATAATCCTCGAGCCATTCTCACCTCAACCCGTCCGGTCGATTTCGATCCCGAAATTGTTACGGGATTTAATTTAACTTCCGGTGGACGTACTATCACCTTACACCGCTTAGAATCGACCGGGAAAGATACACGTTGGGAAATTCCCGTGACTCCCGGTTCTACCGCTATTCAACGTCGAGAAGGTGACAGCCAATTAATCAAAGAATTCTTAGCCGACTTGAGTCAGCTGCGCGCCATCAATTTACGCGAAGCAGGAAAGACTTTAAACGAAACCTGGTTAATTCCTGCAACTAATTTACCGGCAGAACCTATGCATAAAGTTGAAATTGAAATCGGTGGAGAAAAACTTGCGGTTTCATTTTATCCAGGGCCCGAAAATAAACCTGCCGGAACTTATCTCGTACACCAAAAAGGTGCAGCCTTTGCTGGGGTTTGTGAAGTATCACTCCTGCGTAATGCTTATCAAAACGTCGCTCCACAATTTTGGAGAAATCGCGTGATCAATCAATTAGCCACGGGGACAAAAGTGGTCGGGCTTCGCTTAGTGGAACGTCAAGATGGCAAAGTCATCGGCGAGGCGCGACTCGGACCTGACGGCAACTGGGCGGGCACTGGCCGACTCGATGCAGCTACCAGTCGTCGACTAGCCGCCGGCTTAGCGCAAGTAAAGGCGACGGAATTCCCCACGCGAGATATCGGCGCAGGTGAATGGAAATATTTACTACGAATCACTGATCAAGCGGCGGCGGGATCGACGGGCGCCAGCGAATCGCTTCGCAATTACTGGTGCACCGAACCGCTCAATAACACCGCTGTCTTATTACGGGATGAGAATGATGATGACAGTTTTTTACTCGACCCTACTTTAGCTGAAATCCTCATCCCCCTTTTAAACAGCACTAGTCAATGAGCGAACCTAAATCGATCAGTCGATTTAAAAAAAGTGTACGCGGTTTAGGGACAAGCATTTTAGTTTTCTTACTCCTCTTTCAATTACTACTTTTATGGGTAGCTAATAATCAAATTCCCGTTCGGCTACCCGAGATTATCAGTCAACTAATCCTCCACCAAGCCGACCAAGAAGGGATTAAACTGCAAGCCCGTAACTTTTGGATTCAACCCGATCTTTCTTTGGCAGTGGATGATGTCACCGTAGAAATTGAGGGTATCACGGGGGAGATTTTTACGGCCGAGCGGGTGGAATTTCAAATCTCTCCGAGTAATTTATTTTTCTTAAAAATTTCACCACAGCGATTTAATCTCCGGGGAGGTAAAATATTTTGCCCCGCAAGCATTTCACAAATGGGTGAGAAGCATCTTTTACTGGAAGACCTGCGAATCGATTTAGTGCGTAAAGGAAATTGGCTGACTGCGCCCACCTGTCGGACACGCAGTGGTAATTTCGTGATTTCACTGGAGGGCGAATTGCCGCTCAACCTTTTAAGTATTCAAAATGATCTCTTAGAGGGATCCACGCAGCCGACTGTAACCATCGCTCAGTCTACTCGCAGGTACTTAAGCGCTCTGGAAGAAATAGTGGCACTGACCAAAGAAGCGGGCGGGGGCTCGATTCAAATGGATGCCAATGGCAAGGCCACTGGTGGAGCGGAACTTAAACTCCAAGCCGTGTTAGCTAATCACGAGAGCACAACGACTGCGGCAAACTTCCAGGCGCGCACCTTGGAGATATTCGGTAGCATTCAAATTAATAAGCAGGGGTTGATTGATCAATGGTCCCTGCAGAGCGCGGTAGATTATTTAAGTTATAAAAACTACAGCATTAAACACCTTCTGGTTGAAATGAGCGGAGCGGAGCAAAATCGCTCGATTTCTGGGCACATTATCGGAGTCGACGGTTCCCTGCCCCAATTAGATGGTATTCAATTTCGGGCGAAGTTTACACCGCAACGGATTAATGAAATGGCTGGTATTCGAGCAGTTTTTGAAAGTCAGAGCCGTGAGTCCGAAGCCGTGGGTGAACTCAGCTGGATAAACTCATCGACCAGTCCGGTGGGCGATTTCTCATGGAAAATTTATTATGCGCAAATCTCCGCCCGGGAGTTGAACGCGTTTTCAAGTATCCAAGAGCTACTCCAACAATCGCGTGTCAAACTTGATGGCTACATCGGTTTATCGCAAACCCAGATTGAACACGGCCAACAATTTAAGTGGGCCGAAGGTGAAATCAGTTTCACCGGTTTAGACGCCCTCGGCATCAGTCAAAAAAGTCTCTCGTCGAATCAAGACCTCGCGATGGTCACCCGATTTTCTTTTTCGCCTGAGCGCAAGCCCTTCCCTCTCCAATTAAGAAACCTCCAACTGACCACGATACGCGGCGAGTTAGATTGTGCATTAGAACCAAAAGGTGAATTTAATTTACGACTCCGTGGCGACGTCCACCCCAGTGCCCTCAATGAAATCTTGGGGCAATGGTGGGTAGATACGTGGAAAATGTTTGAGATTAAAAAAGATCCCCGGGCGACGATCGATGTGGTTGGGCGCTGGGGAAATGTGTCGGCCGATGTGAAAGGGCGGGTGCGTATGGATGATTTCACTTTATTAACGGCACCTTTTCGTCGGGTGACGTTATCTGTCGACACCAGCTCAGAATACACGCGCATTGGCATTGAAGAATTAGCTGGAGGAAAGTCGGAAGAGGATGGCTCAGTGCATGGGAGTGTGGCGTGGGATTGGCGTAAACCCGCTGTGCTAGCGGGTCCGGTGATTTCGTTACGCGGCAATCTGCAACCATGGATTGCAGCGGACTGCAGTGCGGACAATATTGCTGAAATTTTGCGAAAAATTGAGCTACCGCTTAATCATTCATTTGACTTATTCGTTACGCCTACGGAAAACGGATTGAATGTTGAGGCGAATGCGGAATGCATCGAGCCGTTTAAAGCGTGGGGCGTTGAGAGTCGAAATTTCAGGATGAATGTCGTTAGTAAAAATAATGTTATTTCAGCGCGCTCGAGTTTTATTCTGGCAGATGGGAATGTGAAATTCGAACTCAATGGAAAAACGCCCCACGAAGCAGAAATTTTTCTAGAACTAAAAAACTGTGATACTTTAAAAATCACGCGCCTGACGGAAAAACTAAAAGGGGTTAAAGCGGGATCGGTGGAGATGTTTAAACCCGGATCTAACCTAAACTTTAATTTCCGTGGTACCGTGGACATCGATAACCCTACGGAGGTTAAAGGCCTTGGGTCGTTTGATCTTTATAGCCCCGATTTGAAAAAAATCCGACTGTTGGGTGGGCTGTCGACTATTCTGGAATCCCTCGGCATTGAAGCCACCACCTACACGCTTGACCACATCAACGGCCACTTCGGGTGTGCGGATGGCACCGCTTACTTTCCTGACCTCATGATTATGGGTTCTCAGTCCTATCTTGGTCTCAATGGGGAGGTTCAACTCAAGGATTCTGAAGTCGATTTTAACGGTCAGTTCACCGTTCCAAAGTCAGGCAGCTTTACCCCCCTACAATTGCTGAATTTGAGCCGAAATCTGGTAAATAATACCAAAATTACGGTAAAAGGACCTATTTCGACCCCAAAAACCGATGCCAATCCGCCCTGGTTGTCATTATTCTTTAAGTCTATTATTAAGAAAGACTTAGGTAAAATTCCTGATAGTTTGGTGGAATGAGATGTTGATTAGTTGCTAAGACCCGATGTATCTATCGTGACACCCCCTAACGGAGGACAAAACATTGGACCTAACTAAGATCAAACAAGTCGTGGATTTAATGAAGAAATCGGACCTTTCCGAATTCGAAATCCAAGACCAAGAATTCAAATTACGCATCAAGCGTGATGTGGGTGGACGTGCCGCGCCCGTGGCATCAGCCCCGGTGGCACCCGTTGCCTATGCACCTGCTCCGGCAAGTGCGCCAGCCCCAGCGGCGGCCGTGGTAGCTGACCCCAGCATCAAAACCATCAATTCACCGATGGTGGGGACCTATTACTCCACCCCTTCACCAGAGAACCCGGCCTTCGTGGTCGTCGGCTCACAGGTCAAGGCGGATAGCACCGTTTGTATCATCGAAGCGATGAAGGTAATGAATGAGATTCCTTCTGAAATCGCTGGCACGATTGTTGAATGTCTCGTGGCCAATGGAACATCCGTGGAATTCGGCCAGCCCCTCTTCCGCGTGAAGGTAGGCTGATCACCGAATTTATCCGATGAATAAAATCCTAATCGCCAATCGTGGCGAAATCGCCCTTCGCATTATTCGGGCCTGCCGTGAGCTAGGCATCAAGACCGTTGCCGTTTACTCTCAAGCCGACGAACAGTCGATGCACGTTCAGTTAGCCGACGAGGCCGTGTGTATCGGACCCGCACCGAGCAAAGATTCCTACCTCCGCGAAGATCGTATTATTTCTGCCGCTGAGATTACTAACGTAGATGCGATTCACCCGGGCTACGGATTTTTATCCGAACGCGCGGGCTTTGCTGAAAAGTGCGCGTCTGCGAATATTAAATTTATTGGTCCGCGTCCCGAAGCGATTCGGATGATGGGCGACAAAGCAGTGGCCCGTCAAACCGCCGCTAAATATAAAGTTCCCACCGTTCCCGGCACCGATGGCCCCGTGGATAATCAACGTGAAGCGGTTAAGGAAGCTCAACGGATTGGTTTCCCGGTCATCATTAAAGCCGTCGCCGGTGGTGGGGGAAAAGGGATGCGTATTGTGCACAATGCTGCCGCCTTCGGTAAAGAATTTGAAGCTGCCCGGGCTGAAGCCGAAAAAGCTTTTGGTAATGGTTCAGTTTATATTGAAAAATATATTGAACAACCTCGTCACATTGAGTTCCAGATGTTGGCCGACGAACACGGCAAAGTCATTCACCTCGGTGAACGCGATTGCTCCGTTCAGCGTCGTCACCAAAAACTGATTGAAGAATCACCCTCTCCTTTCCTCACCCCGAAACTACGTGAAGAAATGGGTAAAGTGGCAGTGCGCTTAACGGAATCGATCGGTTACCATAACGCAGGCACGATCGAATTCCTGGTCGATAAGAACGGAAAGTACTACTTCATGGAAATGAACACCCGTATTCAAGTGGAACACGGCGTGACGGAAGAAGTCACGGATATCGATTTAGTTCGCCGACAAATTTTAATCGCTTGTGGAGAAAAGTTAGAGCTCAACCAGAAAGATATTAAAATCACTGGCCACGCGATTGAGTGTCGAATCAACGCCGAAGACCCTGCCCGCAACTTCGCCCCCAGCCCTGGAACCATCGGACTTTACTACACCCCGGGTGGTCATGGCGTGCGCGTAGACTCCCACTGTTACTCGGGCTACACCATTCCTCCAACTTACGATTCCATGGTCGCAAAATTAATTTCCGTAGGCTCCAACCGTCAGAAAGCTCTCGATCGCATGCACCGTGCGTTGGGTGAGTACATCATCCGTGGTATTCATACCACCATTCCTGTTTGTCGTTCGATTATGAAAGACCCCGTGTTCCGCCAAGGTGGTGCGACCACGAAGTATCTGGAAGATTTCTTTGAACGCACCCCTAAGGAACTCTGGTCAGCCTCACCGCTGAGTTGAGGCCCAAGAAAAAAATCGCCATGAGCACCCGCTCACCTCTCCGCAGCACCGAAATCAAGAAACTGCGGACGGGTGGCGACTATCTAGATTTTGCTAATCGCCTATTGCGGGCCAAGGACGTCGCCCACGGACAAGGCTTTGTCGACGAACAAGAGGAGTCGCTGACACTCATGTCAGCAGCCACCGGTCTAGCCTGGGAAAAGCTACCGCAGTGCTTTCAGCGCGAATTAACAGAAAAAGAAAAAAATCGTTTTGTTGAATTACTGGATCGACGCATTTTGGAACGAATACCCACGGCTTATCTCATCGGAGAAGCTTGGCTCGGCGGACTAAAATTCAAAGTCGATGAACGCGTGATTATTCCACGGTCCTACTTTGTCGAACTCATTCCTGAAATTATTCCGCAATGGTTGCCACCGGTTAAAACGATTAAGCGGGTGGCTGACATTTGCACGGGGTCGGGCTGCCTCGCCATCTTACTCGCTAAATATTTCCCCAACGCACAAGTGGATGCGACGGAGCTTTCGGGTGATGCCCTCGAGGTTGCAAAAATTAATGTTAAAAAACACCGCTTAGAAAAACGTGTGAGGTTATTTAAGACCGACACCATGACAGCCTTGATGTCGGGCAAAAATTACGACCTCATCGTCAGCAATCCGCCTTACGAACCTGAATCAGTTTATAAAAAGCTACCCGAAGAATTTAAAAAGGAGCCCAAGATGTCTTTAGTATCAGACAAAGACGGACTCGGCGTGATTCGTAAATTACTCAAACAAGCGGCCAAGAAATTAAATCCGAATGGTATTTTGTTAATTGAAGTAGGCGGACTGCGTAAAGCTATGCATAAGCATTGGCCAAAGTTGCCGATGGTGTGGTTGGCAACGCAAGATGGTCTCGACTGCGTATGCTTAATCGCAGCCCGTGATTTAAAGAAAATAAAATAAACTTACCAAGCGCGCGGAGCTACGGCAGTTTCTAATTTATCCTGAGTTGACTGCGGTAGTTTGGGAAAGAAATTTAATCCCGTGAGGGTTTCGATTCGTCGGATACTCACGACGTAACGAGTTAATTCTGTATCTCTCCATTTTTCTTCGTGCGGAACCAGATAAGCGATCGCACGAATACCCTTCTTTGCGTCATCATATTCGGAGATTACCATCCAAAATTCATCGGGCACAGGAATTCGCCCCACCGTTCTGGAATGAGCACCGTAAAGGGGGCCCACCTGGACCCAAACTTCGCCGTAGCGGGGCACGTAGCGCTTCACGATACGCTGTTCGATGTCTTTCCAAAGTCCGGCATTCAAGGCGTGTAATTGCGGAACAATATTCGAAAGAAAGAAAGTTTCTTTTTGGGCCTCGGCACCGTAGCAAACTGAGATGGCGTAATTAGGGGCGAGGTGACCTCGGTCATAACCCGAGCGAACATATTCGTCGGTGGATACTTTAGCCGAAGTTCTGGTATCGACATAAAAAGATGAGGGACGTGGGAGGTGCACATCCTCATACGGAAAAACGCGGTAGGAGGACCAACGCGCGGTGGGTACGGTATCATCATAGCCCACCGAATATCCCTTGTTCACTAAGTGTTTAAGACCGGTGTGATCGGTTGGCTCGCCGTAGGGAGCGAAAGCATGCGCATCGGGCTCGGGAGCCAGTACAACATCCCCCGTCATCACGACCGTCTGATCCACCACTTGGTCTAAAAACCGAATCACGCTATCGGGCGTGGTTCGATCTTCCCGAACTTTATCAACCACATCGATCGCCCGCTGTTCGATGGCTATCTTTTGAGGAGGGTCGGAAAATAGGTAAACTCCGAGGATTATCAGAATTAAACTGAGTGAAATTAAAAGAACCCAACCTAAAAATTTTAAGATCTTACTCATTTATTTCGAAGGTAATAACACTGCCACAACCAGTGAACAAACAAGGCTAAGAAAAGAATCTTTAAAAGTACACTGCGGTTATTTTCGTTGAGCGATAAGCGAAGTCGTAAGTGATCCCGACGCAGCCAAAAAACGGCAGAATAAATCGTCCAAATAAACCCCATTAAATAGAGGGTGAAAACCCCTGGGTTATATTTAAAAGCAGACCAAAAATCGAGGTGGCTTAGTTCACGGGCGCAACGAGTCGCGCCACAACCCAAACAAGGGATACCGGTGAAATTAAAGAATAGGCAACCAAGCGAAGTTCCGCCGAGCGTAAAAAAGATAAAAGCAAAAATATTGAAGCTGATAAAAACTAAGGGCCAAACTAGCTCGTGATTCGTTTCACCAGGGAAAGCGGGCCTACGAACAAAGCGAATCATTATATAACCGCTTTAGCCAACACGCCGAAAGCGAGTCCCAGACCACAACAGCAGCAGCAGCTCACGAGTCCCCATAAGAACCATACCCCAAAAACTTTTAGCGGACTTACTTTTAAAACAGCGGCGGTAGCCCGGCAGGAAATAATAATCGAAGGAATCGCAGAGAGGGCTACTAAAAGAAAATATATTTTATAAGGGGCCGTGAGAAGAATAAGGGCGGAGACGACATTCACGGCGGAGAGGCTAATCATTAAGGCTACAACGGTTTGTTCGAGGTTTATATTTTCTCTAAACAGTTTTAAGCCCAACCAGAGAAAGACTCCGAAGAGCGCAATAAAGAATGGGTAGAAAACAGTGTAACAAATAACTCCAAGCCATGCGGCGGCAGGGGCGGTGGTGGTGTTTTCAAGTTGGCGAATAGCATCGGCAAATTTAACGGAATCTAGGGATGATAAAAATTCTGCGATATTTTGGTTAATGTCACTTGTGTGCATTTGTCCAAAGATACTGAACGGCACTAAAAGTAAGGCGGTGATGTAGGCGAAGGCGATGTACTGTTTGAAACCAAAAGCACCGGACGCAAAGGTTGCGTAGGGTGAAAGTAGCGCGCCCTTAATGGTTTCAAAATAACTCCCTAATGACGGAGATTTCTCCCAGGGTACTGTGGTAGAAAGATTATTCGATTGAGCAGCAGCGTCAGTCGAGGCAGTGGGTAAAATTCCAGCGAATTCACTCCACTGAGCGAGCATCACCCAGGTGGACATTCCTTCGCGCCAGGCGAGATCGGTCATTAAAAATCTTCCGCTCTGCAGACCCGATTTAACCTCTTCGACGGAAAATACTCCGAGCGATGAAGAATCGCGGGCGACGTGAATTTGCATAATTTATTTATGCAAAAATGCGATGAAGTCGACAAGCCCAACCTGTGGTTGGGTATTGTCCGATAAAGTGGTGAGGAGGGCGGGACTCGAACCCGCGACCCGCAGCTTAGAAGGCTGCTGCTCTAATCCAGCTGAGCTACCCCCTCATTCCGACAAACCTAGGCGGCTGCCAGAGATTGGGCAAGCCGTCAGAAAATTAACAAATCAAATCTCTAAATTGACTGAAATCAGCCGAAAGTCCGCTGGGCATCCCCTTATTAATTACCGAAACGGCATCATGGGAGTGCAGTGACTCCAAGTGAGAACAGGCGATGACGAAATCGCGCACCCGTAAATCGCGGTCGAATTGTTCGTAAATGACTCGGGCAGCATCTTCAACAAACTTAGAATAAGCACCGTTTAATTCGGCGAAGGCCTGTTCATCTTCACGCTTCACCATGACTTGAGTCTCGGTATGGATCGCGGCGAGACAGAGTTCTTGCATGTCTTCGATGAATAAACTCTTAGACGGAGAAACCTCCGCAACTACGCGAGCCTTGGAGCGTTGCGAGTGGGGAATACCGTAAACTTCGCGCTCCTCGCGGGCGTGCTCGGTTAATTCAGCCGAACAAGGACAGGCTGATGAGTAAACGAAATCTAAATGAATATAGCGACGAACACGATCGAGGTCATCGATGGTTCCTTCTAATACCGCGCGGTAATATTGCCAGCCTTCGAGACCTGAGCGGAGTGACTTTTGTAAAATAGGATAACGCAGTTCGACTAAGATTCGGGCGCGACTGCAATCGAGGTCCTTCTTGTAACGAATTAAAATCTCTTCGAGTAATTCGTGAGAGAGCACACGATCCTTAAATTCATAGAAGGTGCGCATAATGCGCGACATGTTAATCCCCTTGCGATCCGCGGCGAGGGAGACGGTGCCCGTGATGGTGCATTCCAGCGGAACGGGCTTACCATCGCGAGATAGCACCAACATGGGTAAACAGAAACCAGAAATGCCTACGTGCTGAATCGGTACATTGGCACCTTGTATCTGGGAAGCGTCTTTATTTTGCATATCGGGCAACGTGGCTCGATATGCGTCATCGGCCTTAAAATTCTTATCGTAGCGGCGGGAAAGATCGCGGCTAGATAAGGGTGACTTGGGTCGACGAGTCATAGTTTAAAGATTTGGCTTTTTGCGAGATTGGCAAATGGACGGCGGAAATTTTTCTCTGCACTGGAGCCACCTGCCGGATTTGAACCGGCGACATTCTCATTACGAATGAGATGCTCTACCAGCTGAGCTAAGGTGGCGGTGCGGAGAAATGTTGAAGATGTGAGTATGCAAACTAAAATCAAGCCTCGGCATCGAGGAAATCCCCTCGCTTCTTCTAAAAAATCGCCCTAAATACGCCCTATCGCTCATGCGTGCCGACCTAATCGCTACTCAATTTGAAGTTCCCGGGCGGTTATTGTCTATTCGCCCGGTGGGTAGCGGTAATATCAATGATACCTTTTTAGGGGTCTTCAAAGCGGAGTTTGGTAATTTCTGCATCATCATTCAACGGATACGAAAAGAGGTTTTTCCGCAGCCTGAGATTATTATGAAAAATCTCCGCGTACTTTCGGAGCATTGTATTAAAATAATTAATGAAGAAATCGAAGAGTCCGATCGACCCTGGGAATTCATCCAAATTATAAAAACAAAAACCGGGGAGGATTACGTGCTCGATGAGAATGGGGATCTCTGGCGGAGCTTAAAATTTATTGAAGCGGGAGCAGTGTTTGAATCAGTGCAAAGTCTGGAGCATGCCTTTGAAGTAGGAGCTACGCTGGGACACTTCCATCACATGGTGAGCACCCTGCCCTATCAGCAATTAAACTACTCTCTACCGAATTTTCACGTTACCTCGCAGACCCTTTTAGAACTCGAGCATGCGGTCAAAAGTCCGAGCGCAGAAATGTCGATCAACACTTCGCCGACCACCCAAAAGGCGCTCAACTTTATTGGTCAGCGTGAACAAAAAATTCTCGAGTTAGAAAATGCTCTGCAAAAAGGGAAATTGAAATTATCCATAACCCACGGTGACCCCAAGGCTGGCAATGTCATGATTCATGAGCAGACCGGACAGGGTCTTTGCTTGATTGATTGTGATACGGTTCAGCCAGGGTTAATTCTTAACGATATTGCCGATGCCATTCGCTCGCTGTGTAATCCTGCGGGTGAAGACCCCATCGATTTACAGTCAGTGGGCTTAGACTTAAATTTACTCTCTGCCTTTTTTGATGGGTATAAATTTAAAGCGGAAAACCTGCTTAATCCTGAGGAAATAGCGTATCTTTGGACAGCGCTACACACCATCACCGTAGAATTAGGGATAAGATTTTTGACGGATCATTTGAGAGGCGATGTTTATTTTAAGGTACGTAAACCTGGGCACAATCTACACCGGGCACTCGTCCAATTCCACCTCGCAGAAAGTATTGAGAATCAAGAATTCGTCATTCGTGAAATTCTAGAGAAACGAAGCGATGGTTAAAACTCTACCGCCCGATGTGTCGTGGATTACCGCGATAGCCGTTTTTCTTTTAATCATTCTCATGGCGAGAGGTGCATGGCGCGGATATAAACGTGGACCGCTCCGACAGCTCGCTGGGCCATTCGCTTTGACGGTTGGCTTAATTGTGGGATGGCTGGTGGGCCCAGAGTGCGGACATAATCTTTTTCACGGAACGAGTTATCCATGGCTTCTCCGCGGCGCCACAGGTGTTGTCTTGGTATCGTGTGCCACGGGGATTTTAGTTTACGGAATCAGTTGGTGGCTCGGTAAAAGACCGGAGGGCATGGACGAAGCGGAGAGTCCAATCCTGGGATCGATTGTCGGTTGTTGGACGGGATTACTTTATTTCAGCCTTCTCGTTCTCGTCATTACGACCTGGGCTTCGCTGCAGGAGTTAATCAGCGGCCCCGAAGCTGCCGAACAGCATTGGGTGGTGCAGACAAGGAATGACCTGGCTGACACACCGGTCACCTCATGGCTCAAAACGTGGTCACCCCTGCCCGAGAAGCAAAGTCACCTCATACGCCAATTAAGGCAGCTCATGGGTAATCCCGAGGCCCGAAAGAGGCTAGTAAACACCCCCGAGGTCCGAGCCCTGGCCGCCCACCCCAGTCTGTATCAGGCACTCGAGGATAAAAAAGTTCGTGAGTTGTTGAACAACAGGGACTTAAGTGGATTTATCGAACACCCTAAAGTGAAGGCTGTTCTGGCCGATGAGGCACTGCAAATGGAGATTGAAAAAGTTAATCTGGGGTTAATTTTTGAAAAAGCCTTAAAAAACACCAGTCCGTAACAATTTACCCCTCTTTGGGCTGGAGATGTAACCTCCGAGGATTATAAATTTACCTTCCCCATTTTATCCCTTCATGAAATTACTCCCGATCAGTCTGATAGTTTTATCCTTAACTGGCTATGCTGATGAGAAAGTTAAGCCAGCCACCCCGGCGCCAGAAGCCCCTAAGTCCGTCCAAGTCGAAGTACTCGATTCCAACGGCAAAAAATTTATCCTAGTGAAGAGTATTGAGTCGGCTGAAGAATTCGCCGCGTTTGAAAAGGACGCCCAAGCGATTACGGCAGACCAAAAAGATGCTGCCCTGACTAAACAGCTACTCGATTTAGCTCTAACCACTCCTGAAAAAGAAGCACGCAGTCGCGAATTAGACGGCAAATTTAAAAAATTACAGGCCACTAATGCGACCATGGCTAAAACCTATAATTTTGATCTCACCCGCCAATACCTCATTGTCCCCACTTCCGTGAAAGTTCTCACCATTGTGACCAATGAGGAGTACACTAAATTAGCCGCCGCTAAAGATTTCAAACCCGACACCGTGGTCGCGAGCGCCGATGACAAAAAGCTCATTCTCAAAGAGACCGTCAAAGGTGCAGCTGAAGTTGAAGCTTTCCAGCAACAAGTACGTCGCGTGTTAGAAGCTAAACGCGGACTCCAACAACTCGTCGAAGCTCAACCGCGCTTCACCAAAGCTGAAGATAAAACGAAAATTGAGGAGGCCATTAAAAACACCCAAGCGGAAGTAAATAAGAGCTTGGAAGAATTCAAGAAATCGCGCGGTTACGAAATCCCCAACGAGTTCAATATCCAGACCGCCCAGGCTAAACTTTACACCCTGCTCTCCGATGAAGAGCAAAAGAATCTGCAAAGCCAGATTGACGGCAAAGACGCCAAGCCTGAAACCAAGCCAGTTAAAAAATAATTTACCCTAAACAATCATGACCCAAATCACCGATACTGAATCCAAAAAGGCGCCGGTCGCTTCAACCGAAGTGGATACCAACCTACTGACCCATGATAACAAAGTTTTCATTCGCTGGTTAGAAATCAGTGAAGCGAACACAATGTTGAGATTTCAAAGAGATCTCGAAGTCATGCGCAATCATAGCGCCAAGGTCGTCCAACTCGCACAACGCATTGAACAAGCAGTTACTCCGAACGAGAAAGATGTTTTAACCAAGGCCCGTGATACTGAATTACAAAACTATCGCAAAAATGATGCCGAATTCGAATTGGTTTATAAGACCAAGACCGATGATTGGATCCTGCGCCCACACTTCCTCCAAAATACTAAGATCAGACTCCTCTCACCTATCTCCGATGATATCATCGATAAGTTACGCAAAGGACCTGACTTCAAAGAGTCCGACATTGTTGCCCGTGGTAACCAGAAGTTGATTTTACTATCCACTGTCGAAGGTGACCAAATCCCCCTCCTCGAACGCAATCTACGCATTGTACAGGCACAACAAACCAGCCTCATCCAACTGCGCGCTGCTGAACAAACCGCCGCTGATGCCGACGCCAAAAAGCGGGTCGTAGACGAAATTGAAAAGGTTACAAAGTCCCTGCAAACCAACGCAGAGTTGATGTTAAAGACCTACGGTATCTTCACGAATGATATTGTGGTCGAGAACCTTGGCGGAATTTTATGGGTAGCTCTCTTAGAAGAAGAATTGAAACGTTACGTAGAAAAGAGAGAAAGCAGCAAAGGAACTAAGCCCGTCGCCGCTGCTACACCTACTGCTCCCGCTGCGATTGCGCCTAAGTTTGAAGCAGTTAAGACTGAAGCACCTAAGCCAAAAAAGGCTTAAGGCGTTTCCGCTTCCACTAAAAGGCCTGTCTCGCGACAGGCTTTTTTATTTATCAGAATAATTCCCCTTGGGAAGGTTTTGGTTTTTGAGGTGGCTCAACTTTCGCCACTTCTGGACTCACGAGTCCGTGCTTAGTCTGATACTTTCGTAAAGTGGAATGCATCTCCATCGCCAGAAGAAATTCGGCAACCGCAGCAGTGTCTTCAGTCGCTGCGTTTTCTAGCTCTACTTCAAAGTGCGTTTGGAATCTCACCAAATCTAAATTACTACGGATGCGATCGGCTTCGGTCTTTATCTGTTCCGCAAAGCGCGCGGGCTCAATCGTGTCGGCCGCGCTCAAAACAGCTTCTAATCCTCCATACTGCTTTAACCACTTCACCGCGGTCTTAGGTCCCACCCCTTTTAAACCCGGAATATTATCGGAAGTATCTCCAACGAGTGCGAGATAGTCGGCGATTAAAGTCGGCGGGACTCCAAATTTTTCTTCCACGCCCGCGGCATCTAAATGTCTCCAGCCCAGTGCTGGATTTGCCGTCGGTGGCGGTGCTAACTGGGTAACGGTTCCGCCGACGCATTGTCCAAAATCTTTATCGGCACTGACAATAATACACTCGTGACCCTGGGCGGATAATTTCTGTACAGCGGTGGCGATTAAATCATCGGCTTCTACTCCGCGCTTTTCGATTACCTCAAATCCCAAAAGAGCGGTTAGTTTTTTTATTTCAGGCAGCTGTAAAATAATATCTTCGGGAGTATCGTCGCGTTGACCTTTGTACTCCGGTAAAACGGCGAGGTGTCGATCCGACCCACCTAAATCAAAAAACACCACTGATCGATCGGGCTTTTGACCTTCGCGTAAATCTTGCAGAGATTTTATCCAACCATGGAGGGCACCGGTAGGAAATTGGTCGGATTGACGTCGCAGATTGGATCGCTCCATCGCGAAGTGACTTCGGAACACCAAGTTAAATCCATCTACGAGCAGCCAGCGCATGGGCATTAGTTTCTCCGAAGTGGGCCACACCTCCAGAAAAAAGCAGGCCCACCGCAAAGGTGGGCCCGATTTAAAACCTACTTCCTTTTATCGACTACTGTGCTGCAGGAGCTGGAGCAGTAGGAGCGACTGGAGTAGTGTTAACTTCGATAGGCTCGCGGTAAACCGCACCACCTGGGGAAAGAATGACTGGGTTAGAGAAGGTCGAACCCGCACGCATTCCAGGGTAGTTACTACGTAAGGTCGCACCACCCGGGGAAACGAGGTTAGCAGTCACGAATACGGTTAAATTCTTTTTAACTGTGGACTTACTGTTGGATCGGAAAGCGTTACCGAGGAGTGGAATGTCGCCCAAGACTGGAACCTTATCGTTCACGGTCTTGACTTCTTCACGGGTCAATCCGCCGATTACTACCGTAGCACCATCGAATACAGTAACGTCGGTGGTTACTTCACGAGTGGTGAAGATAGGTTGGAAGAAGCCAGAAGGTACGGAAACCGTGATGCCGCCAGAGATGGCGATGGAGGTTCCGCCGTATTCAACAAAGCCTTCAAACTCAACGACCTTTGGTTTGAGGTTGAGGGCGATGGAGTCATCAGCGCCGACGGTTGGAGTTACTTCTAAAGTCACACCCACGTCTTGGACGGTGAAGTCTTGAGGAGTACCTGCGGTGATTGCAACAGCGTCGCCACCCGTTGTGGAGGCAGCTGAAACCTGGGCTTGGACGTCGCCGTATGACTGAGGATAGCGAAGTAATTGAGCAATTTTAACAATCGCCGTTTTACCATCCAACACGGTAAGACTTGGAGCAGACATTAAATCGGCACCCGAGTTTTGCTCGATGGCTTTGAGGAAGATCGAGAGATCGTAAGAACCAATCGTTCCAATACCGCCCGTACCGAGCGTGTAAGGTGTAGTTCCCGAAGCCAGAGTAGGTAAACCACCAAAGTTTGGATTAGTACCACCGTAATTCGCCGTTGGAAATGCAGGAGGTAAATTAGGGATGGGGATCGGATTGCCCGTGGCCTTGATAATCTGTCCATTAGTGGACGTTGACGTACTTCCGTACACATCATTAATTGATCGGAGATTAGTTTGGGCGCGAACACCGTCGGCATTCGATAAGCGCAGATTGCTACTCAACTCATTGAGTGAAGATTCGGAAACTTCGATGAACTTAGCTTCGATGTGAACCTGTTTAATATCGGAGTAACGACGAAGAATATTACGGATGCGTTCAAGGTTCTTACGGTTCTGGGTAACGATGAGTGTCGTACCATCATAATTAAGCACCGCCCCTTGAACTTCGAAAGATACGCCCGAGCGAGTTAAGAAGTTTTTGATACCTTCATTGCGAGGGTTAACATCACCTGATCCTGAGCCCGTGGTAGAACTTGCGCCGAATGGATTGGCGGCTCCGCCAGACGTTGAGCTAGATACACCAGTATTAAGACCGGTCATCTTAGTTTCAGCAGCGGAACTAAGTGGGAAGAATTCAGTTTCTAAATCATTCGAACCGGAATCAGGACGAATCTCTAAAATACCTTGATTGATGGTGTAAGTGAAGTTGACCTGCTTGGTAATTAAATCGATCGCCTTCTCTAAAGAGACGTTACGCAGAGTCATATTGACCGAAGGGTTCTTACGATCTGGATCGATTACCACCATGTTCACACCTTTATTTTCCTTATCGTAGGATTGGGAAATGTTGATGAGTTGGGTGATGGCGCGATCAAATGGCATATCGCGGATATTGATTTCTGGTACCGTGATTGTGCGGAGCTTATCGATGGTAGGATCGGTATCAGTCTTACCGGTGGTGCCCGTTACTTCGCGGTTGTAGACTTCAGGAAGTTTCCAGCTCTCGTCGAGTAACTCGAACATCTTACCTTTGGTAACGCCACGATTCCATGCACCAGAATTTTCGGAGACGAATTGACGAATACGAACTTGGAAAGCTTTAGCTTCCGAGTTGTTTGGCTGGTACTGAAGAACTTCGCGATAAGCGTCGAGCGCGCCAGTGTAGTCTCCGTAGAGATAACGCGCACGACCCTTAACTAAGAGTTCTTCGATTTTTTGATCCTTAGCGCGGAGACCAGGTGAAAGGTCTTCAATATTGCGGTAGGTAGGATCGGACTTCTTGTCGTTAAATTCTGCACGTAGTGCGACTGCCGCAGCTTCATCCACTTTTAAGTTTTCGAAATCTTTGATGTAACCATCGGCCTTGGTCATCTCGCGGGCCTCAATGGCGGCGAGGGCACGACGAGAATAAATAGCAGCGACGTCGTTTTTAATACGAGCAGTGAGTTTTGCGGTAGCGATATTATTAGGCAGACCTTGTTTGGCCTTATCTAATTTTTCTTTTGCGGCGTCATAATCTTCATCACGAATTAAATTTTCAGCCTCAACGACGAGCGCAGTCGAAGCGCTGATTTTAACCTCATTTAATTTGGCAATGCGGTCGATTTCAGCGCGGGCAATGGCATCCGTTCCTTGATCACCGGCTTCACGGCGACCTAAGATATCTTGGCGAGTGAGAGCGATTTCATCACGTAATGCCTGCGCGGTTGGGTTATTAGGGAGGGCTCCATTAGCACCATCGAGAATTCTCAGTGCTTGTTTGTAATTTGCTTGGTCGGCTGATTCCTTGGCTTTAGCGATAGCGGTTTCCACTTCTCGGTAGAGATTTTGGTGAGATGATTCAACGGTGGTGATGAGGTCAGCTGGCTTAGCAGGCACGGCAGGTTTTACCACAACTGGCTCAGCGACAACTGGAGTGCCAGATTTAGTTGCTTCAGCGGCGGAGATCGCTGCGTTTACCGAAGCTAGGCCCTCTTTAGCACCTTCGTCAGCTTGATCCAATTTTTGGAGCGCTTCATAGCGGTCTCGTGCGGTTTTTAAGTCGCCTTCTTCGCGGGCCTTGAGTGCCTCAGAAAGAATTTGGGTCTTTTGCTTAATCGGATCGCCGTCCTGAGCAATCAAAGAGCCAACCGCAATGACAGCGGCGAGAGAGGCCCAAGCAAATATGTTACGAGTGATAGTTTTCATCGGAGCTTAAAGGGTAAATTATTTAGTAAGTTTGGTTTTGGCTTTTTCTTTGGAAGTGGGGAGCGCAGATTTAGGATCTACGGGGACAGGTAGGGATAGGACCTGTTGGTCGGATCTTTGGCCCTTTTTGGGGTCGAGAACGTACTTCTTCTCAACGGTCACGGTCTTGTTTACTAAGTCAATGTCTTTGATAATGTACTGGGCTTTTTCGTACTTAAAATCATCGCCTTTATTGTGGAAAGTCCATGATTTGGCGGGGTCGTCGGTAGCGATAATAACCAGATCGATGGTATCCTTAAACTCGAGGGCTTTTTCATCGTTAATGGACACCTTGCGACCCAATAATCTATCATCTAAGACTAAAATCTTTTGTTGGAAGCCATCCGCCTGTTTAACGACCTTATACTCGATGGGATAAACCGGAGTCTTATCGTTTAGGGGGCGCTTTAATCGACACTTCTCAAACCATTCCTTAGTTAAGGTATTTTCAATGGAGAATTCGCGATCCTCTTCTTTGCCAGATTTTCCTGCGACGGTGGAGCGCAAGACGTAGGGATAAGTGGGGTGACCAACGCTAACCAGCGAAACACCAAAAGGTGGCAGAGGTATCACCTTCTTATTCGCTGGAACATACTCGGCTTGAGAGGGGTCCCAGGCGATATCAATGGTAGTGAAGAGATCGTAATCCCAGCCGTCATCGTTTTCTTCGGGAGTAACCCAATCTTTAATCTCTGAATTTAAAGTTAATTTGGGCGTCGCTGGGTATTCAACTCCAGCAGCGTTTTGTTTTAATTCAGGAATCGCTTTTTCACGATCCTCTTCAGCAGGAACCAATGGTTTTACGCCAAAGAAACCCGAACTAAGCACGAAGTAGCCCAAGACCGATAAAATTAACACTCCGAGAGCGGTTAAAAGAACCATTAAATCTTTTTTGAAATTCATAGATTAGGGGTGGGTTTTATTTTTTAGGCTCGGCTTCGGCGGCAGGCTTATCTTCGGGAGCGTAAAGATAATCGATTTGTAAAGTGATCTCTGAAAAGTTTTGTTGAACGACAACCTTGCGTTCTTCTTTGGCGGGAGCCGTTGGATTTACGGAAGAACCCAGAGTAGGGCTTGCCATAAAGTCTAACGGTTCAACGGCCACCAAGCCAGGGGCAGCTAAGTTGGCAATCGCATTGGTTCCTAAAACCTTCAGAGACTCGGGCGGCGGGTTACTGATTTCGATTGAGGTGACAACGATGGGACGACCGCTTTTACGGATTTTATTAATGAAGGTGCGGAGCGTGGGCGTCGTCGCGACGAAACGGACGCGGAAAGAAAGTCCTTCAACCAAGGGAGGGTTGCGGAATGAACGCGTTGGGAAAAATTCGTCATTTTCTCCGCGGGCACCTTCCACGGGTCCAAACGTACCCGCATTGGGTTTACCCGCTGCAATCACTTCGTAAGTTTCGATGGGTTCACGATCGATGGACTGCAATAAAATGGCACTGCGGTTAGGGGTGTTAGGGCGTGAGTCGACCAGCGTTTTGAAGAGAAAATCGATAATCTGTATTTGTTGATCAACTTTCGTTAAATTCGCACCCTTCGGGGGTGTGACTGTATTGCGGATGTATCGACGGAAACCAAAGTCACATTTTTCATTACTCAGCATGCGAATATCTTTATCCGCGGCTAACTTGGTCCACTCATCCACATTCTGTTTGATCGAAGAAGCCAAATCCGAACTCGCTAAGTTTTCCTTACCCGTAAATCGGTTCGTGGATACTGCAGAAATAGCCAGCCGCAGATCATCACGTTGTTTCACTAAGGCAGCGGTGTCTTGCTTGGAAGCATCAACATTTTTCGCGCTTAACGAAACGGCCGGAGAACTTCCATCAAGCTTCTGTCCTTTGAGCAAATTACGGTACTCAACTAATTTTTTATTTAGTTTATCCTCCGTATCTACTCTTTTGTTGTTTTCAAAAAAGCAAAGCACTACGCCGGTCACAAAGCCGACCAACAGCAGGGTGATTAAAATATAGAAACCTTTATTCTTTTTAAAATTTTCCATGGCAATTAAAGGGCTTGGTCGGATTTAATCACCAGGGTTAATGTGGTGCGGGGAACGTTGGCCTCCTTGGTGAAATCTACTTTAATTTCATCTTCAGGAATTTCGGCCACGAAGGGCGATTTTTTGAGGCTTTCGACTAAAGCGGCTTTCCGCTCATTAAATTCTTGAGCCTTGAGAGATTTTCCAGGGGGAACTTTCTCTAACAAAGTTCGCGTGGTAATGGTGACGCGAGTGACATTAGTGGCGACCCTTGAAGCTTCGGGCTCGGTACCACTGGCGATAACGGCAGACTCGCGACGAACCCGTAATTCCTCAATCCAAGTATTCTTAGCGGTGAGTACTCGTGACTGTAAATCGGCTAAGAAAATCGGCCAGTTAGGGGAATTGGAAACAACAAATTCTAATTGCTGATTCACGGCTAAAACGACCAGTGATTCTTCACGGCTTTGTTTAATCGTATTTTGGTAACTAATCAGTTCGTCCGATTTCTTCTTAAGTATCTTGGTTTGTTCTCTGTTATAATCGACGCCTTCATTAAGCGTCTGCAAGATAGGTACGGGGGCGATGGCTAGAAGTAGTGCAGCAACCACGAACTTAATTTTTTGTGACTCAAAACTGATTTGTCCGGCAATATCACGAGGGATTAAATTAACGCCGAGGGCCGCTGGTGAAAGTAATCGAGAGGCTTCCCCGATAACTTCCGAAAGCTGGTGAATATGCTGCATGACATAATCTGCACTGATATCGGAGCTCAGTGAAATAACCCCGAGCGGATTAAATTCTTCGACCGGTAACGCGAGTGCTTCGCTCAACTGTTGGCTTAATCCAGGAACTTGGCTACTGCGACCCGTGATAACAATTTTAGTCGGACGACGACCCGAGCGCTTAATGCTGATGAGACGGCGATTAATATCCTGACTCAGTCGACGGTTAAAGCTTTGCTTGTTCGCCTCTAAAATAGCGAACTGGGGATCGGACTCAGGTAATTGAATGACGTGGGTAAAGAAGCCAACCTTAAGAGACTCCGCGTTAATCACGGGCTGGCCGGTGTTATCCGAAATTCCTTGAGTAAGTAAATTACCTCCGAGATTAGCGGCCTGAATGCTCGTTCCCTTCGAACTGATAAAACTTAATCCCGTGGTGCGAGCACCCACGTTGATAAATAAAACTTCTTCATCATCAGCGATACCACCACTGACAAATTGTTGAGCCTGCACATCTAAAATGGGTGCGGCTTGGATGACTTGTGGACGAATACCAGTCAGGGCGATCGCGTTCGCAATCCGTCCAGCTTGATCGGTACGTAGAGCAAAAAGTAAAACTTCTGCTTCCACCCCGTCGGTCGACATAATCTGACTATCCCAAACCACTTCATTGAGCGGATAAGGAATATTATTTTGCGCCTCAAAGGCGATAACCTGGGCTTGGCGGGCACTATCTACTTGGGCGACTTTTAAAGATTTTTGTAAGAGTAGGAAACTTGGGACGATGATGGTAGCAGTGCCCTTAATATTTTTGCTGGAAGCTAAACGGGCAACCGCACCGGTCGCTGCATTGATCCATTCTTCGTCGCCCAGTGCTGGAGTTAAGTCCTCGGTGTAAAATTGTTCTAAAATTAACTTAGCACCATCCGCACGAAAGGCCGAAATGGAAACGTGCGAAGCAGCAAGGTTAACGATTAAATTTTTCTTACTCATTCTTCAAAAAGTAGATTATTTAGCGGACAAATCTTCCCGAATGAATTCAGGGCTGGGAGGAACCACGACGGGAACCTCAGGGTAGTTGACCAGGAATTGTGGGCGGAGAATACCAGGGTTATTTCCGGCACAACGGTCAGCGACGTCTTTCGCTCCATCGAAATTTTTCTTTTGTGACAGATCGCGCGAAATGGCGCGAGATTGCTCGGCAATTACACTGCCCTTGGCATCAAAAAGTGGCTCTTCATTTCCCGAGATTTCGGGCTGAACATAATAATAGTCGGGCTCCTTACGAAGATTGTCGCGCTTGACCACGTCCCCCGGCAAATAAAACGAAACGGTGCGCGGTTGGTTTACTTCGAGGGTTAAGATAGTAACCGCCGAACGATAATAATTCCAGTCTTCGGGCTTCGGAGATTTAGTTTTATAAACCTGTGTGACCGTGAGTTTGATTTTATCGACCCAGGTTTTATTGAGTGCTTTTAGATCAGGATTATAATTGGCCGCAACCTCGACCTGCATACGGTTCCAGGGGTTAATTTGTCCGCCCAATCTATGCTGAAAAAACTTAACATCTTTAACCACAATCACCGACTTTGGATTCGTGGTCGGGCCCTTTTCGGACGCAGTATTACCCCCCTGAGTGGCAGTCGCTTGGGCGAACAATCCTAGAGGGGAAAAAACCAACACCAGGAGTACGGTGTGTAAGGCTTTATTAAGGGGCATAAGCAATCTATCGGTAGGATTCATTACCTTATTGGCAAACGTAAAAAAGGCGGGAATTGAAATTTAGATGCAAATAACTTGCATTAAAGCAGGGCAGGATTTACACCTCATCCTATGCTTCGATTGATCACTCTTGGCGGGCTATTTTTGGGACTCTTTGTTGACGCAAGGGCGCAAATAACTTCCAGCTTCACGATTATTGATTATTGGGTTGGAAAACTACTGACTGAACCAGGGGCAATACATCAATCCATTATCCCAATCGGCGGAGAACTTCATGGCTATCAATTAACCCCCTCCGATAGTCTAAAACTTTCTAAATCAGCCGTAATCATTGGATTAAACCCCTATTCTGAGACCTGGTTAAACGATTGGATTAAGGCAAATAACCGCTCGGCATCGATCATTTGGATTAACGAAAAGTTTAGCCAAGTATCTCACCCATGGATGAGTCCGGCCGTCTCAAAGGCCATGGTAAAAACACTGCATGACGGACTGATGATTCGCAAACTAAGTTCAGAAGTTAATCTAAATCAAGTACTTGCAGAAATACGTAATGCGGAGCTAACCGTGGTTCGGGAATTTGCCACCGTTCCGGAAAGTCGCCGAATCATCATCACCCAGCACCCCAATCTGTCGGCCTTTGCTGAAGCATTTAATCTCGAAGTGGCGGGCAGCATCATCGAAAGCCCCGAGGCGGAATCTGCTGATCCTTCGGCGCAAAAATACTCTCAACTCTTAAAACTGATCAAAGCCCGAAATATCCGGGTGATTACCTGCGACGCAGGCCAAAATAATCGCGTCGCCCAACAGCTCGCCAAAGATGCGAAAATCAATCCGCCCCTTCCCCTCACCGTGGAGTACCTTGAAAAGTGTGGGACTCCGGGCGATACTTGGCCAAGCATGATACTCACCAATGCCCAGAAAATTTCCGAAGCTCTCAAAAAATAATGTCTCCGCCTAAATCCCATTGGCGAAAATTATTTTCGGAATCCTTTAATAATTTATTTCCGGCCGTTCCGTACGCGGCCGCCGAAAGCAGGGAGTCTGGAGATTGGGCAGTGGAAGTCAAAAATCTCGCCGTAAAGATTAAATCTCAGAACTTGCCGGTCTTTTCTAACGTCAGTTTCGAAATCCCGCTGCACTGTCGCACCGCGCTGATTGGTCCCAACGGTTCCGGAAAATCGACTTTACTAAAAACGTTAGCCGGACTGATACCCCAATACGTCGGAGAGATTAAATTATTTGGCAGCAAGCCACGACTCGGACGCAGCCGAATTGCCTACTTAGCGCAGAGTCCGCAATTAAATCCCGATTTTCCACTGCAACTTAAAAGGCTCGTACAAATGGGCACCTACGCCCACCACGGATGGTTTGAAGAGTGTCATCATAGCGATGAAAAAGTGGCTTCGACTCTTAAGCTTTTAGAGTTGGAAGATTTAGTGGATCGCTCGGTGCACAATCTTTCAGGCGGCCAATTGCAACGTGGCCTCTTAGCAAGAGCCGCTGTGCAAGGGGCGGAGATTCTCCTCTTGGATGAACCCTATGCTGCGCTCGATACGAAAAGTAGAGAGATCGTGGAAAATTTTCTTTTTCACAAAGATAATTCCTTCACCGTGATTATGGCGACGCATGAAGCGGCGGATTCGCAAAAATTCGATCGAGTGTTGGAGATTTGCGATGGATGTTTAAAAACCACTCACGCCTGTGCGGGGCATAAAAATCATCATGCTTAATTCCCTCCTCTCCGCTTTTCAGGAAGATTTTTTTCTGCGCGCCCTGCTCGCTTTATTTTTGAGCGGAATCGCTGCCGCATGCTTGGGTTCTTATATTGTTTTAAGACGAATGTCATTCATCAGCACCGCCATGACTCATTCGATTTTGCCAGGCGTCGTGGGGGCGGTGCTCCTTGGATTTTCGGCCTATTGGGGTGCGCTCATTGCCGCATTACTCACTGCTGCGGGAATTGCTTGGATTTCATCGCGCAAGGGAAGTAGCGAAGATAGCGCGATTGGCGTGATGTTGTCGGTGATGTTCGCCCTCGGTATTGCCTTCATGGGCCTGTCCCATTCATGGCGTGATTTTACTGGGCTGCTTTTTGGAAGTATTGTTTCCGTTAGCACCGAAGATATTGGAGTGATTTTGGGAACGACGTTGATTGTCCTTTTTTGCCTAAGACTCGTGCATAAGGAATTAGAGCTGGCCTCGTTTGACGAAGAATATGCTCACCTCTTAGGTACGAGACCGGTATTACTCAGATCCGTGCTGCTCATCTTGATTGCCTTAGCGGCAGTGGCTAGCGTGCGCTTAGTGGGAGCACTCCTCACCACGGCTCTTTTTATTATTCCTTCAACGACCGGTGTTCTCATCGGCAAAAATCTTAAAGAAGTGATGTTCTGGAGTATACTCTGTGCCTGCGGTGGAGGCACACTGGGTCTGCTCATTTCCTACTCCTTCCAGGGAATTCCTGCGGGTGCGGCCATCGTCCTCGGCTGTGCGATTCCTTACTTAATCGTCCGAATCAAAAACGCTTAAAGACGGGGCGAAGAAGAATCCCCAGAGCCCGATGACGAACTACTGTCACCGCGGAATTCGTCCCGAGAAGAACGGTCTCTTGGATAATCGGAACCGCGTTCACCCCTGTGCGAGGAGGAGTGTCTGGAATGACGAGAAGAACGACCCGACGAACGGCCCGACGAACGGCCCGATGAATGACGAGAAAACCCGCGACTTTGGCGTGATCCACTGCGGCGCAATTGGCGGCTGCGACGTTCGCGTTTTGAGAGCATCCAGCTTCTAAAACCAAATACGACGGCCATGATGACGGCAGCAAAGGATAGAATATAAGGGAGAACACTTTCCATAGTTAGATTGATAACAAAGAATTACCGTTAGGCAAACAGGCAAGAAATATTTTACAGGCAAATCACCCCTAAATGAGAGAAAAGAGAGTGGGGGGTGAGGATTTATATACAGTCATGATGACCAACGAGACACCCCGGGCAGGAAGATGACAGAAATAATTCCTTAATAATTCTATTAAAACTTTACTATAATTTTTTGCGGAGTAGTTTGTAGTCGGTAAAGAATCATGGCTAAAAAATCACCCCAGCACAGAAATTCCCATACCAAAGAATCGCATCTCGTTATCCAAGATGCCCTTTTACATGTCGTAAAATCAGGCACTTCGAAAAAGAAAACTCAATTGGAAGTTCATCACGAAGTTGCCAAGTCGCTCAATATTTCTACCGCCATGTTATATAAGTGGCGCGAGCAACCCCACAAAGGATCCGGCCACCCTAATCCCTTAGACCGTGTGGCGATGCTGATTAGTGCGACGGGCGATGAACGGATTGTCGACTGGCTGGCCCATAAATCGGGCGGACACTTTATTCGCGATGAAGTACATCATACCTCACCCGAACTTTTCCGTGCTTCCAATGCACTCATTAAAGATTTTAGTCTGTTAATCACTGAATTGGCGAATGCCTGCGACGACCAGCAGATTTCCCCAGCTGAGTCAGTAGCTTTACGCGAAAAATGGAATTTGCTAAGAAAACGAGCCGAGGGTTTTGTCCGGGCCTGCGAAAAAGGCACCTACGGGTCTAAGTAAAAAATAGTCTGTTGCTTCATCCAAGAAGAGTTATGGTTTAGCAAGATGACCGCTCAACCCATCCATCTTTACGGAGACCCAGTGCTCCGTACTCAAGGTGATGTCGTGCGCGAATTCGGTCCAGCCCTGCGGGCGATTGGTGATGGGATGCTCGCCTCAATGCGAGCGGCCCGCGGGATTGGTTTAGCCGCACCGCAAGTGGGATTATCCCTTCAACTTTTTGTCATTGATGTTAAGGACAAAGAAAATCCCTTGATTTTAAACGGTAAAGTCGTGGATCCCGACACCGTCATGCCGATGCTTTTTGCTAATGCTACGGTCACCATCCCGGCGGGTGAAAAAGAAATTTACACAGAAGGTTGTCTGTCTTTTCCCGGCGTCACGGGCGAGGTCGAGCGGGTTGAAAAAACTATCGTGCAGTTCAGAGATGCGTCCGGTGCACCGCACACCCTCGAGTGCGCAGGCATCTTAGCTCGATGCATTCAACATGAACACGACCACTGCCAAGGGGTTTTATTTATTGATCGAATGACTCGTGCGCACCAGTTGCTCGTTTCCTCTAAAATTAAAAAACTGAAAACGAAGACTTTATCCGAATTAAAAAAGTCTAAAACGAAGTCTTAATTTATTTAGTCGGACCCGTTGCCGGTGCACCCACGGTCTTGGTGGAGTCGCGCGACTTCGCCTGTTCTTCTAATTTTATCGAAAGTTGGCCGACCTCAATCACGTCGGAGCCACTCGCCTCACAGGAAATTTTAAAGTTTTTATTCAAGTCATTGCCTTCTAAGGATGTAATTTTCCAGGTGGCCGTGGCACCGTCGAGGCTGGGCGCATCGCCCCCTAAAATATCGACGAGCGATTGGCTCGCACCAACCCCGACTTTACTCTCACTTAAACAGAGATGCTTTAAGAGCGCATTTCCAAGAGGCGAATTAGTGCGGGCGTACGATACCACCCGATCACCCGACGATGAAAGACGGGGTAAAAAACTTTTTTCGTCACGTAAATTTACCGTAGCATTATAAACTCTGGCCACAGACTCCGAGGGATTAAAAGTAGTTAAGTACATTTCCGACCCAATCAGACGCATAGTATAAGCATCGGCCATTCTGACCATTAACAAGGTGAGGCTGTTATCATTCGTAAGACCGTAGACCTCAACCCACACCACCGTGGCATTGCGCGGAGATGATACCTTCCAATCTTTAGTTAATTGCGGAGCTGTAGCATCCGAGCCCACTTTGTAACTGTAGCCCTCCTCGGGCACTGGAGCCAAACCCGTGGCGTCAGCCTTAGTCCAAGCGGCCCGCAGTGATTCAGTCACCGCGGGTGTTTTTAAGATTCTCCCGTCATTAAGAACCGTCATCGATCCAACAATATGGTGAGCCTTATACCCACCATCGCGGGCAATTTTCTGTAAGCGGACCGTCGCTAAGTTGAGACAATAACCCACCTTGGATTGGGGTAAATTCTCCGATAAATCTACTGTTTTGTGTAAATCTTTGTAACGCGCCGTGGCCACGCGACGTAACCGATCTAAAGTTGCTGCAGCCCCCGACACCTGCACCTTTCCTTCATCAATTATTTTTTGGGCACGCGCTTTAGCCTGTTCGGGGGTTTCCTGAAAAGCTCCGGTTGTCGTGATACGGGGAGCGTTTAGAATACTGTTACCCTGTTGCAGGCGCTGCTGGCCCTTCTCGAATTGTTGCACGGCCCTGCCCCATTCAATGACCTCACCCTGATTAGCTTTCAGGTACTGCGGCACTTCGGGATCAGAAATTAATTTAACGGGTGCGGGCGCGGTCTCGGCGGCAGCAAGAAGAGCGAAACTAGCAAGGAGTGCGTACATTTTTAAGACTCGTCGAACTTACGATTAAAAAGAGTTTCCATTTCGTCAAAGAATTGCGCCGCCTCTTTACCTTTCACCGAAAATTTTAAGCGCGAGCCTTGGCCGGCGGCCAACATCATCAGGCCCATTATACTCTTTCCGTTAACCACTTCATCATCTTTGGAAACCGTTATTTCGAGGTCGGCATAGCGATTAGCCAGACGGACAATCTGTGCCGACGGACGCGTGTGAATGCCCATTTTATTTTGGACAGTGAATTCGCGGGCAATAACCTCAGTTTTTTCTTCCATGGAATAGGGTGAAGTAGTTGGGGAAAGTATAAAGGAAGGGGCATTGTGAAGGCTAAAGGGTCAAGTCTAAACCCCTACTCTGCAGGTTCGCTTGACCTTCCCGTCCAGACTCCTCCAATCATAACCTTAAATCTGCACTCCCGTGGCCAAGCCCGCTATCATCACCCATCCTGAATCTCTGAAAAACCCAGCAGGGCCATCGGAGTATTCTAAACACCCGGTCAATACCTCCCTTACTAAAGAAGCTAAAATTGCACTCTATACCAAAATGGCACGCATCCGCCATTTTGAACAGCGCTGTATCCGCATCTACCAACAAGGAAAAATTGGCGGCTTCCTCCACCTCTACGTTGGCCAAGAAGCCGTGGCTGCCGGAACGATTTCTCTCTTAGGTAAACATGATCACATCATCACCGGCTATCGCGATCACGGACACGGTCTGATGGTCGGTATGAGTATGAAAGAATGTATGGCGGAATTAACCGGCAAAGTAACCGGATGCTCCAAAGGTAAAGGCGGCTCGATGCACTACTTCGCTCCTGATAAAAATTATTGGGGCGGTCACGGAATCGTCGGTGGCCAAGCTCCCCTCGGAACAGGACTCGCTTACGCCGTAAAATACCGTGGAGAAAAAGGTTCATGCTTCACCTACATGGGTGATGGTGCCGTCAATCAAGGCGCCGTCCACGAAGCTTATAACTTAGCCTCACTCTGGGACCTACCCGTTGTTTTCGTTGTCGAAAATAATGGCTACTCGATGGGCACATCCCAAGAGCGCTCCACCGCACACCCGGGTTGCTTAGCTAAACGCGCCGAAGGTTACAACATGGCCTGGGATATGATTAACGGCCACGATGTTTACGAAGTGCGGGCGAAAACAGCCGCCGCCTTAAAACGCGCCCACGAAGAATCCAAACCCACCGTTTTAGAAATTTTCACGTACCGCTATTTCGGTCACTCGATGGCCGACCCCGATAAAACTTATCGCGATAAAGAAGAAATCAAAGAATACCGTGATAAAAAAGACCCCGTGCTTCTCTTTGAACAAGAATTGCTCGGTGAAAAAGTTCTGACTCCTGAACTCGTCGAGTCCATCAACGCCGCCGCCATGGAAGAAGCCAATGCCGCGGCGGTCTTCGCTGATGAATCACCCGAGCCAACCTTTTCCGACATCACCAAACATATTTATTGGGAAGAAGATAATCGCAGCAAAAAAACCACCAGCAGCGGAACCATTATTTTCGAATAATTAATTTCATGCCGATCATTTCCTACAGAGAAGCACTCCGAGCTGCCATGCGCGACGAATTAAAGCGCGATGAAAACGTTGTTATCATGGGCGAAGAAGTGGCTCAATTCAACGGAGCTTATAAAATCACCGAAGGCTTACTCAAAGAGTTTGGCCCTAAGCGCGTTGTGGATACCCCGATTTCTGAAGCAGGCTTCATCGGCCTAGGTATCGGTGCATCGATGTTGGGCATTCGTCCCGTCATGGAATTAATGTTCTGGTCTTTCTCATACGTCGCCTTCGACCAAATTGTAAACAACGCCGGCAATATTCGTTACATGTCCGGCGGACTCATTAATTGTCCAATTGTCATTCGTGGACCCGCCAACGGCGGAACCAACGTCGGCGCTACTCACTCACACACTCCTGAAGCCATTCTCGCTTCCCACCCTGGAATCAAAGTAGTTTGCCCAGCCACTCCGTACGACGCCAAGGGATTATTAAAAGCGGCTATCCGCGACAACGATCCGGTGTACGTCATGGAAAATACTATTCTTTATAATGACAAGGGCGAAGTACCTGACGAAGATTATATCGTCCCGATCGGCGTCGCAGACATTAAACGCGTAGGCACCGATCTCACCATCGTCGCCCACGGTCGCGCTGTCATCACCTCACTCAAAGCCGCTGAAATTCTTGAGAAAGAACACGGCGTCAGTGTTGAAGTCGTTGACCTGCGATCCATTCGCCCGCTCGACGAAGAAACGATTCTCGCTTCCGTCCGCAAAACTCACCGCGCACTCCTCGTTGAAGAAAATAAACCCTTCTGCGGAGTCGACGCCCAAGTAGCCTATTTAATTCAAGCCCGCGCGTTCGATGAATTGGACGCTCCAATCGGTCGAGTTTCCTCCATCGACGCTCCACAAATTTATTCCAAAAAATTAGAGGACTTACAACTGCCCTATCCCGCTCGCGTGGTCGAAGCAGCCCTCAAAGTTCTCGCCTAATTTTCTAACACACTTCCACCATGGCTGAAATTATTGATATGCCCAAACTTTCCGACACGATGTCGGTGGGTACACTTGTTAAATGGAATATTAAAGAAGGCCAAGTCGTGGCCTTCGGAGAAATCCTAGCGGAAGTCGAAACCGATAAAGCTACCATGGAACTCACCTGCACCGTTCCAGGAACCATCTTAAAGATTTACGCTCCTGCTGGATCTCAACTTCCAGTCGGCGATCCTATTTGCGCGATTGGTAAAAAGGGTGAAGTCGCCCCCGATCCAAAAGCAAAAGCTGCGCCTGCAAAATCAGCTACAACGATTCCTGAGTCCACCGGTATTCCTTGCATTCCCGACGCACCTAAATCTTCTAACTCTCCTGCCCCTGTTCAAACCGATGGTAGTCGTACAATCATTTCTCCTTACGCCAAACGTATGGCAGAAAAAGCAGCAATCAATGCCGCGTCCCTTTCTGGAACTGGCCCAGGAGGTCGCATTGTCGCTCGTGATGTTGCAGCCGCAGGCTCAGCACCCGCCGCACCCGCTGCACCCGCCGGCCCCATGAATGTTGCCGTAACCCCTCCTGCCGACGGTAAAGGAATTCAAGCCGATGCCGATCAACCTGTCAGCGGAATGCGCGCCACGATTGCTCGTCGCTTAGTAGAATCTAAAAATACCGTTCCGCACTTCTATCTCGAAGTTGAAGTGGACGCTGCTCCGCTCTTAGCGATGCGCGAAACTTTAAATAAACGTCTCGCCGAAGCCGGTGGAGAATCCGCCCTCAAACTTTCGGTAAATGATTTCATCTTAAAGGCTTCTGCTGAAGCACTGCGTAAAATTCCTGCCGTCAACGCTTCATGGGCTGGTACGAGCATTCGTCAGCACTCCGCAGTTCACTTGGCCTTTGGTGTCGCCCTCGAAGACGGCTTAGTCACTCCCGTTATTCGCGATGCACACTCTAAGTCGCTTAAGGAAATCGCGCTCGATGCAAAAGCACTGATCAATAAAGCACGCGCAAAGAAACTTTCGCCTGCAGAAATGTCTGGCTCTACCTTCACCGTAACGAATCTCGGGATGTACGGCGTCACCGGGTTCTTTGGTATCATTAACACTCCGAACGCTGCCATTTTATCCGTCGGAGCCACCATCAAGAAGCCCGTCGTTGATGCTTCCGATCGTATCGTGATAGGTCAGCGCATGATTATTGGTCTTTCCGGTGATCACCGCGTGGTCGACGGAGCTAATGGCGCACAATTTCTCCAAGCGTTAAAACAAATCATTGAAGCTCCTACTTCGATTTTAATCTAGTTTTAGTTTAACTTCATCTAAGCCCAGAGTGCTCACGCATTCTGGGCTTATTTTTTTAGAAAAGTTTTACCGACGATAAACCGCCGTCGACATGCATAATTTGTCCACTCATAAAACGCGCAGCATCCGAAAGTAAAAATTCTACAATTTCCGAAAATTCGGCCGACGAACCAATGCGCTGTAAGGGGTGACGCTTCGCTGAGGCTTCTTTCTTTAAATCAGAATTAAGTAATGCCGCTGCTAAGGGTGTGTCCGTAAGTGAGGGGGCAATCGCATTCACTCTAATCACTGGTGCCCACTCGGCAGCTAGACTTCGGGTTAATCCTTCCACCGCGCCTTTGGCAGACGCAATGCTGGCGTGCATCGGCATGCCTTGCGATACCGCGACGGTTGAAAATAAAATAACAGATGCATTTCCCGAAGCTTTGAGCGCTGGGAGTGCTGACTGTAGTGCAGCAACGGCGCCTAATAAATTTACTTGGAAATCTTTTTGAAAATCTTCCGCGGTTAAACGGTGAAAAGGTTTTAACTGAATCGTGCCTGGAAAATAAACTAGGCCATCTAGTTTTTCGGGCCACACCAACGAACCGGGTGCATTGGCCTCGAATACTTGTGCAGAGATACCTGAATCAGCCAACCTCTCGGGCGCGCGACAAGCCACGTGCAAAATGTATCCCTTGGACTTAAGGTGATCGATGGTGGCACGACCGATGCCCGACGTTCCGCCGATAATTGCAATGTGTTTAGACATAGGCATAGGATTGCCAGCCTTGTGCCTAGGTCAAACAACCAGCGTCATTTTCTAAAAAGATTATTTACGAACGGGCTTCTTATCTTGGTTTGCAGCAAGTTCGGCCTCTGAAAATTTTGTGATTACGCCACCGGCCGGAACCTCGGCTTTTGCCGTCCAGAGAATCGCATTAAGAACCAGCATGCGTTGACTGTCATTAGCCCAACCAGAATGATAATGCCCGCCACAAAAACCGAAACCGCGTCCACCATCATTTCGGTTCACTGCCCACGCAACAATCTGGGGCTTCTTCTCTTCTAACACCTCTCTGCGAACATCAGGATTACCCACGTAGTCTCCGTCCTGAGCACTTATCATTTCAGAAGGCACGTTAGAGATAAGAATAGGCGTAATACCTTCCATCTTATCCTTAAAACGCATATGAAAATACCACTCGTCTCTGGAGCTAAACGCTTTCACTCCGCGACTAATCGGATGATCGGGTAATGATTTAAAATCTGCCGTCCAATGTGGATTTACTGAATAATAGGTCTCAAAGTAACCACCGAGCCATTCTTTGAATTCCTTGGCTCCTTTGCCTACAGAAAATCGTCCAGCAGGCGGCGGACTCACGGGTTTGCCATCCACACTCAACCAACCCGCGCGTTCGTAAGCAGGCTCTACCGCGTAGTGAAGACAAACAAAACCACAACCCGCAGACATCTTCTTGGCGAGTTGGTCGAGATGAGGGAGCGCTGGATGTTTTTTACCGCCATCAGAATAAATCACCATCGTATCCGCTGCAGCGATTTGTTCATCCGACGGCCATTCACCGTTTAAAGAAAAACTGATATTAACTAAATCGGGCACCGCTTGTTTTAAGCCAGCAGCCAGGAGTTGGATGCCGGCATTATGTTCATGTTCGCCGGGTCCATGACTAGGTGATCCCCCAATAAGCAGAATATTCTTTTTGTCTGCAGCACAGAGCGCCGTCGCCAGTGAAACTGAAACAATTAAAAGAAACAGGCGCACAAAACTATTTCGTTCGACCAAAGAACCGGTGAAGGTTTTTCAGGCCCTGGACGGGGATGTCATCTTTTCTGGCGACAATCGTTCGCCAAATTGCAGCCGCGCGCGCAATCACTTTAACATCGGGCGTAAAGGATTCGATAACCACATCCCCACGATAGCCCACTTTTTTGAGAGCGGCGACAATGGGCTTCCAATCTAAGGAGTCTTCCCCGGGGATACCTCGATCAGTCCCACAGGCATGAAAATGTCCTAAATGTTTACCCACTTTAAGAATAGCGGCGGCCTGATTTTTCTCCTCAATATTCATATGAAATGTATCGAGGTGTAATTTTACATACTTAGATCCAACCGCTTTAATTAATTTCAAGCCTTGGTCTACGGTATTGAGAAAATCAGTTTCAAAGCGATTGAGCGGTTCAATACATAATTCAATTTTTCTTTGTTCCGCATAACGCGCTAACTTTTTTAAATTTTTAACTACTAGTTTAAAATGATGCGCTTTGGTTTTTTCATCGTGGGCACCCGTTAGCCCAACCACGGAGTAAATCGGTCCAATGACTCTCGGAGAATTTAAAGCCACCGCTTGATCAATGAGGGCCATCAAATAGACCATCGCGGTTTGTTGATCTTTCACGCTGCCCCGAAAATCGCGACCTGGACCCATCGCCGCACAAACCGCTCCAATCTGGATTCCCGCTTTCTCCGCCGCCTTCTTGACTAACGCTGGGTGGATATGGTCAGGGCTCTCCACTGCAATTTCAACGGTATCAAATCCCCATTTTTTGAAACGTTTAAAGAGCTTCACTTCTTTATCAGTAAAAGGAGAAGTGTATAAGAATGTATTAATGCCGAATCGCATGGGGTCAGAGAGCGACTCTATTTAGCCGCACCATGGGGTCAAGTTTTGGAATATTTTAAAGTGTCGCTTCGCTTTTGGGCGCAATGTAATTTAGATGATGTCATGGACAATCTCACCCACGCAGTCCTGGGACTTTCTGCTGGAGTCGTTGTTGCCCGCAAAGGCGGATCTTTGTCAGCGGCGGCCGTCGCCGCATTTCTGGCTGCAGAAATTCCCGACATCGATGTTTTCATCCGCAGTGTTGACGATCCCTTAGCTTCTTTTCGCTGGCATCGACACTTCACCCACAGTTTTTCTTTTATGCCCATCTGGGCTGTGGTCTGTGCTGGATTTACCGCTTGGTTTTTTAAATGGATTAACAAACCAGGAATCAATTGGCGGGAGTTAATGATTCCGGCCTTGGCGGGTTCACTCACTCACTTGCTCTGCGATGGTTGTACGAGTTATGGCACTATGCTGCTGTGGCCATTTAATGAAATACGTTATGCGTGGGACTGCTTACCGATTATCGATATTTTTGCGACGCTCCCCTTATTAGTTTTAACGATTATCGCTCTCGCCAAATCCTCCAAGAAAATCGCAGCCGTGGGTTTAATTTGGTTTTGTAGTTATGCTGGACTGGGCATTTATCAGCATGCGCGCGCGGAAAAATCTCTGCGCGTTTGGTTAAACCAACAAAAAATTTCGCCGGAACGACTCGCCGTAAAACCAACCATTTCAAATCTTATTCTGTGGCGCGGTGTTTGGTTACATGAAGGCCAATGGCAAGTGGCCGCCGTCAGAGTGATGCCCTTTACTAACACCCTCATCGCCCCTGGAGAAAAACGCCTGGCGTGGACTCTAAGCAGTGTCGGTAATCCCCCTCCAGGCTCGGAAGGCGAAAAATTGATCACCGACTTCACGCGCTTCACGCAGGGCTGGAACGCCTACAGTATGGAAGCGTCCGGAATTTTAATTGGTGATATCCGCTTTGCGATGCTCCCCGATAGTACGCGCTCTCTTTGGTCGGTCTATTATGGTAAAAAAGATAAGTCCTATCCCGGATTAGATAGTGCTGATGTCATTATGGACCGGAAGATCAAGGAAGCCGATTGGGCTCACCTGAAAGATCTTCTTTTAGGTGATGATAAAAATTATCAAAAAGTTAATTAACGTAACTCAAACCGATAAGTAGCAGTAGCTTCGGCACTGACTGGCTGATGATCGCGTTCGGCTGGATTAAACTGTGATGAACTCGCCGCCAACTCGGCCGCTTTATCTAAAACAGATGAGCCCGAGCTTTCTAAAATCTGGGTCGACTCCACTTTGCCCAGCGCTGAAATAAAAACTTTTACGACCACTTTTCCTTGGCGGCCTTCACTCAATGCTTCCGTGGGATACCGAGGGCTCTCCCGAACTAAAAAAACTGGAGCAGTGTAAATAGATGACTGAGGATGCACCGCGGGGACTACCGCTAAGTCTACGGGTAAACTTATTTTATTTTCTACTGAAGCAGAGTTTGCCGCAGATAAATTTTGGGGAGACGTTGCCGTAGAATTCGAATCTCTTGAAACAGGTTCTGGGTTTATTTCGTTAACCAATGAAACGGTCACGAAATTTTCTGGCTGCTTACGTTGATTGCCAAACACGCCGTGATCACTCACCACCAAGCCAGCCATCAGTGCAAGATGCGTCACCCCTACAATAATCCAAATGATGCGATGACGCGTCGACATGCTCTAGGGTTAAAGCGATGAACGCTGTAAGTCAGCCCAGAACCTTGTCATTTTTTAATCGGGAATGACATACCAGAGCAATCGCCAGCGACCGTAAGGGTGTCCATCCGTCGGCAAAGTTAATCTTTCGAGGGCCATCAATCCTGCCTTGCGAAAACGGACCCCCTCTTCGCCCGCCCGTAATCCCAATAATAAACCCACCAATCCCGTGAGGTGGGGATTATGACCAACCAAAAATCGGGGCTTCGTCGTTTTAGACAACATGAGTGCGGTGCGACGATAATGATCGTCCGGCAAAATTCCCGATAATTTCTTAAGGGCGAGACGCTGGCCGGATTTTTTAAGCAACTGGGCGGTCTGGGTCGCGCGCAAATAAGGACTATGCTCTACCACCAAAGTTTCTTTCAAAACCTTCTGTAGATACTTTGCAGGCAGTCCCTTCATTTGCTTATTTCCCTTCGGCGACAGCGGACGATCCGAATCTATTTCTCCTGGCTCGGCATGGGCATGTCTTAGTAAAAATATTTTCATCAATAATTTATCAGGAATTGGTCTTGCCGAAAACTCCCGAGTCGCAAGCAATAAAACCGTGCACCGACTCCTTGTCACGAGCCTCCTGTTTTTTTGTTTTAACACCGGGTGGGCCGGTGAAGATAAATATTCGGAAGTCGGAGCTACCTTTAACGGCACCATCTGCGTGGATGCTGATACGGGGATGGTTTTATCCGAATCCACCGCCGATCGCCTAGGCCACCCGGCCAGTGTCACCAAGTTAATGACGCTTCTTTTAATTTTGGAAGATGCCCGCGACCAGCAATTGAATCTCAACTCACTCGTTAAAATAAGTAAAGAGGCTGCCCAAACGGGTGGCTCACAAGTTTGGTTAGCCGCCGACGAAGAGTTCACCGTAAAAGATTTATTATATGCCTTGATGCTCCGCTCAGCCAACGATGCAGCCGTGGCCCTAGCACTCACTCGCGCACCGACCGTCAAAGAATTCGTCGAGCAAATGAATACTCGAGCTAAAGAATTAGGCATGGCGAACACTCGCTTCGTTTCTCCGCATGGTCTTACTTATGGAGCGGGACCCCATGATACCACCACCGCGCGTGACTTAGCCAAACTTTGCGTCCAGTTAACTACCCTGAAAGACGCTTTTACTTTTAGCTCCTGCAAAGAATTTAATTTTCGTCCAGGACTGAAATCCACTCAGTTGACGAACCACAACCATCTGCTAAGTTCCTATCCCGGGTGTGATGGATTTAAAACCGGTTGGACCGTCGCGGCCAACGCCTCAATCGTCACCACCGCCCGTAATAACAACCACCGCGTTATCGCCGTCGTACTCGGTTGCGATAGCCCCAGCGGCGCCAAAATAGCCCAACGTGTCCGTGATCAGATTGCAGGTAAACTCATGACCAAGGGATTCGACAAACTAGCGGTTTACGACGCTGAAAAAGCGAAGCTTCTCGCCCTCACTCAACGTAATGTTCCGAAGGGTAAAGTAGCCACGACAACACCCCCTAAAAAGACCGATTCTGACGATAAAACAGAGGAAAAAGGCTGGTTAGAGGGTTTATTTACGTTCTAACCCCAGATTTACCTGGGTAAAATAATATAGTGAACAAATGTTCATTTTTACTTGCCATCCTCCAAAATAGTCTCACCGTAGCCCAATCTAATTAACCCTATGTCTACTACTAAGACCGACTCCACCGCCAAAGAAAAAGCGGCCGTTCAATCCTCAGAGCGCAAGACCCTCGATCTCGCCCTCTCAGCAATCAACAAACAGTACGGCGACGGCACCCTCATGCGCATGGGCGACGCCACCAAGATGCAAGTATCGACCGTGTCGACCGGCTCTGTAGCCATCGACCTCGCCCTCGGCGTAGGTGGACTACCCCGCGGTCGTATCATCGAAATCTTCGGGCCTGAGTCTTCTGGTAAAACCACCCTCTGTCTTTCCATTATCGCCGAAGTCCAACGCCAAGGTGGTAACGCCGTCTTCGTCGACGTCGAACACGCTCTCGATCCACGTTACTCAAAAGTTGTCGGCGTCGATCTCGATAATCTTTTAGTGTCCCAACCTGAATCCGGTGAAGACGCACTGAACATTGCCGAAACATTAATTCGTTCAGGTGCGGTGGATGTAATCGTCATCGACTCCGTCGCTGCCCTTGTTTCAAAACAAGAATTAGACGGTCAGATGGGCGATTCAACCATCGGCGTACAAGCCCGCATGATGAGCCAAGCGATGCGCCGCCTCACCGCTGCCATCAGCCGTACTAATTGCGTCGTTATTTTCACTAACCAAATTCGCGAAAAAATCGGCGTGATGTTCGGTAGCCCAGAAACCACTCCTGGTGGTCGTGCTCTTAAATTCTTCTCTTCTATTCGAATCGATATTCGTCGGATCGGACAAATCAAAGAACCTACCGGTAAGGTAATCGGCAACCGCACTAAAGTTAAAGTCGTTAAAAACAAAGTCGCTCCTCCATTCACCGAGTGCGAGTTCGACATCATGTACAACGAAGGCATCTCCCGCACGGGTTCGGTTTTAGATCTCGGTATCGAACACAAGATTCTCGAAAAGAAAGGCGCATGGATCGCTTATAATGGTCAGCTCATCGGCCAAGGCCGCGAAGCTGCGAAAGACCACCTCGCGAAAAATCCAAAAGTTCTCGAAGAGTTGCAAAAAATCATTCTCGAGAAAGTTCAAGTCGTTGGCGGAATGACCTTAGGTGCCAGCGAAAGTACCCCAGAGTAATTTATCGTTGTTGGCTGCCATAGCCCGGGCCGCACGCGAGTGCGGCCCGTTTCATTTAGTGTATTAGTCGACTTGCAATTTCTCAGGATTTGTGGACGTTAGTCCTCCCCTGCAGTGCTCGACACCCGCGGCAGCCTCCGTACCCTACGAACATAATATACGGGAGGTGTAACCCGACCGGCCTCGTCCGAGCCGTGGCAATGTACCGCCCACCTAAATCCAGGATCAACTGGAGCTCCAATCGGAATCGGCACAGGCGGGGGATCCTTTTTAAATCAGTCCAGCTTCACCAAAACTAAACCAGCCCTTCCCAATAGGGTCTGATTCCGGACGGCCAATAATCACGTGATCAAGGAGTTCTACTCCAATTACCCTTCCCGCCTCCACCAGCTGTCGCGTCACCGCCCGGTCGGCCGAACTGGGTGATGGATCTCCACTCGGGTGATTGTGCGCCACAATCGCAGCCGGGGCACCATAGCGTAAAGCCTGACGAAACACTTCGCGTGGATGAAGCAATGAACTGGTCGCCGTGCCGGAACTGACTTCTTGAATCGTGATTAATCGGTTACGACGATTTAGACATAGCACCCAACATTTTTCGACGGAGAGACTCGAAGACAATGGCTCCAGCCTCGTCCAAACTTTGATGGGCGTATCTAATTTATCACCGGGATCGTGATCGCGCTCACGTATGCGCCGAGCCAACTCCATCGCTGCTGCTAATTCAGCGGCCTTCGCTGGACCCAGTCCATGCACACGCTCGAAGTCCGACGTCTCCCATCGCGCCATTTCCGCCAAACTTCCCGCTTGTTCAATCAAGGCATGCGAAACCTGTTGCGCGGAGAAGCCACGCGAGCCTGCGCCAATTAATAATTCAAATAATTCCGCATCCATGAGTGCACGCGGACCTAGTCGAGTCAGTCTCTCACGCGGACGATCTTCGGAAATCATCGAGCGATGAAAAAAACTTCGCCCGATTAAATCAATTACACAAAGACCCTAGTGATTACTTCTTAGCGTGGTAGCGTGCTAAAACCTTACCGTAAGCCGGCGTAAGACTTTCGAGCGAATCTACATTCATCCCCAGATCTTTAATCAAGCCATCACGTAGACCATAAATCCATCCATGGACTTGTAGTTTTTGTCCACGTGCCCAGGCACCCTGAACAATACTCGTCTGACAAATATTTAAAGTCTGCTCAACCACGTTAAGCTCACACAGCGTATCTAACTTCAGTGGCTCTAGAACGTTTTCCACCGCTAGAACGTGTTTATGGTGCACGTCGCGGATATGACGTAGCCAATTATCAATGAGACCTAATTTCCGTCTCTCGAGGGCGGCTTGCACACCCCCGCAGCCGTAGTGACCGCAGACAATAATATGCTCAACCTTGAGAACTTCCACCGCATATTGCACCACCGACAAACAGTTTAAGTCGGAATGCACGACGACATTGGCGACATTGCGATGTACAAATAATTCACCGGGAAGTAGGCCAACAATTTCATTCGCAGGAACACGGCTATCGGAACAACCAATCCAAAGGTACCTCGGACTCTGCTGCTTAGAAAGAATTTCGAAAAACTCAGGCTGCTTGCGCCGAATTTCTTCTGACCAGTTTTTATTTTGGATGAACAAATTTTTGATTTCAGCCATAGCAATTAATTGGTCTTGAAGGGGTCACCTGGCAAATAAATTTCCTTTACCAACAAGGAGTGCCAATAGGAGGCCTAATAGGCCATTTCTCCATGCCACCGAGGTTATTATTTGTTTTTGTCCAGACACCGCGTGAAACCTACGCTACACTTAGGTGTTATACTATTATGAACTTATTCGCCCTAACCTTCTTTATTGCCGCCGCGGCAACCGATCCAGTTGCGCCCACTACGACGCCGACTAAAAAGAACCCTAAGAGCACCGCCACGATTGTCGCCGATCCCAACGCTAATCCAGATGCTACGGCTATTCCTAAATCCAAAAAAACTAAAGCGACCAATGAAGCGCCCGTCTTAGCAGAGGGTGCTGACCCTGCTTCCATTGTCGGCAATTCCATTGATGCCGCTACGCAGATTGCCAACGATGCTGCTAAAGCCGCCCTCGAAGAAATTGCTAAATTATCAGCCATCGGAACCGACACCGATAAATCCACTTCCGCCGGATCAGTCATCAACGCTCAAACCGTGGGCGCCGTGGCCGACGGAGCTGTTGCCGTAGCCAAAGAAATTAAAAAGCCTAAAGCGAAGAAGCCCGCTGAAGATACGGGCACAGCCGACGAAGCAGCACCCAAGCCAGTTAAGAAACCTAAAGCTAGTAATTCCGACGGTGCGGCCGCTCCAGCTACAACAGATATTCCTGTTAAGAAAAACTAGGCGGTTACTTGCCTAGAATTTCGCGAGGGCTGGAACCGTTTTCAGGTCCCACGAAGCCACGGTCGTGCAAGATATCCATAATACGGGCGGCTCGATTGTATCCGAGTTTGAGGCGACGCTGTAACATGGAAACGGAGGCCCGCTGATTTTCTTTAATAATCGACCAAGCTTGAGCGACCATTGGGTCGTCGCCCTCTTCGCCATCCCCGTCGCCACCTTCAAAGTCTTCGCTTGAGCCCTTCTCAATTGCGTCAACGACCTCTTGAGCAAACTCGGGCGATCCATTCTTCTCATTAATATAATCAATAATTGCCGACACTTCCTGCTCGCCGACGTAAGCCCCTTGGACGCGACTTAAAGAAGCACTTCCCGGAGGAACGAAAAGCATGTCACCGCGACCGACTAAAGTTTCTGCACCGCTACGATCCAAAATGGTTCGTGAGTCGACATAAGAGGCAACCTTGAAACCAATCCGCGTCGGTAAATTTGCTTTAATTAATCCAGTGATCACATCCGTCGAAGGACGCTGAGTCGCCAAGACTAAGTGAATACCAGCAGCGCGAGCTAACTGCGCTAGGCGCGCAATCGAAGTCTCCACTTCTTTCGCTGCCGCCATCATCAAGTCAGCCATCTCATCAATAATACAAACAATATAAGGTAATTTGGTCGTCGGTATGGCAATGCCATCATCGATTACCGATTGAGCCGCTTCGCGAGCCGCCGCTTGTTCATCAGCACTCAGTGGCAGTTCTTCTTGTTTAGGAACGCCCGCTTCTTTTTTAATTTTTGCGTTAAAGCCAGTGATATTTTTCACGCCGCACTTCGCAAAGATTTTATAGCGGCGCTGCATTTCAACAATCAACCACTTGAGTGCTGCGGGCACTCGACGTGGATCGGTTTCTACCGGAATGAGAAGGTGTGGCAGCTTAGAATAAACCTGTAACTCAACCACCTTGGGGTCGACCATGATGAATCTCAAATCCTCGGGTGTACAACGATACAACATGGAGATGATAAATGAATTGATACAAACCGACTTCCCTTGACCTGTCGCACCAGCGATTAAGCAGTGCGGCATCTTAGCCAAATCCTGAATCACCGGTTTATTGGTTACGCTATCTACGCCCAAGACTACTGGAATTTCCATGGTGGATTCCATCCAGGCCTTCGACTGAATAATTTCGCGCAGTAAAACATCCTTGCGGTGGAGATTGGGAATTTCAATTCCCACCGTGCCTCGACCGGGAACCGGTGCGAGAATTCGAACAGACTCCGCCGATAAATTCATCGCGATATTATTCGCGAGATTAGAAATCTTCTCTACGCGTACCCCAGGAGCAGGTTTAATTTCATATCGGGTGATCGATGGACCTTGTTGAATGCCAACATCGATGCCCGCCTCAGGGTCCACCGGCACCACCGAAACTTTAAACTGCGTCAGCGTCTCAATCAAATCACTCGCTCGCTTTTTAAAATCTTCTACGGGAATTTCTTTATCCACGACTGGCTCATTGAGCAGACTGATGGTCGGGAAAGTGTAATCGCCTTTTTTCTTCAACTGAGCCGACGCGTTAGCCTTCTCGATTTTAGCGGTTACGGTTACCGCAATTTTTTGAGTACCAGAAGTGGTTAAGATGGGAGTTTGAATTCTGGGAGTAAGTATGGGTGTTTCGACTGTCGGATTAGTTAAGCCTGGAGTGATTTTTACATCGTCCGTATTGACCACCGCAACGACTGGAACTTCTTCCGGCTTCTCAACTTTTTTAGGCTCGGGCACGACGACGACGGGAGTCGTAATCTCAACATTCTTAATTTCCATTTGTTTGCGACGCAGTTCCGCAACCCGCTCGGCTCTTTGTTTACGCTCTAAGGCTTCGCGTTTTGCAGCCTCTTTGCGCTCCGCAGTCCAAGCACCAAACATATCTCTTAGCTCCGAAAGCCACGCCGATAAAGTCGCCTTAGGATCATCCGCTAAAACTCCCAACAAACAAAACCCATAAGGGAAAATCAGAATCCAAGCACCGTAGTCTCCTAGTACAGGTTGGCAGAGTTGCGCATATAAGAACTCTCCCGTGACGCCACCCGATCCACTCGAATCAAAAGCGCCCGAGCTAGGTCCACCAAGACTCATCGTAATCACTGGCGCACCCAAGATAATACAGGCCAACATTAACGATGTTTTCGTTGGCCACAAAGTGTGGGCGCGGTGATTTAAGGAAAACCAGGCGGCCGCGAATAAAAACGTCGGAATTAAAAAAGCCGTGTAACCAAATAAACTAAATAAGATAACCGCGACCGTCGCCCCGAATAGCCCACAAGGATTATGCTCCGACGCGACATCTGAAGAGGCCTGCAACTGAAACTTAGTTTCTATCCACTGCGGAAAGAGGGTTTGATCGCTTTTGCTGTGAAAGACCATCGCCACCAAAATAAAGGTGCCGATTAATCCCAAAATAACGGCCAGAACGGGATGACTTTCACTGGCGGGCTTAGCTAAACTGGCTGAACGCTTACGAGCGGGTGCTGGCATAAAATAGTTTATTCAAAAAGATTACCTTGGGCAGTCGTGTCCTGACGTGGTAAAACGGGATCGGTCGAGAGGTGACGCGGGGGCCGAGTGACGCGCGCTGCTAAAACGCGGGTGCGTTCTTGCGCTAAGCGTTCAACCGATGAAGTCAGCGCATGACGAATCCACTTAGGGGTAAAGCCATTCGCAGAATAATCGCACGGACCATAACCATGCACGCGACCCGATTGTAAGAGCGCATCATTCTGCGCGAATTCAGCCTGGTTTTCCTCAACATAAACCGCAAAAGCTTTGCCACCATTTTTACGGAGCAGCGAAAAGGCGGGGACGTCGCTCGGGCCATCAGCAATATAAATCATATTAGCGAACGGGACCCGACGATCCTCTGGGTGCACCACGGCATTCACATCAATCGTGCTATCTTTATTGGATCCTTTATTAATTTCAAAAATGTAGCGGGTCTTAATCGTGTTATCGACCATCGCCGCCACTTGCGTGATTTCCGAGGGTAACTGTAAATTAAGTTCATCCTGCTTTGTGAAATGCGGAGGCAAGGGTTCTTCTAAAAACTCACAGCCGTAAATCCCATCACAGTGTTGCGCCAGCTTCGTTCCGCGAATCATCTCCGCCAAGCCCGTGCTGACGATGTAATGTTCAAGGGTGACTTCGAGGTTATGTTTTTTTCCGAGCTCAATCACGATCTCTTTAAGTGCCGGAAAAAATTCAGGAAGTCCGTTGCAAAGTTCAATATCCGCACCCAATTCGCGCAGACGACTATTGGTTAGTCCTTTAAGAGGACCCGACTTTACATAACTCAGTAAGTGATTTAAATAGACAGAATCTTTTGAAGTACGAATTCCTTTCTGCAAATAAAGTGCCGGTAATAAATTCGTTTCGCGCCAAAACTGATCTTCATCCACCCCAAAGGCGCGGAAGAGAGGGGTTTGCATGTACCCAGGACAAAGAGTTTTATCAAAATCCCAGATACAAGTGAGAACGTGACTACCCCGAAGGGCCGATTCCTTTAATGACATATATTTAAAGTGGGTTAATGGTAAGGGCTTGCGGTGTGAGTCAACAACCCTCCATTAAATAACCTACGAATGGGCTATCTCCAAGCCCGAACCCAACCCAATGGCCGAAATA